>OKSF01000319.1_pt1 | contig 46252 bp, 40 predicted proteins | sample 1606061 | NCBI WGS metagenome assembly OKSF01 (sample SAMEA3541567, study PRJEB24748) | human gut metagenome | biome: human gut; feature: human-associated habitat; material: faeces | place: China | collected 2012
CTTCTTACCCATGCGCTTCAGACGAATCTTGGTTGCCAAAATGGCTCTCCTTGTATAACTAGGGGTGTGCGTTTCGTTTTCTGTGTGGGGCACGGAATCCGAAACCCACATGTTCCTCACGTCACGCGATAGTTAGAGGGCCTCGCGCGCGCGAATAACTTACCAAGTATAACCGTGGGGTACGGACGGATGGGTCTTAGGATGTTTCCCGCTCTATGCGACTTGCCGAATCCGTGCAAAACCGGGAAGTCGTTTGTCTGATTCTGCGGAAACGGTCAATTATGCGGCGAATATGATGCCTTGAATGACCGAATCGGCAGAATCGGACATTTGCTGGCATTCGTGAGATGTTTGCGTGGGTCTACATGGCGGAATCGTCGGAATCAGGCAGGCTGGCTACACTTGGAGGTTCCGAGTTTGCGTATGTCCGTTCGGAGTGAACGGTTTGCATAGGGGGAGTTGCCTGAATGATTATCGCGCTTTGGATTGCGTTGATTATTTGCGTTGTATGGATTGCGCTTGGCGAGATGCCGGCTGGTTGGGATGGCCATTTGCCGCTGCCGTACTTGATTGCGTTGATTCCGTTGCTGTGGATTCCGACGCTTGCGATCGCCGTCGCCGGTTTCGCGTTGCATGAGCCGGCTCTCGGGGGAGTCGCTGCGGTGGTCTGTCTTGCGTCGCTGCTGCGCAAAATCGCATATTGGATGGAAAATCTTAATTCTCCCAATACTGCGCAGAGGGTTGCCGAAAAACTTGCGGAAAAGCGTGAAACATCTCGTGAAACAGGCAATGAAGCTGTTACGGAATCCGCGAAACATGGCCGTTTCCGTGTGATGACGCTGAACTGCCGATTTGGTCGCGCCAACGCTGCGGCAATCGTCAGTGCGGTCAAAAAACATGATATTGCAGTACTTGCATTGCAGGAATTGACGGACGATCTGGTTGCGCAATTGGACGCTTCGGGATTGTCTGATTTGCTTCCGTACCGTCAGTTGGGGGAGAGCAGGGGAACGGACAATGGCGGATTCAACGGTGTGTGGATTCGTATTGAACCAAGCGACATGTCTCCGGTCACTGCGGTGATTCCCGCGGCCGACGTGCCGGGCGTGTGCTTCCCGATCGATTCGATGCGCGGCATCACGTTTGTTTCGGCACATCCGAAGTCTCCGATGCGCGGATGCAGGGAATGGTCCGCCGGCATCATCGGTTTGGGGGAGTTGGCGACCACTCAGAAGCAGGGCGACATCACCGTTGTGTTGGGTGATTTGAATTCCGGTACCGATCATCCAAGCTTCCGCAAGCTGCTGAATGCGGGCTTCAAGGATGCGGCCTTGTGCGAGGCGAAGGGCCGTCATGCCACGTTCCCATCATGGCTGCCGTGGCCGCGCATCATTCTCGACCATGTGCTTTTCACCAAGGGATTGGACGCTTCCGACGTGAGTTCGTTCTGCGTTGAAGGTAGCGATCATCTTGCGCTTGCTGCCACGTTGACGTTGAAGTAGTTGATGGCGATTATAAGGTAGTCGATTCAGCTGAAAACAGCTGATTGGAGTACGCAAAAAGGGGATGCGATTCGTCTTGAACCACATCCCCTTTTTATACGTTACCGTTTTCGCGTCGCTTGCTTTAGTGCAGCAAGCCGGACAGTCCGCCGCCAAAGTTCGGCGGCAGCTCACCGGCATCGCCCATCAAGTCTTGCAATCCGGCGGGAAGTGCAGGATTCTGCGGCTTCTTGGCAAAAGCGGAACCGCCGGAAGACTTACCGTCGGAGTTCTTGCCGGCAAGCTTGTCGCGCAATGCCTTCTCTTCAGCCTCGCGCTTCATCGGATTGCCGGACTTACCGCCCTTCTTCTTGCCCTTCTTGCCTTTACCCTTGCCTTTGCCCCCGCCCATGGCAGGGCCGCCAAAGCCAGGCATGCCAGCGCCGGCCTTGTTGCTCATACGCTTCATCATCTTCGCGGCCTGCTCGAAACGCTGCAACAGCGCGTTCACCTGTGAAACGGTCACGCCGGAACCGTAAGCGATACGAGCTCGACGAGAACCGTCAATAATCGAAGGGTCACGACGTTCCGCAGGAGTCATCGAACGAATAATGGCTTCAGTACGATCGATTTCCCTCTCGTCGAACTGCTCAAGTTCTTTACGATGCGCGGCCATACCCGGAATCATGCCAAGCAGATTCTTCATCGGACCAAGCTTGCGCACCTGCTGCAGCTGATCGAGGAAATCATCCAAACCAAAGGAACCATCGGAAATCTTGATGGCGGCCTTACGAGCCTCTTCCTCATCGAACTGCTTCTGCGCCTGCTCGATCAGGGTAAGAATATCGCCCATATCGAGAATGCGGGAAGCCATACGATCCGGGTGGAAAACCTCGAAATCCTTCAGACCTTCGCCAGTGGAAGCGAACAGAATCGGCTTGCCGGTAACGGAGGCGACCGAAAGCGCGGCACCACCACGGGCGTCGCCATCAAGCTTCGAAAGCACCACGCCGGTGAAGTCCACGCCCTCATCGAACGCCTTCGCCGTCTGCACGGCATCCTGACCGATCATCGCGTCGATCACGAACAGGATTTCGTTCGGCTGCACGGCGTCGCGAATATCGCGAGCCTGCTTCATGAGCTCTTCGTCAACGCCGAGACGGCCTGCGGTATCGATGATGACCGTGTCGTACAGCTTCTGCTTGGCCAGCGCAACAGCGTCACGCGCCACCTTCACCGGATCGCCGGTGGTCAGACCCGGGGAAGCAACGGCTTCGCCACCATCGGACTGCACGCCCTTTTCCGGAGCGTACACGGGCACGCCTGCACGTTCGCCAACCACTTGCAGCTGCGTCACTGCGTTCGGACGCTGCAAATCGGCCGCGACCAACAGCGGAGTGTGGCCGGAATCCTTCAGCCAGTAGCCGAGTTTGCCTGCGAGGGTGGTTTTACCAGCACCCTGAAGACCGGCGAGCATGATGACGGTCGGCGGATTCTTCGCAAAATTCAGCGGTCGGTCAACGCCAGCGCCAAGCACGGCCGTCAACTCTTCGTTGACGATCTTCACGACCTGCTGGGCCGGATTCAGCGCCTGGGAAACCTCGGTGCCGAGCGCACGCTCGCGGATTCGGCCGGTGAAGGAACGCACCACGTCGAGCGCCACATCGGCGTCGAGCAGCGCGCGGCGGATTTCGCGGATCGTACCATCGATATCAGCCTCGGAAAGCTTGCCTTTGCTCTTCAGATGCTTGAACGCATTCGAGAGCCTATCTGTCAAAGAACTAAATGCTGCCATAATGTTCCTCAGTCTAGCCGTCCCGCGGGAAATTTCGCATTCCAATTAATGGTGTTGATGATGTTCGGTTGATATTCGGTGAGATGCTTGATGCTATTTGCATGAGAAATGACAATCCCGTCTCTTCCAATAGGAGAAGACGGGATTATTGCTTATTAAGAGCGCTGCGGATTATTTGAGGGTCCAGGTGGGACCCTGGGGAGTGTCTTCGATGGCGATTCCGGCTGCGCCCAAGGCATCACGAATGGCGTCGGCGCGGGCGAAATCCTTGGCCTTGCGGGCTTCGGTACGCTCCTCCAACTGTTCGGAAACCAAACGGTCAAGCGCAGTATGCTCAGCGGAATCGGCACCGGCTCCGGCGGCGCAGCCGGCCGCACCCTCGCTTACCCACGGTTCCGCCAACGGATCCAAACCAAGCGTATCGAGCATCGCACGCACATTCACCAAAACAGCGCGAACTTCATCCTTCGCAACATCCGAATCAACACGATCGGCAAGCTTCGAAAGCAACGTGTTGCCAGAACGAATCGCCGTGAAAATCGCAGCGGAGGCGCCGGAAACATTAATATCGTCATTCATTGCGGCGACGAAATCAGCCGGCAGCTCATCGGCGGAAACCGAAACGATCTCCTCACGGGACGGCTGCCCGCCAACGGCGGCACCGGCACGTTCGATGAAATTCGACACACGATCGTACGCGGACTGAGCCTCGGTCAACGTCTGATCCGACCATTCCAACATGGAACGATACTGCACGGAACCAAGCGCGTAACGCACCACCCAAGCGGAATTTTCCGCCAAAACCGCCGGCACGGACAAGCCGTTGCCCAGCGACTTCGACATCTTCTCACCCTTGGCGGTAACCCATGCGGAATGCATCCAACGAGCCGCCGAATCGTAACCGGCGGCACGAGTCTGCGCCATTTCGTTCTCATGGTGCGGGAAACGCAAGTCCAGCCCGCCGCCATGAATGTCGAACATATCCTTCAAATAGCGGTGGCTCATCGCCGAGCATTCAATATGCCAACCCGGGCGACCCGTGCCGAACGGAGTATTCCAACGCGCGTCAAGCGGATCGGAATCCTTCGGAGCCTTCCACAATGCGAAATCACGCGGATCATGCTTGTCTTCCGACATGTCCGCAGGATCAACCGGATTGTACTTGTCGTTGCCCGTATTGTCGACAGACGGACCCATGGCATCGGCCACCTCGGAAGCAGCATCGGCCACAGCGGTCTGCTTCTGATGCGTCAACTCGCCATAATGAGGCCAGCTGGCAACGTCGAAATACACGTTGCCGGTCGGATTGCCGTTCTCATCAGTCACCACGTAGCCGTGGCCATTGTCGATGATCTGCTTGATCAGATCGATCATGTCGATCATGTGGCCGGTCGCACGCGGCTCATACGTAGGCGGCTCAACACCCAACGTGTTGTAAGCCTCAGTGAATTCACGCTCGTAAATGTACGCGCGCTCCCACCACTGCTGACCGGCGGCCGCAGCCTTATCGAGAATCTTGTCGTCGATATCGGTGACATTGCGCACGAACGTGACCTTGTAGCCCAAACGCTCGAACCAGCGACGCACCACGTCAAACGCGACGGCCGCACGAATATGGCCGATATGCGGCGAGCTCTGCACGGTGGCGCCACACACGTACATGCCGACCTGACCAGGCTTGATCGGCGTGAAATTCGACACGGCGTGCGATGCGGTGTCGTACAGCTTCAGATCGGCAGCGGCGCTCGCCACTGCGTCAACTGCGGTTGCGACGCTAGAAATGTTGATATTCTGCGGTTCTTGCGTGTTCGTCATAACCACGAGAGTATTGCCAGAATCGGACATGCATGCGAGATGAAAATGAACGGCAAAACGGTTTTTGTTGGATTTGTGAACATCGTTTACGTAGGTGATGCAACAATAGAATGTATGACGCAATCGCAGGTGCTGATTTTGCAACACGTTCCGTGGGAGAGACCGGGACGCATTTTAGACAGTCTGGATGATTTGGGACTGCAGTATCAAATCATCAATGTCGCCAAGCAGAAGAAACCGGATTTGCCTGATTTTGGCGAGGTTTCCGGCGTGGTGATCATGGGCGGCCCGATGGGTGCGCTCGACTACGACAAGTATCCGGGATTAAAGGCCGAGGCCAAGCTCGCGCGGGCTGCGGTCAGCGTTGGCAAGCCGGTGTTGGGCGTGTGTCTGGGACATCAGATCATCGCCACCGCGCTGGGGGCGAAGCTGAAGTCGGGAGATGCTCCGGAAATCGGTTTTGCGCCGATTAAATGCATCGACAAGCATGATTATTTCTCGATGTGGAACAAAACCGTGGATGTGCTGCACTGGCATAACGACGTGGTGTCGTTGCCGGAGGGCGCGCGGCCATTGGCACGATCCGCGAAGACCAAGGTGCAGGCGTTCCGTTTTGGTTCCGCTCTGGGCATGCAGTTCCACTTGGAGGTTACCCCTACTCTGTTGGAGGAGTGGCTTGACGAGTCAAGCATGGTCAAGGATCTCAAGGCTGCCGGCGGGTCGAAATCGCAGTTGCGCGAGGCGTTCGCCGAATATAATCCGCAGTTGCAGCCGCTTGCGGATCAGGTGTTTTCGAGTTTTGCCGCTCGTTGTAATTCGTATGGGCAGAATTTGGCTCAGGCGCAGCAGGGCTGATCGCCGAGTTGCGTGCGGCTCCGATTGCTGCGTAGCGCTGGTGGCGATTCTCAAGTTGCGGCATTGCCTGCAGGTTTGGGAGATGTTCCCGCTACATTGGTGACTTATGCCGACTTATGATTTGGGACTTGAACACGTTTCGCTTGCTTTTGCGACCAAGAATATTTTCAACGATGTAACGCAGGGTGTTTTTGAAGGCGACCGCATCGGCATCGTCGGTAAGAACGGCGACGGCAAGTCCACGTTGCTGCATTTGTTCAAAGGCACGCAGGAGCCGGATTCCGGTCGCGTGACCATTCGCGGCGGGCTTACGTTCGGCATGCTCGACCAGCGTGACCCGCTCGACGACAACGCCACCGTGCGCGAAGCTGCGCTCGAAGGCCGTGAAGACTACGAATGGGCTGCGGAAACCAAGTCGCGCGAAATCGTCGAAGCATTGCTTGGCGGCATCAGCTTGGAAGCGAAAATCGGTTCGCTTTCCGGCGGTCAGCGTCGCCGCGCCGATTTGGCACGCCTGTTGCTCAAGGATTGGGATATTCTCGCACTCGACGAGCCTACAAACCATTTGGATGTGGTGACCATTCACTGGCTGGCGGAACATTTGAAGAACCGTTGGCCGGCCGGATCCGGCGCGCTGCTGCTCGTCACCCATGACCGTTGGTTCCTCGACGAAGTGTGCGAATCCATGTGGGAGGTGCATGACGGCGAAATCGAGCCGTTTGAAGGCGGCTATTCCGCATACATGCTGCAGCGCGTGGAACGCGATCGCCAAGCCGACGTGCGTGAAACGAAACGTCGCAATCTGGCTCGTAAGGAACTTGCCTGGCTTACCCGCGGTGCCCGCGCCCGTTCCACCAAGCAGAAATTCCATGTGAAGGCCGCGCGTGAGCTCATCGCCGACGTGCCTCCGGTGCGCAATACGCTGGAATTGAAGCAAATGGCCACATCCCGCTTGGGCAAGCAGGTGGTTGACCTGATCGACGTGACGCAGATTTTCGAACATGTGCAAGGCGAGGCCGATATCGATCCGGACGTTGCCGACATGGAAGCGTCGGCGTCGCGCGTCGATGTGGTGCCGGCCATGTATGCCGAGCCGCAAGTGCATGGTTCCGTGGAAGTTGCCGTCGACGATCTGACTGATCCGCGATTGGTGGATGCCGGTGTTGCAGCGGCGCAAGTTGCTGCAGCTGCGAAAGAATCGCAAGAAATTCAGGAATCGCAAGAAAATAATACTGATGATTCTGCAGAAGAAATTACTTCTGCAGCGCAAAAAATTACTGTTACCGGTCGTAAGATTCTTGACGACGTGACATGGCTGATCGGGCCGGGCGATCGTTTCGGCATCGTCGGCGCGAACGGTGCCGGAAAATCGACGTTATTGAAGATTCTTGACGGCACGATCACCCCCACTGTAGGTCATGTGAATATCGGCAAAACCGTGAAATTCGCGGTGCTTTCACAGCGTCTCGACGAATTGGAGAAGCTCGGTAAATACAAGATCAAGGAAGTGCTGAGCCGTTACAAGCCGAGCTATATCGTGGACGGCAAGGAAACCACGCCGGGGCAGATGATGGAGCGTCTCGGATTCGAGTCGGCGCAGCTGATGACGCCGATCAAGGACCTATCGGGTGGTCAGAAGCGTCGTATGCAGTTGCTGCTGATCCTACTGGACGAGCCGAACGTGCTCATCATGGATGAGCCCGGCAATGATCTCGACACCGACATGCTCGCCGTGATGGAGGATCTGCTCGACACTTGGCCGGGAACTCTGATCGTCGTCTCCCATGACCGGTATCTGCTCGAACGTGTCACCGATCAGCAGTTCGCGCTGATCGGCGGCAAGGTGCGCCACCTGCCCGGTGGCGTGCAGGATTATCTGGACATGACTGAGGCCATCAAGAACGGCAAGAATCCGTTTGCTGACGAAAAGGCAGGTGCCGGCAAAGGCAAGAAGGGCGGTTCCGCTGGGACTGCCGGTTCCACGACCGAAGGCACCGCAGGCAACTCCGCAAGTGGGTCTGCGACTGCTGAAACCGCATCTTCCGCGCCTTCTACGCCGAGACTTTCCGGCAAGGCCTTCCATGAAGCCTCTAAGCGCGTATCGGCAATCGAGCGCAAACTCGCCAAACTCGAAGAGCAGAAAGCCGATCTTGAACAGCAAATGGCTGCGCACGACCCCAGCGACTACGAGGGCCTAGGCAAGCTCAACGACCAGCTGCAGGCCGCCGCCGACGAGTCCGAAGAACTCGAACTCGAATGGATGGAGCTTTCCGAACAGCTCGAGTAGCATTCGTATCGTCTGCGCCAATTACCGGATCGGGTGTGCATATTGTGGCGGCGGCGCAGCTTCTCCAGCGTTTCCGGTGAATGTTGGCCATTCGTGCGACAGCGATGCGTGGCATTCCATGTGTAAGCAGAAGGAGCAGGCTCCTTATTCGTTTGTTCTCTACAAAGATGGACAGCCACACACCCTAACCACTAGGGAGGCCTGTACATCTAACGGAATAGAAACGATCTCTCTCCCGGCGAAGAATTTCCCAGATGCCACCTCATTGTCCATTATCAATATCGGCAATGCAGATCTTGTTGTTTCCGTATATGAAGTAAAGGAACACCATCATGAATAAAAGGAAAAAGCAGATGTAGCAATTACCGGTGTTATATTAGCTGGCTCTCTGGCGTTCCTCTCGGCTCCTGCGCAAGCGGTGCAAAATACTGGCATTGCGCCTACTTCTTGTCCGGAAATCGGCCATCACCAGTCTGTTTCTAACAAAAGTCGTATATTCAGCGTTTTCCAACCAGTAGGGGTGTGGATTCTTGTGTTTTCCAACAAAAAGGGCTTTCCCGGGGGAGGGGAAAGCCCTTGGAAGTGGAGTGATGAGGCGATTTAGCGGCCGGTGATTTCGGAGCCGATCACCTTTTCGCTCAGCGCCTTCGGGCCGCGCGTCACGGCGACCGCACCGGAACGAACCAGCTCGATAACGCCGTAATGCTCTAAAAGCCCCAGCAGTGCGTCGATCTTGCCTTCGGCACCGGTGGCCTCAATGGTCAACGACTCCGGATTCACATCGACCACGCGCACGCGGAACAGACGAACGATCTCAAGCACGTCGGAACGGTTGGATTCGTCGGCAGCCACCTTGATAAGCACCAGTTCGCGCTCCACAGTGGTGTTCGGATCCAAATCCACGATTTTCAACACATGCAGCAGCTTGTTGAGCTGCTTGATGATCTGCTCGAGCGGCACCTCATCCACGTCAGCGGTCACCGTGACACGCGAAATGTCAGGACGCTCGGTGGGGGAGACGGACAGCGAGTTGATGTTGAACGCACGACGGGCGAACAGGCCGGCAATACGTGCCAGCACGCCCGGACGGTTCTCTACGAGCACGGAAAGCGTATGGCGCTTGGAACCCGGCTGAGATGCAGGATACATTGGTAGACCCTTCCTTACTACTTACTCGTTTGCTCGTTTACTCGTTGTCGGCAGCGGCCTTCGGGCGCTGCAGCGGCTTGATTCCGGGCATATAGGTGACATTGTCGTTGGAATCGCCAGCTGCGACCATCGGCCACACCATAGCGTCCTTCCACACGCGGAAGTCGATAAGCACCGGGCGATCGTTGATTTCGTTGGCCTTCTTGATCGCCTCAATGGCTTCTTCTTCCGTGAACGCACGCATGCCGACGCAACCGTACGCTTCGGCAAGCTTCACGAAATCAGGAACATCCACGATTTCCGGCGTATTCTCTCCATCCATCAGATTGGTGGCGGAATAATGCTCGCCGTAGAACAGGGTCTGCCACTGACGAACCATGCCATACACGGAATTGTTCAGCAGTGCGATCTTGACCGGCGTGTGATCGTGGAACGCGGTCGCCAGCTCTTCAGACGTCATCTGGAAGGAACCGTCGCCGTCAATCAGCCACACCGGCTTCTCGCCCTCATGGAAACGTTCGGAACCGACACGAGCGCCGATGGCTGCCGGCAGTCCGTAACCCATGGTGCCAAGGCCGCCGGAGCTCAGCCAAGAATGCGGCTTCTCGAAATCGATGAGCTGCGTGGCCCACATCTGATGCTGGCCCACACCGGTAACCCAAATCGTGTCAGGATCAGCCAGGTCGGAAAGCTGCTTGATGACCCACTGCGGAGCGAGCGAACCATCGGTCGGCTCATTCCACTTGATCGGGTACTTTTCACGCCAATCGTTGATGATCTCCCACCAATGCGAAGTGTCAGGCTTGCCATGCACGGCCTGCTCGCGCTTGATTTCCGGAATGAGATCCTTCAGCACGGTTGCCACATCGCCAACGATCGGCACATCCGGCTGACGGTTCTTGCCGATTTCCGCCGGATCGATATCAATGTGAATCACACGTGCACCCGGAGCGAAAGCGTCAAGCTTGCCGGTTACACGATCGTCGAAACGAGCGCCGATCGCAACAAGCAGATCGCAACGCTGCACGGCACCGGTAGCGGCAATCGTGCCATGCATGCCAAGCATGCCAAGCACCTTCGGATCGGAATCAGGCACAACACCGCGTGCGGGCAGCGTGGTGACGATCGGAGCGTTCGTGACTTCCGCCAGCTCCTGCACGAGCTTGCCGGCATCGGAACGTGCCGCGCCGCCGCCCACATACAGCACCGGACGGTACGACTGCTCGAACAGCTTCGCAGCGTCGGAAAGCACACGGCCGTGCGCCTTCGTGGTGGGATTGTAGCCGGGCAGAATCATGCGCTGCGGCCACGAATAGTACATATCGCCGGTCTGCGCGGTTTTGGTGACGTCGACCACCACCGGACCAGGGCGGCCGGAACGTGCCACATAGTGCGCTTCAGCCAGCACACGCGGAATGTCCTGCGCACGCGTGACCAGATAGGAGTGCTTGACCACCGGGTAGGTTGCGCCGACGATATCGGCTTCCTGGAAGGCGTCGGTGCCAATGGCGTTCACGCCGACCTGGCCGGTGATGACCACCATCGGCACGGAATCCATGTTCGCGTCGGCGATCGGGGTGATCATGTTCGTGGCGCCCGGGCCGGACGTGACGATGCACACGCCGACCTGACCGGTCGATACGGCATAGCCTTCAGCCGCATGACCTGCGGCCTGTTCGTGGCGCATCAGCACAAAACGGAAGCTGGTTTCATCATTGATTGCATCGTATACCGGCAGAATCGCGCCGCCTGGAACGCCGAAAACATCCTTGACGCCCAGATCTTCCAGCGAACGTACCAGCGCTTCGGCGCCGGTCATCTTCTCGCCGTCAACAATGGTCTGCTTTTCAGTGGTTGCGGCTGCCTTGGGCATGCCGCTGAATGCCTGCAGGGGCGTAGGTAACACCATGTTCCCTCTCATATTCGCTCGTGGAACTTTCTTACAGGGGTATGCTGCCGCGTTTCGGTGCACGCAATCAGCCGAACCCCATCATCGGAAAGCGGCGCAATCGCTTGTGGCGACTTGCGAATCGCAATCCTTCGCTAGTAATCAGTCTATGCTATCGGCTGACAGGAGAATATGCCGGATTCGTGCCATATTCTGGCGTATTGCGTTCCACAGTGGTATGAGAGGGTGGATTTGCGGCCGCTTGTTGGCTGTTTTGGCTACTTGTTGGCGCTTTCGTTGCTTTCGCCGTTGCTGCCGTTACTTTCGTTGCCGCTGTGCTTGTGATGATGTTTGCGATGCTTACGGACGTTTTGTGCTTCAGGCTTGCGATTGTCCAGTGCCTTCCAACCTTCTTCGGCTGCGGCGAGTTGCGCCTTGCGTTTGCTGGTGCCTGTACCGGTGCTGATGATTTCGTCGCTTTCGCCCAGCATGACGTTCGCAGTGAACACTTGCGCATATTCCGGACCGGAAACCGACATCTGGTAGCGCGGTTCGCCGAAGCCCATGCCATGCGCTTTGACGGTAAGCGAGGTTTTCCAATCGAGGGCTGGGCCTTCCGTCGCGACTTCCGCAAGCGTTTCGTCAACAAGATGATGCACAACGCGACGTGCCTCGTCAATGCCATGCTGAATGAACGTCGCACCGATCAACGATTCGACGATATCGCACAGAATCGAGCTTTTATCAGCGCCGCCCTGATCGCTTTCGCCATGACCGAGCAGAATGTACGGGCCTGCATTGAGCTTTTCGCGAGCGATTTTGCTCAAGGATTCCTCGGAAACGGCTTTCGCGCGCATTTTCGCAAGCTGCCCCTCGTTCATGTCGGGGTGTGCCTTGTACAGGGTTTCCGTGGAGACGAGCTCAAGCACGGCGTCGCCAAGGAATTCCAAACGTTCGTAGTTTTTTGCGCCCGGATTCTCGTGCGAGAAGGAGCGGTGGGTGAGCGCTTCGACCAGCAGGTCGGGTTCGAGCGTGGTGCCGAGCGCTTCAAGCAGTGCGTTGGCGGTCATCTCGCCTTCGGAAACGGCGGATGCGTCGGCGTTGTTCTGGGTCATAATCGTCCTCGGTTTCGTAGTGGGTATGCGACGGCGAAGCTCGCCGCGCTGTTCGGGACGTTGCGTACGTGGCAACAAGCCAGCGAATCTGGCCGATTGCTATGCAAACAACAATCCCGTTCAGTCTACTCTCCGCCCATGTCGAGGCGGAAATGCAAGGAAATGCGCGGATATTCGGTGGATGCGATACTTGGCGGATGCGAGGTGGGATGGTCGGGTGCGTGCGAATGCATATGGCCAAGTGCGCAGCCTGAAATATACAAAACCCCTGCCACCCGTCGATGGCAGGGTTTCAATGCTTCATGCCGTTACTCGGCAGCCACTCACTTGGTGTGGATGGAGCGGACAGCCTCGCGGTACACGCGGCCGCGGTAGGCGCCGCAGCTCGGGCAGGCCATGTGCGGCAGCGCCGGAGCGCCACAGTTCGGGCAGGTAACGGTCTGGGCGGCCTTGGCCTTCCAGTTTGCGCGGCGAGAATGAGTATTCGCGCGCGAGGTCTTGTACTTAGGCAGTGCCATTGTGTTTCCTCTGTTTCGTTCGAACGATTGAGCTTAAGCGTTCAGTATCTTAACTTGTGCTCCGTACAAATTGCAAAAACCGAGCAAAATCAGCCCTGCCAGCACCCGGATGAACCTTACTCGTTGCCTTCCAGCCGGGCCTTCAAGCCTTCCAAAGCGGCGAAACGAATATCGGTCACATCGTGATGATGGTCCGGGTCCTCGTTCAGATCGGCGCCGCACTGAGAGCACAATCCCAAGCAATCAGGCTTGCACAGCGGCTGCAACGGCAGTTCCTCGACCAACGTGTCGCGCAGAAGCGTCTCAATATCGGCCCAGGATCCGCCTTCAAGCAGCGGATACGAATCCTCCGACTCGTCTTCGCCGGCGATAATGTCGACTTCCTCTTCCTTGACGCCGCCCTTGCCGTTTTTGCCGCCCTTGCCGGACGCAACGCTTGCGGACTTGTCTTCATATGGGAAGAACGAAGTGACGTTCACCGTCCAATCGCGCTTGATCGGTTTCAGACAGCGGGTGCATTCGGCGTGCACGGGGGCACTGATGCAGGCGTTGAAAATCAGGCCGTCGACAATGGAGTCGAACGAGCCGACAACGGTCACATCCGCACCCTCCTCAACGCCGACGATCTCATCGCCGATGCCGCTCGGTGCGGGGAACGTCGCGTCGATCTCCTTGCTTTGCCCGGCTCGTGAGGCGACTTGCGCCACGGAAATCGCCCACGGGGAATCTTCGATACGTGCCATGTTCAGCCTTCCATTCAGCTTTCCGGATAGTCGTTTGCGTCAAGATGCGGCACATGCGTGCTCGCTTCGCGCTGGCGATCATACAGTACGTTCAATCCCGCCTGCACGTCGTTGCCAAGCTTGCCGAGCTGCTGTTGCAGCGTTTCCATCACCGTGGTGCAGTATTTGTCAGCTCCCTGCGTGAGATGGTCGGCCCTGGCTTGCGCTTGGTCGAGAATAGCACGCGCCTTCTGCCGAGCCAGTTCGGTCACGTTTTCCTGCCCGGCGAGGAATTGCGCCTGCTCGTTGGCCTCACGTATCGTGTCTGCCGCACGCGATTGCGCCGAAGCGACGATGGCGTTGGCTTGCGTTTGCGCGCTTTCCAAACGTCGTTCCGACTCACGCATCAACGCTGAGGCGCGTTCCAGCTGCACCGGCATCATTTTCTTCAACTGGTCGAGCTGTTCGGTGAATTCGTCGCGGTCGACGCGCACGCTGCCGGGGAAGAACAGTATCGGTTTCGCTTCGTCCAATGCCGATTCGAGTTTGTCGATAATGTCGTACACGGTGGTGAATTCGTCGCGGCTCAAATCGTTGGAATCGTCCAGCGGCGCGTTGGGATTGAACGTGTTGCGTAAATCCGGCAGATCAGACATGGAAATCAACGGTTTGACCGGCTCGGCGGCGCGTGCCGTGGCTTGTGCCTTCTGACCGGATTGGGCCGCCCGATCGGTCGGGCGTTCGGCGGTCACGTCGTCGTCAAACTGGCTGCCGGCCGGATCGTACGCATTCGTTTCTTCACCCATCATGCCCTCTTTTCATTATTGAGCGCTTCTCCGAGTAGCGGAATCACGCAATCGGGCACCATGCCGGTCACATCGCCGCCGTGACGTGCCACATCTTTCACGATCGAACTGGAGATATGTTCCAAATCGGGCGCCGCCGGCAAAAACAGCGTTTCCACGTCGGCAAGCTTGCGATTGACCAGCGCCATACCCAACTCGGCTTCATAATCGCCATTCTGCCGAAGCCCCTTCACGATAACCGTCGCACCGACCTTCTTGCAATAGTCGGTAATCAGTCCGGTTGTTGAAGCAACCTTGATATTGCGGCAATTCCGCTCTTCAAGCGCCTTACGGATAATCTCAACGCGGGTCCCTTCGGAAAACATCGGTGTTTTCGCCGCGTTCACCGCCACTACGACATGCACTTCATCGAAAAAACGCGAGCAACGTTCGATGACGTCCAAATGTCCGGCGGTCACTGGGTCGTACGACCCGGGGCAAACTGCAATTGTCATAGCCTCAAGCGTACCGCGATTGCGTGAAATTACGCGAAGTGTCGGCGAATATGTGGGTTTTCATGGCTATGATGGAGGCAGTGGTGCCGCGGTTGCGGCGTATTTGAGGAGTTGATTATGGCATGTTCGATATTCGATGATCGCGACGGCTTCATTGACGAGGCCGACCCGGTCTCGCCGCTTTCCAATCCCGACGCGGGTACCGGCACTGCGGTGTTGGAACGCCCCGAAGAGGAGACGAAGCTGGATGATGGTGGCAACGGCGATGCGGATCGTTTCGCGCATTATGTGTCGCGCGATCGCATTGCCGAGTCCCGTCGCACCGGCCGACCGGTGGTGGCGTTGTGCGGCAAGGTGTGGGTGCCGAAGCGTGATCCTTCGCAGTTCCCGGTATGTCCGGATTGCAAGCGTATCTACGACGAAATGATGAATTCCAATTTCTAATCGTTTTTTATCTCTTTCATCGTATGGTGATCTTGGAATTTCGTTGAAATTTCTGAAGATTGCCGAAAGTGATTACATATAAAAAATCTGCCGAGATGGTCTCTATATCGAAATTATTTTTCGATGATTGAGATTGTCTCGGCAGATTTTTATTGCTGTCGCGTTTTATTGTCAGCTTGCCGTTTTGAAATATCCGCGTTTAGCGCAACGAAATTTCGTCGATGCGACGCAATTCCTCATCGCTGAACGTGGTGTTCTTCAACGCGCCGATATTGTCGAGCAGCTGCTGCGGGCGGGAAGCGCCGACAAGCACGGAGGTCACGTAACCGTCGTGCAGCAGCCAGGCGAGCGCCATTTCGGCAAGCGTCTGCCCGCGTTCGGCGGCAAGATCGTTCAGGTCGCGGATCTGCTGCAGGCGTTCCGGCGTCAACGCGCTTTCCTGCAGGAATCGACCGTCGTGTGCGATGCGGCTGTCTGCGGGCACGCCGTTGAGATAGCGGTTCGTGAGCAGACCCTGTTCGAGCGGCGAGAACGTGATAAGACCTTTGCCAAGCTTTTTGGCGGTTTTCTTCAATCCGTTGCGTTCCACGGTGCGGTCGAAAATGCTGTAACGGTTCTGGTTGATGATGAACGGCACATGCAGCTCATCGAGGATCGCGGTGGCCTTTTCCAGCGTCGGACCATCGTAATTGCTCAGGCCCACGTAGAGTGCCTTGCCGCTTTGCACGGCGGTTGCCAACGCGCCCATGGTTTCTTCGAGCGGCGTGGAGGAATCCATGTGGTGATGGTAGAAAATGTCGACATAGTCGAGACCGAGGCGTTCGAGGCTTTGGTCGAGCGAGGCGAGTAGATATTTGCGGCTGCCGAGATCACCGTAGGGGCCGAGCCACATTTCGTAGCCGGCTTTGGTGCTGATGATCAGTTCGTCGCGATGATGATGGAAATATTCGCGCAGCAGACGGCCGCAGTTCTTTTCCGCACTGCCCGGCTCGGGACCGTAATTGTTGGCGAGATCGAAATGTGTGATGCCGTTGTCGAATGCGGTGAACACGATGTCACGCATAGTGGCGTACGGCGTGATATCGCCGAAATTATGCCAAAAGCCGAGCGAAACCGCTGGAAGTTTCAGGCCGCTCTCGCCCACATGATTGTAGGTCATGGAATCGTATCGAGCGGGTGACGGCGTGTAGACGGTGGTCGGTTCAAGCATGGTTCCTCCTTGAAAACTCTGCGTATTCCGCTGTGCGCTGTGTTGCTTGAGTTGGCGCATGTCGTAAGTTTGTCGACGATACTATCGTCGCACTTCAAGTAAACTTGAATGCAAGTATCGTCGATAGTGTGTTTTCCGATGATTGACAATCGCAAGGAATCGCAAAATCGCTAGAAAAACCTAGAAAATCGTAGAAATGAGAAGGGGAATGGCAACATATACGATTCGTGAAGTCGCGCAACGATTCCATGTGCAGACGTCAACCTTGCGCTATTACGAGGATCAGGGGCTGCTGTGCGACGTGGAGCGCGACGATGCGGGGCGACGCGTGTACACCGACTCGCATATCGGGCGGCTCGAGGCGATCGCCTGCTTCAAACATGCGGGCATGAGCATCGATGAACTCAAACGCTTCTTCGCATACGAAAAAGACGAGCGTGCGCACATTGCGGACATGCTGGAATTGTTGGAATCGCGGCATCAAGCGATTTTGAAACAGCGGGCCGCGCTGGAAGAGGCGTACATGCATGTGTTGCGCAAACTGCACTTGTATCGCGATATTCAGCACAGCATCGAAACGGGGGCGCCATACCCGGATTGGGCGAATTATGATGGCAAGGATTTTCGCGCCGACGATCAGTGAAGTTCGGTGGACTGACGAAGATCAGTGAAGACTGGTTGGCGAAGGGCGGTGACGCCCAGTTGGCGAAAAAGCGGAAAATAAAAGGTGTGGAACCGCAAACTACAGTTCCACACCTTTAGAACACCTAGCAGAACGTCTAATAGAGACTGCTGCGACTCGTTTCAGCCCTACTTCAGCAGAGTGGCCACGGATGGCAGCAGGGCGCGCAACGCCTTGCCGCGATGGGAGATGGCGTTCTTTTCGGCCGGTTCCATCTGCGCGGACGTGAGCTTTTCGCCGGCTTCGACGGCACGCGCCGGCTGATCGTCGGGCACGAACAGCGGGTCGTAGCCGAATCCATGCTCGCCATGAGGCTCATGCAACAGCACGCCCGGCATTTCGCCGGTTTCCACGATTTCCTGAGCGATCGCATAACGACCATCGGCGCCTGCGCCTGCTTCGGTTTGCGGCACCACCAGCGCGGCCGCGCAACGGAAACGCGCGGTACGCTTGGCATCCGGAATGTCGGCGATCTGCGCGAGCAGCAGCGCGTTGTTGGCTTTGTCATCGCCATGCTTGCCCGCCCAACGTGCGGAAAGAATGCCGGGGGCATTGCCCATCACGTCCACAATCAGACCGGAATCGTCGGCGACTGCCGGGCAGCCCGTACGTGCGGCCACATCACGGGCCTTGAGCAGTGCGTTCTCTTGGAAGGTCACGCCATCTTCCACCGGATCCGGCAGATTCAGCGAACCGGCCGACACCAGCTCCACCTGATCCGCGTCCGCACCCAGGCAATCTTCCAGAATGCGGTTGATTTCAACGAGTTTGCCCTCGTTATGCGTTGCGACGATAATTCTCACGTTCCGATTCCTTTCGTTGCTGTTCGTTGCTTCGTTGATGTCGGCTTGCCTGACGTGCGTTTGACGTGCCCTGACTTGCCTAACCTACGATTGGTTTGCGAGGCCAGCCTGCGGTCGGCTTACGTCCGACTTGCAGCCTTCAGTCCTGTGCGAGCGCGGACTGCTGTGCGGCCTGCAGTTCCTTGTTGCCCTTTTCCGCCAGGTCAAGCAGCGCGTTCAACTCGGCGCGGTTGAACGGGCGGTGTTCGGCAGTGCCCTGAATTTCAATGAATTCGCCGGAACCGGTCATGGCCACGTTCATGTCGGTCATGGCCTTGCTGTCTTCGATGTACGGCAGGTCAAGCATCGGTGTGCCATCGATCACACCTACGGACACGGCGGAAACGCTGTCTTTGATCACGCGCTCGGCGGACCTGATGTGCTTGTGCTTCTCGGCCCAGCGCATGGCGTCCACGAGCGCCACATATGCGCCGGTGATCGACGCTGTTCGGGTGCCGCCGTCGGCCTGCAGCACGTCGCAGTCGATCTGCACCTGGTTTTCGCCGAGTGCCTTCATATCAACCACGCCACGCAGGCAGCGACCGATCAGTCGGCTGATCTCATGCGTGCGTCCGCCGATCTTGCCGCGCACGGATTCACGATCGGTGCGGTCTGCAGTGGCTCGCGGCAGCATCGCATATTCCGCGGTGACCCAGCCCAAGCCGGAGTCCTTGCGCCAACGTGGCACGCCTGCGGTGAACGTGGCCGTGCACATCACTCGCGTATTGCCGCATTCCACAAGCACGGATCCTTCCGGAACATCCGTGAAATGACGGGTGATGCGCACCGGACGCAGCTCATCCACCTTGCGTCCGTCCGTACGAATCATCGTTTCGCCCAACAAGTCTTTAATCGCTACCATCGCTGACTTCTCTGCTTTCGATTGATCACACGATCAACAATCGTTTGTATTTTCCGAAAAAACAGTATCACCAGCCGAAAACCCGTCTTTCCGTCTTGAACTCGCCTCTTGCTGCACCTCAATTTGCCTATCCCAATTTGCGTCGTGCCCGAATTTGCGCGCATCTCACGTTTGTCTCACGTAATACAGGCATGCAAGCACGTATGATGGAACGAAAACCTGTGCTTGGCCACGGCGAGGCCTACACTTATGGTCAGTTTCACCAAAAGTCAGAAAGGCTTTGGAAATGCTGGATTATTCACCTGCACTCATGACCGACATGTACGAATACACCATGCTTGACGCGTGCCTGAGGGACGGCACCGCCAATCGCAAGTGCGTATTCGAGATTTTCACCCGTCATCTGCCGCTTGGCCGCCACTATGGGGTGGCCGCCGGCCAAGGTCGTATTCTTGACGCGCTTGAAAATTTCCATCTTGACGATAATGATCTGAAATTCCTTGCAGATCGCAAAGTAGTGGGCCCCGAAACTATCAAATGGCTTGAGAATTTCCATTTTTCCGGTTCGATCAAGGGATATCGCGAAGGTGAGATGTTCTTCCCGAATTCGCCGATTCTGCAAGTCGAAGGCACGTTCGGCGAGTGCACGCTGCTGGAAACGCTGTTGCTGAGCATTCTGAATTACGATTCCGCGGTTGCGTCGGCCGCGTCCCGCATGGTCAGCGCCGCGAAGGATCGCCCGTGCATGGATATGGGCGGGCGCCGTACGAACGAGTGGGCCGCCGTTGCCGCTGCCCGTGCTGCGGTAGTGGGCGGATTCAAGGGCACGGCCAATCTGCTGGCCGCGCAAATGTATGGCTTGAATGCCATCGGCACGGCCGCGCACTGCTTCACGCTGGTGCATGATGATGAGCGCAGCGCGTTTGAATCGCAGATTGCCGCGCTCGGCAAGAACACCACACTGTTGGTTGACACGTACAACATTGAAGAGGCCGTGAAGACAGCTGTTGACGTGGCCGGACCCGAATTGGGCGGCGTGCGCATCGATTCCGGCGATCTGGCGTCGTTGGCGCAGCGCGTGCGCAACCAGCTGGATGCGTTGGGCGCTACCAACACGAAGATCACCGTTACCAACGATTTGGACGAGTATGCGCTCGCTTCGCTGCAGGCCGCGCCGGTCGATTCGTATGGCGTGGGCACCATGCTCGTCACCGGATCGGGCGCTCCGACCTGTGCGATGGTGTACAAGCTGACTGAACGCGAGAATTCCGCTGGTGACATGCAGCCGGTGGCCAAGAAGTCGAAAGACAAGGCCACGGTTCCGGGCCGCAAGCTCGCCTTCCGTTCGTACGAGTATGCGCTGGCCGACTGCGAACATGTGATTTCCGGCTCCGAAGAGCAGCTGGCCGCCTATCAGCCGGAAGAAGGCTGGAAGGATCTGCTGGTCGGCTACGTGAGCAACGGCGAAATCAACTCCGATTATCAGGGACACGAGGCCATCGTCAACGCGCATAATTACCGCGCCCAGGCGCTGGCCGAACTGCCGATCGGCGCGCAAAGCCTCATGAAGGGCGACCCGGTAATCCCTACCGAAATCACCGTCCTTTGACTCGTGCTACCATCATGCTGGTTGCGTACGGCAATCAATCTCGTAATCAACCAGCATGAAGGGGTAGGATTACATGCGAGCATTTTCTCTGGTTACGTTGAGTCCGGAGGCGTTTGACGATTTTTCCGCGCATCACGCGGACGGCAACTTTCAACAGACCTCTGCCGCAGGCCGTCTGCGTGCCGGCCAAGGGATCGAAGTGGAATACCTTGGCGTTCAAGAAAACGGCACAATCGTTGCGGGAGCGCTGTTCGAAACGCATCGCAGCCGCCTTTCCACCTTCAGTGTGGTGCACGACGGCCCCTTGTGTGACTATCGCGATCGCGAATTGACCGAATATTTCATGACCCAACTCAAGCAGCACGCGAAGGCGAAAGGTTCCGCACAGATGGAAATCGTGCCGGAAATGCCATACTGCCTGCATGACTCGCGTGGCGGCGAACTGCCAGCCGACCAAGGTGGCGCTCCTGCTGATGATGCCGTGGAAACGTTGAAAAACCTCGGCTTCATGCATGACGGCTTCACCATCGGCTACACTGCGGTGCCGCGCTGGCGTTACCTGAAAGACATGACTGGCATTACCGACGAAAAGTCACTGCTCAAGTCGTATGACAAGCGCACGCAGTGGAGCGTGAAACGTGCCGCATCCATGGGCGTGCATGTGCGCGAGCTAGGCGAAGACGAGCTGCAGGTGTTTGCCGACATCGAGCAGGCCACCGCCGAACGCCGTAATTTCGAATATCGTGGTGAAGCCTACTTCCGCAAGTTCAAGCAAGCTTACGGCAGTAAGGCGCACTTCATGGTGGCGCAGATTCACATCGGCGAATACATTGCCGACATGGAATCCAAGTGTGACGCCTTGCGGAAGAAGGTCGATGTGCTGCAGGCCAAGTACGACGAGCATCCGACCACCAAAACGGAACGCCAGCTAGGGGAGGAGTCCCGAAACTTGGCGGCGGCGGAAAAACGTTTGACCGAGGCGGCCGAGTACGCCAAAGACGGTGACGTGCTTCCGGCGGCAGCATCCCTATTCGTGGAACACGCTCGTGAAACGGTGTATCTGTTCTCAGGCAGTGTGGAAAAGTACAAGCCGTTCTACGCTTCCGCGCTCATTCAGCATGATGCCATGCTGCATTTGTGTGTGGAACGCGGTGTGACCCGCTACAACTTCTACGGCATCAACGGCGTGTTCGACGATCCGGAAGATGAGGGTCGTGGCGTACTCGAATTCAAGCAAGGCTTCAACGGGTACGTCGAGGAACTCATGGGCTCATTCGTGCTTCCCGTACGCCCGCTGACCTTCAAACTCAAGACCGCCCTCCGCAAACTCCTGCGCCACTAGCTATTAGCTCACCTTCCGCTTGGAGGATTCTGGGTGGGGGCTTATAGGTGCGCGAGGGTTATGTGAACGCTGTTGACAGCGACTGTAGGCCGGACTAGGTTATCGCTTTTGGCGAAAAGGGATTTTAGCCAGTTGGGATAGTGAAAGGCAGTTACGGATCGTGATGCGCGAAGTGAATGCGAGTGAGGAACAAGAGCAAGAATCGTCTGAATGGAATGTGCGCGAGCTGAGCGGTAGTGAGTTTGATGAGCTTTCCGCCGCGAGCAGATACGGCGGATTCCAGCAGACTTCCGAAATGGCGGCATTGGCTCAGTCCGACGGCATGCAGACGCAATACGTTGGATTGGTGGATTCGCACGATGCTCCGGTGGCTGGCGCGTTGGTGGCTTTTTCGCAAGGGCGTTTCGGCGTGGAAGGCTCGTTATGGCTTGGCCCGTTGTGCAATGGGAATAACAGAGAGCAGATGACCGCGTTGACCGAAGGTTTGCGCGAGGCCGCCGAACGGGTTCACGCCATCAGCCTGACGTGCTGGCCCAACCAGGTGTATTGCGTTCGTGATTCGCAAGGCAAGGCCATGGCCGAACCCAATGATGAGATGGTGCGGGAGTACGAGCGGCTGGGTTGGAAGCATGCTGGCTTTACCCGTGGATACGATGCCCTGATGAACCGTTGGAATTACGTCAAGGACTTGAGAGAGTTCTCGAACGCCGGCGAGCTGCTCGCTTCGTATGCGAAGAACACGCGTCGTAACGTCAAGATCGCGCGGAACAGCGGCGTGGAGGTTCGACGCCTGAATCGCAGTGAGCTGAACGTGTTCCACGATATTTGCGAGCTGAGTAGCGAACGCCAGCATTTCGCCAACCGTAGCCTTGATTACTTCGAACGCGTATATGATGCGTTTGGAGACAAGGCCGAGTTCATGGTGGCGGAAGTGCATCTTGACCGCTATTTGCAATCCTGGGAGGAAAAGCTGGCGAAGTTCTCGAAAGACGTGGAACGCTTGGAGCGTTCGCTTGAGCATACGAAGTACCCGGATGATGTGCGCAAGAAGCTCGATACGGCTCAGAAGAATGTGGAGTCCGCACGTCGCCGTATTGAGGATGCGAACGAGCGCATCGCTCGTGATGGCGAGGTGGTGCCGGTCGCCGTAGGTCTGTTCATGTGGCATGAACGCGAGCTGGTGTATTTCTCCAGCGGATCCGACGATCGTTACGCCAAGTTCTACGCGCCCACCGCCTTACAGCATGAGATGATGTCGCGTTGCTTGGAACGCGGAGTGACGCGGTACAACTTCTATGGCATTTCGGGAGTGTTCGACGATCCGGAAGACGATGGACGCGGCGTGCTCGAGTTCAAGCAGGGCTTCAACGGCTACGTTGAGGAACTACCGGGCGAATTCACGCTTCCGGTGAGCAAGCTGCGCTACGGCGTGAGCGATTTGGCCCACAAACTCCTGCGCCACTAGCTTTAGGGGGTTTCAGCCATGCTTGGCGCGACGCGGATTTGCGTGGGGTGAGACTTTCTGGTACGCTTTATGTCTTGTGCGCGGATGGCGTGTGCTTCCGGGCATTGCCACTTTAGCTCAGTCGGTAGAGCGGCTCACTCGTAATGAGCAGGTCGACAGTTCGATTCTGTCAAGTGGCTCCACTGCCCTAGATGTTCGGAGGTTTTCCGAGCATCTAGGGTTTTGCATATGTGCATTCGTGCGTGCACCTGTACGGCATTTATCATTCTTTTCAGCGGTGCTCCTTTGGACGGTTCCTCCAATGGGGTGCAACTAACCCAACAGGCGCTCACGAATGAGATCGGTGCTTCCGGAAGCATCTTTGTTGCCGTAGCGTTGTTCTTCTTCGCATTCAGCAGTATCTTGGGAAATTATTATTACGGCGAAGCGAATATCCGTTTCATCACCGCAAAGAAATGGGTGCTCCACACCTACCGGATATTGGTCAGCGGCATGGTACTTTTCGGGTCTGTCGCCACGCTCGATTTGGTATGGAGTCTGGCGGACATCACGATGGCTCTGATGGCTGTCTGCAACCTGATCGCCATTATCTTTCTCGGAAAGTATGCCATCCGCCTGCTCTCGGACTATCGTGCCCAGAAGAAAGCGGGCATCCAAAGTCCTGTTTTCAGGAAAGAGACCATGCCGGACATCGAAAAGGACTTGGAATGTTGGTGAAAACCAACACTTTTTCGTACCTTTGCGGCTCATTAAAATCTCCACACACGATTTGTAAATTGTAAATTATAAATTGAAGATTATGAACGCAATTCACACAGACAATGCGCCTGCAGCTATCGGTCCATATAGCCAGGCTATCGAAGTAAATGGTTTTGTTTTTGCATCTGGTCAGATTCCTATCGACCCTGCAACAGGCAATTTCGTAGAAGGCGGCATCAAGGAGCAGACTCGCCAGAGCCTCACCAATGCCCAGAACATCCTGAAGGCAGCAGGTACCGACCTTTCTCATGTGGTTAAGACTACAGTTTATCTGAACAGCATGGACGATTTCGCTGCCATGAACGAGGTTTATGCCGAGTTCTTCAGCCAGCCATATCCAGCCCGTTCTGCCGTAGCTGTAGAGAAGTTGCCAAAGGGCGCCCTCGTAGAGGTTGAGGTTTTGGCAGCCAAGTAATTCTTCCTTTTTTCTATCAGGGAGTAAACATTCAAGGTGAAAATATTCTTTAGATGGTATCAAGCATTACATTAAAGAATCTGATTATAGGCTATCGTTCGAAGCACCAGCTCCGGGCGATAGCCTCACCTGTTCATGCCTCGCTCCAAGCCGGTGAACTGACCTGTCTCATCGGAGCCAACGGAGTGGGCAAATCTACCTTACTCAGAACTTTAGCCGGATTTCAGCCAGCGCTTGATGGCGAAATTCTGATTCAAGACAAATCTCTTTCTGATTTCTCAGCCCAGGAACTCGCCAGAGAAATCAGCATCGTTCTCACATCGAAGACAGACCATGCCCAACTCTCTGCTGAAGAGATTGTAGGCATAGGCCGTTCTCCCTATACCGGTTTCTGGGGCACATTATCTGCTGCCGACAAGCAGATTGTTGCCTCTGCACTTCAGGAAACGGGCATTCAGCATCTTGCCCAGAGAAACATCAGCAAACTGAGCGATGGTGAGCGCCAGAAGGTAATGATAGCCAAAGCCCTAGCGCAGCAAACCCGCATCATCATCCTGGACGAGCCAACAGCCTTCCTCGATTTCCCCAGCAAGATAGAAACCCTACAGATGCTCCGCCGTCTGGCGCACGAACAGCATAAATCCATATTACTGTCAACCCATGATGTAGAGTTGGCGCTCCAGCTCTCCGACCATCTCTGGCTGATGGAAGAAAGCCGTTTCTCTATCGGCACTCCTAAAGAACTGGCTGCCGATGGTTCCTTATCCAGATTCATCAATCGTGACGGCATCCGATTCAACAAGGATTCCCTCCGCATCGAAATCAAATGAGTTTTCGTAATTGATTTTTTCTATGGTTGCACGCAAGTACATGAAGAAAAAATCTCAAGTGGCTCAGTTTGCTAACTCAAGTAGCTCAATCTGCTAACTCAAGTAGTTCAGTCAGCGAGTTCAGACGTCTCAGTTAGTTGATGCAGACGTCTCGGCAAGCCTACGGATACGGCTCCGTTAGCCTACGCAGCCATATCTGTAACCCGATGCAGTCATATTCGTAACCCAGCGCAGTCATATTCGTAACCCAACGCAGCCATATTCGTAGCCCAACGCAGCCATATTCGTAACCCAACGCAGCCATATTCGTGAATAAGTTTTAGATAATTATCTATCATCCATCACGATTTACATACACCACACACTTTAACACACTAATATACAGATACTTAAATAGCGTGACAGATACTCCGAAAACGGGAATGTCCATCACGCTATACAGGAGAGATAATTACCTCATTATCAAACGTTTAAAGATTTAAAAAGAGGAAACGTGTAAAATCTAGCACTTTGAAAGCTAGGATACGTGCAACAACAAGAATACCAGGAAGTTATGAAACGTAAAATCTATAGTCAATTATTAACAGAACTTTCGCATGTGGTTCAAGTACGGGCTGAAGGCTCAAAAGCTCCTAGCCCAGGGCGCGTGGAGCAAACTTGCGTATATATTGTCAATAGAAGCGCTTTCAACCGTACAGGTTGCCAGATTTACTATTTCCGTTTTTGCTGTTCTCTTATTATCCTAACCGTCAAATCGGTAAACTTTTTTATTGCTGCCTGAACCTGTCCTCGTCCGAAAGCCCAGAAGATGAGGGCGGCAGAGGCTGGTGCAGCATGTGTTCCTACATACTGGCGCATTTTAAGAACCGTGCAGTTTTCAATACCAAGTTCTTTCATGGCAGCGAATACTTGGGCTGCTGGTACTTCAAAATCAGCCTTAGTGCGCTGATCTCTAAGTACCAATGCGGTCTTGTTTACCTTAACTACCTTGTATTCCTTATTGGCGTTACTGCGATATGTCTTGATAGTCTTAATCTTTTGAATAAAGTTATCGAATGTCAATATATTAATATCTTCCGTCATAACTAATGGGGTTTAAATGTTGTGGTGATAAGCAAATCATTCCACCTTTTTGTTATAATTCTCCTCTATTATGGTGCAAAAGTAAGTTTTTTCCGTGAAAAAACCAAGAAAAAATGCATTTTTCTAGAACATGTACAATATATTCTTTTATCAGGTATCTATTTACATCTTTTTAATTGCCAAAAACTTGCATGATTCAAAAATTAAGCGTATCTTTGCGGCTAAAGATAGGAATAGGAGAAAAGATTATGGCAAACAATGAATGCAGAAAGCTGCCGGTAGGCATACAATCTTTCAATGTCATCAGAGAAGAAGGATACCTCTATGTTGACAAAACTGACATGGTTTGGAAATTGGCGAACCAAGGTTTAAAGTATAATTTTTTTATCCGTCCTCGTCGATTCGGAAAATCTGTGCTTGTTGATACACTCCAGGCTTACTTTGAAGGAAGAAAAGAGCTCTTCGAAGGACTGAAAATCATGGAGTTGGAGAAGGAATGGAAACAGTACCCGGTTATTCGATTCGACATGAGCCGAGGGGGAGCGACTGCAAATGAAGTTAAGGCATACCTGGATCGAACTTTTGATGTTTATGAGCAATTATATGGCATCCATATCAAACCTACAGATTCACTAGGAAACCGCTTCGACCTAATCATTAAAACCGCCTATGAGCAAACAGGGCTCAAGGTTGCCATTCTTATCGATGAGTACGACTCTCCTCTCCAGCACTCGTGGAAAACTCCCGAGCATGAGGGTTGCACAGAAGTATATAGAAGCGTGTTTTCCATCTTGAAAGCTGATGATGCGTACCAACGTTTCGTCTTCATTACGGGTATCACCAAGTTTACGCAGATTTCTCTTTTCTCTGTTCTCAACAACCTGACCAATATCAGTTTCCTTCCTGAATATGCTGCTATCTGCGGTATTACAGAAGAAGAAATCGGGGAGAACTTCAAGCCGGAACTGGAAAGAATGGCTGAAGTGAACGAGTGGACCTTGCAGCAAACTCATGATAACCTGAAGGATTACTACGATGGATACCATTTCAGTCGCAGAAACATGGTGGACATCTACAATCCTTTCAGTCTCCTTAATGCACTCGACGCACAAGACTTGAGCTGTTTCTGGGTTTCATCAGGAGCAACCTCCATGCTACCTAAGTTTGTGGACAACATGGAACTGCGCTTACGGAATTTCGAAAATTGTCCGATTTTACGCAAGACTCTTGAGAGTTCTGATGTCATAAATGGTGGTGCCGAACTCTTTCTTTATCAGACGGGTTACCTTACCATCAAGTCGAGCGATGAATTTGGCTATTTCTTAGGTTTTCCAAACCAAGAAGTGAAACAGGCTCTTTACGAGGTTGTGCTGCCAAGCCTGACCATGAAATCAGAAAGCGATATTATCAGTCTGCAAGGCAGTCTGTTCCGCCAATTGGGTACCGGGCAAATCGCAGATGCCATGAAAACACTGAAAGCATTGGTTGCCGATGTGCCTTACAGCAACAAGAAACTTGCCTCGATGGATATGGAAGAGCGCTACCGTCTCATCATCAGTACTATTCTGAATGCCATCGGTCTGAAAGTGGAGGTAGAGCATATGCTTGCAACAGGAAGGATCGACCTCATCGCCCAAACTTCACGCTACATCTACGTGATAGAACTGAAACTGAAAAATAATGATGGTAAGAAGGCTGCCATTCAGCAGATACTGGATAACAAATACCTGGAGCCTTTCCAAGCAGACAAGCGAAAGGTGATAGGCCTCGGCATCGAACTGGACGAGGAAGGCAAAGGGCTATTGGATTGGGGAATTACTGAAGAATAAAAACATAGAAGAAGAGGGCGTGCAAAATTATATCTTGCACACCCTCTTCTTTTTTCCGATTCCTACAATATCTCCAACTGATCCTTTACCGCCTTATAACAGCGGCGGGAAACCGTGATTTCTTCCTGGTCGAAGGGAGGAGAAAAGATGCAGCGGAGCGTATAGTTCTCGATGCAGAGAAGATAATCGAGATTGATGATGCAATCCTGACGCACCTGAGCCAGAGAAGGCGACATGGAAAGGATGGTTTTTGCCGTGGTCTGCTTCTTCAACTTATAAATCTGACCGTTTGACAATTTCAACTGCCAAAGATGAGTATCTTCATCGAAAGTACAGCAAAACACATCATCGGGCTTCAACATTAATAAGCCCGAAATAGTCTGAATGGCAAGACGCTTGGCTGATGTTTTCAACAGTCCATTCACTCCCGACAATTCCTGAGCTTTCAGAGAAGCCATCGCAGATACCGAAGGCCAGGAAGAGGACTCAAGAGCTGCAGAAGAATCTTTTTCATCTCCATCCACCATCTTCTGCCGGATACGGTCTACAACCAGTTCTAATTCCTCCTGCTGATAAGGTTTCAACAGGAAATCGAAGGCAGAGGCTCTGAGTGCCTCAATCATATACTTATCGAAGGCGCTGTAAAACACTACGATAAGTTCCATCGGCATTTCTTCTCTCAAAGACTGCAATACTTCCAAGCCCGTCTGCCCAGGCATTTCAACATCGAGGAACAGCACATCGGGCTGCATGCTCATCACAAGGTTCTTAGCCGAAACCGCCGAAGAGGATGTGGCAATCACCTCAAAATCTACCAGAGTTGCCAAATCATCTTGCAACTTGTGGATGCTCTGTGGCTCATCATCCACAATCACAACCTTGATTTTATCTTGCATTGCTTGCATATTAGTATGTTTTAAATTCTTATGAAAAGTTTTCTACTTAAAGACATCGTAATCGTAATTACATGGAACTCCAATGCTTACGTGCATACCCTTCTTCGGAGCATTCTCCTCCCCAGGAATTCCTCTGTTGCTCTGCATCTTAAAGAACATCTTGCGTTCGTTGCTTGCATTAAGCATTTCGATGGTGCTGTTCAGGATTCTCAATCCGGTTCCCGTACTGGCAAAACCATTCTTCTTTTTTCTGTCAATAGCCCCCGCTTCTCCACATCCGTTGTCAGTTACCTCTATCCGGAGCATCGCGTCCTCTACCCAGATATTAACATCCAGCAAAGGCGTCTCACCAGTTTCTTCCATGCCCACAAACGCATGCTTCAGGGCATTCTCTACAGGAATCTGGATAATCATAGACGGCAGCATCAGCTTCATATCTACATCCTTGGCTATATGGAACCGAGGTTTCGGGAGGAACGGATTGGTTTCATGGCGAAGGGAAGAATAACCCATCACCATCTGCAATTCTTCCTCCAGACTTACCGCCATCTTATCGCATGTAAGCAAGTAGGAACGAAGTATTTGTATCAGGAGATGAAGCGGCTTGACATCAACTTCCTTCGGAAGATTAGAGACAAAGATATTGAGCACATTAAACACGAAGTGAGGCGGGAAACGATTGCGCACATTCTCCATCTTCAGCGCCATCATCAGGTTCATCTCCTCCTGATGCTGTTGCTTGTTGCGCAACATTTTGTATCGGAGAAAAGCGATGAGAGCCAACACGCTCATTAGCAGCAAACCGATGACCAGTAACAGGATAACGCTAAAGGATCTTACCTCTGCCTGCGTGGTGTGAAGGGAGAAACAAGCAGCAAGCAACAGCATAAGAGCGAATATGCACAGAAGGCACACTCCATTCTTTATCTGCATCAACATTATCTTTCTATATTCATTTGCCATGATAGACTATTTTAAATGAATTTAAGTTCCCGTTGCGAAAGTACGACAAAAAATTCAAATAAACAAAAAAATAACAGAAAAACTCATTTTTTCTATAAAAAAAAAAGAGAAAAGCAATAAAAAGTGTACCTTTGTAGTATGGAAATGCAATTATTTAAAAATATCAACCCCCAAAATATACCTGAAAGGATGAACAATCCATTCAGCTACGAACCTCATCCGCTCTGCATCGAAGCATGCAGGGAGCTGCAGGATGAACTCTCACAGCGAAACGACTGGCGGGAGGAAATAGACCGTGGAAAGATGTTCGGCGTACTTATCGTAGAAGCCGACAACAGTAAGATTGGCTATCTGAGAGCTTATAGCGGACAGATTGGCGGCAGAAGCGACTGGGAAGGTTTTGTGCCAGCCGTTTTCGATTATCTTCAACCCGACGGATATTTCAAGAAACATGAGGCTGAGATTTCGGAATTGAACCAGCAAATCAGACAGATTGAAGCCAACGAAACCCTGAAAAAGGCAAAAAGCCTGATTGATGATTTACAGCAAAAGCGCCAGGAAGTTATCGCAAACTACCAGACAAAGATAAAAGAAGCGAAGGAAAAGCGGGATGCAAGGCGACAGGAAGCCCTTTCTGCAGGAAAATCTCTGAGCCAGGAAGAGGATGAGGCGATGATAAAAGAAAGCCAGTTTATGAAGGCAGAACTGAAGAGACTGAAAAAGTCGATAAACGAAAAGACGGCGTACGAAACGCTATATGAAAACTACGAAAAGGACTTGAACAGGGCGAAAAAGCTCCGCAAACAGTTATCTGAAGAACTTCAGCAATGGCTGTTTTCGAAATTCCAGATGCTGAATGCGGAAGGAGAAAACAAGGATCTGCTGGAGATTTTCAAGAACGAGGCGGTTAAGATTCCACCTGCCGGAAGTGGAGAATGCTGCGAGCCGAAACTCCTGCAATACGCTTACCAGCATGGCTACAAGCCTCTGCAGATGGCGATGTTCTGGTGGGGAGAGAGTCCGAAAGAAGAAATCAGACATCATCTTCAGTTTTATCCTGCCTGCAACGGAAAATGCAAACCGATATTACATTGGATGCTGCCTAAAACAGTCTTTGAAACCCAACAGACCGAAACTACTATATATAATAAGGTGGAAACGCTCTACGAAGACCGTGAACTGGCAGTCATCTATAAGCCCGAAGATTTACTCTCGGTTCCGGGGAAAGATGCAGCCCAGCCTTCCGTCTACGCTCTGATGCGCAGGAAATATCCCGAAACTACCGGTCCGCTCATCGTCCATCGTCTGGACATGGCAACAAGCGGACTGATGATTATTGCCAAGACCGAGTTTGCCTATCATCGTCTGCAAAAGGAGTTTCTGAATCATCGGGTTCAGAAGAAATACGTAGCCATCGTTTGCGGAAAAAACAAGGAATCGTGCAACCGGATTCTGAAAGAAGCAGAAAGCAGAAAAGGTTACATCTCGCTCCCCCTGATAGCAGATTTTCTAGACCGTCCACGACAGATGGTAAACCGCGAACAGGGCAAGGAAGCCATTACAGAATACGAGGTTCTAGAGCGTATAGACGATACCCATCTTCGCCTGGCGCTCTATCCTAAAACGGGCAGGACGCACCAGCTGAGAGTGCATTGTGCTCATCAGGAAGGTCTGAATGCCCCTATCATCGGCGATCCGCTCTACGGCAACGAACCGGCAACAAGACTGCATCTTCATGCAGAGGAAATCACATTTGAGCACCCGATGACGGGAAAGAAGATGACTATAACAAGAAAGGCTGATTTCTAAATTTGATTTAGGCACGGATTAAACTGATTTAGGCACGGATTAAACGGATTACACGGATTTATGGCGCTAATGTGAATAAAGCGTATTTATAGTATCATAAAAAAATCCGTGTAATCCGTGCCTAAAAAACTAAAAAGCCGTGCCTAAAAGTTTACCCCGTGTCCTTTCAGACAAAGAACATCACGATAACCTGAGCTATCACCACTCTGATAAACATGCCGAGCGGATAAACCGTAGCATAACTGATACTTGGCGTATCGCCATCCAGCGTCTCGTTGGCGTAAGTAAGCGCCATCGGATTCGCCATACTTCCACAGAGGATTCCGCAGATACTGCCGAAGTCATACTTCTTGGTCTTCAGGATGATGAGACCTACGATAACCACAGGCACAACCGTGATAAGGAAACCGATGCCTACCCACATCAAACCTTCCGGACGGACTACCGTCTCGAAGAACTGTCCACCAGCCGCCAGGCCCAAGCAACCGAGATAGAGGGCAAGACCCAGTTCTCGCAGCATCAGACCCGCACTTCGCGTCATGTAAGAGATGAAATGCACACGAGGCCCCAGCGCACCAATCAGAATACCCATCACGATAGGACCACCGGCAATACCCAGACGCACAGGAGCCGTCATTCCAGGAATATCCAGAGGAATGGTTCCTACGGCAAGACCGAGAATGATTCCGAGGAAGATAGCGCCGAGGTTCGGCTCGTTCAGGGTCTTTACGGCATTACCCAGAAACTGCTCTACATGGTCGATACTCGTAGGGTCGCCAACTACCGTCAGCCGGTCGCCGTACTGCAGACGGAGGTCATCTGTAGCAAGCAGACGGATATCACCACGAAGCACTCGACTCACATTCACGCCATAGGAATTTCGCATCTGCAGACTGCCCAGGCGCTTACCGTTCAGTCCAGGACGGGTAACAACGATAATGCGGCTTTCTACCTTCGCATCAATCGCATTCCAGTCTACCTTATCATTATTCCACTCCTTATCCACCTTCTTTCCGAAGAGAATCTGCATCGCCGAGACCTCATCCTTATTGGTAACCACGAGCACATTATCATTCGTATGAAGAACCGTATCAGCCTGAGGAACTATCACCTGTTCGCCTCTCCACACACGGGAGATGATGAACTTGCGATGCGTCATCATCGTAATCTCTGCTATGGTATTGCCGTTCAGGGCAGGATTCACGATTACATATTGTCCGATAGCCGTATGGTCGTCATCATCATTATTGCGAATCTCCAAATCTTCCGGTTTCACAAAGAGTTTGCGCAAGAGCATCATCGCCAGGATAACGCCCACAACACCCAACGGATAAGTAACGGCACAGCCCAGAGCTGCACCTTCGCTAGGCAAGCCCAACTGCTGCAACGCCTGCTGGGCAGCACCAAGGGCAGGCGTATTGGTTGTGGCTCCACACAGGATACCCATCATATCAGGCAGACTGATTGGCAAAATCCAGCACAAGCCGAGCGAGAACAAGGTTCCCACCAGGATGACAGCCAGACTCCAGAGATTGAGCGAAATGCCTTCGTGACGCATCGAACCGAAGAAGTTAGGACCCACATAAAGACCCAGCACATACACAAACATGGTAAGGCCGAAGCTTTCTGCAAACTCCAGCATGTTCTGGTCAATAGAGAGCCCTAGATGCCCTGCTATAATACCCACAAAAAATACGAAGGCTATGCCAAGGGAGATTCCTTTGACATGAATCTTGCCGAGGGCAAGACCCAAAGTACAAATCAAAGACAGAATGACGATGCCTTGCACCGCCGAATGCACGTTGATTAAATTATCAAACCACATAATGTTTCTTTATATCTATTCTAGATAAAACTTTAAAAGTTGCTTTTTCTCGATGCAAAGGTACATTAAAATGCGAACAAAACAAAATAATTCCCATTTTTTTTTGTATTATTCTCGATTTGCAGTACCTTTGCATCCGTAAAATGTAATAAGAATGAAAGATATTTGTTGTATTGGGCACGTAACAAAGGATAAAATCGTGACCCCGAACAGTACGGTTTACATGGCTGGCGGCACCTCTTTTTATTTTGCCTACGCCATCAACCAATTGCCAAAGGATGTAAGTTTCTCGCTTATTACGGCGATGGATCCTACCGAGAAGGAACCTGTTGAAAAGATGCTCAAGGCAGGAATAGATGTCACCTTGAACCCATCACGCAATACGGTTTTCTTCGAAAATATTTATGGCGATAATCCTAACGACCGTAAGCAGCGTGTGCTTGCCAAGGCAGATCCTTTCACCATCCAGCAGCTGGAGCATGTAGAGGCAAAGGTTTTTCACCTGGGCAGTCTGTTGAGCGATGATTTCTCGCCAGAAGTGGTTGCCTTTCTTGCCAAGAAGGGAAAAGTTTCCATCGATGTGCAGGGCTATCTGCGCGAGGTGAGAGACGAGAAAGTTTACGCTACCGACTGGAAGGACAAGCTCCAGGTGCTCAAGAACACCTATTATCTGAAGGTGAACGAGACCGAGATGGAGACCATTACCGGACTGAAGGACCCGAAGGAAGCCGCCAAGCTGATTCATGCCTGGGGCGTAGCCGAAGTAATCATCACGCTGGGAAGCGAGGGCTCTTTGGTTTATGTAGATGATACTTTCTATGATATTCCAGCCTACCCTCCTCATGAAGTAGTGGATGCTACGGGATGCGGCGATACCTATTCGGCAGGCTATCTCTACAAGCGTCTGCAGGGAGCCAATCCGGTAGAAGCCGGAAAGTTTGCTGCAGCCATGTGTACCATCAAACTGGAGCACAACGGACCATTCAACCGCACCATCGAAGATGTAATGAAAATCATCAGATAACAGACGGGGCAATCCCCACTTTGAAGAGAAAGGCAGTTTCCAACATGCAGGGAACTGCCTTTTTTCTTTGAGTTCTCCCTCCGTTTACCCTCTGAAAATATGTTGTTTAGCAACTTTTTTCATATATGGACCATTATGAACTTGCATAATACCACATTTTTTCATACCTTTGCAGAGTAAATGAAACTGACAGTTCCAAATACACCTAGGAAAAGTAATCATATAAAACAAAGAAATCATGAAACAGAAGAAGCATCTAGCAATCGTAGGGAGCATGCTACTCGCGTTAACCGCATGTTCAGGTGGCAGTTCCGAACTGGCCCCGACACAAAAGCCTACCCCTGCAGCAAAAGTACCTATCAACATCAGCACTTCGATAAGCCGTGCTACAGATCTGGCTTTCGAAGCGGGAGACCAGATAGGACTGTTTGTTGTCAACCATCAAGCCGACGGCTCTGCCGCAACACTCCAAACGACAGGTAACTATATAGACAACACGAAATTCACCTATGATGGAACCTGGAAGGCTGCAACTCCAACCTACTGGAAAGACAACAGCACCCACGCCGATTTCTACATTTATTATCCATATACAAGTTCTATCAGCAACATAGAGGCGATGCCTTGGACTGTAAATGCAGACCAGAGTACAACCGAGAACTACAAGGCTAGCGAACTTCTGATAGGCAAGACAACAGATGCGGTTCCTACAGAAAATGCCGTAAAGATAGAAGCCAAACACGCGTTGAGCCAGATGATCATCAACCTCGTGGCAGGAAACGGATTCACAGAGGCTTCGCTTGCTGCAGCCAAGATTAGCGTAAAAATCAACCGCTTAAAGACACAGGCTACAGCCAATCTTTCTACAGGTGCCGTAACAGCCAAGGGCGATGATACAGACCTCATTCCGCTCAAGGAAGAAGGCAACAGCTACAAGGCGCTCATCATTCCGCAAGCCGTAGGCGAGGGAAATCTCATTACCGTAAATGTTGACGGCAGAGATTTCAATCTTCCTAAGTCATCCAAGTTTTCAGCTTTCGAGGCTGGCAGGATGCATAAGTTTACCATTACGCTCAGCAAGACCAGCAACGGCGTAAATGTTAACATCAGCAAGTGGGAAGACGACGGTATCGACTATGGTGGTACAGCCGAATAAAAAAGTACAGACGATTTTCTATCCTAGAAATAATACGAGATGATTTTTCTTCTAGAGAAAAGTCATCTCCCCAAAACGAATTATTTATGAAAAGAGTAAAACATACCTTATTATATCTGCTTGCGGCAGGAGCCATGCTTCTGACAGGCTGCAGCGATGACTTCTTCGGCGACAAGACCGAGCAGCACGACAGCAACCGCATCCAACTTTCGGGCGATATCGACCAGCTTGCTGTAACCCGCGTCAACGACAACGGTTTCTGCAACGGCGACGTGATGGGCGTTTATATCGTAGATTACGAGGGAAACAAGCCGGGAACCTTGAAGGTAAACGGCAACCGTGGCGATAATGTGCGCCACACTTTCGATGAGCCTAACTATAAGTGGAACTCCGCTTATGACCTTTTCTGGAAAGACAAGCATACGCATATTGATGTGTATGGTTACTATCCTTTTGCCAACCCTGAAAGCATAGAGGATTATCAGTTTGAAGTACAGAAAGACCAGAGCAAGGCTACCGAGAATGGCGAAATGGGTGGCTACGAAGCGAGCGATTTTCTCTGGGGCAAGGTGTCGGATGTGGCTCCTACCACCAGCGTAATCCGTTTGCCTATGGCGCATCGCATGTCTAATGCCCGTGTTACCCTGATTAAGGGTTCCGGTTTTGCCGAGGGCGAATGGGCAAATCTGGAGAAGATTGTTCTGACAGCCAACGTAGCCCGCAAGGCAAGCATCAATCTTTCTACTGGCGAAATCAAGACTGCAGGTGCTGTAGAGAACACCATGACCATCCCATCTCGTACTAACGACGAATGGCGCACCATCGTGGTTCCTCAAACCGTGGCTGCCGGCACTACCCTCTTCAGCATCACCATCAGCGGCGTGCCTTACAAGTTCACTAAGAACGAGGCATTTACCTATGTATCTGGCAAGATGATGAACTTCGGTATCAAAGTAGATAAGCAGACCGGAAGCGGCGCTTACAAACTTACTTTGGTAAGCGAAAGCATTACTCCTTGGGAGAATGATCAGGTAAGTCATGATGCTACGGCGAAGGAGTATATTGTCATCAACTCGACAGCAGGACATCTGAAAGAGGCGATTGCTGCGGCAAATAAGGACTATACCAAGATTAAGAATCTGAAGATTACGGGTGAGATTAATGCTCAGGATTTCTATTTCATGAGAGATTCTATGGAATATCTGGCAGCATTGAATTTGAAAGAAGTAATCATCAAAGGCGGAACACAGAAATTAACTGGAGGAAGTCCTGGCGATTATCCATATAATGACTACGAAATGCCATACGAAGCTTTATATGGCAAGAAGTCGCTAAACTTAATTGTTCTACCAGACAAATTAACGAAAATTGGCATTGCTGCATTTGGTGAGTGTCAAAATCTCACTGGATCTATCAACATCCCTGAAGGAGTAACAGAAATCGAAGTAGGAGCTTTTTTCAACTGCCGTGCTTTAAGTGGAAGTATTTCTTTGCCTTCTACGTTGAAATATATAGGTCGAGGTTATGATCGCTGGTGGTATGGAGGAGTTTTTACTTATTGTGGATTCAATAGTCAATTGGTTCTTCCAAACAATCTTGAGAAAATACTTGGCAATGCGTTTGAAGGTTGCGAAGGACTTTATGGAGAATTACGACTTCCGGAAAAGCTCAACGAACTAGGAGACAATGTTTTCAGGGATTGTAGGAATCTTAGCGGAAGCTTAAGTATACCTCAAGATTTACATAAGATTCCTAATAATGCGTTTGAATACTGCGGAAGCTTCAATGGAACATTAACTTTCCATGATGGTATAACCTCAATAGGAGAATACGCATTTAGAGGAACTCATTTCAAAGGAGAAATTTCCTTACCTAAAAATTTGGTTGTCATACAAAACTACGCATTTGCTGGATGTGATTTTTCTGGAGAATTAAATTTACCAAAGACATTAAGAAGTATCGGTCGAAAGGCATTTGGTGATTTAGAGGGAGACGGATCATGTTGGCGTCTTATGGGAACAATAGAATTTCCGGAAGGTTTACAAAGTATTGGAGAACAAGCTTTCGTAAATTGCAGAAGCATCGAAGGATTAGTGTTTCCTGAAAGTATGGAAACCATACAAAACAATGCCTTTAATGGCTGCTATGGGATAAGCAGCATTGTTTGTAAAAGCGATATGCCTGCTAATGTCCTTAATGGTGCTTTTGATGGCGTGGCAAAGGACAACTTTACCCTTGAAGTTCCAGAATCAGCCATCGCTCAGTATCAATCAGCCAACGGTTGGAAAGACTTCAAGCGCATCGCTGCCCACCACGAGCTCGTTTGCCGTCCATCTGTAGCCTGCGCCCTGAGCACAGAACATAAGCAGAAACTGGTGATTAACGCCGAAGGCGAATGGGAAGTAGCCAGCAAGCCAGACTGGTGCGAGGTTTCTCCTGCCAGCGGCAACAAGAAGACAGAAGTAACCTTGACCATCAAGGGAATGGCTAAGAATGCCGATAGCCGTGATGGAAAGGTGGTGTTCCGACTGAAAGACAAAGACTACACCCATGAATGCAGCGTTTCACAGTATGGCTATGAATATGGAGAGGATGAATGGGTAACCCTGCAGAAAGCTACCAAGGGCAACAAGGGTGGAATCAACATCGTTCTGCTCGGCGACGGATATAATGCAAAGGATATTGCCAGCGACGAATATCTGAAGGATATCAAGCAGGAAGTGGAGTATTTCTTCGGTATTGAGCCTTACAAGACTTACCGTGATTACTTCAACGTCTATACAGCCATTTCGCTTTCTACGGAATCGGGCGTAGGAACCGTGAACACCATCCGCTACAACCGATTCAACACCACCTTTACCGGTGGCGTAGGACTGAAGGCTGATTATGACGAAGTATTCGATTATGCTCTGGGCGCTCCAACCGTCAACAAGGGCAATCTGAATCAGACCCTGATCATCATGGTTCCTAATTCTACCGATTACGGCGGCATCTGCCAGATGTGGGAAGATGGTTCGGCTATTGCCTTCTGTCCTCAGAGTACCTATGGTTATCCACTCGATACCCGTGGCGTAATCCAGCATGAGGCAGGCGGACACGGATTCGGAAAATTGGGCGATGAGTACATTTATCACAACGCCTTCATTGATTTCTGCGATTGTACCTGCTGTGGTCACGTTTTTGAATTCAACGCAGCCAAGTCGCTTGGTTGGTTTGATAACCTGGAACTTACCGGCAAGATGCATAGCGTAGGCTGGAGCCATCTGATTTTCGACGACCGCTACAGCGACATCGTAGACATTTACGAGGGAGGCTACATGCACAACCGAGGCGTATTCCGTTCGGAGCCGAACTCCTGCATGAACAACGATATTCCTTACTACAGCACCATCAGCCGTGAGAGTATCGTGAAGCGCATCAAGGCTTATGCCGGAGAAACCTACAGTTTCGAAGATTTCGTGAAGAACGACAAGCGGGATGCGGGAATCGTAGAGAGCCGTGCATTCGGCGGCAATGGCGACCAACGCACATCCGGAACCTACCAGCATGCTCCAGTCTTCCATAAAGGCAGTCCGCTGAAAATGACAAAGGTTAGAAAGCATCGCTAAGAGCGAGGGCAAGGTAAATCAGAATATGGACCATTAAAACAAGAAAAAAAATGAAGAAACATATAATAAGATACGCCAGTTTTGCGTTGGCTATATTAGGAATGGTTTCATGTAGCGAGGAGGTGGAAACAACCTCCCGCTTCAAGGATGCCCAATCTACGCCGATGACTTTTGCCGTAAATTATCCCGGCCAGAGCCGTGCCACGGCAACCAGTTTCGAGTCAAACGACAAGATAGGTCTCTACGTGGCAGAAAGCAAGGCTCCACTCGAAATAGGCGGCAATCTCGTGAACAACGAAGCGCTCACCTACGATGGCAGCAAATGGGAAGCCGCCCGTACCCTCTATTGGGACGAAGGCACCTACAACGCCTACGCTTACTACCCATACATACAGGGCGTAAGCAGCACGACAGACCAGCCTTTCAGCGTAGCCCTCGATCAGAGTACCCCGAAGACGGCAACTGCACCCGGCGGTTACGAGGCAAGCGACCTGCTCTTTGCCACCAGCAAGGACATCCAGGCATCCAACTCCCCTATCAGCCTCAACTTCAAGCACATCATGAGCAAGCTCAAGATAAGACTGGTAAAAGGAGAGGATTTCGAGGGCGACATGCCTACTACGGCTCAGGTTACCATCCACAACACGGTGCCTACTGCCACCATCGACCTGCAGGCAGGAGTGGCAACCCGTTATGTGAAGGGAACCCGAAAGAGCATCATCGCCCATCAGGAGAGCGACTACATCTACTCGGCAATCATCGTGCCACAGCGCATCGAAAAACGGATGCCGCTCATCGAGGTAGTGATGAAAGGTGTAAGTTATCTCTTCGAGAGCAAGTTCCAGTTTAAACCAGGAACTGAACATCTTGTCAACTTCATCATTTCAGACAACCCAGACCAGGTGAAGATAGAGATAGGCGGCGAGATTCAGAACTGGGGGAAATAAATAAGAAAGCCTTTCTTCCGAAGGGCTATGAATGATAAGAATACAGAGAATTATAAATGAAGAAGACGGTATTGATATTATCCCTTCTAGCACTCCTTCTCGGAGGATGGGTGGCAGCCTTGTGGCTGCTGCCCTCTGCCGTTTATAAAGGCAACTGTCAGGAAATCCGATACGGAGTAAACGAAGGACTGGAACTTGTAGAACAGGACAACGGCGCGAAAGGCAAGCGATACGTGGTAGAAGATGCAGACGGTAACGAGCTGTTTACCATCCCTTTGCGTGGCTGTCTGCTAGACACCCGTTTCCGCAACGGGCAGCTCCGGTTTCGCGAGCAAAACTCTAAGAGAGAGGGATTTATCGACCGACAGGGTATGGTAGTATTCACAGAAGACAATAAAAATGCGGTTCCGGAAGCCAACAGGCAGCAGGCGCAGATGCTGATGAACGGAGAATCGGAAGAAGGCACGAAGAGTGCGGCTGATTACCAACCGGAAGAACAGGCAAGCAGGCAAGCGAAGGCACCAAAAGCAGGAAAGACCAGCCATCTTTCGCAGGTAAATCTCAAGACGATGGCACAGTCGAATCCATTCTACAAGGAAGCCTCGAAAATCATGCAGGGTAAACTCACAGAGACCGATGCCAGACGCCGCCATACCATCCTCAACTACTGCGAACATTTCCGCAAAGCCTATACCACCAAGGATCTAGATTTCCTGAAACAGGTGTTTAGCGACAAGGCACTCATCATCGTAGGAAACGTGATAAAACCAGTAGCCAACGACAACAAGTGTCAGGCTGAAGCAAAGGTAACCTACGCCATTCACTCGAAGAAAGACTATATTTCAAGACTGGCGAAGGTATTTACAGCCAACCAGAAGATAGACTTGAAATTCTCGGGATTCCGCATCATGCGCCATCCTACGATGGACGGCATTTACGGCGTCACCCTCCGGCAGCAATACAAGAGCGACCGCTACGCAGACGACGGCTATCTCTTTCTGCTCTGGGATTTCCGCAACCCGTCCATGCCACTCATCCACGTGCGCACCTGGCAACCGGCAGGAACCGTACATAGCGGAGACGATGTAATCAGTATACAAGACTTTAATTTAGAATAATATGATGATACTCTTATTCATATTAAGCCTGTGGTCAGCATCCGTTCAGGCACAGGAGTTTTCGGTAGCAGGTTTCCGCCTGTTGCCCAACGACGTGAGTGCCTTTATCACCCCCGTGCGCGACCTCAACGATGAGCCTTGCGCCCTGGTGAAGGTAGACGCACCCTCCGACTTTGCCTTCTCCACCCCGCTAGGAATCGTATCGCGAAAAGATAAAGTGGGCGAAATCTGGCTCTATCTTCCTAAAGGCTCCAAACTGCTCACCATCAAGCATCCGGAATGGGGCGTGCTCCGCGATTACCGGTTCAGCAAACCGCTGGAAAGCAGAATGACCTACGAGCTGAAACTGAAACTGCCCAAGCCTACTCCTATCATCCAGGAGAAGCACGACACCATCGTAGAGGTAAAGACGGTAATAGATACGATTGCCATCCCACAAGTACGTAAGAAGATGCCACTCGCCCTCTACACGCTCGCCACGCTATCCCTTCATGAAGACGGACCGTCCTATGGTCTCTTCTTCGCCCTGATGCGCCGTCACGGCTTCTTCATCCATACCAGCAGCAACCTCAAGAGCATAGGCAGCACAGAGGGAACCTGCAACAAAGAAGGTTTCACGCCGGGCAGCAGCATCAAACCTTATTATACAGGCAATACACGCCACCAGAACTACACCTTTACCGCTGGAGCCATCCACCACATCACGCATGGCTTCTGTCTCTTCGAAGGCGTAGGCTACGGCAAAGCCGCTACAGCCTGGCAGCAGACCGAGAGCAGCGGAGGCGGATACCTGCTCAACGAAGACCTTACCCACAAAGGCTTCGCAGCCCAGCTGGGTGTGCTCGCCTCGATCAACAGAGTGAGCATCGCAGCCTCAACCATCACCATCGCCGGGAAACAATGGCAGGGCAGCATCGGCATAGGTATTAAAATCGGAAAACAAAAGAAGTAAGAAATGAACATAAAAAGCATATTACGCAGCATTAGATTTCTTGCCCTCCTGATAGGAAACATGATGATGGCAGGTTGCAGCAATAGCGATAAGCCTGCCTATCTGGAACCGCACCTGATAACCACAGAGGCGACCCACATCACCCGAACAGAGGCAACCCTCAACGGATCAGCTACCATAGAGGGAGAAACAGAAATGCCGAAACTCCTGTTCAGATACGGCACTTCGGAGAGCATGAACCTCAATACCAGCGAAGTTCATGCCCAGGGAGCTGACGTCTCGCTGGTTCTGACGGGGCTCAAAGCGGGCACTACCTATTATTATATGCTGCAGGGCAACAACGGGCGAACAACCACAACCAGCAACATGATGAGTTTCACCACCCAGCCCAATATAAGTCCGAAACTATCGTCGGCTACACTCTTGAGTCACGGACCGATGAGCGCATTCGTAAGCTACGAAATAACCGATGATGGTGGCGAGCCGATGACCGAAACCGGATGCTACGTTTATCTGACCGGCGAGCCGGAGAACAAGCAGAAATGCATCGTAGAAAACTTTGACGGAAAGAAGGGAAAAATCAAGTTGCGCATCGGAAATCTGGAGCGGAATGCCCACTACGAATTCCAGCCTTTCGCCCGGAATATGGTAGGAGAAACCATAGGAACCGCCATCAAATATGATACGAGCGACGCCATTACGCTAAACGAAACAGGCGAACTGACACAGCTGATGGGCAACCATCTTTACGAATACACCCAGCTGACCATAGCCGGAACCCTGAACGGCGAAGACCTCAGCTGTATGAGAATGATGATGGGGCGCGACAACGATAACGCAGTCACCCCCGGCAAGCTATCGGATATAGACCTTACCGACGTTCACCTCGCAGCAGGCGGAATGGTAGGTCCTTATCATCACGAAGCTGCAGAAAACCAGATTGTACAAGGCACATTTGCCGGTTGCGAAAAACTCACCCACGTAGTTCTTCCTGCCGATGCAACCACCATAGAGAAAGATGCATTTGCCGATTGTACTTCGCTCCGCGAGATAGAAATTCCTGCCTCAGCAGGCAGCATTCTCCCTTCCAGCGGATGCACGGCGCTCGAAGCCCTTATGGTTTCGCCCGCCAACGCTTACTACAAGAGTCAGGACGGCGTGCTGCTGAATGCAGAAGGCAACAAAATCGTCTGGTTTCCGATGGGCAAGAAGGGCAAATACACCCTTCCTTCCGCCTTTACCTCCATTGGCGCCTACGCCTTCAAGGAATGCAGCATCGAGGCGTTTTATCTGTCAGACAACGTTGAAACATTAGGACAAGGCGCCTTCATGGACAGTCAGATAAAGGAAATACATCTCGGGGCAGGCATCAAGCTGATTCCTACAGGCGTTTTCCAAGGCTGCCGGAAACTCACGAAAGTATATCTGGGAGCCAACACAGAACAAATCAGCAACTACGCCTTCGACGAAAGTCCGCTTACCGACCTTTATGTTTCAGCTTCCATGATTCCTTACTGCGAAGAAAACGCCTTCGCCAACAAGGTAGAAGGCTTCTTCGCCACCTGCGTGCTCCACGTGCCTGCAGGCATGAAAAAGAGGTATCAGAACCATAAAATATGGGGGAAATTCACCCATATAGTAGAAGAATAAAAATGTTGAATAATAATTAAAAGATAAATTATGACAACACCCGAAATAGAAGAGCTCAAATCGCTCGTAGAACAGAAATACGGCAAGATTCTTGCCACGACAACCGACTTCGAAGAGTTTTCACTCTATCTGGAGAAGAAAACATGTGGAACTATTTCGCCATCCACCCTCAAACGACTCTATGGATACGTGAGCGACAATCACAAGCCGCGCATGGTAACCCTCGATGTGCTTTCCCAATATATCGGTCATCGGAACTACATGGAATTTACCCATTGGCTCAAGACAAGCACCAAGTACAACAGTTCCTTCTTCATGGCAAACCAGCTGGTAAGTAGCGATTTACAAGAAGGCGCTCTTGTTTCTGTCGGCTGGAGTCCCAACCGTCTGCTGCAGCTCCGCTATCTGGGCGAAAGCACCTATGAAATAGAGAAATCAGAGAACAGCAAGCTGCAGCCTGGCGACCGCTTCGTAACAGGCTGTTTCATCAAGGAGCAGCCCCTCTTCCTGCCCTACATCGAGCGTGGCGGCGAGCGTACAGCCTCGTTCGTAGCCGGCAGAAACGGCGGACTTACCGTCATCAGCATCAACGAAAAATAAAATAACAGTAATCAAGAAAAAGAGGAATCCGTGAGCATGGAAGAAACTGAAGAAAAGAAGAAGAAAACGACATCGGGATTTACCGAGGATATCAGCAAGGAGATGAGCAATTCAAACCCCTTGCCTGTGGAGAATGCATTCAGCAATCTCCACCAATGCTACGTGTCTATTTCGGGCCATACACGCATCTTTACAGCCACCAAATACGGCAAGCGTTTCATGTTGAAATGTCTCAAGAACGATTTTCTCTACACCCCTATTTACCGCCAGGCACTTGCCAAGGAGTTTGAAATAGGCCAGCAGCTGGAACATCCCAATATCTGCCGTACCATCGACCTGGAAAAGGTTGACAATCTGGGCACGGTAGTGGTGATGGAATATATTGACGGCGATAATCTGGAGCAGCTCATCAAGAAGAATGCCCTCTCGGCAGAACTCGCCCGCAAGATAGCAGGACAGCTGATGGATGCGCTGGAATATATGCACAACAAACAGATGATTCATCGCGATCTGAAGCCTTCCAACATCATGATTACACATAACGGACAGAACGTGAAACTCATCGATTTCGGTCTCTCGGATAGCGATTCTTTCTGCGTATTGAAATCGCCAGCCGGAACTTCGGGCTATATTGCTCCCGAACAGATGTTGCCGGGCGCCAAGGCAGAACCGCGTGCCGACATTTATTCTCTGGGCATGGTTCTGGGCGAAATGGCCAAGGCTACGGGCGATAAGGCACTCAGCAAGATGGCAGAAATCTGTAGTTGCCGCGACCCGCAAAGCCGTCCGCAGAATATCGTCCAACTGCGCCAGCGCCTGTCCTGTACGCCCCGTTACCGCCACGCCTTGCTCCTGCTCTGTGCCCTCATCATCGCCCTACTGGCAGCCCTGGCCGGGAGTTATTATCATCTGGAGAAGAATGCCCAAGAACCTGCATCTTCGGCAAGCGACAGCATTCAGCTCAACGACAATAAGGTAATCGACTATCAGCTTTGGGATAAATAAAGCAGGAACTTTAAACATATTTATCTCTTTTTCTTTCCATATTCGGCAGAAATACGCTACTTTTGCACCCTATATGGAACAGATTTCACCAATTCAGGCATTATTGCAGCAACGCACCCTGCTCCAGCTGGAGTATTATACCGAGAAAGAAGCCTTCCGCAAGCTTACCGAACAGATGGGCATGCAGCGGAAGGTGAAACGAGGTGATGCCTGGTTCCCGCTACAGGTGGGAAAGAGCTTTTATAATTCGCTGAACCAGACAGCCATTGAGGTCTTCCGCACCTCTGACCAGGATATCGAGCACAATTTTGAGTTCGGTCGCCCCGTCATGTTCTTTAGAAGTGAAAAACGAAGAGTGAAGAGTGAAGAATTCAATAGCTCTTCTGATGATGCTTCGGAAGA
>OKSF01000320.1_pt1 | contig 46087 bp, 38 predicted proteins | sample 1606061 | NCBI WGS metagenome assembly OKSF01 (sample SAMEA3541567, study PRJEB24748) | human gut metagenome | biome: human gut; feature: human-associated habitat; material: faeces | place: China | collected 2012
TTATTACAATCTGCGAAATCCAACCTCCCTTATGTATAAAATAAGCATTTTATATAAATATGACCATTTTTCTGACCATTTATGGGATAACTATAGAATTGATTGCGGAGCGCTTGGTCTCCAGATTTGGATGCACATAGCGATTCAATGTAATATTTACATTGGAATGACCAAGAATCTCACTTACACTCTTAGCGTCAGCCCCACTGCTTATACAGTTTGTGGCAAAGGTGTGGCGCAATGCATGAAAGTGAGTATTCCCGATACCTGCTTCTCTTATATAGATATGAAATCTATTCTGATAAGTGCGGGGATCCATAGGCTGATTTTTCTTTAGAAAATAAGAGTCACCTTTCATTGAAGTGTTATAATAATCTGACAGCTTGTCATATATAAAGTCCGGGATAGGAATCTCACGAAGTGAATTTGAAGTCTTTGGTGAATCTATATATAAAGAGGTCTTTCTTGTGGATGTGTTGCTGTTTTGTGATGAAACGGATGTGTGTACCGTATCTACCGGAAGTCTCTGCACTGTGCGATTGACATGCAGAGTGCGACTAATCATGTCGATATCTTCCCATTTCAGGGCACAAATTTCTCCTAAACGCAGCCCCATAAAAAGGCACAATAAAATACCGAGCTTATAGATATCAAGCTCGGTAAGAAGATACTCGGTTAGCTTTTGCTGGTCTGTTGTATTGATTGTATTTATGTTGTTTGAGGATGTGACGGATGAACGTTTTGCCCTGTACGACAGATGAATTTCTCCGGTGCCATATGTGGCAGCTCCATATGCAAGGATAGAATTGAATATACAAAGTATGCTCTTTGTAACGCTCTCACCGGCTGTCTCAGGCAGCTCCTTGAGTATTTCATTCTGATTTAACTGATCTATGACGATTTCTCCCCAGTTCGGTTTGATATATTTGTTGTATATAGTAGAATACTTTTGAATGGTAGAGCACTTCCGGCTGGATGCTATACTTTCAAGCCATTTCTCAGCGACTTCTTTTACGGTGATAGCGGACTGCTTGTGGGCTGCTGTTTGATTAAGTGAAGCAGCTTTTGCTGTAAGCAGCCTTTCTGTTACTTCCTTATAGCTGTGGCCGTATACCGATTTGCACTTTTTACTGCCGGCTGTGTCTACTATGTAGTAGCGCCCCTCCCAGCGTCCGTCGGTTCTCTTTCTGATGTTGGTTCCTCTTCTTGACATGTCTGTTTCCTCCTTAAAGTGTATATGTATATATACTTTATAGGAAGAAGAATATTAACTCCATATAATATCTTCTGTTTTATCAAGTCTACAGTCACGATTAAATTTATCAACTATTTCATAATAGGATTCAAACAAATCAGCCACATATAATGAAAGATTTTTTTCCTTAACACCATCAAGATCTTCACCTATCTTGATTTTTGTACCTATTGAATCAATTAAATACCCAGCGTCTCTGTTATAATAATAAATCTTACCGTTATTATCTTCAATTTTACACATATTATCATTATCTATCGGTAACTGGTTGGCAATCAATTTTATAATATACGGCGTTGGCGAGCTTTCTCCCTGCTCCCATTTTTGTAATGTACTTATTGGTATATTGAACATCTTTGAAAAACTACGTTGCGAAAGTCCAGTAGTATTTCGTATTTCCTTAATGTTCATAATAACAAACCTCCCATAAAAACATATCCAATTTGGTTACTTTTTTTGTTATTATACCCAAATCGGATATATAATGTCAATATAATTTAATTTATTTTTGACCACAATTTTGACCATCAAAAAATTAAAAATATATAAAATACATCCCAATATTCCATTAAAAATGTAAAAAGATACAAAAAAAGATACAATAGTTGACATAAAATGACTAAAGTTTTATTATATATCTAGTGTTTTTAACAGAGGTAAAGTTCGCAGATTGTAATAATCTGCGAACTTTTTTATTACATTCTTTCTGATTTGTGCAATAGCCAAAAACACCTCCATTGCAGCTTGCAATAGAGGTGTTTTCTAGTATCTTTACTATTCAATCATCGAAAGACGTTCCTTGGCAATCTTAATGTCCTCATCTGACGAATTAAGCATTTGTTTTGCTGCAGCTACAGTACCATCATTTTTGAAGAAGGTCACCAGTGTAGAAATTCGCTCTTCTCTACGTCCTTGTTCGATTCCTTGTTCGATTCCTTGACTGAGATTACACATAGATTTCAACAACTCCTTTCTGTCACCTTCCATTTTGATATCAAACTCATTCTCCAGCATATCGTTTTTTTCCTCAGCACTTAGTTCTGGCAGAAACAGTTATATAATAATAACTCCATCCAATGCAATAGCCCAAATGTCATTAAAAATATACCAAAAAGAGAGCGGGCCGGCGAATGGGAAGTTCGCCGGCCCAGATTTACACTAGGAGCAAAGTTTATACTTTGCGGAGATAAAATATATTTTTTCGTGGCCATTCATGTTGTCGCGGCCACGCTATAGTTCTGATTTGCTTATACAGCTGCCAGCTTCTTTCCAAGCTCCTCGCAGGCTGTCTTTGCATCATCGTCCGGTGCATCCTGGCAGATAACACCCTCGCCGCCTACTACTGTGGCTCCGGCTGCTGTCATTCGCTCTACCCAGTCGCGCATCCACTCGCCATCGCCCCATCCGTATGAACCGAACAGACCGATAGTCTTGCCTGCCACGCAGCCCTCAAGCTCTGTGACAAACGGCTCCATCTCGCCCTCCTCAAGTACCTCTGCACCCATTGCAGGGCATCCGAGTGCAAATGCTGTCTCTGATTTAAGCTCATCTATTGAAGCACTGCTTACGAATACGATTTCTGCTTCCTTTCCGGCATCTGTGACGCCCTTTGCAACTGCCTCTGCCATTGCTGCTGTATTGCCTGACTGTGACCAATAAACTACACTGATTTTGCTCATTTTAATTCCTCCTATACCGCAATCTGCTGCGGTTCTTCTTTATATATTTCCAGTATCAGCCTCATATCTATATCCTCGGCCAATAGCTGTATGACACTTTCCTTCGCCTTTTCAAAATCCTCAAACATCTTCTTTTTGAATGGTACGTTGCGGTACACCTTCCAGTATCCTGAATACAGGCAGCCGCATCCGTTATGCTCTATAAAGCCTCTCACATCCTCTATCGGATATCCAAGCAAAAGCCCCATCTCATGTGGAAACTGCTTGTGTTCATCATTCAGATACGCTTCGTAGCGTTTTTTGAATCTAAGTAATATCTTGCCGAATGAAAAATCCTCATATCCCGCTTTCTTTAGTATGTCCAAAGCCTCTGAATTATTCAGATATGCTTCTAAAAGGCTCCTGCGGAATAAGAGGAAGGCGGTTTTCTCATTCCTTGCTGCGAGCCTGAAATGCGATATCCCGGAAGCTCTCAGAATCACTCTCATGGCACTCTCATCAGTGCTGTCTATCATGAGCATATTTGAAATTCTCGCTCCTGTAATTAGCGGGGCACACTGGAGGGCAAGCTGCATTTCCACGCTCTTTAAATCCATGCTCATAGCAATCTGAAATACTTCCTGGCACATTTTGGCTCCTTTCGTGTTAGTTATCTCTAACCTGAGTTAAATATATCTTACTTATACCTATATGTCAAGTATTTTTTTGTCATTTTTACACTTTTTTATTCTCAATTAATTGCAACAAAAAACACACTAAGAATCTTTAATTCTCAGTGTGCCTTCCTTATTGCCGTTCTTCTTTTTATACAATTCATTAATTCACTTATTATAACAATTGTACCTATTGATATATCACAGCCTCTCCCCCAATGCTTTGCAACGCTTTCTGCTAAAAACAATGCCATAAAAGCCTCCACTAAAAAAATCCGCTATACTCATTCTAGTATAGCGAATTTTCTAAAAATTACAATTCCTATAAAACCAGGCTTATGACACCTGCACTCTATACATATTTTTGCGGTCAATCGCTCCAATCTCTTCAAGCGTATTGATCATACGATACACCGTAGCAGTCCCGATAGAGTGGTCTATCTTTGACGCCCGGTAATAAATTTCTTTGCAGCTTCCGCACTCGCCCTCGAGGATTACATCAAGCAAAATAAGTCTCTGCTTTGTAATCCTGCATCCGCTGTCCTTTAGCTTGCCAACGATTACCTCTTTTTGCTCTATTGCTTCTTTCGACATACATCCTCCGATCGTTACTGATGCCGGGGATTAATGACAGCCCTTGCAATGGCTGCAGTCCATTCCACACTGCAGGCTCTTGCCTGCCTTCTTTGATTTGATTATTGTCCTGATTACAAGTGCAACTATCACTACGAGAATTGCAATTACAATGATATCAGCCAGCATGTCATCATCTCCTATTCACTACAAATGCTACTAAATATACTGCTGCATTATTTCTTTTCCTTGAAAAATCCTATTATTATCTTTACGGCAAGCCCCAGCAGGCACAGAAGAACTATGACTGCTATGAGGTCTGCTGTGTTAAATTCCAGATTGATTCTCATTTAAAAACCCGTTACACGTTTGATGCCGCAAATGAAGTGTTCTTTACTGTTGCCTTATTAGGGTCTTTTCTGAACAATAAGTATAATACACCTGCAAGGAGTACAAATGCAACTACTGTCCAGAAGTTAAAGGCAACCTCACCTATGCAAAGTCCCACAATCTGGTAGAACATAAGTGTTACACAGTAAGCTGATACATTCTGGAATATGATTGTAAACCAGAAGAACTTACGGTTGTTAAGCTCCTTTGCTGTTGTTGAGATAGCTGCAAGACATGGTGAGTCAAACAGGTTAAACAGCAAGAATGATACTGCTACCATTGTTGTTGGGAAGAATGCTGCAAACTGATCATGCATGCTTACTGCATACTCCTCTACCTCTCCAAGTCCTGAGAGCACACCCATTGTTGATACGATACCCTCTTTTGCCACAAAGCCTGAGAGTGATGATGCAACGGCCTGCCAGGTATCGAATCCGAGTGGTGCAAAGATAACTGCGATAGCAGATCCGATTACTGCAAGTAAGCTGTTTTCTTTGTCAACAAGTCCGAATGCGCCATCCTGGATGCCGAAGCTTGAAAGGAACCACATAACTGCACAGCAGAGGAAGAGGATTGTTCCGGCTTTCTTTAAGAATGCCCATACTCTCTCCCATACATGCAACAGCACACCCTTTACTGAAGGTACATGATACTGTGGGAGCTCCATTACAAACGGTGCAGGCTCGCCTGCAAATGCTCTTGTCTTCTTTAAAATGATACAGTAAATGATTGTGAGGCCGATTCCTGCAAAGTACATAAGAGGTGCCATCCACCAGCAGCCGTCACCCATGATAAAGCCTGCGATAAGTGCGATAACCGGAAGCTTTGCTCCACATGGGATATTTGTTACTGTCATCATTGTCATACGACGGTCTTTTTCATTCTCGATAGTACGTGTTGCCATGATTCCAGGTACACCACATCCTGATCCGATGAGGAATGGGATGAAAGACTTTCCTGAGAGACCGAATCTACGGAAGATTCTATCCATGATGAAGGCTACTCGTGCCATGTATCCGCAGTCCTCAAGAATTGAGAGGAATAAGAATACGATAGCCATCTGTGGTGCAAATCCGATAGGTGCACCAAGACCTCCGATGATACCGTCAACTACAAGTGATACGAGCCATTCAGAGCAGCCTACATTTTCCATGAATGTCTGTACTGCCGGCTGAATCCACTCGCCGAAGAGTGTGTCGTTTGTCCAGTCTGTTACTATTCCACCGAGTGATGATACTGCCACGTAATATACGCCCCACATAATGAGTGCGAAAATAGGCAGTGCCAAAAATCTGTTTGTAACAATCTTATCAATTTTGTCTGATACCGTCTCTTTTCCTGCGCGTGCCTTCTTTACGCATGAGCCGATGATTGAAGATATGTACTGATATCTCTCGTTTGTGATGATACTCTCTGTGTCATCATCGTATTTATCCTCGAGAGCTTTAATCTCAGCGTCTACGTTTGGAGCACTCTTTAATACTTCTGAAATCTTTGAGTCACGCTCTAAAAGCTTGATTGCAAAGAATCTCTTCTGGTTCTCTGCCACTGCAAGACCAAGCTTCTCCTCGATGCCTGCGATTGTACTCTCCACATCATCTGCGAAGTGATGTACTCTCTGAACAGATTTGCCTGACTTTGCTATCTCGATAGCCTTCTCTGCTGTCTCCTTGATTCCTGTCTTCTTTAAAGCTGAAATCTCAACAACCTCACAGCCGAGCTTTTCGCCGAGTGCCTTGATATTGATTTTGTCTCCGTTTTTCCTTACGATATCCATCATATTGATAGCCATAAGTACCGGAATGCCAAGCTCTATAATCTGTGTTGTCAGATACAGATTACGCTCGATATTTGTTCCGTCCACGATATTGATAATCGCATCCGGCTGCTCTCCGATTAAGTAATTTCTTGCAACAACCTCCTCGAGAGTATATGGAGAAAGTGAGTAAATACCCGGCAAATCCACCAGATCTACATCCTTGTGACCGATAAGCTTTCCCTCTTTTTTCTCAACTGTAACACCAGGCCAGTTACCAACATACTGGTTGGCACCTGTTAAGGCATTGAACAGTGTTGTTTTTCCGCAGTTCGGGTTTCCTGCGAGAGCAATTTTTACTGCCATGTTTTAATCTCCTTATTTTTGTTTGCTCATTCTGTCTATAGTTTGCATCCGCTAACCTATAAACAAAAAAATTTACTCTACTTCTATCATAGAGGCATCGTCCTTACGAAGCGATAGCTCATAGCCTCTCACTGTCACCTCTACCGGATCGCCAAGCGGTGCCACCTTGCGGATAAATATCTCAACACCCTTAGTAATTCCCATATCCATGATACGTCTCTTGACTGCGCCCTGGCCTGTAAGCTTGACAACCTTGACTGTCTCGCCTACTTTGGCTTGCTTTAATGTCTTCATGCTGACTACTCCTTTTTTAATTTTATTGTTGTTTAAAAATTTATATAAACGTTTGCATAATATCATATACAAAGTCGTTTAAATCTTAAATGATTACAGCTTATACAGCACATTGCTGCATGTGTTGTATGTGTTATATATATCATACATGCTATATACATGCCTGTTACATTGTTATATCAGACCATGATCTTATTTGCCATGTCCTTGCCGATTGCTACTCTGGCGCCCTTTACATTGACTATCATATTGCCGGCTATCTCTGAGATGACAGTCACCTCTGTGCCTACTACAAAGCCCAGCTTCTCAAGGAAGGATCTCACCTCTTCCTTTCCGCCGATTTTCTTGATTATCTGTGCCTCCCCGGCACCACTCATTGATAATGGCATCATATTTACCTCTTTTCACGTCTTTTCTTCACGTCTTTAATGATAAAAAACATCATTTGGTACCTCTTACGGCTGTTAGTATACTCTAACACCGCTTAGATGTCAATAATATTTTTTAGATTTCTCTTACTTTTTTCAGTTATGGCTAATAGTACACGCGCCCCGGGCACCGGTGGCGCACACGTACTCTCCGGCAGGCGCATAGCGTAGCATTTTAGATACTGTTAGAATTATGCCCATGAAACGCAGAAACGCTCCTGCAAGGACGCAGGAGCGAGGAGAACCGCGCCATGGACGGCGCGTTTCGACGGTTTCGTCAAGCATAGAAACCCTAAAAAGCATAATTCATAAAGTATCTTAACTGTAAAGCGTAGCCTGCAGGTGAGTATGTGTGCGACACCCGGTGCCCGGGGCGCGCGTACCGACCTCAGCCAAAAAAAGTATATTATAATATTATATTACGTAAAACCAGCTCGGATCAGTCTCCATCTCGCTGGCCACAAGTTCCTTTCGCTCTCCTGTTCTGATGGAAAGCTCCTGGTTTTTGATGCTGACACGAGCACCAGGCTCGATAGATGAAGTAATAAATGCATTACTTCCGATGACAGCACCTCTTCCGATGACAGTTTCACCACCCAAAATAGAAGCTCCGGCATAGATGATGACATTATCCTCAATAGTAGGATGTCTCTTCACACCCTTTAGCTTCTGACCGCCTCTGGTAGAGAGCGCTCCGATAGTCACACCCTGATATACCTTGACATTGTCACCGATAATAGTAGTCTCACCGACCACGATGCCCGTTCCGTGGTCAATAAAGAAATTCTTACCGATAGTGGCACCCGGATGGATATCAATACCGGTCTTGCTATGTGCGTGCTCTGTCATCATACGCGGTATGAGCGGTACTCCCAGCAGATGTAGCTCATGTGCTATACGGTTTGTAGTGATTGCAAGCAGTCCCGGATAGCAAAGGATAATCTCATTGTAATTGTAGGCTGCAGGATCTCCGTCGAAAAACGCGGCCACATCAGTCTCCACCAAGGCCCTGATTTTTGGAATCCTTTTAAAGAAATCATTGCTGATTTTCTCAGACATATTGACAAGCTCGTGATGTGATAAGCTCCTGTATTTAGGATTCTGTGGCAGGGCAAGCACCACCTGCTTGCGCAGATTGTACATGATATCCTCCAAAAGAACAGCAATCTGGCTGTCTAGGTTGTAATATCTGAAGCTCGTGCCCTTGAAATAGCCCGGATACATTATCTTAATAAGCTTTGAGAGCAGATCACAAACAGCCTCCTTGTCAGGCTGTGAAAAAAGAGCCTGCTGATTTATGATTTTGTCATCATGATAGTCGTCAAGTATCTGTGATACGAGTTCCTCTATCATTTCTTTGTTATTGTTATCCATATATTCGAAGCCTCCGAATTTGCTATTTATAATATTTTTTTGCCTCCATACGCTCCTCCCATGTGCGGTTTATTATACCGCCAATGAAAAGCACATACATGCAACCATATAACCATACCATTATAAGCGCAATAGTGGTCATTGTGCCATAAAATGAAGAATAATTATTGTATTTATCCACGTACACAGAAAAGATTCCCGAAAAAATCATCCATGCTGCCGCTGCAAATACTGCTCCTGGCAGCTGGTACTTTGCCCTATGCTTCTTGTTTGGCAGAAACACATAAATCACCCAGAAAAATAAAATAAGCACCGGCATACAGATTACCAGGCGATAGTCAACCACACTGCCTATTATACTTCCAATTATATGATGAATATTCGAAAAATACATCTTCCTGAGCTTATTTCCAAACACCATGATACCCAGTAAAAAAAGAAGCGCCAGTGCAAAAACGATACTGTAAAACACCGAATATATGCGCCGTAAAATAAAATTTCTGTTTTCCTTCACATGGTACATATCGTCAAGTCCAAGCTGCAACGAAATAAATGCCTTTGAGCTTAGGTACACGGCTGTAATCATAGTAATTGAAAGTCTGCCTGTACCGCTTGCATACATCTCACTGGCCAGATCCTTCATAATGTCGCCAAACGACTCCGGAATAAATGAGCTTGCCCACATCAGAAAATCAGCCTCTGTGAGCGGTGTCCAACTCAGCAGTGAAAAGAAAAACAATAAAAACGGGAAAAACGACAGCATCAAAAAGAAGGCTGCCTGCCCTGCATATGCAGAAATAGAGCTCTCTGAAAAATTGGTCACAAAATCAAAGGCTGTCACAATGATATCCCATCTTCGGCTGTATTTCCTCGCACTTTTTCCTTCGATGTTAGATTCCTTACAATCACCACCTACAGCCTTACTTTTCTCCGTTTTTATTTCCGTTGTTTTACTATCTAATTCCTGTCTATTTTGCTTTGTCATCTGCCTTCTTCTGGAATTTCTCCTCAAAAACTATAAAACGCTCATGCGTACCCTCACCAATGAGACCTGCCTCATCAAAAGCCTTTACAGAAAAAGTGAGCGCTCTGCCATCCACCTTCACAAGCTCCGACTCACAAGTCACCTTCATGCCAACCGGTGTAGCCGAAACATGCTTGATATCAAGCGCAGTACCGACAGTACCACTTCCCGCCTCAAGCTCAGACGCAACACTCTCAAAAGCTGTATTTTCCATCAGCGCAATCATAGCCGGAGTAGCAAACACATCCATCGTGCCGCTTCCCATAGCTTTTGCTGTCTTATCCAAAGTCACTGTAATCTCTTTCTTACCTTTAATACCTGCCTGTAACATATCAGTCTCCTTATATCTATATTATGATATGAGGGTCAAAAGATATTTTGCACCTCATTTATGAAATAAATCCTAGCATTTTTACGCCACAATGTCCAGTAAAAAATAAGTTTATAAACTTTTCACAATTACAAAAATACCCAGTTCATGCGGTTTTCTGTCATTTTGTTAGCACTCACTATTTTTGAGTGCTAATTTTCTATTGACTTTTCCGACAATGCGAACTATTATTTTATTATGCTTATATAACAAGCTGGTTTATTACAAATAATAAATGACCTACACTCGCGGAAATAAGCTAAAATTGCGGGTAGCAGACAGTTGTTCCGAAGATAAAATATGAACTTCCGCAGGGTTCCATTACCGAACAAGGCGGCACAACCAAAATCATGCCACAAACTATCCATACAAAATCCTGTGGCTGACTTCATATTTTCTCTGAAGAATTATTGGCTGATACGTCGCAACCTCACAGCCCATAGCCGCGGCGTAAATGTAAATAAAAACAAGGAGTGTGTAAAAATGACAGAAAAACACGGCAATCTTTCAATTGACAGCGACAACCTGTTCCCTATTATAAAGAAATGGTTATATTCAGACCACGATATCTTCTATCGTGAGCTCATCTCAAACGGCTGCGATGCCATCACCAAGCTCAAAAAGCTTGACATGATGGGTGAGTATTCCCTTCCTGCAGACTACAAGGGCAAGATTCAGGTGCTTGTAAACCCTGACGAAAAGACAATAAAGATTATAGATAATGGTCTTGGTATGACAGCCGATGAGGTTGAGGAATACATAAGCCGTATCGCATTTTCAGGCGCTACAGACTTCATCGAGAAATATAAGGATAAGTCAAATGATGACCAGATTATCGGTCATTTTGGTCTCGGCTTCTACTCAGCATTTATGGTAGCTGACGAGGTAACAATCGATACTCTCTCTTATAAAGAGGGCTCTACACCTGTACACTGGTCATGTGATGGTGGCACAGAGTACAATATGGAGGATGGCGACATGGACGATGTCGGAACAGAGATTACTCTCTACTTAAACGACGACTGTCTTGAGTTCGCAAACGAGTACCGCGCACGTGAGGTTATCGAAAAGTACTGTTCTTTCATGCCTACAGAGATTTACCTTGCAAAGGAAAATGCTCCTGAGGAGTACGAGACAATAGACAAGGCTGACAAGCGTGACACTGACACTGTCATCGAGGAAATCCATGAGGACGCCAAGTACGAGGAAAAAGAAAATGACAAGGGCGAGAAGGAGCAGGTAGAGGTATCTCCTGCAAAGGATCAGCTCAAAATCGTTAAGCGCCCTGTTCCGCTTAATGATACAACCCCACTCTGGACCAAGAGCCCGAATGAGTGTACAGACGAAGAATACAAGGAGTTTTACAGAAAGGTATTCTTAGACTACAAGGAGCCTCTTTTCTGGATTCACCTGAATATGGACTATCCTTTCAACTTAAAGGGTATCCTCTACTTCCCTAAGATCAACACAGAGTACGACTCAATTGAGGGAACTATTAAGCTTTACAACAATCAGGTATTTATCGCAGACAATATCAAAGAAGTCATTCCTGAGTTTTTGATGCTCCTTAAGGGTGTTATCGATTGTCCTGATTTACCGCTTAACGTATCACGTTCTGCTCTCCAGAATGATGGCTTCGTAAAGAAGATTTCTGAGTACATTACCAAGAAAGTAGCTGACAAGCTCATCGGTATGTGCAAGACAGATAAGGAAGCCTATGAGAAATACTGGGATGACATCAGCCCATTCATCAAGTTTGGCTGCTTAAAGGACGAGAAGTTCTGCGACAAGATAAACGACTATATTCTTTTCAAGGACATCAATGACAAGTATCAGACTCTTCCGGAGCTGCTCGCACCTGTTGCGGAAGATGAAAAAACAGATGCAGAAAGTGCCGATGCTTCTGATGATACAAAGAAAGCTGACAATACTGATGCAAATGCCTCTGATGAAAACAAGGAGTCTGAGAAAAATACAGTCTACTATGTCACAGATGTAGTACAGCAGGGTCAGTATATCAAGCTGTTCAAGGAGCAGGGCATGAACGCTGTTATCCTTGACCACAATATTGATACCTCATTCATCACACAGCTTGAGCAGAGAAATGACCACTACAAGTTCATGAGAATAGATGCAGACCTCACAGAGTCTCTCAAGGATGAATCCGGTGCAGACCTCACAGAGGCAACCACTACTCTCTCAGAGGTATTCAAGAAGGCTTTGAACAACGACAAACTCACTGTAAAGGTAGAAAACCTTAAGAACGCAGATGTAGCATCTGTGCTCACACTCTCAGAGCAGGGCAGACGTATGCAGGATATGATGAAGATGTACGCAGCCGGAGGCATGGGTGGAATGGATCCAAGCATGTTTGCTGCTGACCAGACACTCACATTAAATGCCAACAACGAGCTTGTGAAGTACATCTTAGACAATAAGGATTCTGAGCACGTTCCAATGTTTGCTGAGCAACTTTACGACCTTGCAATGCTTTCTAACCAGCCGCTTTCAGTTGACCAGATGACTAAATTTGTAAAGAGAAGTAATGATATCATGCTTCTTCTCACAAAGTAATCTAACAAAGTACTTTTACTGTTATCATCTCATTATAACAAAAAGCTGTACACTATGCAGATTTCATGTATCTGCATGTGTACAGCTTTTTTATTGCTTATTATCGGCTCTCTTAAACAAAAAGTTCACAAACACTGCCGATACCACTCCAAGCACTGCTCCTGCCAGGACATCCGTTGGGAAATGCATGAAGTTGTACATACGTGAAAATGCTATAAGTATGGCAAGTACAAGTGCCGGTATTCCCATTCTTTTGTCTATAAACATAAGTGTCACTGCCGCTGTTATGCCGTTTAACGTGTGTCCCGAAGGAAATGATGAGTCAAACGGTATCTTTACAATAAGACTGACTGTCTCATCTATCTGACATGGTCTCAATCTGTCGACCATATTTTTTATTATCAGATTGCCCACTATAAAGCTCAAAAGCTCTGCCGAAAGCATCTGCATGCCTCCACGGCGGTATTTTTTTGAAATACAAAGCACTACACCTATCACAATCCACAATGCGCCTGCATTTCCGAGGGTGGATAAAAACGCCATTAGCTTGTCTAAAAACGGTGTTCTGATGCTCTGAATTGCATACAGGATGTCAAATTCCCAGTCCATATTATATGCTCCTGTCTATTATTAATTATTATCTGCCTGTTCAATTGTCGGCTTGAAAGTATTTATTGTACACAGTAAAAAAGGAGCTTGTTTTCACATCCTTTTCATCCTTTATACTGATTGAATCCCACAGGTCACTGTTTAAACTAAACCCTGCTTTTTTTACAAAGTGCTCGTAGTCATCATTAAACTGCTCCTGCTGCCGCTTTTGCAGTATAGTAACCTTGTTCTGCTCTGTTTTTTCCCGGTCCAGCTTAGATATACACTTGATGAAATAGTAGCCGTCATCTGTGCTTATCATATCAGATGTCTCTCCATCGCCAAGCTCAAATGCTACAGCCTCAACCTCATGTGGCAGAGTGCCCTTTGCCGCATACAGCTCTGTCTGGCTGTCCTCACTGCTGCCTGATGCAACTGCTGCAAAATCTTCCTTTGACAAAAGCTTCTGGCTCACAGCATCTGCGCTCTCCTTGCTCTTTACAAAGATTTTCTGTATATGGATAACTCTTGCATCCTCATCACTCACCTCTGTATCAACGCCCTTCGATAGAGAATTGTACAGCTTTTGCGCAATCGCATAATGCTCGTATGCGCTCTCAATGTCTGATAAATCAGCCTTTGTAAATTTCTTTTCAGCTTCGTTTAATGAGTCATAGTATTCCTTTGCAGCCTTTGACACACTACTCTTCTCCTTGTCTGTAAGTGTAATCTTCTTCTGCTGTGCAATTGAAACCATACAGTATATGCGCGTCAGCTCATCAACAGTGACATCCCTGATATATTTTTCCACGTTCGACGCATCATCTGTCTCAAGCAGATTTACATCATACATTGTGCCGTACAGATTTTTGTAATTGGCTAAATATATGAGTGCCTCCGTCTTATCGCACTTCATATTGTCCACGGAAAAAACCGTATGGCTGTTCGTAGTATTTATATCAAGCACTATCTCCTTGCCGCCAATGCTGCAGCCGGTGAGCAGTGTCGCTGATGCAAGCAGCATACACATCGTTTTCTTAAAATACTTCATACCTGCTATCCTTCCACAACAAGGAATCTGCCGTCCGCAATAGCAAAGACCTCACTCTGGTCCATAAGCTCATCATCTGACATACCCGAAATATCTGAGCCTGCCTCATCAAAATAATCTCTTACTTCCTTTATATTCTTACATACCACAGCCATGCAGTCCTCTAAAAATTCCTCTGCAGCCTCCGGAGTATCTGCGACCTCCTCACTAAAAAGCTGTGTCTGTTTCTTTAAAAATGTGTCTAAAACCTCGTCATCGTACTCGTACATATTGTATTCCTCCATGTAAATTATCTCTTTTCTTTGGCTTTATATACAGCTGTTCATACAGCAATTATGTCTGATATATTAATATATTATATTTTTGTACCGCCTGTTAGACATTATATAATAGATTGCTGTGACATGCCACTATTTTTTATATTCACGACAGGTAACAATTGTCTGCTGTAAACGGAATGAATATATGAGCCTCTCATCCGCCTGTATGCTTTTCCCATCTGTAGAAAAAATCCTTCCAAGTGCAGCAGCATACAGTTTTAGCTGTGTGCTGTATCTGTCGATAAGCTCTTTAGCAGCATTTACCCTGTCTGTCTTATAATCAAGCAGCACTATTTTATCATTCTCCAGCCAGAATACATCAATAATTCCCTGAACCAATACTCCCTCATAGTCCATCACAAAAGGCTTCTCTTTATACAAATCGCCTCTCTTATCCGCCTGTGCCATACGCGCTGCCACATCTGATGATATAAACTGCTCTATAAGCTTTGGTCTGGTCAGCCTGTACATGTCATCTGTGATAAGCCCCTTTTTTAGCATTTCATCCATGCTTTTCTTCACAAATGCACTGACTGCCACATGGTCTTTTGTATCTATATCACACAGGCTCTTGAAATCCAGACACTCCATGACACGGTGCACTGCAGTTCCGCGCAGCGCTCCCTGATTCACACCTGCTGCATTTTTAGGCTCTTTGCTTTCATTAGAAGCACAGCCTGCCTCATCATCCCTCGCAAAGTCCGGCACATACGTCTCCTTCTCCTCCAAAAGAAACTTAGGACGCTCTGCCTCCCTCTCTGTGCTGTCGTACTTTTCAACCATAGAGTCATGCTTCAGCTCAGATACCGAATATTTGCTTTTTTTAGTTATATCAGAAGCATATGCATACTCAAAATCAAATTCCTCTGCGAGTTCTTTGGCTTTTGTTTCATCCGCTGCACTTATGTGCCCAATAAGCTGCGCTCTTGATATATCGTTTGCCGCCATATCCATCGCAGTTCGTGCAGCGAACTCTGTTGCATCGACTGTGGATACCGTATACTTATCCGGGTACGACAGCATGGCAGGTATAATCCAGTCCAGGTAACACCCTGCTCCCTCCCTTTGTCCAAAGCTTATTGGTTGGTTCGCATTTATATTGCCTCTATACTTCTCAAAGGATTTTTGGGCATTTGAAAGTCCCCCTGTCAGGATTATCTTTTCCTTTGCCCTGGTGAGCGCTACATACAGCACACGCAGCTCCTCTCCCAGATTTTCCCTTTTAATGCGGCTTTCTATCTCATTTCTGATTAGTGATGGTCGCTTTGTCCTTGGGCTTTTTGTTTTTTCCACAAGGCCAAGACCAAGCTTTTCATGTATCACCAGGTCTGATTTTGTGTCCTGCGTGTTAAAGCCCTTGCCAAGCCCGGAAACAAACACTACAGGAAACTCAAGTCCCTTGCTCTTATGGATTGTCATAATGCGCACCACATCGTCATTCTCGCCTGCGGTATCGGCCTCTCCGTAGTCTATCTCGTATTTCTGCTGTATATCTATGTACCTGACAAAGTGAAACAGTCCCTTGTAGCTGGTCTTTTCATAGGCTGTAGCCATCTCAATCAGCATATCTATATTCTGTCTGCGCCGTTTTCCTGCCGGCATGGCCGATGCATACCTGTAAAAGCCTGTCTCATCAAGTATCATGTACAAAAGCTCATGGATTGGAGTATCAGCTACAGCACCTCTGAGCCGTTCAAATACCTCTGCGAAGGCCTTAAGCTTCTCATCCTCATAGCCATCCTCTCCTGCCATAGCGCTAAGTACAGCCTGTGCGAAGCTTACTCCCTTAAAGGCCACCCTAATCTGTGCAAGCTCCTCATCATCCATGCCCACGATAGGCGAAGCAAGCACTGCTGCCATCGGAATATCCTGCAGCGGATTATCGAGTATGCGAAGCATGGACAGAATCACCTGTATCTCATACGATGAAAAGTAGCCTGTATTCGACTCTACATGTGCCGGAATATCACAGTCCTTTAATACTGCTGCCACTGTATTGCCCCAGGTTGCAACACTTCTCGAAAGTATCACTATATCCCTGTACTGCACGGCTCTTAGCTGCCCTGTCTTTTTATCAGTTACCATGCCGTTTTCCATCAGACTCCTGATACGGTTTGCAATCAAAAGAGCCTCTATCTGCACCTTATCTCCATCCTCATCCTCTATAATTTCAGACAGCTCCTCGTCCTTGTAATCAACAAGCAAAAGCTCAGGACGCATCGTCTCATCCGGATAGCTTGCACCGGGATACAGTGCCGCATCGTCATCATACTGCACATTGCCCAAATCAGCTGCCATGATTTTGTAGAATATGTCGTTAGTAAAGTCTAACACCTCATTCCTGCTTCTGAAATTTTTATGCAGGTCTATTCTCTGGTGTGCACTGTCATCTGATGTATATGTGTTGTATTTTTCCATAAACAGCTCAGGACGCGCCATTCGAAACCTGTATATGCTCTGCTTCACATCGCCCACCATAAACATGTTGCCGACTCCCTGGTGCTCTCTTGAAATAGCGGTAAGTATATCCTCCTGCACCTGGTTTGAGTCCTGATACTCGTCAATCATGATTTCCTCAAAATGTTTTGAAAACTCACACGCTGTCTCTGTGGGCTCCAGTGTCTGTTCATCCACCAGTATACGAAGCGCAAAGTGCTCTATATCAGAAAAATCAAATACTCTTTTTCTTGTCTTTACAGCCTCCATCGCATCATAAAACTCGAGTGAGAGTCTTATCAGCTCTTTAACAAATGGTCTTTGACGCTCCAGCTGCTCATACATAAGCTCAATTGACATGCCAAAGTATTTCTGCTTTATTCCGTCTACCTTCTTCTTGGCAGCATCGCGCATACTTTTCACGCGCTCCTTTTTCTTCTCGTCTCCGTCAAATTTCCTGATGACAGCAATTCTGCCAAAGGATATTTTGTTTAAGAACTCCTGCATGCCGACATAGCCTGTCACATCCGCCATTCCATCAAACAATGCTATATCCTCTGAAAGTGTAAGCGCATACTTTTCAAGCCCTGGTATAGCTGATGCCAGGTCTTTCGCCATTGTAAGCTCCTGAACAGCCTCCTCCAAAAGCACCCTGCTGTAATCCACTATCTCCTTAATGATTTCGGAGTCCTCAAGCTGTTTAGCTGACTTTATATCATAGAGCCTCAGGAGGCTGTTCATCCACTTTCTCGGCCATGATGAGCTACCCGCCTTATAGTAGATATCCTCCACCATCTGCCTGACGGCAGAGTCATTTCTACCCTTGCTGTAGGTATCTATAAGGTTGATAAATGCCTCGTTGTCTTCTCTTGCATAATTGTCCTCAAATACCTGTGCCAAAACATCCTTTAGCATAAGCTTAAGCTCTGCCTGGTCACCGATCCTGAAATCGGGATCCAGATTAAGCTGTGCGAAATTATTCTGCACCACAAACAGACAAAACGAATCGATTGTTGTGATGAGCGCATTGTGAACCAGTGTCGACTGCCTCTGCAGGTTCTCATCGTCCGGCTTTTGCTCCTTCAAGCTGTCTATCGCACGGCTGACACGCTCCCTCATCTCAGCAGCTGCAGCCTTGGTAAACGTCACCACAAGCATCCTGTCGATATCCACCGGCGGATTATCTGCACATATTCTGTTTACTATACGCTCAACGAGTACAGCTGTCTTTCCTGAGCCCGCTGCCGCCGATACAAGTATATCCCTGTCTCTTAAATCTATAACCTTTTTCTGTTCACTGGTCCATTTAACATCCATATTATGTCTCCCGATTATGGCTTTATATTATTATCTCCATAGCATGCTTTATGCTCTGCCGCTGCAATCTGTGTACGCATTTTATCAAGTACATCTTCCTTATTGTCACCGTTAAAGCTTCTTTCGCTAAAGCCCGGTATCCTTGAATCATACCTGCATATGGCCTGAAAAGCGCAATATGCGCAGCTGTCTATTTTCTTGTTCTTGATAGGATTGACGGCAACATTTCCATCGTATATTTCTCTTCCTATCTCGCGAAGCTTCTCTCGCGCAAACCTTGTTATCACATCAAACTCTTCAGCGTTTGCCACCTTTGAGCCTGCAGCCGGTGTCTGATCCTTTTTTAAGGTGACAGGGATTACGTCAGAGCTTTTCTCAAAGTCCCTGTCCATGCCTCTGTATGCCTTTTCGTCCGAGTTGATAAGCCCGTCAGGCTTGAGCTTCTTTAATATCATCTGATTGATTTCTTCCTCAGACAGCTCAGTGCCCGGTGTCACATCCTTTAAATCAATTACAGGATCGTCGATGTGATAGTACAGCATACCGCCCGGCTCCACACTTACCTGCTTTAGCGCCTCTTTCTTTTGTTCCATGACAGCGTCCATGTACACTGCAAGCTGAAGCTGCGTGCCATAGTACAGCTTCACCAGGTCAAAAACTGTATTTCCCGACTTGTAATCCAGTACCTTCACAAAAAGCCTGCCCTCATCCGTATATGTATCAGTCCTGTCCACGCGTCCCTTTATATCAACCGTCACATCATTTGCCATATCAAGGCTCTCATAAAAGGAAAACTCAAACCTCTCAGGCACAAAGCTGCCTCTTCGTATCTGGGTTGTGAGCGCCCATACTGTCTGCTTAAAGACCGCCTTCATATGTGATATCGAATGTTGACTTTCCGCTGTATCAAATATGCCAAAGCCTGCATACTCATCAACCACCTCACCTATTGACTCCATCGCAAGCTCATCCCTTTTTGCATCTGTCACGCTAAACCAGTCAGTACTCTCCCTATCAAGCTTCTTACTGTATCTTTCCAGTGCTTCATGATATATATTACCCATATCAAGGGATGTAAAGCCGCTCTCCTCACGCTCTGTAAGCCTCAATCCATAATTTAAAAAATGCGCATATGCACACCTGGCAAACTGCTCAAAGCGCGTGATACTGCCCTCCATGTGTCTGCCGTATATGCTTCTTGCCACATTTCGGCTAATCGGATCCTTTGAATAATGCTCAAACCTTGCATTTATGAGCCTCTCCATGGAATTTTTTTGAGTAAATTCTTTATCGTCTACTTCATTACCGTCCCCTGCATCACTGACTGATGCGTCATAGAGCATCACCGCTGCTGCAATCTCGCACCATCTGTCATCCACCTCATTTGACAGCAGATAATCCAGAGCACTCTGCCTGCTTGATATATCTAAAAGCTGTTCTACATCCTCTGTCTCAGTCACGACAAGCTCCGGAAACATCCCCTTTAATATACCTATGAGGTACGATGGCTGGGCAGCCTTTTTTTCACTGTCAAGCCTCGTATAGCTGATATAAAGCTCCCTGGATGGCTTTGTCATATTCAGATACAGATAAAACCTCTGTATAAATGCCTGCTCCCTTGCCCCAGGCGCAAGCTCCATATCCAGCTCCTTAAGTGCCTCTCTCTCATACTGGGATATGATGCCGCCCCTTCCTGCTGCCTTTGGCACAATCCCATCGTTTACGCCTGCAAAAAACATGACCTTTATGTTGGTCAGACGCGTTCTCTCAATATCTCCGATGGTCACTGTGTCATATCCCGGTGGTATGACTGCTACATCTGCCGCATCCAGTCCTGCATCCAGTATCTGTGTAAATTCCTCTGCATCCATGCATTCATCACCCAGCAGCGCCACATATTTTTCAAAGAGCTGCATAACTATTTTGTATATCTGTCCGTATTCCTTTGATGCGGTCTGGTCTCCTGCTTCAAGCAGCACCTGCTCCTTTTTTGCAAGCTTATCAGGTATATCAAGTAAAACTGTCAGCTTGTATATTGCCAGTACATAGTCCTTTACCTTTGACCTTTTGTCTGAAAACACCTGATATACCGGCTTTAGCAGCCCTATTATATACTCTCTGCTTTGGTTTAAAAGCTCAAGGTCATAGCACGCCTTATGCTTCGGCAGTCTGACCCACTTTTTGTCCCACGCGCTTTTTCCTCTAACACCACAGGCGAGCACGTAGTTTTCAAGTACATCTATTTCACTGTCCGAAAGCTCCGTAAAGCCGCACCGCAAAAATCTGAACACCGCATCTGCCGAGAAATTTTGTGCCGCAATATCAGGAATTGACCTGATAAACTCAATAAACGGATGGAAAAGTATCTCCTGTGTGGCATCAATAAAGTAAGGAATATTGTATTTGTCAAATATTTCACGCACATAACCTGCATATATATTCACATCTCCTGTAACTATCGCCATATCACGATAGCGCAGGTTTTCGTTTCTCACGAGCTCATTTATGGTTCTGGCTATCTTTGTCAGCTCCTGCTTTGGGTCACGCAGACAGTCTATATGAATGTGCTTTGGTGCTTTTTCAAAGGAGCGTCTTTGTTTCCTGAAAAGCTGCTGTTCCATAAAGCTTAGCTCTTCGTTTTCTGCAAGCCGGTAGTTTTTATCAAGGATAATAGGTTCCTCTACTTCTATGCCATAAAACGCTGCCATTTCGGTGAGTGATTTCACTGTCCTTTTTGGCATGTCAAACAGCTCCTGCATGCCTCTGCTCTTAAAGATATCCTCACGACAGTCTATTGTGAGCGTTACATATATTTTCTTTGAAATGACAAAGAGCTTTTTGATGAGCTGGTTCTGTATAGGTGTAAATCCAGTAAATTCATCAAATGCAATGACTGAATTTCTAAGAATGGCAGACTCATCTGCCACATTGCAAAGCACATTAAGTATTTCCTCTGCAGTGATATATTTATCCTGCATGAACTTCTCAAATGCTTCATACAGCACAAGCACATCCTTAAGCTTATCTGAAAGTGTATCCGATAGCCTGCCTGAGGCAATATATCTTCCGAGCTCCTCAGGTGATATATTGTACTGCACAAGCTCCGAAAGCAGTGACTTTACCTCACTTATATAGCCGATGCGGTTTAAGTTTCTGCCTATTACGCCTAACTTATCAGCCTCCTGTGCCGCAAGCTTTCTAAGCACAAGGTTCTTACCCGTCTCCTCAAGCACCGTAAGATTTGTGATTCCTAGCTCATCAAACACTCTGTAGGCTAAGCGCTTAAAGCTTAGCACATCTATATTCATGATAGCTTTATTCTCCGACAAATCTACAAGCTGTCTCTGCGTCTGCATTGTAAACTGCTCAGGCACTATTACAAGATAATTGTCCCTTGGGTTTGCCTTTGCCTCTTTCACTATCCTGTTAAAGAGATATTTTGTTTTTCCGTTTCCTGAATTACCTGTGATAAACTGTAATGACATAAAAAGACTCCATGATTAACTACTGTGTAAAATGTATACAGTAATTATATCATGAAGTCCCCTATTATTGAATTACTTATTGTGCTTAAATTCAGCTTAAATTCAGCTTAATAGCCGCTATACCTTGTGATTAGTGATGGAAAAGTCTGATTCCTGTAAAGCTCATTACCATACCGTACTTATTACATGTCTCAATAACATGGTCATCTCTCACAGATCCACCCGGCTGGGCTACATACTTCACGCCACTCTTGTGAGCACGCTCAATGTTGTCACCAAATGGGAAGAATGCATCAGATCCAAGTGCTACATCTGTATTCTTGTCAAGCCAAGCTCTCTTCTCCTCTGCTGTAAATACGTCCGGCTTTACCTTGAAGAACTTCTGCCACTCACCCTCTGCAAGCACATCCATATAATCCTCACCGATATAAAGGTCGATAGTATTGTCGCGGTCTGCACGTCTGATACCATCCACGAACTGAAGTCCAAGCACCTGTGGAGACTGACGAAGCCACCAGTTGTCTGCCTTTGAGCCTGCAAGTCTGGTACAGTGGATACGAGACTGCTGGCCTGCTCCGATACCGATTGCCTGGCCGCCCTTTACATAGCATACAGAGTTGGACTGTGTATACTTTAATGTAATCATAGAGATTGCCAGATCGATCTTAGCCTGCTCTGTGAGCTCCTTGTTCTCTGTCACGATATTTGAGAAGAAATCATCATCAATATGAAGCTCGTTTCTGCCCTGCTCAAATGTGATGCCAAATACATCCTTTCTCTCGATAGGTGCCGGCTCATATGTCGGGTCGATCTCGATAACACAGTAATTGCCTTTTTTCTTAGCCTTTAAAATCTCAAGAGCCTCGTCTGTGTAGCCCGGAGCGATAACACCGTCTGATACCTCTCTCTTGATTACAAGTGCAGTGCTCTTGTCACATACATCTGAAAGTGAAATAAAATCACCAAATGATGACATTCTGTCAGCTCCTCTTGCTCTGATGTATGCATTTGCAAGTGGTGTAAACTCAATATCCATATCATCAACCCAGTAAATCTTTTTCTCCACATCTGAAAGTGGCTGTCCTACTGCTGCACCTGCAGGTGAAACATGCTTGAAGGATGTTGCGGCTGGAAGACCTGTTGCCTTTTTAAGCTCTCTTACAAGCTGCCATCCGTTAAAGGCATCAAGGAAGTTGATATATCCGGCTCTGCCGTTAAGCACTTTTATAGGAAGCTCTCCTTCCTTCATAAATATTCTGGCTGGTTTCTGATTTGGGTTACATCCGTATTTTAATTCGTATTCCTGCATTTTTCTGTTCTCCTGTTTTTATCTGCTTATCTTGTATATTTGACCGTTTATATAGTGTTTTATTTGTTTTTGTTTACGATTCTGCTCTCATACTCGCCTGTTGCGATATCAATATATCTGACAAAAAGTGATACCTTATTGTCTTCGTTTAAGTTCTCCCATACCATATCGGTAAACTCATCGATATCTCCATCGATGTCTACCCATGTAGGCTCCCCCTCAAAGCTTGGCAGTGGATTTCCATCGCCCATATATGTATGAATGAAATGTCCCTCTCCCGCAACCGGTGCTGAGTATGCAAATGTGTATCTGTTGCATGCATCAGGATTGCCATTGTTGCTTTTTAAGATTGACATAGCGTAATTGAACTCGCCATTGTCAATATGCATGATTCCTGAAATTCTAGGTGTATAGTTAGGAGCGTCAGGCTCAAACTCTCTTGTCCTTAAGGCCTGCTCAAATGTCTGCTGCTTGTCCATCAGCTCATAGATAGTATCTGTCTGGTCACCGTTTGTGACAATTGTCTTGTTGCCGAGCACTCTTACAGGTGCGTAAATGATAAGACTTGGATCCTCAAGCTTTGAAGGGTCAAATGCCTGTGTTCTGATGCCCTCGCCATCCTCTACAAATACTCTGTTGCGGCTGTTTTCGCTTCTGCCCATGATAAAGTATGCTGTTACAGCCTTCTTTCCATCCTTTGTGCGGCCGATTACGATACCTCTGCCAGGGTATGTTGTGCTTGATAATTCCTTTGCTAATGATACTCTTTCCATGTTATCCTCCATGTTTTCTGATAATGTGGTCTGCATCCCCAAATTACTCGGGCCTGCCGGAATAAAAAAGACCGTCTGAACACACATAATAATATAAAGCTCTGCAGGAAACTTATATAAATGTGCGCCCAGACGGTCGGCAATCAACTGTTATACTCCATGTGGTTATCCACTTCCGTCAGTCATATAACTGTCTTTATTTAAGCATGTATTTTTGTCATTGTCAAGTACCACTTTAAAATAAGCATGTACTTATAAGTTATTCTTATAAGTACATGCTTGTAAACAATGCCATTATTTACTAATTTTTAAAGCTGTGAATAGGTGCCGGGATTCTTCCTCCACGGTTTACAAATGCATCACAAGAGAATCTATTTACCGGCATAACCGGTGCAGATCCAAGGAGTCCTCCGATTTCTACCACATCACCTACATCCTTTCCGATTGCCGGAAGCAGTCTGCAGGCTGTTGTCTTCTGGTTTATCATACCGATAGCCATCTCATCTGCGATAATTCCTGAAATTGTGGTGGCCTTTGTATCGCCCGGGATTGCAATCATGTCAAGTCCCACTGAGCACACACAGGTCATAGCCTCAAGCTTTTCGAGAGTGAGTGCACCATCGTTTACGGCATCTATCATTCCCTGATCCTCTGATACAGGAATAAAGGCACCTGAGAGTCCGCCGACATATGAGGATGCCATGATACCGCCCTTTTTCACCTGATCGTTTAAGAGTGCAAGTGCTGCTGTTGTTCCCGGAGCTCCGGCTCTCTCTAAGCCTATCTCGCAGAGAATATCTGCTACAGAGTCTCCGATAGCCGGTGTAGGTGCAAGTGAGAGGTCTATGATTCCAAATGGCACTCCAAGCTTCTTTGAAGCCTCCTTTGCCACAAGCTGTCCTACTCGTGTAACCTTGAAGGCTGTCTTCTTGATTGTCTCACAGAGCACCTCAAAGTTCTCGCCTCTTACCTTTTCGAGAGCAGTCTTTACAACTCCTGGTCCGCTGACACCTACATTGATGATGGCATCTGCCTCTGTCACACCATGGAATGCTCCTGCCATAAACGGATTGTCATCAGGAGCGTTGCAGAATACTACAAACTTGGCACAGCCTGATACAGGAAGGTGCTTTGTCACCTCTGCTGTCTCCTTTATCATCTCGCCAATCAGCTTTACTGCATCCATGTTGATTCCGGTTTTTGTAGAGCCAACATTTACAGAGCTGCATACGAGATCTGTCTCAAGCATTGCCTGAGGAATTGATTTGATTAAAAGCTCATCCGCCTTTGTCATTCCCTTTGACACAAGTGCTGAGTATCCACCGATGAAGTTGACTCCCACCTCTTTTGCCGCCTTGTCGAGTGTCTTTGCTATGGTAACAAAATCCTCTGAGCTCTTGCAGGCCGCACCGCCGACAAGGGCGATAGGTGTAACTGAAATACGTTTGTTTACGATAGGGATACAGTAGTTGTTCTCTATCTCTTTTCCTGTTGATACAAGATCCTTTGCAAGTGTTGTAATCTTGTTGTAGATATTTTCATTTACCTTTGCAAGGTCTGAGTCTATACAGTCGAGCAGGCTGATACCGAGTGTGATTGTACGCACGTCAAGATTTTCCTTCTCCACCATGTCATTGGTCTCAATTACTTCACCAATATTAATCATTTTAATGTTCTCCTTTAACTGTGTATGACATTTTTATGCTAAACTAGATTCGATGCATCATCTCAAAGATTTCTTCCTTCTGACACTTTATTGTTACACCAATTTCTTCTCCAAGTGCATCAAGCTGGTCAGAAATCTCTGCAAATGAAGCTGTAGCATTTGCCATATCCACAATCATCATCATGTTGAAATAACCTGAAACGATAGTCTGTGAGATATCAAGCACGTTTACACTGCCCTCTGACAGATATGTACATACCTTTGCGATGATTCCTACTGTGTCTTTTCCGACAACTGTGATGATTACTTTGTTCTTTGTGTTATCCATAACAACTTATTCTCCTGTTCTCTTATTCTACGGCTATGCGGTCTGATGCCCTGTCTCTCTTGGCCACATACATAGGGAAATCACTTGCCTTATATGGATTGTCTCCCATTGTGACCTCAAGCCTGACAGCTTCATACGCCAGCTTTTCGTAGTTGTTTTCTTTACTAAGGTGTCCCAGTATTACTGAGCCAAATTTATCATGAAGAAGCTCACATAACAACTGCCCGCTTCTCTCATTCGACAGGTGCCCGCTGTCACCCATGATCCTGCGCTTGAGCGGATACGGATATGCCCCAGTCTGGAGCATATTTATATCATGATTGGCTTCAAGCAGCAGCCCATCCAGGTTCTGAAGCTTTGAAACCAGTGCATCATCATACGTGCCAAGGTCTGTCACAACCGCCATCGCATGATTTTCGTTTTTAAATCTGTACGCGACAGGATCAGCCGCATCGTGTGATATGTGAAGCGGCTCAAACTCTATATCGCCTATTGTAAAATCGACGCCTGCCTCAACAGGATGAAACAGCTCATCATCTATATTTCCAACGGATTTTATGCATTTTATGGCACCGATTGTGGCCTTTGTTGCATAAATCGGAATATGATAGCGTCTTGCCATGACACCAAGCCCTGCGATGTGGTCTATATGCTCATGCGTCACAAGAATGCCCTGCATATCTGTGGCAGTCATATCAAATTCATTCAGTCCGTTTTCTATTTTCTTACCGCTGATGCCCGCGTCTATGAGCACATGACAATCATCCGTACCCACGCATATACAGTTTCCACTGCTGCCGCTGGCAATGCTGCATAATTCTAACATGTTAATTCTCTTTCCAGTATAATTCTATTTTGTCTCCCTCATGAAGCTCCTCGGAAAATTGGGCATCCCTGCCATTTATTACAGTGGCTATTGCCCTGCCCTTTCCTGCCTGTAAATCAAATGAGATATGGGTAAATATATCGACAAATATATATGTATCCTTGCCGGACAGCTCCACAGGCTCACCGTTTACAATTACTGTAATTGTATTTTCTGATGAGTCTTCTTCCTGTATTTCTTCCTGTATATCATTTTTTGGCAATTCATTTTCCGGCACAGCAGATGCTTCAGCTTCTTTAGCAAAATCATCATGCAGCTCATCGAGCACCTGATTCATCATCTGCTCTGATGTTCTGGCTACTGTGTTGTCAGACTCTTGTGTGTCATTATAAGTGTTATTGTCGATTCTTGCAACACCATATTCATCTGTTTTCCACTCAACAGAGAAATTTTCGTATACAAGAGTGTCGAGACCTGCCTCTTCATTGTTTACAAATATCATCTGGTCTGTGTCAATAACGAGGTCCATAAACTGCGCAATCTGGCGCACTGTATAGTAATTTCTTGTCTCAATCACATCATTTTCCCTGATGCTGTAATCCTCCGGCTCAAGCTCTCCGTTTACCTGGACAAACCTAGGACATGAAACCCTTCTGCCATTTATGATAAAAGTAATGACAGAATGATTGTACTCATCAAGCTGCGATATCTTATACTCTGCTGCCTCTCCTGCTGTGGACGGCTCTATGATTATCTCACTGTTTGGCTCAAGCGGTGTATTGATGCTTGCAGGCTTTCCGTTCATGGTCACCACTGCACCCTCTCCGGCCTCGCCTCTTACAAGCCTTGCCACACCGTTTACCGTAAAGTTTATCGGGGTGCCGCGCTTTGGAAACAGCTCATCGTTTGGAAATCCCGCCTGAAGCGCCGCATCGACTATTGTAAGCCTGTTATTGTCATAGAGCTTTATTCTCTCACCGTTGAATCTGACCATGATAAAATTATTTCTCTGGTCATAATAATTCAGACATATACCAATTGGAGTGACAAGAAGCGGATCCTTCTTAATATCCTCCTGCTCAAAGGTCACATCGCCAAGCACTTCCTCACCTCTTAGAGCGACTCTTTCCTCCGGCAGGTCGAGGTCTTCCGCAAGCTTTTCCGTGAAGCCGTGTATCTTGCCTCCACCTCCGACTACAAAGCAGGCACTCACTGTCTTATCACCGTTTAGCTCTCTGATTTTAGCCGATACCTCTTGTGCAATATTATCAACAACAGGTGCTGCCACCTCCCACACATCCTGTGCAGGAATTGTGTGCTCGATGCTCATGATATCCTTGTATGTAACCGTATCACTTGTCGTAGACTGAAGCTTAATGCTCTCCGCCATATTAAAATCCACGAGGAAATGCTGCACAATAACTTCTGTCAGCTCATCTCCTGCATGCGGTATCATGCCATAGGCTATGATACTTCCGTCTCTTGTGATTGAGATATCACTCGTTCCGGCTCCCACATCGACAAGTGCGATATTAAGCATACGATAGTTCTCCGGAATTGCCACATTGATAGCTGCGATAGGCTCCAGCGTCATATTGGCAACACTAAGCCCTGCCTGTCCCACTGCCGCATACAGTCCGTCTACCACATCCTCCGGCAGAAATGTAACTATGATATCCTCGCCTATTTTGTTTGCCTTATGACCCTCAAGGCTGATAAACACCTCATCATTCAAAAAGAATTTGACTGTAGAATATCCCACACAGTAAAACTTATAGCTTGTGTCGTTAACCTCCTTGAGTGCCTCCTGTGCTTTTTCTATACCAAGCAGGTTAAGCGTATGGACATCCTCGCCGGTCACCACAGACTCCTGCGCATACTCATACTCCACATGCGTCGTGACAGTCTTTAATACTCGTCCTGCGGCTGCTATACACACCTCTTCAAGTGGCTGTCCTGTCTGTTTTTCAAGCTCGTCCTTTACTTCCTTAATTGTTTTTGCCACCCTGCCTATATCATGTATCTGACCATCAAGCATCGCTCTGGTCTCATGCTCCTTCACATACTGTGCTGTAACCACAAATTCCTTGTCATCAGTCTGATAGCCGACAGTTCCTACAACATTTCTTGTACCAATATCCAAACCGAATACATTATTCATTTCCACTACTCCTTGTATTTGCTAAGCGCTTTATTTATTGAAGCTATCGTGTTTTCGATATCTCCATCATTATCGATAACCTCCCTGCAGTGCCTTCTGTACTCATCTTCTTTAAGCTGGCTTGCAAAGATGCTGTCTATCTTCTCATCTGAATAGCCTCTTGATGACTTAAGTCTTTTTCTTCTGACTTCTTCACTTGCATAAATATACCACAGCTCGTCGCAGATTTCACCATATCCCTCCTCTATAAGGAGTGCTGCTTCAAGCACAAGCATGAAAAGACCATCTTTTTTTGCCTCTTTAACTGCATTAAGCACATATTCCTTTACTGCAGGATGCACTACTTCATTTAGAAGCTCTCTTTTTTTCTCATTCGAAAAAATCACTCCGGCAAGTGCCGGTCTGTCAAAATGCCCGTCCTCAAGCCATATCGGTTCGCCCGCAAACAATTCCTTTAATCTGTTGTAACAGTCGCTTCCCGGCTCCATCAGCTCATGGGCTATCTCATCGGAGAGCATTACCCTTACACCCTTAAGCTCCTTAAGATAGTCAAGCACTGCCGACTTTCCGGCACCTACACCACCTGTTATTCCTATAAAAATCATACTTTTTCCTTTTCTGTCATCAATGCGCGTCATACCAGTCATAGCCGCACTCGGTGCCCACCTCCATGGACACCTTCATATCTACCGCGCCACGCATCTCTTTCTCCAGAAGCTTAATCACTTTATCCTTCTCAGCTTCCTTTGTCTCAATTAAAAGCTCATCATGCACCTGAAGGATAAGTCTTGACTTTAAGCCCTCGTCAAGAAGCCTGTCGTGCACACGTATCATGGCAATCTTTATGATATCGGCTGCTGTACCCTGAATAGGCGAGTTCATCGCAACTCTCTCTCCAAACTGTCTTTGCATGAAATTGCTCGAGTTCAGCTCGGGAATCGGTCTGATACGCCCAAACATGGTCTTTGTATAGCCGTTTTTCTTGGCATCCAAAACCGTCTGATCCAAAAACTCCTTAATCTTTGGATATTTGACAAAATAGCTGTCTATATAGCCCTGTGCCTCTTTCCTTGAAATCCCCAGGTCGTTAGACAGACCAAACGCGCTAATACCATATACGATACCAAAATTTACCGCCTTGGCATTTCGTCTTTGAAGGTCTGTGACCTCATCAAACGGTGTGTCAAACACAAGGGATGCCGTACTTCTGTGGATATCCTGACCATTCTTAAAGGCCTCTATCATCCTTTCATCCCCTGAAAGCGCTGCCAGCACCCGAAGCTCGATCTGCGAGTAGTCTGAGTCAACAAACAGATCTCCATCCTCCGGAAGAAAAACCTTTCTAATCAGCTTGCCCAGCTCAATCCTTATCGGGATATTCTGCAGATTAGGCTCTGTGCTTGAAAGACGGCCTGTCGCAGTGATTGTCTGATTTAAGGTAGTATGGATTTTACCATCGGATGCAATATATCCCGAAAGTCCGTCAGCATATGTGCTCTTTAGCTTTGTTAGCTGTCTGTATTCCAATATATCCGCGACAATCGGATACTCTGGTGCCAGCTTTTCAAGCACATCTGCCGCAGTAGAATAACCGGTCTTTGTCTTCTTTTCATTTGGAAGTCCAAGCTTTTCAAAGAGAATGACTCCAAGCTGCTTTGGCGAATTTATATTAAACTCTTCACCTGCTGCCTCATATATTTTCTTTTCAAGCTCAGCTATTGAAACAGCAAGCTTGTCTCCATACTCTTTTAGCTTTATTCCATCAGCCCTTATACCCTCATTTTCCATATCATACAGCACGAAAACGAGTGGCAGCTCGATATCTTTATAAAGCGTGAGCATATCCATTTCCTTTAGCTTCTGCAAAAGAACCGGCTTTGATTTCCAGGCAGTATACACCTCGTAGCAGGCACAGTCCACTGCCTTTTTCTCATTCTCCTTCATCATCCGGGTGAAATCAAGCTTTCCCAGATAATCCTTTTTAGATGAGATCATAAGCCCCAGATAGTCCTTTGCAACCCCATCATATGGATACTCCCCGACAAGCGGATTGATAAGGTATGCAGCCACCATCATGTCAAAATATCTGTCTCTGTCCTCTGCCTTTATCTCTTTGCTCTTAAATCTGTGCAGATTGGTCTTTAAATCCGGTGATATCCATGACTTTACTTCCAAGGTATTTAGTTTTTCATCCAGGAAGCTGCTTGAAATCTCATCACCTGTACAGATAAAATAAATGTCCTCCTCTGAAAAACAAATCGAAACAGCAAGATAATCGTTAGAAACCGGCTCCGAAAACAGACTTAGCTGTCCATCACTTTCGCTGTTTCCCAAAGACTCTCCCGGTACTACCGCAAAAGCGACCTCCTTGTCCTTTGCCTTCTCAAACACTCTCTCTGCAGTCTTTAAGTCCCTTACTACCACAAAATGCTCCTCGGCATTGTTTTTAGGAGCCTCCACATTAAACCGTGACAGCATGTTTTTGAATTCGTATCTTTTGCACAGTAAAAAGGCTTCCTCTGTGTAGAGTGACTCTACTCCTCCACTGAGCTTTGCATCAGAAAATTCATAGTCAACCGGTGCATCAAGTATGATTGTAGCAAGCTCTTTGCTCATAAGCGCCTGCTCCCAGTACTCCACTATATTCTTTGAAGCCCTTGGCGGCTTTACATTTTCGGCATCCTCATGTACTGCCTCTATACAGTGATATTTTGCAATTAGTGCACCTGCTGTCTTTTCACCGATACCCGGCACTCCCGGGATATTATCAGAGGTATCTCCCTGCAGTGCCTTCACATCGATAAACTCCTTTGGAGTGACGCCGTACTTTTCGATAACATCTGCTGTATTGTAGTTTTCTATCTCGGTTCCTGTCTTTTTGGTCTTTGGAATCCTTACCATAACATGGTCAGTCGCAAGCTGTAAGAGGTCTCTGTCTCCGGAAATGATGGCGACATCCATACCGGCCTTTTCTGCCCTGACAGATATAGTTCCAAGTATATCGTCGGCCTCATAGCCTTCCTTTTCCACGATTTTAATGCCCATAGCGGTAAGCATTTCCTTTATCATAGGCACCTGCTGCCTGAGTTCCTCGTCCATAGGCTTTCTCGTGCCCTTGTACGCATCAAACATTCTGTGGCGAAACGTCGGTGCATGCACATCAAATGCCACCGTCAGATAGTCAGGCTTTTCCTCGTCAAGGATCTTGAACATGATATTCAAAAATCCATAGACTGCATTTGTGTGAAGCCCCTCTGAATTTGTCAGATCAGGCAGCCCGTGATATGCCCTGTTTAAAATACTGTGTCCGTCTATAAGTACAAGCTTTTCACTCATTTTATACTTTCCTTATTACTTAATATTGTTGTAATCGCTGCCGGTCACACTGCAGTGCAGGCAGTAACGTTAAATAGCTCTTGTATATTTCTTAAGCCACTGGGCCTCCTCATCATTCAAAAATGGTGAAACAAGCTCATAAACTCTCGCATGATAAGCATTCAGGTATCCTTTTTCCCTGTCGGTCATCTGATTTGGATCAATCGCATCTAAATCTATAGGCACATAGGTCAGATTCTCAAAATACATGAACTGACCATACTCATTTTTCTCACCCTTTCGGCAAATCAGCTCATTCTCTGTACGAATACCGAATTTGCCCTCTAAATAGATGCCCGGCTCATCTGTAGTGACCATGCCCTCTTCTATCACACGCTCTGCAGTCCTGCCCGGATACTGCTTCCAGTGGAAGCTGTTTGGTCCCTCATGCACATTGAGCACATAGCCCACACCGTGCCCGGTACCGTGATTGTAGTCCATGCCAATCTCCCAGAAAGGCTCTCTTGCCAGAATATCAAAGTTTAGTCCCGAGCAGCCCTCCTTAAACCTTGCATTTGCCAGGTTCATATTTGAGCGGCACACTCTCGTAAACATATCCTTCATCTCGTCAGTCACCGGTCCTAACGCAAAGGTTCTCGTGATATCTGTGGTTCCCTCCAGATAATGTCCGCCTGAATCAACCAGTAAAAAACTTTCCGGCTTAAGCGGCCTGTCAGACTCCTCTGTTGCAGAGTAATGCACAATAGCACCATGATCAGCATATCCACATATTGTGGCAAAGCTCAAATCAAGAAAGCCCTCCTGCTCTGCTCTAAGCGATGCAAGATAATCTGAAGCCGAAATCTCTGTCATAGGTATCTTACCTATATTTGTCTTAAGCCAGTACATGAACCTGCACATCGCAACTGCATCCTTCAAATGCGCCTTGCGCAGATTTTCAAGCTGTACTTTATTCTTTACGGCCTTCATGACAACTGTAGGATCCTCCGCATCAATCACCTTAACACCATCCGGCAGGCTGTTGCAGACGCGGTAATTTACAACCGATGTATTTAGAAGCACTGTTTCTTTTTCATCAATATGCTTAACATATTCATAAAAATCATCGTAAGGTCTTGTCTGTATACCATTCTTATCGAGGTATGCCTTAAGAGCCTCTGTCACAACCTCTTCCTGCAAAAACCATATGCAGCTGTCCTGTGACAATGCCAGGTATGAAAGAACTACAGGCACATAGCTTATGTCGCCTCCCCTGACATTTAAAAGCCATGCTATATCGTAAAGTGATGACATCAGATGAAGTGTTGCGCCCTTTTTTGCCATCTGCTCTCTGACTCTTTTAAGCTTTGAGCTTATATCCTCACCGGTATATTTATTGTCAAAAATCATGACAGCTTCCTTTGACATAGGTGGTCTGTCAGTCCATATAAGGTCAATCAGATCCTCATTTACATACATGCTGCCGTGCTTTTCTTTTGCGATTTCAGAAAGCCTTTTGCCCCATGCGGCATTTACCACTCTGCCGTCAAAGCCTATTACACCGCCATCCGAAAGAGTATCCTTTATATACTCATCAACTGTCGGTACGCCCTCCTCGCCAATCTTAAAGAGCTTTACAGTGGTATCCTTAAGCTGCGCAGCCGCCTGCACAAAATACCTGCCGTCTGTCCATAGTCCGGCCTCATCCATAGTGATGACTGCGGTACCTGCTGATCCCGTGAAGCCTGTAATATATTTGCGTGCCTTAAAATGCTCTCCTACATACTCTGACTCATGAAAATCAGCAGTAGGTACCACATACAGCGAGATGCCCCTCTTTGCCATCTCGCTTCTCAATGCTTTTAATCTATCCTGTATCATCTTATTATGCCTCTTTAAATTCAAAAAATTTCGTATCTAATTCCGGATACATTCTCTTTAATGAGATTGGTTTGCCGGATTTGTTCAAAAAGCAATGGCTGCTTTTTGCAGTAGTGCGAAGCTCGCCTGTCTCTTTATCTTTCATGACATACTCAAGCTCCATCTTGATTCCGTTATACTTAAGCAGCTTTGTGTAGATAACGACCGTATCATCAAAATGTACCATACTGTGATACTCTACCGATATCGACAGCACCGGACTTATGATTTCCATATCCTCCATCTGCCTGTAGTTGAGTCCTATCTGATCCATCAAATCAAGTCTTGCTTCTTCCATCCACTTGACATAGTTTGAATGGTGGATTATACCCATCTGATCTGTTTCATAATACTTTGCGTGGTGCTCGTAAGGACGGATTCTAAGCTCGCCTTGTGAGCCGGCAATCTGTAACTCATTATTTGCCATAAAAAATTCCTCCATTCATATTTTGGTCTTATTTCTATTATGCCACATTGGACAGCTAAATTCAACGACTTGACCGTAAAATATAAACCGGCTGCTACCTGCGTATCATACTGTAGCAGTCTCTGCATATATTGCGTGAATTTCCAATCGGAAGTATTCTGCCGCAATACCGGCATCTGATAATATACTCATCCTTGCTCTTTGATAGAAGCTGCATAATCTTTGCCTGTGTTTTGTCGCGCTCGTTTTCAAGCCAGTCCTCATCCACAATTTTGCCCATGCGGACTGAAAACTGATAGTACAAATCAAGCTTTTTGTAATAGGATTCGTATTTCATGAGCCCCTGATACTTTGAATGCTTATCAGGCTTGTCGAGAGAGATATCAGATGTATACGACATGCAGTAGCGCAGCCATTGTCTGACAAGTTCCCTGTCCTTTATATCTATAGGACATGTAATCATCTTATAAAGCAGATATTTATCATCAAAATCTGCGATAAAGTATCGCTCCTTATACGCATATCCATACAAAAACAATATCTCATCGACATTGATTTTCCTAAACGGTGCTGATGGCTTTGCCTCATGCCAGAGCTTAATTATCGCATCAAGCGGCGCATCCATTGTAAGGAGCACCTGTGGAAAGCCAAGACTTACTATATCAATATCCTGCTCCGGTATATTTAGCGTATTCTTCAGATAATTCAGATTCTTTTGTCCCAAAGCTGTCACATAGCCTGTATCATACAGACCAAATCTGCCTGCACGGCCCGCTATCTGTTTTATCTCAGAGATGACAAGCGGACGTCTTGATACTCCATCAAACTTTTCCACCTCCAGAAATACAATTCTTCTGACCGGCAGATTGAGTCCCATTCCTATCGCATCTGTTGACACGACAACCTGTGTCTTTTTCTCATTAAAAAGCGTCATCTGCCTGCGCCTTATTTCCGGTGGCAGACTTCCGTATATGACACTTGGCTTTATTCCGTTTTCCTCCAGACGCCCTGCTATATTGAGTACCGACTTCTTTGAAAATACGATAAAGGCATCGCCCTCTCTCACATCCTGCGGAAATGAAAAAGGCTTATCCTCCAGCTTTAGCGCAGTCTTTCTCTCATACTCCCTTATCTCATACTCGTCATGGCACAGATTAATCAGATGGACGACAACATCCTTTGCCACCGGACTCATACATATATGAATCTCTCCAGCAAGTGTACCAAGAATTGCCCTGGTCCACGAATGTCCCCTGTCATCATCTGCTACCATCTGTGCCTCATCAATCACTGCGATATCATATTCCTTATCACAGTCAAGCATCTCCACTGTCGATGCTGTAATTCTGCTGTCAGCTACAGGAAGGCACTCCTGGCCTGTAAGCATGGTGCATGGTATGCCTGCATCATTCATCTTCTCATATACCTCAAGTGCCAGAAGTCTAAGAGGCCCCAGATAAACTCCGTTTTGTGCCAGCTTAAGCCTCTCAAGCGCCTGATACGTCTTACCGCTGTTAGTCGGGCCTATATGGAGTATGAAGTGCCTTTTCATGCTCTGTGCTTTTGGAAACTCAAGCTCCGGCCGTGCCGGAACCAGCGTGACAATCTCTCTTCTAAGCTCCTTGCTGCGGTACTCATTGTAAAGCGCTTTCATGCTCCTTGTACATATCGCACCTGTATACTCCTTGCGCAAAAGCTTTAGAAAATCCTCTGTGAGATACTCTGCCTCATTCTCATCAAACTGCTCCATATCCACCCTGACGAGCTGCGGAATGATTTCTCTATTTAAAATATGCTTTGCATTCTTATTGTTTGAATAGTAGGTAATCAATGCAAGCCTTTTTATTTCCTGATGCAGCTTGTCGAGTGCCACAGTCTCATTTTTTGAAAATCGCGCATATTTAATTGATTTTGCCTTGCTATTGAGCCTGTGAATATAGTGTGCCAGCTTTACAGGTTTACCTGTACTTCTCTTCGCATTCTCCCTGTACTGGTCAATATAAAACTGTACCAGTACATCTTCAAACGATTTTTCCATATATGTGTATTATCCTCTTTATTTGTACACGCCGTTGAGTGTCACTTCAAAAGTAACATCCTTTCCGGCAAGCTCCGTATTTACCTTATAATCATCCGGGAATTTCAGGTTTAAATCAAAGGTTTCTCCCACCTTGTGACCTACCACTCCGTCCTCAAAGCCATCTATATAGCTGCCTGAGCCAAGCACCAGGTCTGTGCCCTGTCCATCAGTGCTTCCACCCTTGAATTTTTCTCCGTCCATATATCCGGTGTAATCAATATTTACCTTATCTCCGTTTTCTGCAACCGTGTCAGTCTCTGTATTCAGTGTTGCTGCCTTGGTCTGTGAATCACTGCTTTGTGTCTCTGATGCCTGAGATTCTGTGGTCTGTGATGCAGCTTGCGTACCGGCAGTGCCCTTTGACGATGAACCTCCCGATGTCGCAACTGCCCAGATGAGCACTATGACTACCACGACAACTGCCACTACCGGCACCCAGAATTTCAGCAGATTCACAACCTTTGCTTTCTTTTCTGCTTTTTCTCTCTCTATTCTTCTTTTTTCCTGTGCGATTTTTTTGTTTTGTTTGTTCATTTTGTTAATCTCCTGTTTTATTTTTATTATTGAATTATACTATTACAATTTGAACATTCTGTGTTTCGCATAAATGAACTGTATGCTTTACGGGTCATTGTAAGCATTATCTGTCACTGTTCGCTTTAAACTTTAAACGGCTGCGTCTCTTAACTATTTGACGCAATAATAAAAGCAGTAGAAAGACGCCCACACAGCCTGCGCTTATAGCTGCACCTGCCTTAAGCCCCGGTGTCTCATAATAAAGCTCTATCTCATGCTCTCCCTCATCCAGATGAATGCTCACAAAGGTATCTGAAAAATCCTCATACTCTGAATCCTTCCCATCCACCTTCATAGTCCATCCCTTTTCACTCGGGATAGAAAGCACAAGCTGTCCTGCCTGCTTCACATCAATGTGTCCGCTTATGTGTGTATCTGAAAAATCATCCACCGAGAGTGTCTGCTCATTGAGTGTATTGTACGCACTCTCAACTGCAGCAATGGAAAGCTCGTATACATTAAATCGTACAGCATCGGCATCAGTGTTTGTGACGGATACTGTCTCCCCTGCCTTCACGTATCCCATGTCAAACAGATACCTGTGAGTGGTCTTCGAGTATGTGGTCCCATGCTCTCCGTGGCTGAAGGTCAGACTGTCAGTGCTGCACGAATCGTATGCCGCATAATAATATCCGTCATGGTCAAAGGTGAGAGTCGTAGTTCCCGGATTTTCATCCTGAGTGCACTCTGTCAGGGTCAGCGTATCATCTGCTACACCAAGAAGCCTGCCAAGGGAATTAATCGAATAGATTTTCGATGACGATGATGGCTTCCACGCATCAATCACTCCCTCATCCATCATAAAACCAAGCGGAAGCGTGTAGTTGTTCCGATACAGATAGTGATTTCCGCATTTTCCCACAAGTGTAGTCAGCTCATTCTGTGGCTGTATGGATTTTGTAACCATATATCTGACAGAAAGCATGGCTGACGTGACAGGTGTGGCACCGTTATAACAGTAGAAATTTTTGCCTCCCTCCATATAAAGAGCCTGATAAAAATGGCTCACATTTATATTCATCAGGGAAGAAAACTGTGTTCCGGAAGCATAGCCGTATCGTGTGTCATCATTTTTAGTTAGTCGGCCTGTGTCCTCAACCCTGTAAAATGGTACATCATTGTCAGCTGCATCCTCTTTTGCCAGCTTAAGAGCCCTTTGCATATCGTCCACATTGGCATTGTAGCTGCTTCTGCCGGTACATCCAAGTCCTGTCACAGCCATATTGACAGCCAGCTCCACAATCGCAATACCGCATGTTATGACCATCAAAAGCTCCCTGTTTTTCCTTGCTGCAAGCTTTAAAAGTACTGTCATAATGCCGTACAGCGCAACAAACAATATGCTTATGATAACTGCATAATACTCTGTCACATCCTCATCGGCAAACATCGTGCTTACTGCCATAAGCGCCGATGCAAATACAACCGCCACTCCAATATGCCACAATCTTATGCCACGCCACTTTCTTACTGTAGCATAGCCTATGGTCAATACAAGAAATGCATACAGATACGACTGTCTGCCAGGCAACGAATCCGGAAAATGCAGTCCGTGCCATATAAAGTCAAGCTGTTTATTGGCAAAGCTTGCCATGAAAAACAACACAAACAATACAGGAGCTATTTTTTTCTTCGGTTTAATCCTTTTGTTGAGCACAAACAGTATCAAAAGCATCACACTAAAGGCTCCGGCATACAGATTCGGCCAGTTCTCTGCACCCTCATAGACGCTTGCTGTCGTGCACATCCTGCCGACCTCCGATAAGAGATTAAAATACCACTCTATCTGCTTTGGGAACTCAATGCCCGATGAACCGCTGTAGCTTAAAATGATAAGCTCCGGGATGATTAGCACCATTGCAGTGCCTCCAGCCAAAAGCGAGTAAACGGCAAATCTCACAATTGCAGCCATTTTACCGCCATTTTGCGTAAAGAAAAGCCATGCAAACCAGAATACCAAAAAGATGCAAAGCATGATGCTCAGATAATAGTTTGACAATATACAAAGTGCCAGTGATACATAGTAAAGCACCGGCTTTTTGTCCCGCACAAGCTTCTCAAGGCCTACTATCGCAAGCGGTGCAACCGCCACAACATCCATCCACATGACATCCCAGCTATACGCAGCTACAAAGCCGGAAAGTGCATATGCTGTAGAGAAAACAAATGCCGGCACAAATGTATTATCGTGATATCTGTTATCCTTTCCAAGAAGCACAAAGTGCTCCTTCAGAAAATAGAAAAATGTTGCTCCGCTTAACGAAATCTTAAAAATGATTAGCAGCTCGATAAACTCAATAATATGGCTCTTTGGAAAAAGCACCACAAGCCAGTTTAACGGACTCGCCAGATAATAGGCAAATACCGATACAAAATCACTGCCAAGCCCGATATTCCATGTATACATGAGGCTCGCACCATTTCTCAGCTTCTCCCACAGCTCATTAAAGAAAGGCAGATACTGGTGATACAAATCCATATGCAAAAGGCAGTAATCGCCAAATGGATATACACCATTTCCTATACAGATGATTATACATATGAAAAACGGAATTAAAAACGCTGTCAAAAGTGGATGCTTTTTAACAAAATTCATCGCTTATCCTCCCAGTCAAACAGTCTGTAATATTGCAAAAGCTTATAATCGTTTAGCATATCCGAATCGGCCTGCTTATTTTGGCTGCCGGTTGCCTTGTCTGATTTATTTGATGCTTTATCTAATGTCTTATCTGCAGTTTTATCCGTGCGTACCGCTGATATAATTGGATACTCCTCCTGCAGCTTTAGCAGAAAGCTCTGATAGTCATTTGTCGGCACACCTGCCGCTTTAAGTACGTTTGCAGCCAGATAATTAACGCTCGTGTCTTTTCCTGTGGCCTCATCAATATCATAATTTGCCCAGATAACATACGGCACCTGATAGCGCAGCTTAAGTTCTTCATTTGATAAATTATTATAGTCCATGCCGTTTGCTGCAAGAACAGAGCTTGCCACAGTATCATTTGGCTGATGATCACCGAAAAATACCACTATAGTTTTCTCATCCACATTTGAGAAATATTCAATGAGGTTCTTTAAATCCTCGTCTGTCAGCTTAATCAAAGAAAGATACTGGTCAAGTGCAGAATTATTAAGCTTATCTGCTGTCACCGTATTATCAAAGCCGTAGTAAGTATTTGTGTATCCACCATGGTTTTGCATAGTGACATTGAATATAAATGCCGGCTGACCATCCGGTTTGTTCTCATAGGTCTCAATAATCCTGTCAAAGGATGTCTCATCACTTATATATTTGCGCACAAACCTCTGATTAGAATAATCCTGCATAAACGAAAGATTGTCAAATCCCAAAAGAGGATAGACCGTATCCCGGTTCCATCCACTGCCATAGTACGGATGTTGTGCATACGTTGCGTAGCCTATGCTTTTTAAATAGCTTGCAAGGGAAGGTGTCGTGCTCTTTATATACTGCTGATAAGGAATACTTCCTACCGGAAGAAAAGCCATCGTATTGCCTGTCAGAAACTCAAACTCGGTATCGGCAGTATTGCCACCGCATACAGACGTATTCAGATATCCTGTTATAGTGTTTTCATTGCCCTTTTCAAGACTGTGCACAAACGGCATATAGTCTGTATTTGTATCAAAATCACCGAGCACTGACAGGTCTGAAAATGCCTCATCCATCACAACTATAATATTCGGATAATCACTTTTATCTGTAATTGCAGTATTATCATCTGTACCGGCATAGCTGTCAAGCAGCTCCTTAGCCTTCTGTCTGCTATACCCGTCAGGCTTATCAACCGCCACAAACTTAAGATCCATCGCAAAGGTCACCGCCATTCCATTCACCTTTGTCATATATGCAGGTGTAAAGAGAAACGGATACAGATAATTGTCCGTCTGGAAATCCTCATCCTGCAGGGCATTCACAAACAGACACAGCGCAAGTATTCCAAGCACAGTCGGAATTAGTCTGAACCTGAATTTCCACTTGATTCTGAAATCAACAAAATGCATCAGCATAATAAGAGCTATAAATATAACTGTAACAACAACTACTCCTGCAGTCGGTGCGAAATCATAATTGGATGCAACGCTTGTCGCCGTACCAATTGAAAAAATATCCCATGGAACAAAAGGAGTCGAGCGGAAAAGCATAACATAATGATTAATCAGTCCAAAAACCATGGCCACGATAAAAACTGCACGAAGTGCCCATTTCGCCCTGCCCGTAACAAAATAAAGAATCCAGGCAATCAGCTCAAACAAAATAATATTAAAAAATCCCGCCATAAATCTGACCTCTTCAAAAGGATTATGTTCGTAGAACTCCATAAGATAAAAAGCCGCAATCGGGAAAATCGAGAAAAATATAACATTGAATATAATTTCATATTTTTTATAAATCTTTTTTATCATCATAATGCTCCTGTTTACTATCTGGTATTACAGCCTATATGGCAGATTTTTGGGTACAATTTCTGGGCAAATTTTTCTTAAAAATACCCTAATTTCTTTAATTTTTTGAAAAATTGTAAGTAAAGAAAAACCCCGCAAACCCTTGATTTTACTGAAAATCTTGGATTTACGGGGTTTTGCAAATAGTGCCGGCAGTGGGACTTGAACCCACACGGGCTTGCGCCCAACAGATTTTGAGTCTGCATCGTCTGCCATTCCGACATGCCGGCGTCTTACGAACAGACAATATTCTATCACAGTTATTGACTTCATGCAACTAAAATTTGTAATTTCATTATAAATTTCATTATAAATATCTCAGCATACAACCTTATTCTTACCGGTGCATTTTCCGACATAAAGCTGTTTGTCAACAAAATTAATCCATTCCTTGTAATCCTGCCCCACTTTATATTTCCCTGCACCTATGGTCACTGTCATCCTTCCGCTGCCCTTAGATGTCCAGAAGGATTTTGAATTAATCTCCACACGAAGCTCATCGAGAAAATTCTTAGGCACCTCTCCGTCGACACATTTACCAAGAAGTAAAAACTCCTCTCCTCCCCATCTGCAATAGCTAAGCTCAACACCTCGAGCCTTGCTTACGATAGTACGAGCGAGTATCTTAAGTGCATCATCTCCTACATTATGTCCGAATGAATCGTTAATTTTCTTAAAATCATCAATATCAATCATCGCAAGGAAATATTCCCCCTGCTTCTCAGCCTCAAAAAGATTCTTAAGCTTTGCCATCATATAGAAACGATTTGGAAGCTCCGTCAACGCATCAAACTGTGCCTGCTTTTCCATTGCCCCCTCCTCGGAAGACATAAAATGCAAAAGGCACATCATACATATTATTATCAAGAAAACTACACCCGAAATCATAGCAATAGAAATACTCTTAATAACAACAGAATCCAACTTATATAAAGGTGTGTAAAAGCCATCAAGCATATAAAGAATAATCAGAGCAATAGCATATACACAACAAATCAGAATGGCGACATGATTCTTTTTTTTCTTCCTGAGGACCACATAATCCATGGCAAAAAGAAAAAACATTGCATCGATCAAAAAAAGCTGGAAATTACATTGAATTCCGAGACAAACCACCGCAAGTATCATATGAAGCAATATCTCAACAGCCACACTATAAACATATATGCTCAGTTTTTCAGATTTTGTCAGACTGAATGCAAGGAAATAAAAGCATATGCTGATCAGACTGACTCCTGCCATCAAGTCTACACCTAATGATGAAAACATAAATAGCATCAGCAGATGGATGACAAGAAATATTTTGTTTACATTAAATAGAAAGCTTTGCTCCTTAGCAGTACTATCATTGCTACTCATTGTCCAATACCTTCATAAAAAATATCTAATATATTACTATAGAATAATAACACATTTTAGCCAATATAACAATATATTATTGTGCAAAAGTACTAGACTATTTTGCTCTTTTTTTTCTGATTATATATCCAATAAGAATAATAACAGCACTTGTTATGACACTTCCATAAAATGTCATTCCCCTGCACAAAAGCTCCATATTTGCTGCATTACTACCAACAAGCTGTTTAAACCCATCAATCATAATATAATCAGCCACGCCCATAGCACCTGGTATCGGCACACAATTGGAGCCCATCGCCACGAAGCACTGTATCACACTTACATCAACCGCTTTTTTTGCTCCTTCTCCCACTGCCATAAAAATCATAAACGATACCATAAGCTGTGATAATCGCTGCATAATATTCCAAAAGAAAATCTCAAGAAGAAACCTTGTCTGCCCTGTGATGCTGTTTGAACACTCCTGATATTCTTTCATAGTATGTTTAAGCTTCATTCGAAGCCTGTCACCATGTCGTATTATATGTATTTTCTCAAGAAAGCGGATAAGAGCATCACAAATTGAGTATAGTATGCCGCCCTTCCTTAACAGCATATAAAACACAAAAGCCAGAAAAATCAGTACTATAATCCCCAAATATATAAATATCCGGGAAATACCTGAGAAATTTTTCAGCAAAGGATACTTAAAAAACATGCATAATATACCAATTGTTAAAAGTGAAAGTGTATACATAACAAGATTTATCAGCAGTGCCACTGTAGCAGCATAGCCCGGAATGCCATCCCTTATCATGAAATACGCACTGGCAGGCTGTCCTCCTGATGCTGATGGCGTAATAGCTGAAAAATACACATCAGCTCCACCATACACAGCACCGTCAATCGCGCTGGTTTTGTATCCAAAGTGTCTTGCCATGCGTACCAGAGCAAAGCCTTCAAACCAAATAAACCCAAACGTACAAACAAAACTCATAAAAAGCCAGCCTTTATTTGCATTTATGATAAAACTCATAAGAATTTCAAACGAAAAATGTTTGCTCTGTGAGACAACAGTCCATATGCTTAAGATAGCTATAAAAACAGAAGCTATCGCCCAAAATATCTTTTTTCTGTCCATTAAATCTAATCCCCTTAAAAAAACTGGTAAAGTGAATTATGAAAATACACCATACCAGTTTATTGTAGAGAATATATATAACTTTATCAAGTAAAATATTATTAATATCTTTTTAATGTTTGTTAAATTATTTACTGTTACAATTAACAAATCAGTCTAAATACAAATTAACTTCTATGATTCCTCTTCCTCATCATTGTCAGTGTTCATCATATACACACCCCTGCTTGCATCTCCATCCGGATTCTTTCCAAACTCATAATCATTTCCAGGCAGAATAGCATTTAGGAAAATTCCTGCAATAGCTGCAATTGCAAGTGCTGTCAGTGTAATTGATGTTCCTGCTACAGTAAATGTCAGTCCATCTCCAAAGCCAAGACCACATACAAAAATAACACCTGCAATAATCAGATTTCTTGATTTAGTCAGATCTACCTTGTTTTCAACAACATTTCTAACTCCTATTGCTGAAATCATTCCATAAAGCATAAATGAAACTCCACCAATAATCGCTGATGGCATAGTAGATATTACAGCCGAAAACTTTGGAATAAACGAAAGTACAATAGCAAAAACCGCTGCAATACGGATAACTCTCGGATCATATACCTTAGACAGCTCAAGTACACCCGTATTCTCACCATATGTTGTATTAGCCGGTCCACCAACGGCTCCTGCGAATGCAGTCGCAATTCCATCACCTATAAGTGTCCTATGAAGCCCCGGATCAGCGATGAAGTTCTGCTCTACCGTGGCTGAAATAGCTGACATATCACCAATGTGCTCCATCATTGTCGCAATAGCAATAGGTGCCATAACAAGAATAGACGTAATATCAAACTTCATGAACTGGAATTTAGGTATTCCAACCCACGCAGATGATGCAATTGATGTAAAATCAAGAATTGACGAACCATCCGGATTAGTAATTCCTGCAGCATTCATAATGAGAGCTACTACATATGAAATAATTACTCCCATCAAAATAGGAATAATCTTAAATAAGCCCTTTCCCCAAATATTGAAAATGATTATAACCCCAAGTGCAATAATTGCAAGTACCCAGTTTGTTGAGGCATTATTGATAGCTGAACCAGCAAGCGAAAGACCAATGCATATGATAATAGGTCCTGTCACTACAGGTGGAAGAAAACGCATTACACGCTTAATTCCAACCAGCTTAATGATAAGTGCAAGTACGAAATAAAGCATACCCGCAACAAATATTCCACCACACGCATACGCGGCCTTATCATTGACAGCCATATCTGCATACATACCACTGTCAAGGTTTGCAACAGTATAAAAGCCTCCTAAAAAAGCAAATGACGAACCCAAAAAAGCCGGTACCTTAAACTTTGTACACAGATGAAATATAAGCGTGCCAAAGCCTGCACAAAATAGTGTAACCGATACAGAAAGACCTCTGGTAAGCGGCTCCCCACATGCCTTCTGAAAATATCCTGATACAAGAATAGGCACAAGAATTGTTGCGCCGAACATAGCAAACATATGCTGCAAACCAAGAATAAGCATCTTGGCCGTTCCAAGCTGTCTCGCATCACGAATTGGCTCCTGTTTCTTTTGTTCCATAACAACCTCCTTAATAAATTAATGTTTTCGATAAGTAACCGAAAACATTATAGCAGTTTTTAATTATTATTTCATTATTTTTTTATTATTTTTACAAAAAAAAGACATCTCATTGGATGTCTTAAATGATTCATATTTAATAAGTATGTACCTTCAAAACTTCATACAAATCCGATTTGTTTTCTCCGTTATTAACCAGATTAAGCCCTCGACCTATTAGTAACAGTCAGCTCC
>OKSF01000324.1_pt1 | contig 45902 bp, 46 predicted proteins | sample 1606061 | NCBI WGS metagenome assembly OKSF01 (sample SAMEA3541567, study PRJEB24748) | human gut metagenome | biome: human gut; feature: human-associated habitat; material: faeces | place: China | collected 2012
ATGGCGTTTTTTATTTACCACCAACTGGGTGGCTAACTTCATTCTATAATCCACCACCCAACAAATTATGGACCTTCGCAAACAAAAAGAAAAAGTACAGAGTCGGGAAACTAATCAACAAGCCAAACTACACAGCCTTGATGAAATCAACAAATTAGTCGAATTGCACAAGTATGGCTTAGTTGACTTTGATGAACAATTGGTTCGGCGCTTGGTAGAAAAAATCACCATCTTCCAACGCTACATGGAATTCACGTTCAAAGATGGTGAAGTAATTAGACCTGAATTATGCATATCTTTTCCTAAACCTTAACGAGAATGCTGCTACACCATAGTTTTATCTTTGATTGAGGGTTTCACCAAAATGGTGTACCAAAAAAGCACCTTCCGTGTTATTGTTATAGCGACCAAACAATAACGAACACAGGAGATGCCTCATGACTAACTTACACGAAACCCAACTGCGATTCAACCCTAAAATCAAAATTAAGACTGATGATGTTCAACTTTCAAATAACGCAGGCCTGTTGTTTTACGCCGAATTTAAGCACGCAGCTGGTCTTGACCAAATTATTGATCAAGCGGCGGCACAATTAAGCGAAAAACATATTGGCCCTCATTATTCTAAAACTAGCTTACTCAATCAAATGCTGGAACTGAATATTGCCGGTTACGGCAATGATGTCGCGGCCGACGCGCTACAACGACCCAGTCATGAAACAGGTCCATGGGACGACTGATTTAGCACCACAACCGACTATTTCTCGTTTTTTAAGTGCGCTAACTTGTGATGATGTTCTGCACTTGAACCGTTTGATTTTAACTTTGGCGCTCGATTATATCAGTGCTAAACATATTGACACGGTCATGCTTGATGTTGATTCGACGCATTGTGATACCTTTGGTCATCAAGAAGCTGCTAGTTTCAATGCGCATTATGGGGTTACTGGTTTCCATCCGCTAGTGGCCTATATCGCGCAGCTGAATTTGCTTTTAGGAATCAAGCAACGTCCAGGCAATCAGTACACCAGCACTGGTGTCAAAGAATTCTTAGCCCCGATCTTTGCGGCTTTTTGTGAATTGCCGTTTGATGTTCAGTTGATTTTACGCGGTGATAGTGGTTTTGCGACGCCTGAGCTTTATACGCTCTGCGAATTTTATGATGTAAAATATGTGATCCGCCTGAAGCAAAACGCCGCTTTAGACCAACTAGCTGATGAATTCACACCAGTAGTGCCCAAGCATTTTGATCAGAATTCGGTCATCTATGGTGAATTCAACTACGCGGCCAAGAGCTGGTCGATTGATCGACGTGTCCTAGTAAAATCGACGCATCAAGTAGGCGAACTATTCTTTGAACGGCAATATATGGTCACTAATATGACTGAAGCCGGGGTCAAATTATTGTACTTAGCCTATCAAAAGCGTGGGGCCATGGAAAACCTGATCAAAGAAAGTAAAGCAGGCTTTTTTATGGATAAGACGAATAGCCACACCGTAGCAATTATCGAAGATTTATACCGCCAATGGACCCAAGTATTTTATTTGAAAAGCGCTTTCACAACTGTTATAGTATTAGTGTAACCAATAGTTATGAAGAGGGGGTTCATTATGACAACTTACAATTATGACTTTCCAAAATCAAAAGCACAACTCAATCAACTGATTGCCGATATCAGCCAATTAAAGGTCAACGTTCAACAAACACACTGGTATATGCGCGGTGAAAACTTCTTCCGTCTCCATCCGCTAATGGACGAATATGGCGATCAACTAAGCGAACAGCTCGATCAAATTGCAGAACGCTTGATTGCTTTAAATGGTAGCCCACTGGCAACAACTCACGAATTCATTGAAAATACTGGCCTACCAGATGACAAAGTCGCTTTTGATCAATTAACGATGACTGAATTCATGCAACGGCTAGTTGATCAATTCAAGTACCTACGTGACCAATACCAAAAAGGAATCGAAGTTACTGACGAAGAAAAAGACTTCCCAACTCAAGATATGCTTAATGGCTTCAAGGATGAAACCGATAAAAATATTTGGATGATCAGTGCTTATCTAGGCAAAGCACCATTCGCTGACTAATATAAAAGACCATATGGCTATAAACGAGTAGCAATATGGTCTTTTCTTATGCTGAAAAAATAGCAACCAATAACACGACAATAACTCCCTGAATTATTCACCATAAGTTCTCCAAGCACAGTGTCACCCCGTTATCATGGGCGGTACTGTGTTTTTTATTTTTCACCTTTTTAGAGCAGAAAAAATCACCATCTTCCAACCTGTAGTTAACCGTTAACAAATAGTCATCCACCAGTAACTGTAACTTTTTTGAGGAACTTACCCAATTATTTATCACACTGAGCAACTCCGATTGGACATCATTATAGTCATATGAAAAACTGTGCGCTTGAATTATTTAGGGTTGCATACAGCGAATTAAAGTGTTAAAATTATTCAGATTAACACATCAGGAAGTTATAAGTATCATTCATTTTTGCTATCTATTATTTTCTTAGATGTTAATTCAATTTGGTTACTTTGGTTTGATTCCTAGGAGGATATATATATGCAAAATGGTACTGTAAAATGGTTTAATGCTGATAAGGGCTTTGGGTTTATCTCTGGTTCAGATGGTAAAGATGTATTCGTACACTTTTCATCAATTAAAACTAACGGTTTTAAGAGTCTTGAGGAAGGGCAAAAAGTTAGTTACGATGTTGAACAAGAAGATCGAGGACCTAAAGCGACTAATGTTGTTCCACAATAATTTGTCTAATATTATGAAGAACTGCTTTTGATGGAGCAGTTCTTTTTTATGGCTCTTCGTCAAGAAGTACTGATAGAAAAATTTGAATAACTTTTCAAACAGCTCGTGTCTGAGATTGGACATGAGCTGTTCTTTTATTCTTCCAGTTGATGGCAAAGTATGAGTTAGGAAGGGCAAGCAGGATTCGAGCCCGAAAATTAAAGAAGTTACGAAAGCCATAAGCAGTTCGTTTAATAACTTTGATCTTATTGTTAGTTCCTTCGACTGGACCATTCGTGTAGTCACCATATTTAAAGCTGATGATAATCTCTTTACGATGCCTCCGGAGAGTCCGTTGAACTTTTTGAAGTGATTGGGGAAGCTGGGTCCATTTAATTGCGAGTAAATGATTGAGTTCATCCTTACTACGATAATTGATCGCGAGAATAAGGTCCTGATAATAACGATAAGCTTGTTTAAGATCATCATTGAAAGCCAGTAAGCGTTGAATAACTTCAACGTCGGTCAACTGAGTATAGCCAAAATTACGACGTGACCAATAGTTATCATATTTGAGTAACCCCGCTGGGGTTAGGATTAATTTCCAGAAATGCTTGAGTGCCCGCCATTGATGGCTCCCATTGCCAGCTTGGTTCATAGCTTTAACCCGAATTTTATTCAAAGCCCGGTAAGCTTGAGCGACCACATGAAAGTGGTCGGCAATAATTATGGCATGGGGAAATAGTTCATGAATAAGATGATGATAAGGCGTATACAGGTCAACCGTAACCGTGCGCACTGCCAGACGAGCCGCGCGGTCGTAGCGCAGAAAGTAATTACGCAAGTAGCGATTACGTCGTGACAGAATAATATCAGGGGACCACTTCTGGACTTGAATCTTTTTCTCGACCAAGTGTTTAAGGTTTTTAGTGAGCGAAGACTTCCGCCCCCATTGACTAACCTTTCGTTCAAAGTCAGTTTGCGCTAGCTCAGCCTGGTATTCACTATTTAGCCGGTGAAGTTCGTTAAAGATGGTGGTCCTTACTAAAGCCTAAGTAGTTAGCGATGTATCGCAAGGAACGTCCTTCATTATGAAGCGTTTCAATGACAACACGGTTCTGGAATGATAAAATAGTTGTGCTCATCAAGGTCCTTCTTTCTAATGGATTGTGCGGTAACACCATTAAAGACCTTGATGGGTTTTTCTGTCCACTTAAATGTTCAACTTAAATTTTACAATCTGCCTTATAAATATCTTTAATAATTAACATCAATTATCTTATCGTCATGTCAACCATTACTGCTTCTCTCATCAACTTAACCAACTCAACTCCCCAAAACGGACACTTATCTACACAACCTAAAAATCCAGCACGTTGTCCACTCGACCCTCTAGCGTAAAAGCAAAAAGTGTACTAATTCCAATCAATAAAACGGGAATTAGTACACTTTCAATCTATCAGGAATGCCACCACCCCGGCATTCATACGCTATTTTTCTGTACGTTCGAGGACCGTTACAGCTTCAACATGTGGCGTTTGTGGGAACATATCAACAGGATCGATTCGCTTAAATTCATAACCTTGTTCTTGGAACAAAAGCAAGTCGCGAATCATTGTTGCAGGATTGCACGAAATATAAACGACCTTCTTAGGTCCAGTCTTAACTGTCGCATTAATAAATTCAGGTGTCAACCCTTTTCTAGGTGGATCAACAAAAACCACATCGGTCTTCATACCCTTTTTAGCCCAACGCGGCATTATTTCTTCAGCCTTGCCTAAGTAATACTTTGCGTTTTCAATACCATTTAGCTCGGCATTGTCTTTGGCATCCTTGATCGCATCCCGGACAACTTCGATTCCACGCACGGCCTTCACATGCTTAGCTACACTCAAACCAATCGTTCCAATTCCCGAATATGCATCAATTACTACATCATCCGAACCTAAATCTGCTTGCTTAATCGCTAAATCATACAAGCGCGGTGTTTGCAGCGAATTAATCTGGAAGAAACTTTGAGGTGAAATTCTAAACTTTAAATCACCAATTTGATCAGTAATCTGGTCATTACCGAAAACTAGGTAATCCTTTTTACCCAAAATCACATTGGTCTTCTTAGGATTATAGTTCAAGACTAAACCTGAAACCTTAGGAATCTGGCTAATCTCAGCTGCAACACCCATCATTTGTGGGAAATCCTTAACCCGGCTGACCAAAATAACCATTATCTCGCCATTAGCCTTACTACGACGCACATCAAGATAGCGTATAATTCCCGTATTGTTTACCTCGTCATAAGGCGCAATCTTGTACTTGCGCAACACATCACGCACTGCAACCAATACACGATCAATTTCCGGATCAGTGGTAAAGAAATTTGTCAAAGGCACTAAATCATGTGAATGTCGTCTAAAAAAGCCAATCTCAAGCTGTCCATTATATTCTCGCACAGGAACTTGGGCCTTGTTGCGATACCCTGTTTGCTCAGGACTAGGCAAAGTTTGTCCTACTTCAATCTCATCTAAATGTGCCTTCTTAAGTAAGTTAACAACTTGATTACGCTTGAATTCAAGTTGCTTATCATACTTGATATGAGCTAAAGAAGCGAGTCCCGTTTGAACCCATTGATTCAACTTGATCTTAACTCGATCAGGACTTTCTTTTTTTATTTCTTCAATTTTAGCAAAAGCAAAGTTCTTCTTAACCTTTAAAATCTTTGCACTAACCACTTCACCTGGAAGTGCATTAGTAACAAATACGGTCATTCCCTCGTAATGGGCCACACCCATTGCTTCATACGAAAGATCGGTAATTTCTAAATCTATAATTTGATTCTTTTTCATACTCACTCAACCTTAAAAAAATAGCTCTCTATTATTATAATACTTGACCAATCTTTGTACTTCAAAAAATAATCGACTGCTTTTTAGAACCAACTATCACCCATATACGCATGCAAAATGTGGTTAGCCGCTACTTTCAACCTCAAATAATTAATATTATTAGAAAATAGCATAATCATACGCTTGGTCTTGTAATTCGCAACAAAGCAGCAATTATAACCAGGGATACTGCCATTAGCGCGAATGATGTCACCATTAAAATACACTCCACCAAAATAAGCTACCGTCTGATGCTGGGCTTGGTGGTAATACTCGTTTACCATTTTAGGATTTTTCAGCACATCGTTATATACAAACTTCCAATAATCAATTGGTGACATGAATAAGTTCCCTGCTCCAAAGTCCGACGACGTCGTCACTGTCACTTGGTGCCAGTCAACATTTTTACTCATTGGCTGAGGGATCTCATTCTGATTAACTTCAGAGAAATCCTTAACTTTCTGGAGTTTAAGTGGTTTTGCAAAATTGGTCTGAATATAAGTATTATAACTTAAATTAGTTTGCTTGCTAATAATAGCTGCTAACAATTCATAATCAACATCTTGGTAATCCCAAGTATGAAGATGATCATTCTCCATGTGATTAAGCATATAAGCTATTTGTTCTTTCTGATTTTTAAGCGGAGAAGATGGTCGAGCATTGTTAACTAAACCACTAGTATGATTCATTAGCTCACGAATTGTAATATCTTTACTACCTGAAACTTGAGGATAATAGTTAGATAAAGAGGTAGTCCAACCTAATAATTTTTCTTGTTGCAGCTGATAAATTGCAGTTCCTGTCATAATTTTTTGTAGCGAAGCAATTGGAAACAATTGATTAGCGTTAACTATTTGGTTTGAAACAGTGGTCTCCTTATTTTGGATAACAATCGGCTGCCCCTTTTTATCATTAATTAACATTACACCATTGATATGATGAAACTTCATGTAATCATGCAGCTGCTCTTTCTGATTCTTAATCCCATTGTCCAGCTTATCTCCTGGATGCACAATGAATAAAAATATTGCAAAGGCACAAAGTGCCAAAAAGATAGATAAAGCTCGTTTTTTATGCATAAATACTCCTCTTAATTACTATCCCAAGCAATGTAATAACTATATTTCCTCAATTGTAAATCTAGTATCTAGGAAGACTCAACTATTTGGTTAATTTTTGCATCTAAAAATATTTTACTTAAATCTATTGACATACTTTTTTAATCTTGCTATCATATTGCTCAACAAGAAACGAAAAGTAGCAACTTTGCTCAGCGTTCAGAGAACTGGTGGTAGCTGCAAACCAGACAGGCAAAGTTTGACGAAATACGTCGTTATAATGTTGTTCGGAAAAATTCAGAACCGTTACCATCTGATAGAGATTCAAGTTCTTATGCTTGAAAGAGTGGGTGGTACCACGGCTATTGTCGTCCCGTTGACTTAGGTCAACGGGATTTTTTATTTGGAGGAATAAACAATGAAAAAAGAAAAAATTTCCTTTACAGAATCAATCATTATCCTGATAGCTCTATTAGCTATCCTCGGCATTGCTGTAATCAAATTTAGTCTCTCACCAGAAGTGCCTGTTTTATTTACAGTCCTTCTACTTACTTTCTGGGCTAGATTACGTGGCTTCTCCTGGCAAGATGTCCAAGATGGGATCAAAGAGGGGATCGGCGTTGCAATTATTCCAATTTTTATTTTTATTTTAATTGGTGCTTTAATCGGAATCTGGATTAAAGCAGGAATTATCCCTTCCATTATGGTCTTAGGTTTTCACTTAATTAGTGGCAGCTTCTTTGTTCCATCTGTTTTCATCGTTTGTTCTATCATTGGGATGGCAATCGGTAGCGGTTTTACGACCATCTCGACTGTCGGAATTGCGCTTTTTGGCATCGGTACTAGTATGAATATTAACCCAGCATTGGTTGCCGGTGCAATTATTTCTGGTGCGGTATTCGGCGATAAAATGTCTCCGCTATCCGATTCAACTAACCTTTCTTCAGCCGTTGCTGAAAGTGAATTATTCGCTCACATTAAGAACATGATGTGGTCAACAATTCCTGCATTTATTGTTTCATTAATTTTATTCTGGATTTTAGGCAACAGTGGTCACATGGACCTAACCAAGATCGAACACACTTCTCGTATTCTCCAAGCTAACTTTAGCATCACGTGGTGGGCTCTTATCCCGATTATTTTAATGATTTTCTGTGCATGGCGCAAGATCCCGGCAATTCCCACCTTATTTATGAACATTGCTGTCACCGTTATAATGATTTTTATTCAAAGCCCACACGAATCAATTCAATCACTTAATAATTTAGTCATGAATGGCTTTGTTGCTAAAACCAGTGATAAAGCAGTTGACGCTCTCCTTACCCGTGGTGGAATTTCCAGCATGATGGCAACTGTAGCATTAATTATTTCTACCCTATCCTTAGGGGGAATGTTGATGAAATTTAACGTTATTCAAAGTGCCATGGAGCCGCTTGTAAAGCATCTCAAGAAACCAGGTCAGTTAATTACAGTCACTATTTTGTCAGGAATCTGCATCAACCTTTTTGTTGGTGAACAATACTTATCAGTAATTTTACCTGGACGTGCCTTTAAACCTGCATTTGATAAAATTAAGCTTTCACCATTGGCACTTAGCCGCGTGCTTGAAGATGGCGGTAGCGTAATTAACTACTTGATTCCATGGGGAGTTGCCGGTTCATTTGCTGCCTCAACTTTAGGCGTACCCGTCTTACAATTCTTACCATTTGTCTTCTTCAGTCTGCTTTCACCAATCTTCTCTATTTTAAGTGGAATTACTGGAATCGGCTTGAAGTGGGCTAAAGAAAAGTAGAAAATAATCTTGTAAAAAAAGTTCCTAGGATAGTTGTCTTTAGGAACTTTTTTACGCAATCTATTAGAATTCAGGAATAAATAATGCAAATTAATGACCACAAAAGTAACTGGTAGTTAGCTGATATTGGTGATTATCTTAAGGTTATCGCTAATGGATGTGTCATGTTACAGCCAATTATTATTCTTTTCTTGACCTTACCATTTGGCTATTCGCAACAACTCTTTTTGGCATCGCTTTATAACCTAGTCAAATTTACGTCACCAACCTTCAGCAACATGGTCATTTTCACAATGTTGCTTCATTTATTTGGCAATTTTTCAGTGGCAATGCTGCACCTCATCTTTGGTACAGTGTCATGATGCTGCAATTTTTACTTATTATGCCTTGGATTAAGGCATCTGTAACTAGGTCAAGCATTCTTATTGCCGCATAGCAGTTGCAGTTATTAGTTCTGGTATTATTTACTTTACTTGGTTAAGCTTTTATGATCACTTTGTTTTAAGTACTCATTGGTATTTATTAGATCGTATCTTCATCAGCTCTCTAATTTTTGGGCTCTACGGTGGTTTAAGCTGGAACTTTCATCATGAAATTCAGACTTTTCTATTTAAATATTGGTGGCTAATTGTTGGGATTTATCTTTTAACTTACTTTTGGACCAGAGACTTATTTTTAGCCACTTCCAAATTAACAGATCTACCCAACGACAGTTATTACCTACCTTCAATGGCAATTTATGCTTTAGCTGTTATCTTCTTGATTTACCTAATCTGTATTGCACAAAAAGTCTTTATGGCTAAAATCAATTCATTTTCTAGCTTTTTATGCTTATCGAGCATTTTTAGCCAATATTTTTGGGATCGGATCTTTTGGCAATATTTTAATTTTAAACAACTAGCTTTACAAAACATTTATCTAGCTGTCTTACTACTCTGGATTTGCACATGGTGTGCTTCATATTTATCTGTTTATGTAATTCACCAACTTTGGCTTAAAATTAATGGTTCTGTCGGTCCATCCTAATTTGCGCACGTCGATATTCCTGACTGTCACGCGTAGGTTGAGCAATTATGTCTGTAACTATTATTTCATGATCATTTCGTTCAAAGATAATTGCCTGATCTAATTCCGCATTTACTTTTTTATTGATAGTGGAATTTTGATTAAATTTCAAATCATCGAGCTCCCGATCAATAAATGTTTTTTGCGAGCTGGTTAGCTGATGATATTTATTTGCAGCAGCTTTAGTAAACGACAGAATCATTTTACGATTAAACTCACCTATTTTATCCGGATGCTCACTTCTTTGACCGCGCACATCATCATCAATATATCTTTTTTTCATCAAAAATCACTTCCTCTATTTTTACTATACAGGAGATCATTTCTATTAGATATTTTTCTGCTTGGTTTAGTTTTTTCATAAGAAAAACTTACTATTTATCATTTATGTCCTAAATACGGTAAAATAGATAGGACAATTAAATAAAAGGAGTGTAGTAATCTATGGATAACTTTTCTAATACTCCAGGACGGCGTCAAGTCCAAGATATTTCTGCGGTTAACAGTTTCTTAACTAAGATGTACAGTCTAATGATTTTAGCTGTTTTAGTTTCTGCCGCAACTGCTTTCTTGACGACAACTGTATTTGCTTCAGCAATTGCTAACATGTCACAAGCCGTTTACTGGATCATTATTTTTGTTCCAATTGTTTTATGTATGACTATCAGCTTTAAGGCAGCAAAGAACCCAACATTAGGCATCGTTCTTCTGTTGATTCTTTCCGCAGTCTACGGCTTCGAATTTGCCTTTATCGCAGGAGCATTTACTTCCGCTTCAATCGCTGGTGCCTTTTTATCAGCAGCTGGCGTGTTCGCAGCAATGGCCGTCTTCGGTTCTGTAACTAAGCGCGACTTGAGCAACTGGGGTTCATACCTTGGCGCAGCTTTGATCGGGTTCTTAGTTGCATGGCTCGTTAACGCCTTCTTCATTAGAAGTGGCGCTGCAACCTTTATCTTCTCCTGCATCGGTGTGTTAATCTTCACTGGCTTAACTGCCTACGACGCACACAATGCTAAGAAGATTTTCATGACCTACGGCGGTCAAGTTTCAGATACTGGTTTAGCCGTTATGGGGGCTTTAAGCATGTATCTCGACTTCATCAACATCTTCATGTTCTTGCTACAAATCTTTGGCATGGGCGGAGATCGCGATTAATTAATTTCCATACAAACATAGCGTTGATTAGCTTTTACACTAGTCAACGCTATTTGTTTTGCTTAAATTTTATCCACCAACATAAAATTCGATATGTTGTTGTAAATTGTTGAATTCAACTGGACAATAACCACCAATTTCGCCATCAAGGTTAACTGGCAAATCTTGTCCTTCACTTTTACCAATCAATTCCGCCTTCAAGCTGCGGGTCTTGGTATAAATGATATTTGGATCATCAACGTGCTTACCATTCAAAGCCAATGCCATCAACTTCATCATGCTAACAGGGTCAGAAGGCTTGACCACGATCAATTGGAATAATCCATCACTAAGCTGTGCATCAGGCATAACTTGCTCAAAACCACCAATTGAATTAGTCATTCCTAGTAGGAACATTGATAATTTTCCTTCATAAACGCCATCATCATAAGTCAAACGCATCTCATTCTCAGTCAAGTGTGGCAACATTTCTGCCCCCTTGATTAAGTATGCGGCATAACCCAAAGCTGACTTAACCTCAGATGGTACGCCATATGTTAACTCAGTTAAAGAACCGCTGGCAGCAATATTAACGAAATATTGAATTTGGTCACCAAAAACAGCTTTACCGATATCCATTTTACGAGTTTTATTCTTTAAGATTACTTTAGCAGCATCTGGAATATTATCACGTGGAATGGCTAATGCACGAGCATAATCATTAGTAGTCCCAGCAGGAATAATTGCCATTTTAGGCCTGTTTTCTAAAAAGGCAATCCCGTTAACTACTTCATTGATTGTACCGTCCCCACCAGCTGCTACGATTAAATCAAAGCCTTCCTTAGCAGCACGAGTAGCTTCATTGCGAGCACTATTTTCTTCAGGTGTAGTTCTAAAAGCACTAGCTTCATAGCCTGCTTGTTCTAATACATCTAAAATATCGGCCACATTCTTTGGCATCTGTTCGTGACCTGATACAGGATTATAAATTAATCTTGCTTTTCTAGTCATAATTACTACCTAACGTTCTAAAAATTAACGACTTTGCAATTCTTGGTTAAGTAACTTGTTAACCATCTTAGGGTTAGCCTTACCACGAGTTTGCTTCATGATTTGACCAACTAAGAAGCCGATTGCACGATCCTTACCATTCTTAAAGTCTTCAACAGATTGAGGGTTATCATCAACAACCTTCTTAACCATTGGAGCTAAAACAGAAGTATCTGACAATTGAACCATACCATTATCTTCAACATACTTCTTAGGATCAGTACCATTTTCAATAGTTTCGGCAAAGACCTTCTTAGCAATCTTAGATGAAATAGTACCGTCCTTGATTAACTTGATCATTTCTGCTAAGTGTTCTGGAGTAAGCTTAATGTCATTCAAACTTACACGGTGATCGTTCAAGTAACCATTTACTTGAGTGTTCATCCAGTTAGCAGCCAGAGTTGGATCAGCCCCAGCTTCGACTGCTGCGTCAAAGAAGTCTGAGCTTTCCTTAGTTTGAAGCAAAACATTTGCATCGTATGGCTTCAAACCGTACTTGTTTACATAATCATCGTAACGAGCAAATGGCCCCTTTGGTAATTCCTTAGCAATTTCATCGATCCATTCTTGTGAAATATGATCTGGTGCAATATCTGGTTCTGGGAAGTAACGGTAATCCGATGCGCCTTCCTTAACACGTTCCAAAACAGTCTTACCAGTTGCTTCGTCAAAACGACGAGTTGAAAGTTGAATATGACCACCAGCTAATAGAACTTGTTCTTGACGCTTTTCTTCGTAGGCAAGTGAACGACGTACGTGATCGAATGAGTTCAAGTTCTTCATTTCGACCTTAGTACCAAGTTCCTTTTGACCTGCTGGACGGATGGAAATGTTAGTATCAACACGCATTGAACCTTCTTCCATCTTAACGTCTGAAGCACCAGTAAACTGAACAATCTTACGTAACTTTTCAAGGTAAGCGTAAGCTTCTTCTGGATCTTCCATATCTGGTTCAGAAACAACTTCAAGAAGTGGCACACCCTGACGGTTTAAGTCAACGTATGAATAACCGTTAGTTCCGTGAGTGTTCTTACCGGCATCTTCTTCAATGTGCATTTCGTGAATACCGATTCTCTTCTTCTTACCGCGAACTTCAACTTCGATGTAACCATCACGAGCAAGTGGTTGGAAGAACTGAGTAATCTGGTAAGCCTTAGGGTTATCAGGATAGAAGTAGTTCTTACGGTCAAAGTGAGTAGTTGGCAAAATGTGAGCGTGGGTTGCGATGGCAACCATAATACCTAAACGGTAAACGTTCTTGTTAACCATTGGCAAGGTACCAGGCATAGCCCAGTCAATTACATTAGTCTCCGTGTTTTGTTCAGCACCATATGTTACTGGTGAAGGAGAGAAAATCTTACTCTTTGTCTTTAATTCGAAGTGGACTTCAAGTCCGATAGTCGATTTAAAATTCATTCAATTAGTCCTCCATTCCAGTTGGTGTTTTTTCATAAAACTTGTTAGTGCGTTCGATAAAGTCAGCAGTCTTGAAGACATTACCTTCATCAAAACGCTTAGCCATAACTTGTAAACCGACAGGCATCCCATCAACTAAACCAGCTGGAACACTAGCTGCAGGAATACCTGCTAAGTTGGCAGAAATAGTTAAAATATCATTGTTGTACATCTTAATTGGGTCTGAAACTTCTTCGCCAATACCAAATGCTGGCTCAGTAGTAGTTGGTCCAACAATTACATCATTTTCTGCAAAGATCTTGTCAAAGTCATCACAGATCAAGGTTCTAACCTTAGCAGCTTGTCTAAAGAAACGGTCATATGAACCAGCTGAAAGGGCAAATGAACCAAGCATAATTCTACGCTTAACTTCAGCACCAAAGCCTTCAGAACGTGATTTAACGTAAACATCAAGTAAGTTCTTAGTGTCCTTAGCACGGTAGCCGTAACGAATACCATCGTATCTTTGCAAGTTTGAAGAAGCTTCACTTGAAGCAATGATGTAGTAGTCAGGAACAACGTATTTAGTATGTGGCAATGAAACCTCATTGATCACTGCACCAGCATCCTTCAAAGCATCGATTTGCTTTTGAATAACTTCACGCATCTTACCGTCAACTGCTTCCATGTATTCCTTAGGAACAGCTACGCGAAGGCCCTTAACATCTTGACCGATAAACTTGGTAAAGTCAGGTACTTCACGGGTTGAAACAGTTGAGTCATGCTCATCTGCACCAGCAATTACGTTTAATACTTCAGCTGAATCCTTAACGCGCTTAGTCATTACACCAATTTGATCAAGTGAAGAACCAAATGCGATAAGACCCCAACGTGATACACGACCGTAAGTTGGCTTAATACCAAAAATACCGTTAAATGCGGCTGGTTGACGAATTGAACCACCAGTATCTGAACCAAGTGCTGCTACAACTTGACCACTAGCAACTGCAGCTGCTGAACCACCAGATGAACCACCAGGAACTTTATCTAAATTCCATGGGTTGTGAGTAGCACCATAATATGAGTGTTCAGTTGATGAACCCATGGCAAATTCATCCATGTTGGTCTTACCTACAAAGGTTACGCCAGCTTTTTTAAGCTTAGAAATAACTGTTGCATCATACATTGGCATGTAGTTGTACAAAATGTGACTAGCAGCAGTTGTCTTAATCCCGTTAGTGATGATGTTATCCTTAATTGCGATTGGAATACCTGCTAACTTACTCTTGGAGTAGTCAAGGTTATCTGCAGGCTTAGCATCATCTAAAACAGTGATCCAAGCATTTAACTTCTTATCTGTATCCTTAATGTTTGCCACAGTGTCTTTAGCTAACTTATCTGCTGACAAGTCACCGCTGGCAAGCTTTTTGTTTAATGAATCAATATTTTCGTTTAAGTAATTCATTACTCGTCCTCATCCTTATTAATAATTACAGGAACCTTAATGTAGCCGTTTGCCTTTTCAGGAACGTTAGCCATCAATGTTTCTCTGTCTTGTCCTTGCCAGTGTTCAGGTTTATCTTCTCTGAAGACAGTATCACGATCAACAACTTGAACTGTTTCATCAACACCCTCAGTATCAACTTCACTAAGTTGATCAGCCATATTGATAATTGATCCCATTTGATCAGTAAATTTATCTAATTCTTCTTCATTAAACGCAAGTCGCGAAAGAGTCGCAACGTGTTTAATGGTATCTTTTGTGATTTCCACGCAAATACCTCCTATTCGCCGCCATAAACATGGACTTGATAATCACTATCGCCGGTTTCTTTTGCAACTAAAGCTTGTACATCATCTACTGAACCAATTTTGATTTCAATTGGGATATTGCCAGACAAGTACTTTTTAGCTGACGACAAAACCAAACGGGTAAAACTTTGAATTTGTTCATAGCCATAAAATTGCGTTGTTACGGAAATGTTTTCTTGTGAAAGCTTACCGTTTGTATAACGCAAAGTTGCCGTTACCCCACTAATATTAGGGAAGTAGTTTTGAATAGCCGTCTTGAAATCATTGAAGTGCGATGCATCATCACTGTTAATTGCTTTTTCACTACCAGTTGTCGGTAAAACTTGCATTTTTTCCGACATGGATTTCCATTTAGATATTTTACTACTATTAGCGGCCGCTGTCCCGTAAGCGAAGTAAGTTCCACCAACTAATGAATCTTTTCCAGTCTTGGAGAACAAACCAATCGTAATCGGAATATTCTTTAAAGCTTTCTTCTTACGCAAGCGAGCAACAATTTCATTAGCTATTTTTTCACCTTGAGCTTTTTGCTCAGCACGTGAAATAGTAGTTTGAAATTCTGCACCGTTACGCTTTTTCTGATAATAATCAACCGAATTCATAGCTAAGCCCAAGCTCATACCACCTAAATTATACTTGGAACCAGATCCAGTCAAATAATCTTGTTCGATAATTTCTTCCAAATAAATTGGATTACGCGTATCGGTTCCGGTCTTACCATTATTTACTGGGTTTAAACCATCAGGATTTGATTTGGATTTACGCATTAACCAATCAGTTACAGTTGAGGTATCCAAATATTGTCCTTCTTGGAAGACGTATTGATTAGGCGAAAATTGATTCTTAGAAATTTGAATCAGCCCTCGCTCTAATTCACGCGTATCAACAGAATTATCATTATCAGTAGCTGTTAATCCTGCAATCGGACTAATATTATAGCGACCATTTTTCATTAAAACGGTATAGCCATTCGTTCCCGTGTTAGTAGTTTGATAGCTTTTTTTCTTAGTGGTTGAAGTGGTTGTCGCATTATTTGCTAAACTAGAATCCTTCAACTTACCACAACCACTTAGAGTAAGCGCGATTCCAGCTAAAGCCATTACTTGCAAATATTTTTTCACAATAATTGTCCTTTATTCAATTTGTGCAATTGCTTCTTCTTCAGTCAAAAGTGGTACGCCTAAAGTCTGCGCTTTAGTATACTTAGAACCAGCATCTTTGCCATAAATCACGTAATCGGTCTTATGCGAAACTGAACCCGTAACTTTGGCACCTAAAGCTTGTAATTTTTTCGTAAACTCACTTCTAGTATAATGCTCTAATTTACCTGTTAGCACTACAGTCTTATCCTTAAATGGATTATCTTCAATTTCTGCAGGCTCATCTGCACCTAGGTAATCCATATTCAGGCCGCTCTCACGCAGCTCATCAATTACCTTCTGTGCTTCTGGTTGAGCAAAATATGTTGTCATTGATTCCGCGATCGTCATGCCTATTGTATCGATAGAAGCTATTTCTTGCACGTCTAGAGACATAATCTTTGCCAGATTTTTAAACTTTTGAGCAATTAAGCGTGCTGCTTTGGCCCCAACATGGTCAATTCCCAATCCAGTAATCAATAATTCAACTGAGTTTTGCTTTGAATTGTCTAAGGCAGTTAACAAATTATTGATCGATTTTTCCTTAAAATGATCGAGTTGTGCTAAATCATCTGCAGTTAAGTGATAAAGATCAGCCACATTATGCACTAAATCTTTAGCAATCAATTGTTTAACGATCTTTGGCCCCAAACCGGCAATGTTCATAGCTGGTCGAGAAGCAAAGTGCGTAATGCCCTCCTCAACTTGAGCTGGACAAGATGGATTGATGCAGCGCAAAGCTACTTCATCTTCTAGGTGAACTAATTTTTGCCCACAGGATGGACAAGTCGTTGGAATCTGATAAGCTACAGAATCTGCCGGTCTTTTAGCCATGACGACTTCAGAGATTTCTGGAATAATATCGCCTGCTTTATGCAGTTTAACGGTATCACCAATCCTGATGCCTTTTTCATTCAAATAATCTGGGTTGTGCAATGAAGCCCTAGCTACAGTTGTACCAGCTAGTTGCACCGGATCCATGACCGCAGTTGGAGTAACTACTCCGGTACGGCCGACAGTCCAAACGATATCCCGCACTACAGTTTCTTGTTCTTCAGGTGGAAATTTATAAGCAATTTCCCAGCGAGGCACCTTAACAGTGTTGCCGAGCTCTTGTTCAATTCCTAGATCATCAATTTTTAACACAATGCCATCAATACCATATGTTAGGCTGTTTCGTTTAGCTGTGTATTCATCGATAAAGGCAAAAACTTCATCTAATGTTTTTAACTTACGACCGGTTTCATTGGTATGAAAGCCTAAATCATGCATTTTTTGAATTGCTTGGTGCTGACTAGTAATTTCTTCAGGCGGATTAACCCAAGTATAAATAAAGGTACTAAGTTGACGCTTCTTGGTAACTTTAGGATCAAGTTGACGCAAAGAACCCGCTGCAGCATTACGTGGATTAGCAAAAACTGCTAGACCTTGCTCTTCTCTTTCTGCATTCAACTTGGCAAAGGCTTCCTTGCTCATGTAACATTCACCGCGCACTTCAGTTGTTAACGGTTCAGGCAAAGTCTGTGGAATATCACTAATATACTTAGCATTAGCTGTTACATCTTCACCAACATAACCGTTACCCCGCGTTGAGGCACGAACCAACTTACCATTTTCATATTCAAGCGATAGTGATAAGCCATCGATCTTTAATTCCACGTTATATTCAACTGGATGACCAACTAATTTTTGCATCCGTTGATCAAAATCCTTCAGTTCAGCTTTGAAAAAGACGTCCCCCATTGACAGCATTGGAATCGGGTGCTCTACCTTGGTAAAATCACTATCAATCTGTCCCCCAACTCTTTGGGTAATGGAGTCGGGTGTCACAATCTCTGGAAATTCTTTTTCTAATTCAAGCAAGCGATTGTAGCTTTGGTCGTAAACATTGTCTTCAACCTCAGGCGCGTCCTTAGAGTAATAGGCCTCAGCCCATTCATTAAGCTGTTTTCTAAGTGAAGCCGCTTCTTTTTTAGCTTCATCAAGAGTAATTTCTGCCATTTTTCCCTCCTGATCCAAATCAATCTTTCTTTAATTATACCTTCTTAATTGGCGCAAAGGCAGCCAAAAGCCGTTTGATTCCTTTACCAGGGAAAGCAATATCCAGCTCCATATCTTCACCAGTGCCATTAACTTTAGTTACAACACCATGTCCCCAAGCTTTATGCTCGACTTGGTCGCCTACATTCCAGCCCTTCTTTTCAGCACCGATAGCGCCTGAAGCTTTCTTAGCAGTATAAACTTCAGCGCGAGCTCGTTCGGCTTTGCGAGCAAATGGTGCCGTCTGCTTCTCAAAGCTAGATTGGATAAAGCTGCTTTGTAATTTTTCATTTTCTTCTTTGTGCAGATCCTGTTCATCAATTTCGTCCAAGAATCTTGAAGGCGGATTATTTTGCATTCTGCCATACATCATCCGTGAGTAAGCATTAGTTAAAAACAGTTCTTGCTTAGCCCGAGTAATTCCCACGTAAGCTAGGCGCCGCTCTTCTTCTAATTCATTGTCATCCATCATTGCACGTTGCAACGGGAAAAGCCCATCTTCCATGCCAATTAAGAAAACCACTGGGAATTCTAGTCCCTTAGCTGCATGTAAAGTCATTAAAGCTACTTGATTGTCATCTTCATCAAGATCATCTTGATCGCTAAGTAGAGATACTTCAGCCAAGAAGTCGCTTAATGGATTAGACTCATCTTCTTCGGGCTCATAATGATCATCAAAACGCTTAGTAACTGACAAGAATTCATCCAAGTTTTCTAAACGCGTTTCTGATTCAATTGTATTTTCAGCTCGCAAGGCATCGGTATAATCAAAATCAGTTAAGATTTTTTCAGTTAAACCAGTTACTGTACCATTTTGAGCATAAGTAATTGCATCACGTAATTTAGTACCAAAATCGCTTAATTTCTTGGCTGCTCTAGTATTAATTGAACTTTCAGCCACATGTCCCATCGCATCTAAAATGTTGTAGTGATTTTCATCCGCAAATGTTATCAACTTATCCACAGTAGCGGCACCGATTCCCCGCTTTGGAGTATTAATAATTCGGTTCATACTCATCGTATCAGCTGGATTAGCAACTAACTTCAAGTAAGCCATCACATCTTTAATTTCTTTGCGGTCATAGAATTTATGTCCACCAACGATTTGATAAGGAATATTGCTTTTAACGAAAGCTTCTTCGACTGTTCTAGACTGAGCATTAGTCCGATAAAGAATTGCGAAATCTTTATAAGCCCGTTTTTTATCTTTAACTTCTTCTTGGATCTTTGAAATGATGTAGTGAGCTTCATCATCACCGCTTTGGGCTTGATAGTAGGTTACCTTTTGCCCATCACCTTGATCAGTCCACAAGTTCTTAGCCTTCCGGTTCTGATTATTTTTGATGACCGAGTTAGCTGCGGACAAAATGTGACCAGTAGACCGGTAATTTTGTTCTAGCTTCACAGTCTTAACATCATATTTCTTGTAATCCTGCTCAAAATTCATGATGTTTTCCATATTAGCACCGCGCCAGCCATAGATTGACTGATCGGCATCCCCAACTACACAAATATTCTTGTATTGTGCAGCCAAAGCATGACAGAGTTCATATTGAGCCTGGTTAGTATCCTGATACTCGTCAACTAAAAGATAACGGAACTTGTTTTGATAATAGTGCAAAACTTCGCTATCTTTTTTAAACAAAACTAGGGTCTGCATAATCAAATCATCAAAGTCCATAATTTGATCACGGCGCAATCTACGTTGATATTCTTCATACACCTTAGCCGCCATCTTCTCAAATGGTGACGATGCACTCTGCATAAAAGCTTCAGGATCCAGCAAGTCATTCTTGCCATTAGAAATCGCGGCTAAAATACCGCGTGGATCATACATCTTAGGATTGATATTCAAGTCTTTTTCAATATGCTTAACCAAAGTTAATTGCTCGGCCGAATCAGCAATTGAAAAATTATGACCATAACCAATCTTATCTGCATCCCGACGCAAGATCCGCACACATAAAGCGTGGAAAGTCGACATCCAAATGTCGTTAGCTGCTGGCCCCAGCAACTTTTGCTCACGCTCACGCATTTCACTAGCCGCCTTATTGGTGAAGGTAATGGCTAAAATATTCCAAGGTGCAACATGATTTTCTTCAACTAAGTAGGCAATTCGTCTCGTTAAAACAGAAGTCTTACCTGAACCCGCACCAGCAACGACTAATAAAGGTCCTTCAGTGGTTTCTACCGCTTCTTTTTGTTGCGGATTCAGACCAGCTAAGATAGATTTTTCGCTCATTATTTTCCCCTTCACTAAAAATTATTTCATTAATGCAACTTGAATATTATACCAAAAAAGCAGCGACTAATTCGCTGCTTTAGATTTACTTATCATATTTTTCAAGATCAAACTGTTCAATCAAATTAATCAGCTTATCGGCATAGTCCGGATCAGTCGCATAGCCGTCGGTAACCAAAGCTTTAGCTTGTGTCTTATAATCTTTGGATGCTAGAACATGCTTATACTGATCGTGGTTCCACGTTGTCCCATTCTGGAATAATCTAGCGTGAGCCCGAATAGAAGCCTCATATGAGTCATATATTTGGAAACGCGCCTTCACGGTAACCCACTTATTCTTTACATATTCCTTAGTTGTCATCACTGCCGAAGTGTTCGGGTTGGATCCTTTAACACCAAAAAGATTATTGTATTTTTGCGACAAATCACTTTGTCCATAATTACTTTCTAGGCAGGCTTGAGCAATCGTGATGCTTGGCAATAAGTCATACGACTTGTCCACTTCGCGCGCAATCGGACCAATTTTTTTGATAAAGTCTTTTTTCTGTTTTAATAGTTTTGCTGCTTCCTGTTCTTTTTGCAGCTGTGCTTGTCGAATCTGCTCTGATTGAATCGCGTAACGCCTATAATATCTAAAGCCGACAAAAGTAACCATCAGAATAAATAGAATTACGAATACACGCACAACGGTTTTGACACTTTTTGGTACTCTTGATTTACGTTTTCTTGCCATAGTTTTATTCCCTTTAATTACTAATTAAAGTATAACCGATTTTTGAGTAAAAAAAAAAGTCGCTCACTGCGACTCCTCAATCAGTGCGGGCGAGAAGACTCGAACTTCCACGATCTAAAGCGATCACAAGATCCTTAGTCTTGCGCGTCTGCCATTCCGCCACGCCCGCGGCACATCAACTATAATAGCCTAAATACAGTTGAGATGCAAGAAAAAATATAAATTATTTTAAATTTCTGATCATTTTACGCAAAAGTTTGCGCTAAACGCAGGTGTCCCCTACATTTACCACAACGATACTTTTGTGTATTAATCCTGCGCATTCTTGGGTATCTCAACCCACAGTTTTCACAAAGATATAGGTAACGATATTTTTTCTTTTTACGTAAGCCAATATCAGGTGCATAACGACTGCCTCCAACTTTTTTCAGCAAGATTTTAAAATTGCGATCACGGTGTCGGTAACCCAAGCCCAATAAATGCAAATGATAGTGGGTTAATTCATGCTTAATGATTCCTACTAGATAATCATGATATTGTGGTACTAAAAAATGCGCGTTGATTTCAAGATGGTGATCATCCAAATGATAACGCCCACCTGTTGTGGTCATTCGCCGATTAATTTTTACACGGTGCTTAAAAGGGCGATCAAAATATTTTAACGAAATTTCTTCAACTAAATTTTGTAATTCATTCTCATTCATGGATAAAATTTTATTCCAAAAATAAAAATCAGCAAGAATTTAATCTCGCTGATTTTTTGCTATCTAAATATCTTGGCATACATCCCCGCCTGCTTAGGCGTACTAATGTGTCGTTTCAAGAAAGTTACTAAGTCATGTTTGAATGACTTTTTACCATCCATCCAGGTTCCAGTGAATAAGTGAATCGATTTGGAGTCCTTAGAAGGATTACACAGAACTCCATCTGAATAGACATGAATGCCATCTTTTAACACTTGCTCCTGATTACCTAGCTTTAAGCCATACTTATTTACCAGCATTTCAGTAACGGAAATACTATTTACTCCCGCCATCTGATTCTTAGTGTCATATTCAAAATCACGATCTTGATAATAATCCAAAATATCCTGCATAAATGGGTGGCCTTTTTCTGCACCAAAAATTGCAGCTGACAGATAATCATGGTTTTCAAAACCAATAAAGGCAGAATCATTCAAAAGACTATCTAACTTATCCACGACTCTAACATCAGTATCTAAATATATCCCACCTTGTTCATAAATAGCCCGTGCTCGAACATAGTCTGACACGAAGGCCCATTTTTTTGCAGCATAAGCTTGTTCAATATAACGGTTCTCATGCATATCAAAATTATCTTCATTCCACTCAATAATTTGATAATCAGGCAATTTTTTCTTCCAGGTTGCAATACATTCTTCAATTATCGGGGATTTAGGATTGTGTCCTACCCAAACATAATGAATTTTTTTAGGAATCATTTTTAACCTCGCTTCCAAAAGTTCTTAATTAGCTTCACAATATCATCATTAAAATCAAGCTTGAACAAGAACATCAATGTCAGATAAATAATTAACATGACAATTGACTTAAAAGCCATATTGAAAAAGGCAGACGGAATTATATTAGGCATAAACATTCCAATAGCCAAGGTTAGCACCGCAATTAACAAATACTTGGGCACGTCATGGAAAACATAACTAAATTCATAGCCATCACGTACAACCCAGAGCCGCAAAATTAAAACTACTGCTTCAGTAATTAATATTGCAATCATAGCCCCAACTGCGCCATATGGCCTATCTAAGAGATAACTCAAGACAATTTCTAAAATTGCCCCAATAACTACTGGCACAGCATAATCCTTGTCTCGCTGGTTAGCCAAAGCAAATTGGTTAGCAAATACCCCGCCAGTCGGAATCATGATAATTGTTAAGGTAAACCAAAACATTAATGGAGTCATCGGAACGTATTTATTACCAAAGAAAAATGGTACAAACTGTTTGGTATTTGCCATAATAATTACGGCGAACAAGGTACCCAGCATTACAGTAGCTTCCAATGATTTTTTCATCACTATCTTTTGTGCCTTTTTTCCTTCGCTCGCCATCTTGGGCATAATAACTAGCGAAATACTGGTAATTACACCCAGAATCATATTTGAAATTCGTTGTGAATTGTCATAAAAAGAAACCTGAGTCGAATTAGAAAACCAGCCCAAAATTGGTTTATCCAGCGAAGTATAAATTTGAGTCGCAATCTGTGGAATCATCAAAGTACCAATTGCAATTGCCGTCTGTTTAAATTTGTAAAAATGAGCAACGGGTTTTCCTACATAGCGCCGAATATCAAACCAAAAGACAAAGGAACCTAGCATTGTCGACACTGACATGATCAATAAATATTTCCACAAGTCAGCGGGTGATTTTACCCATAATAAAATTAGAACCACACTAACTAACTTTACCGCCGTGTTTTTCAAAACAACACGACCAAAGTCAGCTAGTCCTTGAAAGAACCATGAAATATCAACCTGTGCTGAGATCAAGTATGGCATCATCAACAAGATATAAAACCAATATTGAACGTGAAATACAGTCGCTACAAAAACCGTGACTAAAATGGTGATAATACCGGCGATTCCTTGGAAATACCATAACCCCCAGAAAGCATTGGTTAGCTCCTGCGGTGTACCATAAGTGCGCGTCCGTGAAATTGTTCGCATCCCTACATACGACACAGACAGAATACAAAAAATCATCAAGAATTGCACCGTATTGTTCACACTGCTATAAATCCCATAAGTCTTAGGACCTAAGACACGCGATAAATACGGTACAGTAATCAGTGGCACCAATACAATAAAAATCTGATAAACCGCATTATATAAGATGTTTAAAAATGTTTTACGCATTTTAACCTCGATATTCCTGCGTCATGTACTTAAAGACGTTCTCACAATATGAATCACCATGCACCTGGTTAGTCAAATGTAGCCAGTAAAGACGGCGATTAGCAATCTGCTGGTTATCAAGTTGATCCAGATTGCGAATTAGTTCATCCTCTGAATTAACACAGATTCCGGGAGTAATCTCAGCATATGGTCCCATTAGTAATCCGCGCGTTTTTTCATATTGCTCTAAAAAGTTAGTCACAAACACAATCGGTTTGTTCAAGTGCAAGTAATCAAAGTAGATTGACGAAAAGTCTGTCATCAAGAAATCAGTATCACCGAGCAATTCGTACAAATCATAATTATGGTCAAACAAGTAATCATTGTTCATGAAAGCAATGTTAGAATAACTGCTCTTGAAATTGGCAAATAAACGCATTTCATAGGGATGCAATTTTACAATCAGATATTGATGCCGCTTCTTTAATTCTGTATTTAATTTTTCAACATCAAAATCCCGAAAGGCAAAAAAGTTTCTCTCTTTGATTTTCTCCATAATGGATTTATCTTCCAATTCATAACGAAAAGTTGGCATATAGATCCCGATCTGTGCCTGATCGTCCTCAGTTTTAAATAAGTCAGCCAACAATTGTTTCTTCGAAATTACCGGCTTAGCCAATAAATCCAAACGCGGAAAGCCCAGCTTGCGGTATTTTTTTGTCTCAATTGCCATACAAGCACTCATTAGTGATTCATATAGATCAGAGCTAGAAGCAACAATATCCGCATTCTTGTGCCACAATTTTTCGTTACGGCGATTGTCGCGTCGCTTAGTATTATTAGCCATAATTCCCATGCGCTTGAGTGGAACGCCATGCCACAACTGGACATTAATTTGATGCTTGCGCACCTTAAATGGTTGGTGCGTTGTAATTACATATCGCGCTGCTCCGATTTTCTGCCAGGTTTTCCACTTCAAGTGTGACGATGGCCACGGCTCAACTAATGTAACGTTATATTCAGGATGATTCAATTGCAGCCACTTGTAAAAAGCATAGCCGTTAGATCCAGACCTACCTGAACCATTCAGGATAACCACATTATTGTTTTCCATCGTGGTAAATCTAGCCAAAAAACTCATCCAAGCCAAATAAAGACGGAATAAAAAGCTTTTCATTAAAATACTTCCTTAAAATAGTCTAATACCTAAAGCATATAAAAAAAGCTTGAGCAAACTCAAGCTTTTTTCTTTATTTTTGTTAAACTTTATTCTTTACCCATTTTTCTCTGGCAGAATTTAACAATTTCAACAATCAAAACCATCAAAATTCCGGCAATTAAAATGACTAACCACTGTGGTCCATCAAGTTCAGTCACATCAAAGAACTTAGTCATAAATGGCAATTCTACCGCTGCCATAATTACAGCAGCAATGATAATTGCACCATTGAACCACTTGTTAGAAAAAGTATGTGGTCTAAAAATCGACTGATGTACATACTTGGAATTAATTGCATGGAACAGCTGAATCAAACCCAAAGTCAAGAAGGCCATTGTCAATGCATCCCCATGTTGCAACGATGGATCACCCACATGTGGACCGACATGCAAACCAATTTGGTATGCACCTAAAACTAAAATTCCTTCCAAAATTCCTTGGTAAATAATTGAACTGGCAACACCACCGCTAAAGAAGTTAGACTTCTTACCACGCGGCTTGCGCTTCATAATTCCAGCTTCCACTGGTTCAACACCTAAAGCAATAGCTGGCAAAGTATCCGTTACCAAGTTGATCCACAAGAGCTGCACAGGAGCTAAGATATCCCAACCTAGCATTGTCATCATGAAAACTGTTAATACTTCACCCACGTTACAACTCATTAAATATAGAATGGCCTTTTGGATATTACTGAAGACCTTGCGTCCTTGCTTTACTGCTTCAACGATCGTGGCAAAGTTATCATCAGCCAAAACCATATCGCTGGCTCCTTTAGAAACTTCGGTCCCAGTAATTCCCATGCCAATTCCGATATCAGCTTGCTTCAAACTTGGAGCATCGTTTACCCCATCACCAGTCATTGCAACAATCTTGTCATTAGCCTGCCAAGCCTTGACAATTCTAACCTTGTGCTCTGGTGAAACACGAGCATAAACGCTGTAGTCACCAACATGCTGTTTGAAATATTCATCATCTAGTTTATCAAGTTCAGCCCCAGTTAAAACGCGACTATCCTGACCTTTTTCAATAATACCTAGGCGTTCCGCAATTGCTTGAGCAGTTGTTTGGTGATCACCAGTAATCATTACTGTTCTAATACCAGCACTCTTTGCTTCAGCCACGGCCGCTTTAGCTTCACCACGTTCTGGATCAATCATTCCGACTAACCCAGCAAAAATTAAATCTTGTTCAACATTATCAGTTGTTGGATCGGTGTACAATTGGTCGACTTTCTTATAAGCAAGCCCTAAGACACGTAAAGCTTGTTGCGCCATCTGCTTGTTTTGCGCTAAAATATTTTGCTTCTGCTTATCTGTGATCGGCTCTACTTGACCACCATTTTCAATCCTAGTTACTCGCTGTAACAACATATCTGGTGCGCCTTTGACCGCTACAAAGTATTGCTCGCCATCTTTATTAACAGTACTCATCAATTTCCGTTCTGAATCAAAAGGCACTTCTTGAATTCGTTTGTATTTTTCAAGCAAGTCAGTTACATCAATGTTTTGATCAAAAGCAAATTGAATCAGGGCGGTCTCTGTTGGGTCACCCAATAAGTCTCCGCCATTTTTAATCTTAGTATCATTAGCCAAAGTCATTGCCAATAAAGCTGGGTTATTTTCGCTAATACTTTCACTATTATCATGTAACTTTTTATCATAGAAGACCTTTTCAACTGTCATCCGGTTCTGGGTCAACGTACCAGTCTTATCAGAACAAATAATGTCTGTAGCACCCAATGTCTCAACAGCAGGCAATTTACGGACAATCGCCTTATGTTTGGCCATCGTTTGCGTACCTAGTGCCAAAATAATCGTTACAATTGCTGGCAAGCCTTCCGGAATTGCAGCTACAGCCAAGGAAACGGCAACCAAGAACATGTTAATCATTAAAGTAGAGTTACGCTCTGCTGGATCAGCCTTGAGCACTCCTACGATAAAGACAATAACGCAGATTGCCAAAATCATGATGGTTAGGGTCTTTCCCAGTTGATTCAAGTTTCGCTTTAACGGTGTATCAGTTTCATCAGCATTGTTCAACATTGTAGCGATTTTACCAACTTCGGTGTGCATTCCCGTACTAGTTACGATTCCTTCACCACGACCATAGGTCACATTAGTATTGGAATAAGCCATATTTATGCGGTCAGCTAAAGCAATATCTTCACCTTCTAAAGTTTCTGCATGCTTTTCAACTGGAACTGATTCACCGGTTAACGCTGATTCCTCAATCTTCAAGCTGTGGGCTTGATTCAAGCGTAAGTCAGCAGGAACCACATCCCCAGCTTCTAGTAAAACTACATCTCCAGGAACCAATTCTGTGCTTGGAATAGTAACGATTGTATCATCACGGCGCACATGCGCATCCGGCGTAGCCATTTCCTTCAAAGCATCAATCGCAGCTTCGGAACGTGCTTCTTGAAAGACGCCTAAAATTGCGTTCAAAATGACCACAATCATAATAATTGCGGCATCAGTCCACTCATGAGCTAATACCCCAGACAAAATCGCGGCAATGATCAAAACAATAATCATAAAGTCTTTGAATTGATCAATAAAACGCATGAACATGCTTTGCTTTTTCTTGGAAGCTAAGGCATTCGGACCATATTGCTCTAATCTAGCTTTGGCATCACTAGCACTTAACCCATCCTTAACGGACGTGTTAAGATCTTTTTCAATGTCGGGGATCGACTCGACATAATATTTTTTCGCCATTTTCCCTCTGCTATATAAAACATAGAAACATGCAGAAGTTTGATATTTTCCACATACCAGAAAAAAATATATTTTTCCTTTCCTAATTTTATTTACTGTCGTCATCATTGGTATTCCGATATTCCATCTGGGGAGTAATCGCATTGACCAACTCCTGCAGCTTAAGGGCTTAGCCAGCCCCATTATCTTTTATTTTGTTAATGCCAATAAATTTAATACTGCATTGTCATCACGATCATTGCTATAGCCACACTCATAACAAACATATTCATTGTGCTTGGTGCCATGTTTTCTATTGCCCTGCAAAGTGATTTTGTCTGCACCATTTTTGACATAGCCGCAACTGGCACATCTTTGCGTTGACGGGTAGCTTCTATCAGCCAAAATTAGCTCTTTATCATACCAAGCACATTTATAGGATAATATCTGTCTAAATTTGCCAAACAAGGACCTCTGTATGCCTTTGGAAGCCACATGTGTCATCATCATTTGCTTGACATTCAAGTCTTCAATGACGATTTGGTCATAATTATTTGCCAGCTCAGTAGTAAATTTTTGCAAAAGATCATTCTGAATATTGACAGCCCTGCGATAATCACGCTGAAGCTTGGTTCTCACTTGCACGTAATTATTGCTTCGGCCAGCCAATTTTCCATTAACTCTTCTTTTCTTGGCCAATATTCTCTGATAATGCTTGATCCGCTTGTACAGTTTCTGCAGTCTTGCCGGCAAAATATTGATTCTGCCCTCAGTATAGCTGAAGTGCCCAACGTTGACATCGATGGCGGTCTTTTTGCCAGTTTTAACCTTTATTCCAGCTTTTTCTTCGTAGGAAAGAGCAGCGTAATAATGGCCTCTTTCTCTAAAGATGCTGGCAATTTTAACCTCTTCCATCTTTAATGCCTCGTATGCTGGAATATCAAACCATGATTTAATTCCTCTGGGCTTATCCAGTCTGAGCTTGCCATTAATAACTTTAGCTCGGTCAGTCTTAAAACCTTGACGTGGAGCTTTCTTTGACTTGAAATGCGGCTTGCCCCAGTCGAGCTGGGCTTTGTCAAAAAAGCTCTTCCAAGCGTTGGCCAAGTCCTTGACTGCCAACTGCAGACAACGAGCAGACAAGGCAAACTGCCAATCAGCCTTGTTATTGACTAATTCATCTCGCACCCGACACTCATTAGGACTAGGATTATTATCCTTATCTAAAGTCCGTGCTTCATACATATCTTGCCAGGTTTCTAAGGCTAGATTCCAGCAGTATCTGCGGTAGTCGCATAGACGGTCAAGTTCTCTTTGCATGGTCTTGTTTGGTTTTAGCTCAGCTACCTGTGTTTTAATCATTTATTTCACCTCCAATGCAAACATAAGTTTAGCAAAGGATGAAACAAAAACAAGCGAACAAAATATTAAATTTTTAGCAGCAGCTAATTTGTTTCTATGTTTTATCTTCCTGATCAAATTAACTGCATCTTTTTCTATTTATTGCTATCAAATCCTATCTTTTAGTCAATCATTATTTCCTCCTCAAAAATAAAAAAGAGACTTACATGCTTGTAGCACATAAGTCTCACGAATTAAGATAAATCCAGAAGTATCTTACTTCGGCTGTTGGATTCATCGCAAGCAATTGCTGTTACTCCCTTATGACAAGTTAATTATAAGCAAAATTTTAGCTATCTACAAGTTTTAGCGAATCGCTTTTACTTTTTATAAAAGTCATCAAAGACAGTAACCGGCAAATGACGCTTGTGTTTACTCTTATTCCATAATTTTTCAATTTGATCAGCTGCTTTATCTGATACTTCCTTACCTTCAAGGTAATCATCAATCTCTTGGTAAGTTACACCGAGGGCAACTTCATCTGGCAAATCTGGCTTTTCTTCTTCAAGGTCTGCGGTTGGAGCCTTTTCATATAAATGCTTAGGACAACCTAATTCCTTAAGCAAAGCCTTGCCTTGACGCTTGTCCAAACGGAACAATGGCGTCAAATCAGCGGCACCATCACCAAACTTAGTGTAAAAGCCACTAAAGTTTTCTGCAGCATGGTCGGTACCAACAACAGCACCCTTATTAGCACCAGCGATGGCATATTGAACTACCATTCTTTGCCGCGCCTTAATATTGCCTTTGTTAAAGTCAGTAATCTTTTGACCAGTTGCTTCTACAACCTTCACCATAGCATCAACTGGTTCCTTAATATTAACAATTAAATCCTGATCTGGCTTTTGAAAAGCGACTGCATCTGCAGCATCTTGGGCATCTGCTTGAACGCCATAAGGCAAACGAACAGCGATAAATTGATAAGAATCATCGCCAGTTTCCTCACGCATTTCTTCAATTGCCATTTGACACAATTTACCAGTCAAAGTGGAATCTTGACCACCAGAAATACCTAAAACGTATGACTTAAGAAATGGATTAGCCTTTAAATAATCTTTCAAAAAATCAATTGAACGTCTAATTTCTTTTTTAGGGTCAATTTCTGGTAAAACATGTTCATAAGCGATAATTTCTTTTTGTAATTCTCTCATCGACCAATGCTTCTTTCTCTAATTTTACGCCGAATGTCTTGAATCAAATCCATCTTGGATTCGTATAAGTTTTGTGATAAATCCACTGGATATTCCTGCGGATTCAGGCTACGCTTATATTCATCCCATAAACCATCAAGGTTGTCAGCACAGAATTTTTTAATTTCATCAAGACTAGGTTGATCATAAACTAATTTTCCATCTTTAAAAATATCATGTAAAAGTGGAATAGCAGTGTAATCAGTTACCACCTTATTAATATAGTTATATTGTGGGTGGAACATGAAGAGCGCGTCAAATTTGCGTGGATCTTCATTATACCGAGATACCCAGTCACCTTCATTTTTCTTAGCAGTGTTTGCGCTAATCCGCCATACTTGTTTTTTACCTGGGGTGGAAACTTTGATGGCATTTGAAGAAATCTTCAATGTATCCCGCATGGCGCCTAATTCATCTTCCATGGCAACCAACTTGTAAACAGCACCAAGGGCTGGTTGATCATAAGCAGTGATATACTTGGTCCCAATGCCCCAGACATCAATTTTAGCGCCTTGCATCTTTAAGTTAGTAATGGTGTTTTCATCAAGGTCATTTGAAGCAAAAATCTTGGCATCTGGATAGCCAGCATCGTCTAACTCCTTACGAACTTGCTTAGAAATGTAAGCCATATCCCCAGAGTCAATTCGTACGCCCAAGAAGTTAATCTTGTCGCCCATTTCATTAGCCACCTTGATAGCATTAGGCACACCACTACGGACAGTATCGTAAGTGTCAACCAAGAAAACACAATTCTTATGTGTTTCCGCATATGCCTTAAATGCGTCATATTCACTGCCAAATGCTTCAACTAAAGCATGAGCATGAGTCCCTGAAATAGGAATACCAAACAATTTACCAGCACGAACATTACTAGTTGAATCAAAGCCGCCAATATAAGCAGCTCGAGCACCCCAAATGGCCGCATCGGTTTCTTGCGCACGACGAGAGCCAAACTCCATTAGACCATCATCTTTAACAGCTAACTTGATTCTAGCAGCTTTAGTTGCCAATAAAGTTTGGAAGTTAATAATATTTAAAATAGCAGTTTCAACTAACTGACACTGGGCAAGTGGACCTTCAACTTGCAAAATTGGTTCGTTAGCAAAAACCAGCTCGCCTTCCTTCATTGAACGAATAGTGAGCTTTAATTTTAGATTGCGTAAATAATCAATAAAGTCATCATCGTAACCTTCATTTTCTTTCAAATATTGCAGGTCACTTTCGGTAAACTTTAAATTCTTTAAATAGTTAATGATGTGTTCCAAACCAGCATAAACAGCATAACCGTTGCCGAATGGTTCCCTGCGGTAAAAACTTTCAAAAACGGCATTGCGATCAGCAATCCCTTTCTTGAAATAGGTATACATCATATTAATTTCGTATAAATCAGTGTGTAAAGCCAACGAATCGTCTTTGGCTAATTCTGGATAAAACATTGCTTCTCTTTCTGTCATTAAAAATTAACAATTTCGTTTTTCATTATACAGCCATTACAGTCCATTGGCTATTCTCAAAACTATTTTTACCTCAAAGTTAAATACACTTTTTCAATTGAGTCCAGTTGATTTTTAATAGAAAAATGCTCTTCCGCATACCGCTTTTCTGTATTAGCCATCTGGCGTAACTCTTCATGGGTTTTATTAACGGCCAGATTAATCTCTTTAGCAATTGAATCAATGTCTCCCGTTTTAGCAATGAAACCATATTCGGGTCCTGGAATCATTTTATGAATATCACCTACATCTGTGGACAAAATAGGGATTAAATTGTCTGTTGCCTCTAAAAGCACAAGTGGAAAACTCTCTGAATATGAAGTTAGGACGGCTAGATCAATTCGCTTATATAATCCGCTCAATTGGTGTTGAGTCATAAAACCGTGAAAAGTTACTTGTGGTGCCATGTCCAATTGCCGCGTCAAGGCCTTCAATGCTTCAAGCTGACTACCATCACCCGCGATATGCAGACGAATATGCTGATCATCTAATTTTTTCACAGCTTTTAAGAGCAATTCTTGTCCTTTAACCTTTTCCGTACGAGCAACGTTAATAATATTAAAATAGGTATGTTCATATTTAGCTGGAATTTCACTATCACTGTGGAAAAAGATGCCATTATAGATGACATGTACCTTGTTTTTATCCACATGTGCGCGATTAATTAGTAGCTTGGCAAAACGCTGAGTTACTACGAAAATACAATCAGCTTTTCTCAACGCACGTAAATTAAGTTTAGTAAAAATATTGCCAATGATTCCCCTACCTTCAAAGTCTAGATAAGGATCTGAATGTACAGTAATACACCAAGTTGCACGAATTCGCTTGTGAATCAAAGATAAAAATAAGTTGGCACGCGCACCATGAGTATGCACAATATCATAGTGCCCCTCATTGATAAACTTAGTCAGTCTACCTAAACTGCCTAAGTCATAACGACTATTAGCTCCTAGCACATGTGTAGTAATCCCAGCCGCTCTTGCTGCTTGTGCTACTGGTCCTTCTGCCAGCGTTAATAATTCAAAATCTTTGCCTTCATTTTTGGCTTCAGTTAACAAATTAACAATATGTGATAAACCGCCGCCATTTTCTAAACCAGCATTTACATGCAAAACCTTCATCTTAGTAAAATTATTTTCCCTTCTTTTTTGACTGTTTAACTCGCACAACAAACTGTGGCAAAACTAACATCCGCTTAAATCTGCTAGGATTAGTAATCAAGCGATAAAACCACTCTAAATGCGTCTTTTGAAAAGCTTCTGGTGCTCTTTTAACGATACCTGAAAAGACATCAAAACTGCCACCCACACCCATCATCAAAGCTGGTGTTTCGTTCTTACGTAAGATTGATAGTAGTTTTTCTTGCTTAGGGAAACCTAATGCTGCAAAAACCATATCGGGTTGTGCCTTCTGAATGCGCCGTGCCACTAGTTCCAAATCTTCAGTAAAGTAGCCGTCTTCTGCACCAACTAGATTAATATTTGAGTATTCCTTAGCAATTTTGCTTTGTACTGCATGAATTACTTGTGGCTTAGCTCCAATTAAGTAAACTCGGCTACCACGATCGTTAGCAACATCCATCAGCCAAGTAAACAAATCATATCCAGTCACCCGCTCAGGTAACGGCTGCTTAAGCATTTTAGCTGCTTTTACAATGCCAATCCCGTCAGCAGTAATATAATCGGGATCATTTTTTAGAATTTTCATAAATTCAGGATTCTCGTTTGCCGCCATCACAATCTCCGGATTAGCGGTCACAATAAAGGTCGACAGGTGATTATTTAGTCGATTAATAAATTCATTTTGGAATTGGTTAAAAGTTTTATTATCAAAATCAACACCTAAAATATTAACTTTGCTCATTTTCACACCTCATGCGTTTTCTTATCTAGTTTCTATTCTACCATTCCGACACGCAAGTACGAGAAACATGTTCAAGTTTTATATTTTATTCAAACATGATAAGATTGTTTTAATAAAGGAGAAAAAATGAAAAGAGTTATTACCTATGGCACCTTTGACCTACTTCACTACGGTCACGTGCGACTGCTTAAAAGAGCTAAAGAATTGGGCGACTATTTAATAGTAGGTTTATCTACCGATGAATTTAACGAATTCAAAAAACACAAGGAAGCCTACAATACCTACCCTGAACGTAAATACATTTTGGAAGCTATCCGTTATGTCGACCAAGTCATCCCCGAAAAGGATTGGGATCAAAAAATCACCGATGTACAAAAATACCATATCGACACTTTTGTCATGGGCGATGATTGGAAAGGAAAATTCGACTTCCTTAAGCCTTATTGTGATGTGGTTTACCTGCCAAGAACGCCAGGAATTTCCACTACTAAAATTAAAGAAGATCTTAAATAAAAAAATACTCCAATTCCATTCAATTTGAATGAGATTGGAGTTTTTGTTTACTTAGAAAAAGTGAATTCAAATCGTTCTGCAACGTAACGTGCGCGGGTGTATTCGAATGGTTGCCCATCTGCTAGTTCAGTTACCTGTCGTCTAGTAATTAACGGTTCACCTTTTTTAGCTTTAAGAAGACGCGCATCTTGCTCGTTGGTAATTGATGCAGAAATATGTTCCGTCACTCGTCCAATGGCAAAACCACCGCGCTTTTCTAAGGTTTTATATAAGTGCGTTGAAACATCTTCTTTAGAAAAATTCTTTACTAAGTAGTATGGCACCGTTACGACTTCATAACAAATTGGTGTCTTATCAGCGTAGCGAATCCGCTCCATCCGCAAAACGTTCTCATTATCTTTTAGCGCAAGACGCTCTTTTTCAGATAAAGATGGATTGCCAATCTGATAAGAAATTAACTTACTTGAAGGAACTTGACCATTAGCCTTAGTAATCTCAGTAAAGGACATAATTCCTGACATTTTTTCTTGAACCTTTTGACTAGCTACATAGGTTCCGCTACCCAAGCGCCGTTCTAAAATTCCTTCATCTTCTAATGTTTTAATCGCTTGGCGTAAAGTCATTCTCGAAACGCCAAACTTAACTGCCAATTGACGTTCTGCTGGAATACGATCCCCTACTTGATAAACGTGATTCTCAATATCACGCTTAATCTGATTGTGAATCTTGATATACATCGGTTCTTCCATAGTCGCCACCCCCAAAGTTTAGTACTGCTATTATTATAATCTAAATTGGTCTAGCTTGCATTAATAACACTGCTTCAATTTTACAGACTATTTTTTCTTAGCGGTCCACTTCACTCCAAGAATATAAACATTTGGACGCTTGTTATATTCCACTTCAACTTGTTCATTATCATTAGCAACTACACTGGCACTAAATTTTGCTTCATCTTTAACAGCTAAGTTAGCCTGATTAGGATTCAGCACAATATTGTGGCCCTTCATATTAGCTTCACCGCTCAAAGCTAAAAAGTACTCATAGTTCATATTTCCAGTGAAGGTAACACGTGTAGCATCACATTTCGCCTGATCTTGAAAATCTGCATGAGCTAAAATTACGGCATTGTTCATTGTAACTTTTGCTTCATCAACTACTATCATTCGATTGATGGTTGAATTTTGAATGATTGTCCGTGTCTTTTTATCAATATAAACCCCACCCAAAAAAGTAGAATTCATAATATTGCTCCAGCAGTCATCACTTAAATAAAGGCAGGAATCGCTAGCAGACTTAACTTTTGAATTAAGCATATTCATCCAAGTTTGCCCATGCAGTAATACATAATCTACTTCCGAATTATTAAGATCCAACTCCGCATTCGTTTTGGCAAAAGTATTAATACTGCCGTGAATCTTTGAATTATTTACAATTGCTGTTCCTTCGCCTTCAATTGCCAAAGCACAATATTTGTCCGAGAAATAATCAATTTCTGAATCATTCATTTCCAAACGGAAATTGGCATGGTCATACATGGAAACTGAACCGTTAACAATTTTGGTTGAATAAAGTTCCAACGTGATCTTACCATTAACCGCGATAGCTGCTGTATCAGTTCCCGTGCCCTTAATAAAGCAATTACGCAAAGTTAAATAGCCATCAACGCCTACTGGTACAGCTAGGCTATTATGTTCGGTAGTTGTATCAATGCATAAATTTTCTAAAGTTACATAACGACTATCTTCTGAAACACTAATATAGCCATAAATAGTCGTGTCTTCTGGCAAAGAGCCTGTTCCCTTAATTGTGATATCTGTTAGTGTGATGCCCTGCGGCAAATAATAATATCCGGGGCCCAGCATCAACACATCATCGGCACGCAAATCCTTTAAAACCTCGTGCCAACTGACTGAACTGCTAGATCCCCCTACTCTAATTATCCTAGCCATCCATTATCCTTTCATCTCGTAAAAACCGATTACTATTGTACTAATTTTCTTTAATTTATGTTGTATTTTTGCTCATCAAAAAAGCTAGGTTCGATTCCTAGCTTCTTATACTATTTCATTTTAACATTCCAGTAATAAGCCACATTACCATAAGGAGAAAGTTGGAAACCTTTCACTCTCTTATTCAATAAGTATGACGTACCTTGTTGGAATAGTGGTGCCGCAAAGGCATCCTTTTGAATTAATTGTTTTTCAGCGTTAACTAAAGCATTCAATCTCTTCTGCGGATCAGTGGCATAAGTTGAACGAGCCAAGTCAATTTGCTTCCAGAAATTGGCGTTGTGATAATCTGGCGCTAAATTAAACAAACCACCAACTGTCAAGAAATCAATTGGATCTTCATAACTTGGCTGCCAAGTTCCGTAAACAAAGTCGTAATTGTGATTAGTTGTGTTAGATAGCCGTGACTTCAAAGGAATTGACCGTACCCGTAGAGTTAGACCAGGTAAATTTTTCATCAAATTGCTTTGAATAAATTCACCCACACGCTTAGCATCGTCAATATCTGAAGTAAGCAATTCTAAGGTTAGCTTCTTCTTACCCAATTGCTTCAAACCAAGTTGCCATTCCTTTTTAGCTTCCTTGGCATTATAGGTAACCAAGTCGCCAGCATCCTTGCGGTAATCGTTGCCAGTTGCCTGATCGTTAATAAAGTTTGCGACAACAATTCCATTTGACACCTTGCCTTGATGCAAAACGGTCTTGACTAACTGTTGCTTATTAATTGCCCGGCTAATGGCCCGACGAATATGAACATTGCCTGTACTCTTACCCTTCAAGTTGAAAGAAAGATAACCATTAGTTGGCGTAACTTTGGTATGATAGCTAGAATTATTTTGATACTGCTTAACAAAATCAGAAGTCAATGTCGTGTAATCAAGTTCACCACTTCTGAACAAGTTAACCCCAGTTGAAGGAGTTTGAACCACTTGTACGTTAACTTTATTCAAATCAACAATTTTCTTGTTCCAGTAAGTTGGATTTTTCTTGTAAGTCCACTTCAAATTTGAACCTGTCCAACCAGATACGGTAAATGGACCATTGTAAACTAGATTCTTACTGCTAGTCCCATACTTAGAGCCTAACTTTTTAACCAATTTAGAATTCTGAGGATAGAATTGTGCACCCTCTAAGATTTGTGGCAAATATGGAATTGGATTAGCTAATGTAACTTGCACCTTATACTTGCCGAGTGCTTTGATTCCCAATGAATTTACCGGTGCTTTACTTTGAGAAATTGCCTCACCGTTTTTGATAATGGCATAAGAATCGGCATCTAAAGATGAATTTTTTGGGTCAACGGTTCTGCGCCAAGCCGTTACATAATCCAGGGCAGTAATTGGATCACCGTTAGACCACTTAGCATTATTGCGTAAGGTAAAAGTATAGACCTTCTGGTCTTTAGAACGTTCAACTTTTGTCGCACCAGCTAATTCTGGCTGATTTTTCTTATTAAAACGGTAAAGACCTTCCATGGAATTCTGCAAAACTTCTGAACTAGTCGTATCTCCATACTTGCTCGAATCTAAAGTTGAAATTTCATTTGTGACAGAGGTATTCATTGTCTTAGTCGGTGCAGCATTACTGCCATTGTTAGAGCAAGCTGCCAGCACCAATGCGGCAGCTGCTGTCATCACTCCTGAAAAAATCCATTTTTTACGTCTCAATCTTCTCACCCTTTACTTACTTTTTGTTTAATACTTACATTTTACAAGTATATCTAATACGGAAGAAATTTCAAATACTTTTTCCGTATAATAGCTATAATCAATACGTATACAAAAATGGCAAAAAAAAGAAACGTCACATAGGACGTTTCTTTTTTCGGGTTGGGTGTAATCGTATTGCATCCCTTGGAAAAGGCTTTGTATCAAGTGTTTAGCTAACCTTATTTAAAATGTTGCTCCGAATATTGCTCCTAGCATGCCAACACACTAGAAAAATATTGTTCCTGAAATTAAAATATTGCTCCTACATCTCCATGAATCTACTAAATTTATCGGCACTTTCTTTCTCTTTTGTCTTAGTAACATGGGTGTAAACGTCCATGGTTGTTCTTATTGAAGCATGTCCCAAACGGTTTTTAACATCTCCAATAGCTAAACCAGCTTCAAAACACAATGAAGCGTGGGTATGTCTAAAGCCGTGTAGTTTGATATGTCTCAAATGGTGCTTATTACATATAGCCTTATTCCATTTTTCCACTGTATAACTTTCAAGCGGTTCATTATTTAGATTGCTAAAAACCAATTGGTCAGCATTAAAGACATTTTCACCTAATCTAATCAAGTTCCCTGTTTGTTGTTTTCTCCATTCTGTTAACACCTTTAATGTTTGATGCTCTACATGAATTGTACGAAAACCGTTAACAGTCTTAGGTGTAGTAATGAAACGTCTATTGTTTAACCCCTTTGAATAAGTCCGCTCGATGGTGATTGTGTCTTTTGATAAATCTACATCACTCCACCGTAAAGCCATTAATTCACCAATACGCATGCCACTATATGCAAGCAACCTAAACACCGCATATGCTTTAAATGAGTAATCTTTAGCCCAAAATAAAAAATCTTCTAATTCTTGCTTACTGTAAAAAGCGTCAAATTCTTTCTTATCCTTTTTAGGTTTGGGTAAAATTACTTTTTTCATTGGATTAGTTTTAATCAGTTCTAGGCTAATCGCATAATCAAGAATCTTAGATGTGTACATTGCATAGCGCTTAAATACTTTAGGTGAGTTCTTGAACCATTTCTTAACGGCTTTATCGCATAGCCTTACATTCAATTTATCAAGGTAGTAACTACCAAGCTCTTTTCTAATGTGATTATCAATAATCCGCAATGTGGTTGCGTAGGTGCTTTCTTTCACCGTTGGTTCATAGACTGGTAACCAATCATCAATAAGCTTATTTAACTTAATATGAGCGTTAACATTCGGATTATATTCACCATTCAAAATGTCTTGCTGATAATTCAAATATGCTTTTTGTGCATCTTGTAAGCTCTTGTAGCCCCGTTTTCTAATTTGTATTGATTGTCCTGTTGAATCATCCTTACAAACATAGATTGAAAACATATAACGTTTCTTACCACTAGGTGTTGTATATTCCTTAATATCATTATTCATGTTGTTCTTACCTCGATTAGTTTAAAAAGCGTGCAAGTGGGCTAATCTTAAGTATTTAACATGTGTGATTGTGGTTTACAGGGATGCAAGATTGTTAATTATCAGTCAATCAGAATGAACATGGCTTTAGAATTGCGATGTCAGCATTAGTTAATTTTTTAATTTACTTATTGTTTGGTCGATAGTATATTTTGTATTTTTTTCTGCTATCACTGATAGAATAAGCCGTTTTATTTCATTATCTGTATAACTATCACGTGTGGTTAATAGTCGCTTTATTAAAGTATCGTCAAAAATAAAACTAAAATTATCCTTCCAAAAATCTAAATCATATTTACCATAATTTCTTCTAAGCTTGTTAGGTATTCTAATCCCGTGGTTTTCACAATAAATTTCAATAGAAGATTTCGCAAAGAAATTAATCATTAAACTATTGTTTACATGATCTTTTAGAAACTTATCAGCTAGCCCCGCAGAAAATATTGTCTCGTCCATCCAATCTTCTTTATACATAGTATCTAACAATTTATAGATATGCTCTTTTGAATAACCATAGCCTTTCAAGTAGTCCACCGACACATTAAAGAAGTTTGCTAATGCTTGCCACGTTGCTTCGTTGGGAACTCTTTTTTCTTGTTCATAATAGCTTAATGCCTGTTGAGTTATATTTAGATTCTTTGATAACTCTTTTTGACTTATTTTATTTAGCTTTCTAAGTTCTTTTATTCTATTACTCATATATTTATTCACCTGCTTTCTAAATGACATTATAAGAAAATTATTTAAAATAAACAACATTTTTGTTGTCATTTTGTCCATTATGATTTATTATATTTTTAACAACATTTCTGTTGTATTTATTTAGAAAGAGGTTTTATTTATGGAAATCACAAGCCAACAATTAGAAACATTAAGAGTAGAACGAGGTAGAAAGAATTTGACTATCTCATCACTAGCCCAACAATTAGGCGTTAGCCGTTACACCATGGGCAATATTATTAATGGGAAAACCAACGGTTTACGAACTGAAACGGTTCATAAAATTAATTCATGGCTTACCGCTAACGTGCATCCCACAAAGGAGGTGGCAAACAATGAATAACTATAGCCCCTATGGTACTGGCGTAGTTGAACGCTGGTATCACGATAATACGCTTTACTGTGCGTTTGTTGATGGAACTATTGTAGAGTACGGCTCTAATCAAATTGAAGAACGATTTATAGAGGTTTGGCGGTCGGATTTAACCCAGACCATTCAAGACCTTAAGAGCGGTAGATATGATTTTGATGATTATGAACCAGAGGAATGTTAAACATGAAAGCATTAATGATTAATAAAGATAAGTCGCTAGATTATGGTGTTCTAGGCTATAAAGCTAACGCTGAATTAAAACCAGAAAGCAATTTTTATTTAGATGATAGAAAGCATGTGTTAAATGATGCGTTTGCTCTAGTCGTTAAATTGCCACACGACAAAGGATTTAACGTTTGGACTAAAGGAAAATTAAGTTTTGCTAACTATCGTAAATTTATTGAAACGTGGGACATTCTAACCACCTGTGCAATGGAGGACATCAAAAATGGAATTTAAATTAGATGAATCACAAGAAACAGAGATTAAAACTTTTGTTATGGGCGTGGTTAAAGACGCTATTAAACAAGCCACTACCACCAGCAAACCATATTTGAACCGCAAAGAGATTGCTAAATATTTTGGTGTGGCTGAATCGACTATTACATATTGGGCTTCTTTAGGGATGCCTGTCGCTGTCATAGACGGGCGCAAACTCTATGGCAAGCAATCTATAACTAACTGGCTAAAGTCCCATGAGATGCCCTCACAAAGGCAAAATAAAAAGCCCGTAACCATGGGCGTAGTTAAGGACTAACAAGAAATATTATTACAGCGTGCAAATGAGCTAATCTTAGGTATTTAATACTTAACCTAAAAAATAGAAATGAGGTAATTAATCTATATGAATAATCATACAAATAAAAAATCATCAATTCAAGGGAAAAATATGTTTAACATTGGCAAAGAATTAGCCAAACAAGGCAAAGAACTAGAACAACAAGAGCAATTAGAATCAGTTAGTACAATCTATGAACTACCTTTAAAGCAAGCCACTAATTTACTAAAAAATATGGGCGAAAACTGGCGAAAAGATAATACAGAAAAGAAAAACGGAAAAGAAATTATTAAACGAGTTCCACCTAGAATAATTGCAGATGATTTAAAACAAGTCGTTAAGTTTGCGGTTATTGGTGATACAGCTAGTGATTTAGAGAAAGCCCCTTTAGTTTTTTATAATCCTGATACTGGTTTATATTCCAACAGTAACCGAATTATCGATAAATTAATTTTAGCTATAGATAATACTACACAAGAAAGAAACAGAAAAGAAATAAAAAAGTGGTTAGCTTTAGAAGCCCAACCACTTACTTTAAACAAAGATAAAAATTTAATACCTGTAGGGAACGGAGTATTTAACAAAGAAACAAATAAATTAATTAAATTTAGTCCAGATTTAGTGTTCACTACTAAAGTAGCAACTAATTACAATGAAAAAAATATTGCAGAACCTACTTTTAATAATTGGTCATTAAGTAATTGGTTTAAAGAACTAGCAGATAACGACAAACACAAAGAGCAATTATTATGGCAGTTAATTGCTACAATTGTACAAAATAAAGCTAATAGTAACGTTTTATTCTGTTTAATTGATAATGGACAAGGTAGAACGGGTAAAAGTACCTTTGAACAATTATTAATGAATTTAGTTGGTAAAGATAATTATACCGCCCTTAAATTAGCTGAATTTGATAATGATTTTCTACTAGCCCAAGCTTACGGAGCTTCTTTAATTATTGGAGATGATAACCCACCACTCAAATATATTGATGATGGTAGCACATTAAAAAGTGTAGTTACTAATGAGCTTGTATTAATTAATCCAAAAGGAACGCCACCATTTAGCGCAAAATTTAATACGACCGTTGTTCAAAGTATGAACGCCTTCCCTCGTTTCCGAGATACGACAGGTGGTTTATACAGAAGATTTAGATTGATTAAATTTAATCATCAATACCCCGACACACCAGCAGGCAGAAAAATTAAAGATGAATATATTTACAATGAAGAATTATTACAATGGCTATTAAAAAAGGCTTTAACCATTGATACCAGTACCATCATTGACACTAAAGAAAGTAAAGAAATGGTTACCGATATTCAATTAGAAAGCGATATTGTACGTTCATTTGTTGCAGATGTGGTTAATGGCTTTACCAGCACTAGAATTCCTGTTAAATTCTTATATCAATTATTTAATAATTATGCTGAAGCTAATCATAATTCTACAAACATAACACAAAATTCCTTTACTAGAAGAATTAAACCAATTCTCGAAGAACAAGGCTTTAGCTATGATCGAAAAAATAAAGCGCCACTTAATAACTTTAAAAAAGATGATGCTAAATTATTGCCTGAATATTGGCTTAAATACTACAAAGAAAATAAGAAAAAACAACCTATTTTCTATAAATAATGTCGCTTGTCGGGTACTTGTCGCCCAAAATGTCGCCTGCTATAAACCCTTATATATCAATACTTTATTTATTATTAAGAGACAAAGAGACAATATATATTAAATATTAATATATATAAGAAAAGATAGTAATAAAAGCATATATATGTAAAACGGACTTAAAAAAAATGTCGCTTGTCGCCTAGCCACTACTTATCCTTACAGCCCCAACGGTTTACGCCACTTTTATTATTGTCTCCTTGCCGTCTCTTTTGTCGGCTAATGTATTTGAACTAACCACCCCGCCAAAAAAAATATTTACGCCAATAACTCAAATAAGCCACCGTTACGCCAATAGCGGTGGCTTGCTAGAAAGGAATTAAAAATTATGATTAATAAATTTACAATGCAATTTGTAGCATTTAATTCTTTAGAGAAATTAAATTCATGGTTAAAAAAATATACTGATCTAATTTATATTGAATCGTGGCAAGCTGCAGAGACAAGTTATACAATTCAATTTCACATTAAAGAAGGTGCTAATGTTGAAGACTACAAACAAACATTAAACATGTTAGTAAGTGAGGCTAACGAATAATTAATAATATGGTGTGTCCCATTTCAGGGATGCGCCTATTTTGTTATCATGATGTTAAGTGAGGCGGTCAACATGAATGAAGAAAAGAAACCATTTAGCGACCCTCGATGGAGAGAATGGCCAGGAAAAGGTATAAAGAAGTTTGGTCAACCTAATCCTAAAGTTAAAGCTTTTATAGATAATTATTTTAAAGAACAGAAAAAGAAACATAATAAGTAGGCAAGGTGGTTTACTATGCTTGCAATACCATTAGAAATAATAGATGTAATTGACTTAAACAATGATTATCCTGTACCAGAATTAAAAGACGGTGCCACAGACAAGCAGAAAATTATTTATGCTGATTTCATAACTGAATTGTTAACTGGTGAAGGATGCGACCGTGGCTATATGGATGAACCATTTTTCAAACATAAATCATAGATACAGTCTCAACCCCTGAAATGTCCATTTTCAGGGGTCTTTGTTTGTTTAAGATTATCTCGTTAAACAGCGTAAATACTGGGTTTTCTAAGTATTTAATTAACAACGATTTCACCACATGCTAGGTGTAGAAAAGTATAGTTTTTCGGGCTTTTTAGGTGTGATAAATTGGTAAAAATACGGGATTTCACCAGCGTATCTACAGATACGGAGGTTATACCGTTTCTTATTAATGCTTAAATCGGCGCAATAATTGTTAACATTTGCTAACATTCTAGCTTTTTTATGCTTAGAAATGCCAATGTCTAGAACCTCTTATAAAAACTGTATCAGTAGACAAAATGAGACAAAACAAGGCTTTTTTAGCTCTACCTATACATGCGTAGTTTCAATACACCCTCAAAAAACTTCAGTTAATTTAAAACCTGTCAAAACCTTACTAAAAAGTTTCCGCTTTTTTCCTAATATGGTGGCTTTTTTAACCGTGCCTAATCCAGCACAAATGTTTGAGCTACACGCATCGAAGCAATTTAACCCACTGTCAGCAATGGAAAAAATTCAGGTTTATTCAGGTTTTCGCCCTTAAATGTTGCATCCCAAATGGTGGCTAATCGTTGATATTATCACAATCACGGTTAACAAAATCTAACATTTACGGGCTTTTTACTGAACTAATTTTATTGCAGAAAAAGGCAGATTTAGGGGCTTTTTATTTAGCCGTATTTATTGGGCAAAATTGGGCAAAATTCAGGCTTTTACGACCTGACAAAACCTGACCCGTCAATTTAACGGCTTTGTAAGGTTCAGAAAAGTTCAGTTTTCGGGGCTTTTTTCAGATCAAGAAAATTGGTTGCATCCCTTGCAGGGCGTGGCTTTTAACCTTGTCTATTAAATTTCAAACCTGAACCGTTTTTGCGCTATTAAGTATAGTCATACTAAACCGCTAGTAAAACCGCTCTAGCCCCTCTTAAAATCAACGTGACAGCCTTGTATTAATCGAATTCCACCAGTGGGAAAACTTTATTTTTAATTTGTTCTTGTCTGAATGTTTCAGCAAACTTTTTTAATGCTTCATTTTTCCTATGCCCTCCCCATGCGGCACAGCGTTTATATTTATTTGCTATGTCTTTTATAGTTACATGGTTAATACAATGTTCTACAATAATCGTTCTATAGGGATGCTGTGGCGTATCTTCAAGTTGATTGATAGCTAACCATGTTACGGCGAAAATATTCCAATAATAGCCAATACGGCTTTTATCTTTTAAATTAATATCGGTGGGTATCTGGCTACCAGACAACAAATATAATTTAGGATAATCATTTTTAAAGAAGTCCCTTACGCCCTTATTGTGCTTAATCATAATTAATATTCATCCTTGCCTTAATTCAATACCTTTTAGTTATATTCTACCTAAAAATAAAACCAACTCACAACAGAGCTGGTTCACATGAACAATGATATTGACTTAATTATACCATGGTTAAATATTTAAGATTAACCCACTTACACGTTAAAAATATTGTTCCTAACTATTTAGGTTAGTGAATTCACTGTATAGCCCTATATATTAATGTTTTTTGCTGTTTCATCTCCAATAATTCTCGGGTCTAAATATTGCTCCTAGACCAATTCACTTTTTATCCATTTTTGCGGTTAAATTTTCAAGATATCACTTCTAATATTGCTCTTTTAATTCATTTTCAAGCAATTTCATTTAATTTAGAAAAACAAAAAAGCGCATTATATCAAGTGTTCACATCACTTAGATACATTAGCGCTTTTTTAATTCGGGTTGGGTGTTCTTTTAGAACTATTGGGTTAGCTGGATTCGAACCAGCGCATGATGGTACCAAAAACCATTGC
>OKSF01000330.1_pt1 | contig 45616 bp, 48 predicted proteins | sample 1606061 | NCBI WGS metagenome assembly OKSF01 (sample SAMEA3541567, study PRJEB24748) | human gut metagenome | biome: human gut; feature: human-associated habitat; material: faeces | place: China | collected 2012
AACGCACGGAACAATCCGTAGGCATCATAGTTGGGGCTTTTGCCCCCAACATCATTATATGCCAAAGTTGAAAAGTTTTCACTGTTTCGTACAGTATATACGAAGCAGAATTATCCGTACGGCATTCTTATTGTAACATATATTATCGAAAGGAGCTTTTTATGAAACGTATTATCTTAACCGGCGGCGGTACTGCCGGTCATGTTACACCTAACATTGCCCTGTTACCACGTCTTAAAGAATTACAATACGACATCCACTATATCGGCTCATATAACGGAATTGAGAAGGAACTTATCTCTCAATTCGGTATACCATATCATGGCATCTCAACCGGTAAACTCAGACGTTATTTCAGCGTCCAGAACTTCACAGATCCATTCCGCGTTATCAAGGGAATGGGTGAAGCACGTAAACTGATTAAGATTCTGGAGCCTGATGTTATATTTTCCAAGGGAGGTTTTGTCTCTGTACCAGTAGTCCTTGCCGGTAAGGGACAACATGTACCAGTCATTATCCACGAATCTGATATGACTCCGGGTCTTGCCAACAAGATTTCCATTCCTTCTGCAACGAAGGTCTGCTGCAACTTCCCGGAGACATTATCTTCTCTCCCGGCAGGCAAGGCTGTTCTCACCGGATCTCCGATCCGTCAGGAACTTTTAAGCGGAGATAAGTACCGCGCCAGAGAATTTCTTCACTTTACTTCCGACAAACCGGTCATTCTGGTTGTCGGCGGAAGCCTCGGTGCCGTTGCCGTGAACAATGCCATCCGTGCGATTCTCCCGGAGCTTCTGAAAGACTTCCAAGTCATTCACTTATGTGGCCGCGGCAAGCTCGATCCTTCTTTGAACGGAACGGAAGGCTACGCACAGTTCGAATATATCAAAGAAGAGTTGCGTGACCTCTTCGCACTGACCGACATTGTAATCTCCAGAGCCGGAGCCAATGCTATCTGCGAGCTTCTCGCCCTGCACAAACCAAATCTTCTGATTCCGCTGTCTGCCAATGCAAGCCGTGGTGATCAGATTCTCAACGCCCGTTCTTTCGAGCGTCAGGGATTCAGTATGGTGCTCGAGGAAGAGGAACTTACGAACGAAACACTTCTCAGTGCAGTTCATGATCTCTATGATAACCGCGAGAAATACATCGATGCAATGAAGCATTCTTCCCAGCAGGATTCTATCGATACCATCATTGATCTGATTGAATCGGTAACTGCTTAGATACTTACAAAACTATCTGATTCTGACGCAGATATCTGATAGAAGAAAACAGGTGTCATATTCGGCACCTGTTTTTTATTTGCCATCCAGTTGGTGAAACTGTTCTTCGTAGTACTTCTTAATCCATTGTTTTGCTCTGTATAATGTACTATGCAGCGTATCCAGAGGTATCCCCATTTTCTCTGCAGCTTCTTTTTGTGGTTTATCCAAAGTATATGAAACGGTAACTGCCTCATACCATCTTGAATTTTTCTCATATAAATCTGCAAAGATCGTATCTTTTAGGTCGCAACATTCTTTCTGACGAAGCACTTCTATGAGTTGAGCATCCAGTCCTTCTGACGAATATGGCACCTCCTGCTCCGGAACCTCTTCCATCGGCGTCTCCCACTTGCTGTCTCTTAGATAGTTCTTTGCCATATTCTTTGCGGTAGTGATCAGCCACGCAGGCACGGACTCCATACATATATCTCCCAGGTTGTCGTATAATTTTAGGAAAACTTCCTGCACAATCTCTTCTGCCACATAGTGATCTTCGACGTAGTACAATGCCGTTCGGTACACTTTACTTACATTTTCTTTGTAAAGCCTGTCGATTTCAGCTTTCTTTACATCTTCAGATTCCACCATTTAATTTCCATCTCTTTCAAGTTTATAATTTAGACAGAATATCCTGCTTATCCTCTTCGGTAAGCTCGCCCATCTTCCAGCCAAGTCCAACTTCGTCACCTTTATAACGCGGAATCATATGTAAATGGAAATGGAATACAGTCTGTCCTGCTGCTTCGTTATTATTCTGCACGATATTGTACCCATCACAGTGTAAGATGCCTGTAAGCTTTGTAATCATTTTCTTAGCCAGCACCATAACTTTTGCAGCCTTATCATCGTCCAACTCATACAAATTGGCATAGTGTTCTTTTGGAATAATCAGTGCATGTCCTTTCGAAGCCGGGCTGGCATCCAGAATCACGCGGAAATCTTCATCTTCATACAATGTTGCTGTTGGAATTTCTCCATTTGCCAGTTTACAAAAAATGCAGTTATCATCTTTCATTTTCATTTCCTTCTTTCATTTAAAAAGTCATTTTAAAAATTGTTGATTATTTTATCCGCCAATGCTACACTATGAAAAAATAAATTCATAAAGGGCGGTAATCATTATGTTCACAGAATCTGATTATGAAAAATTACACCAAATCATGGCAGAAAGTCCTGAGAAAGAAGAGCTTCTCACCAGACTTCTTCACTCCCACCGTATGGATATCAGTACCATCAGCCATGAAATTCGCAACCCGCTGACTCTTATATACAGTACCTTACAGATGATCGAAGCATCCAATCCGGAAGTTCTGAATATCCGGCACTGGTCAGACTTACATAGCGACATCGAATATATGAAACAACTACTGGAAGAGTTATCAGCATACAACAACGGTCAACGTCTGTCACCTTCTTCGACAGATTTAGACATCTTTCTCAAGAAAATTTCCTTATCCTTTGCTTCCTCCATCATTGAAACCGATATTGAATTTATCTCCCGGATAGAGCCGGGACTCCCTGTTATGCCTGCAGATTCCATCAAACTTCGGGAAGTTCTTCTGAATCTTCTTGGAAATGCGCGCGATGCAGTACTGATTCAACAATCTACATGCTCTAATCATCTTGATTCTGCCTGTAATTGTGAAAGTAACGGATCTTTGAATGCCTGCAAAGCACATACCTATTCCCCGCAAATTCACTTTCACGCATGGAAAGAGCATTCAAATCTGATCATCTCCGTCTCCGATAACGGCTGTGGTATTGCACCAGAACATCTATCTGCAATTTTCGAACCATTTGTCACGTACAAATCGTCCGGAACAGGCTTAGGCCTGCCACTTTCCCGCCGAATTATCGAAGCACATGGTGGAACACTGACTGTCCACTCAGAACCAGATCTGCCGGACTGTCAGGTAAAAACTACATTCACCCTTACAATCCCTGTCCCTTAAAACATTTTTTTATAATGTTTCGGCTTACGTTTCCAATATGTGAGTACCGCCAGTAAAAATCCGAATACCAGCCCGCCAATGTGGGCTGCATTATCCACACCTTGTGCGGTGAATCCATAATAGAGACTTAAGCCTGCCATCAGAACGAGTCCTCTTGTTGAAATCTCTCCGACTCGTCCATGATTGCGGACTACAACATAAAGAAGAGCTCCCACGATTCCAAAGATGGCTCCGGAAGCACCTGCTGATACCGCATAGCTTCCCTGACTCACATCAAACCATGCCGATACGAGATTTCCCATCAGCCCGCTTCCAAGATAAATGATCAGAAAACGGATTTTTCCAATCTCTGGTTCCAGGCTGTAACCGATGACCAGCAGCATCACCATATTGCTCATCAGATGACTGAATCCAAAATGCAAAAACATACTGGTAATCAGTGTATAATATCGTTCTCCGTTCATGAGATATGGAACATACATTGCTCCGTGTTCCATCATAAATGCGGAATCCTCAGTCATACCCATAAAAGACAGTCCGAGGAAGATCAGAACATTCGCTGCTGCGATTGCAATTGTACAAATTGGTAATTTCTTGTAATTTCTCATAGGAAAATTCTCTCATTAATTTTCTGTAATGTCAATGTTATTCTGCAAGATTTTACTCATCAAACTCTACGATCAGATAGTATCCTCTGTCCGTATGTTGTATTTCTTTGATTACGCCCTGTCTTGCATGAATACGCTCAGATGTCTTGTAAATTCCAGACATTGCAACTGCTGGTTCCACTACATAAGTAAACAGGTTCGTATTCGGACTTCTCTCTGTTACTTCCACCTGCTGGCCTTCTTCCACCAGCCCTTGTCTTTCCATTTTAAACCGTTCCTGTCTCACGACAAACCGCCTCCTGTCTCTGATATTCCAGCCGGGATTTTTTCCGGCATCATTCCTGTCAGTACAGTATAACACTAGAGATCTTCTTCTTCAATATACAGCCCGTCCCAGTCTCCCCACTTTGGTTTTCTGCGTCTGTGAAGAAAACGCTTCATCGGTGTCCACAGGTTTTCTGTCTCACGGAGTATCGTACTTCCCATTTCCTGACTTGCGATCCAGTCATGTTCTGTCCGGTCAAAATATGTGCTTCCTTCCTTTTCTTCCTCTGTTCCCAAATCTGTATTTTTATCCTCTGCCAAAACATTTTCTTTCTCTTCTTTTACACACTCCTTTATAATCTGTTCCAGACTGTAATTCTCTTTCATAGTCTCTTTATGCAAAAGGAACACGATCTGGACACATTCTTTATCCTGATAATCTGCACATTTCACCAGATATTCGCTCAGATGGTGAAATCCTTCCCACAGACTTTTTTCTTTCGGTGGATAATAACAAAAATAATACTTTTCTTCTGTGTAAAAAATATACTCCGGATCCATCAGAATACAATTCACATTGAGAAGATACCTTTCTACTTCTTTCACGACACGCAAAATAGATTTTAGCAATATTTTTATTTCTTCTCCCCCCATCGTATGCTTTTCATAGAGCGCTTTCATGGACACCTTTCCACTCACATCATAATCATAACAGCTTTTGTCATCCATTCCCCGTCCATGCATTTCCAGCAGTCCTTCCACCTGATTTTCTTCCAGCATTTTATTTTGATAGTCCTCTGTATAAGGGACTGACTCTTCTATCGTAATCTTACGTTCCATTGACGAACTCCTTTATTTTCTTAATATCCCGAAGCTTTTTCTCCGGTTCTGTAATTGCTGCACGTTTTTCCACACTGACTTTCATCTTCCTCCATGTCCCCTGTGCCCGGACACAGACTTCATCTTCTTCCACTGTGACCTGTCCCTGGACTGTAGATAATAAGATACATTTTCCATTCACACGACTTTGAAAAAGTGTTTCCAGTTCCGCCGTATCTGTCCCGCTCCTATCTCCAGATTCTGTCTGTGAACCCGGTTTTTCTCTCGCTTTGTTACTGCCGACCACTGCTGTCTCATAAGCTGCTCCCGCAATTATATTCTTGTCATGGTAATAAAAAAATGCATAGATACTGCTCATGACCAGAAGCATAATAATTGGCGTTAAAAAAGACATCTCTACTGTATAACCTCTCACAATACACCGCCTCTCTGCTCTGCCAGCATCAGAATATATCCAAGAGTCAAAAAAGGGAAAAATGGCATCGTCTTCACCCGTCCGCGAAATGCCAATATCACCGAACAGACTCCACTTGTAAAAAATGCTGCTGCCAGCACTCCCACAACTTTCCAAAACCCCAGATATCCTCCAAGAATCATAATTGCCACGCTGTCCCCATAACCGATTGCTTCTTCTGTCACTTTACTGACAAGAAGGAGCAGCACTCCCACTCCGATTCCTGCACAGATTCCAACAAGATTCTCTACATTTGTCTGTTCCATCTTTTCCAGGAACACTCTAATCTGATAAAAATCCACTATTTTCCAGAAGACTGTCAATATTCCCCACAACGTCAGAACTTTTCTGGAAACTTTTTTATTTCTAATATCTGACACAGACAGCCCGGTTAGAATTAACATCACAACTATATCTACCGTTCTATTTATATTTCCCACATCTTGTACCTCTCCTCATTCTACTTATCATTCCTGGCATTCTACTTTCCACCACATTTTGAGCATGCGCGCTTTCCCGGTACTTCAGAAATTCTCGCTGTATATACGGTACGCTTTAATCCGCTGCATGTCAGTGAATTATGATACCGGTCACCCTGATCCGTAATATACACACTTCCACCCATACTGCTGCCATGAACACATTTCTCACAGGCATGATACTTTCCGCCACTTTCATTGCGAAGGCTATTAAGTTCCGATGACGCCGCCGCATGGATCGACAGGTCCAGATGCGTACAATGTGGATTTTTGTGATAGACAACTCCTGTATCCGTTACATATACAATCTGATCATCTTCTTCACCAAACCCTCCTGCCTCATAGCCGGTCCATGCCTTGATCCTCATAGTTTCCTTATAAGAAATCGGCGCTATAGAAAAGCCCGGAACCGGAATCCGCATCTGATAAGATGCCTGAATTTCTCCAATTCCCGTAAACGGCGACAAATAAGATTGATTGCAATTGATTCCTGAGCTGCCACCTTCTACAATGCTTCTCTCTAACCGTTCTGCTCCAATAGAATTTACAACATCACGTTCCAGATTTGACGGAATCACTGCCGGGACTTCTACTGCCTGCACTGCAAGCTTCTTTCCCGCTTCCTGAAGTCCGCTTCGCACAGCCGTCTGCACGGATAACAGCTCCAACAATAATACCAATGCCAGCGTCGCAAAAAAGAAGATTGGTACTGCCATGGCAGCCTCCACGGTAATGCTTCCTTTTTTTCGGGTGGATGCAGATGCCCTTCCTGTATGCTTGGATTTGTATATGCTGGATAATAAAGGGATATCTTTATCTGAGTTCATCGAATCTTTCTCCTTTCATTTTTTATGTTTTCAGTTAGCAGAAATTTTATAACTCCCGGTAGGGGGAGCGGAAGGACATCTGCACCCACCCGTTATTGATTCATTTCGTTATCGATTCATTTCGTTTTTAATTGTATCCAAAATATGTCGGAAAATCGTACATAATCCCACGACGCAGATTGCATGTGCTGTGAAATTCTACTCTGCTGATGCAGGCATCTGCCCGAAAAAATGTCTGTCCATATCGTATCTTTAAATTTTGTTCCATCATATCTAATGTACGCATCCCAACTTCATCCTGGGATTTCAGGAACAACAGCATGCGAAGGTATTCCCGATAAGCAAGTCCGCTTTCCATATCTTTACCACTATCTGCTGCCACATTTTCTCCTGCACTGCCAAGCTGCATCAGTCCGGAAAGGCTTAGTTTCCAATCCTCTGCGTTCTTTACAAGTGGTACTTTTCCTCCACTTATCAGCGTTCTAATATCCATGATTGCTTCACCATAAGCCCATGCAAGTAAAATTCCCTGCGCGGCACCCTCTGCCAGTTCCGGAAGTCCGATCACCGTACATAATGTAAGCGCTGCCGCCTCGGCTTCTGCTTTCTTTTCCGGATCCGTCTGGATATATGCATAATCTGGCACAAATCGGACCATAAGAAGCTTACTGGCAACCGTCTCCAAATTTTCTCTGTCGCTGGCATGGCCTTCCAGAATATATTCCAGTTCATAGTCCAGACTCCCCGCACCTGCCATGTCACCAAGATTCCCATTGCCGAAGTCTTCATTAGCAGAATCTCCTCTGACAAAATCTCCACCGACAGAATCTCCACTATTATAATTTCCATTGCCAGATTGCAGGCTATCCGAAGCCATCTTGAAATGTTCCAGCACGTACTCTCCAAACAGTAATTTACTGATTGTACTTCCCGATCCTGCTACATCTGAGAAATCTCCATATCCCTGATTTCGTTTTCTATGAGATACCATTTCCGATAACGTAATACTTTTCTTTGACATTACACGTCCCTTTGGCATAATCAGATCTACAAGAGGCATGCTTTTTAATTTCGCCACATGCGATAAGGGATTCTCTTCCTCTGGAAATTCCTCCTTCTGCGACAACAGCTCCTGTAATTCCTGTTCCGTTTTTGCCCCGTCCCTTTCATAATTTTGTAAAGCCTCCTCTCCTGCTTTCCATGTATCTGTCTGTCCAACCAGTTTCTTCACCTTATCCAGTCCGTATTTATTTTCCATATATGCCGTCACCTGCTCGTAAAATGCACTGGCACCTTGGTCCGTCAATAGCTGAATTCTTGTAATTTCCTGATTCATCCCGCTTGCTCCGTAATAGGCCAGCCGTTCCTTTAACAATTCTTCACTGTAACTGCCCGTCTCATAACTTCCTTCCAGTGCAAAAATTCCGTAGACTTCCCAGAGTTCCTTCTGATACTCTGCAAATATGCTTTCCACCGCCCGTGTCATATCTGCTCTTCTGTAATTTTTTACATTCTGTAAAGAGGCACTTTCCAGCATTGCTCCGGCAAATGAAATAAGTAAAATAAATACCAGACTTAAATACACTGTGACTTCCCCCTTTAAATACCGCTGCTCTCGCTTGTAATCTTCTCGAAAATCGTCTCGACCAGACTTGTGAGCTGAGATTTGAATATAACGACAAGTGAAATCAGTACGACCAAAATTAAGATAATTTCCACAACTCCGACTCCGTCTTTGTTTTCCAATGTTTCTCTCACTCTGTGTTTTAAATACCAAACTCTCCACATAATTAATCCTCCCGCTTTCTCTATTCTTGCTTCTCTACACCCGCTTTTCTATTCCGTCATATCTTCTGTGGCATATTTTTATATTTTTACAATGCCTACATTTGTACGGTAAAAAATGCCGGGACTACAACAATCACAAACACCTCTGCCAGCATCAGAAACATCGGAAGCAATAGCTTTGTTCCTGCTTCTTCCCCGAGCCGTCTTGCTCTTGCTTTTCGCTCTTCAAAAGACTGGATTGCTTCCAGCCGGAGCAGATCATTGAGACCTTTTGTACCTTTTCTCAGGTTTTGTGACAGCAATGCACCAAATCTCATATATTCCTGTGTCCCGCATCTTCTTCCGAATTTCTCATAACATTCTGCTTCCGGAACACCGCCATCCATCTGTCGGCATGTATACTTCATTTCTTCATAAACTGCACGCTTCCCTTGCTGCTTTATCCGCGAATCGTAATCATTTACAATCTTTCTCCATGCTTTGCGGACCGTCATTCCTGCGCCTAAAAGTAATGTCAGCTTACTGATGACTTCCGAATAATCCAGACACATCTGTTTTTGTCTTGCCTGTTTTTCTTTTATCTCGTTCTGCTTGTCCAGCGCAAAAAACAGCACGGAAATCACAACTGCAGCCGCCATAATTACTGCACCTCTCCAGTTCATTACCGTATAAAAATGTATTTCCTGTCCGTCCACCTGTTTCGGCAATGTTAACGTCCCGGATTCTCTGGTATCCTGATCTTTTTCTGCCACTGTCCGGCGCACCTTTTCTAATAACGCTCCATCACTTCCGGTCATTCGTGGATAGACCATTGCCATACATTCATACAGTACCTGTTTTTCTACATCTTCCCGATACGTCAATATGGCTGTCAGCTTCACCGGTGTCCCTTCACTTACAAGCTTATCTTCCTTTAATTTTCCGTAAATATTGATCACATCATAGCGGTCAAGCTTCCATGTAACGTCGATCGGCTTTCCTGGAATCTCGGTCAGAAGATTCAAATCCCGGTCCACATGATCCAGACTTACATTCTCCCCCAGAATCAACAAATCCATTTTCTTTACTGCCTGCTTTAATACCTGACTGATTTCCTGTTCTCCATAGACCTGCTCTGTTACTTCGATCGGAATTTCCCCCAATACTCGGTCTTTTCCCTCTACACGCAGTTCTTCCGTCTTCTTCCCTTTGCCATAAGTTTTTCTTGTAATCTCCTCTACATTTTTTCTGTAGGCACCATTGTAATCCCAGATAAGAGCTGCAACGCCCACCGAAAACACCACTAACATGATCCCGATACTCAAACTTCGATCTCGATGATCTTTCTCCCAAGCCCGTATGCGCCCAAATATATGATCAGACATCCTGTCATCACTCCTCTTCCTGCTATATTTCCGTAAAGATTTCCCATAAATTCCGGAAAACTGACAGTCATATAAAGTACAATTCCAAAAGGAATGACCGACATCACCTGAAATTCATATTTTTTCGCCGCCAGCATTGTATCAATTTCCCGTTTTACATCAATTTTGTCTCCAATCTGATCCGCTGTATTGCGGATAATAGACATCAGATTTCCTCCGCTTCTCTTGGCCGTGACAAAGACTCCGGCAAAGCTTTCCACATCTGGAAGCTTTGTTCTCTCGGACAGTTCTTCTACTGCCTGTTCCACCGGTACCTGTACCCGGATCTGCCTGACCATGATTTCCAGCTCACGTAGAATTGCCGCATCATCAGAGTAAAAAACCTGCATCTCTTTCAGGCTCTCTTTCACTGCATTTTCCACAGAATATCCTGTATTCAGTAAAGAGGAAAATGTCTGTATCAGTTCTTTGAACTGTACTAGAAATTCCTGTTCTTTTCGCTTAATGCATTCGTCCAGAAGCTGTATGTAATACCACACGCCTGCCGGAATCAACAATATAACTGCCACCCATGAGCGATAATATATCCATGCCGTTCCTATCACAATAATGAGGACCTTCAAGATCATCTTTACATATTCACACTTCTTTATATCCTGCTGCCAGTAACTTCTGTGTATGAACCAGCTCTTCCATTTTTCTCCAAGTTCCCTGAATTTTCCCATCCTTTTCTCCTGTCTCTTCGAATCTGTACAGTGGACTCACCAGAATCTCACCGTCCTGATAATCCAGGATTTCTGAAACTTCCAATACTTTACGGCTTTTATCTCTGAGTCTTCCAAGATGCACAATAATGTCAATTCCTGATGCGATCTGTCTCTGAACTGCCCCCAGAGGAAGATCCATTCCCATCAGCACCATGCTCTCCAGCCTAGAAAGCATGTCCTTAGGACTATTGGCATGACCGGTACTAAGACTTCCGTCATGACCAGTATTAAGTGCCTGCAGCATATCAATTGCTTCGGCTCCGCGAACTTCTCCGACAATGATGCGATTTGGTCTCATCCGAAGCGCCGTCCGAATTAATTCGCGTATAGTAATCTCACCTGTTCCCTCAAGATTGGCGCATCTCGCCTCAAGAGTTACCAGGTTTGGAATATCCAGAATCCGTAGTTCTGCGTTGTCCTCAATTGTAATGATTCTTTCATCCTTTGGTATGTATTGCGATAAAGCATTCAGGAATGTGGTCTTGCCTGATCCGGTTCCTCCACTGATGAATATGTTGTAGCCTGCCCTAACAAGCTTTACCAGAAATTCTTTTACTTCCCGGCAGATAGAACCCCACCGGATCAACTGTTTCATTGTAATTGCTTCTTTTGGAAATTTTCTTATGGTTACTATGGGCCCATTTAAAGCGATGGGCCCCAGTACCACATTTACTCTCGACCCGTCCGGAAGTCTTGCGTCCACGATTGGAGATGCTTCATTTACGATCCGATTGGATCCTGCAACGATCTGTTGAATGACATCTTCCAGCTTCTCCCGCGAAACAAACCTTTTCCCGGATCTGATCAGTTTTCCTTCCTTCTCCAGAAATATATTCTGAGTCCCGTTAATCATAATCTCCGTGATCTCATCATCTTCCAGAAATTCCTGAAGAAGATCAAATTTCCGGAAAGCATTAAATAATTCTCTGCCAAGCTCCGCCTTTTTCCCAAGCGGTATATATTCTCTGCCGGATGCCTCGTCCAGCACGCGGTGAATCAACTCCGTCAGCTCCTCATCCGGAATATCTCTGGACAGATCCAGTTCCTCCAGAATCCTCGCATGAAGCTGTTCCGCCTGTATCATGTGCGTTGCTCCTTTCGTATAATCTTACGTCTGACATCCTCGTAGCCCAGAAGTTCCAGTTCTGCCTCGAACTGCGCCACCTTCGCCTCTGCGACCGGCTCATCAATCGTAAGCATGTAAATCTCATTACAGATCCGAAGCACCCGGTAAATGTCCCGAACGCCTTCATCCATATCCAGAATCACGATTTCATAAATACTTTGTTCTATAATTTTCTGTATCAGCCTGATCCACTCTTCCGAGTCAATCTCCTTAATGTCTTCGGATACAGGCATCGGTACTATATAATCCAGATTTTCCGAGTGTCTCACAATAGTTGTAAGTACCGTTCCGATATTGCTCTGTTCCTGCCTTGCATAGTACAGGACATCTGCCAGTGTCTGTGTTCCTTCCGGAAAATGTCCACCTTCTCCACCGTAAGTTTCCATTCCCAGATACAATACATTTGCCTCCTTTGCCAGTTTTCTTCCAAGCCGGATTGCATAGGTTGTCTTTCCAATTCTTCTCACCGGAGAATATACCGCAATTACTCTGCAGTTCTTTTTACCGGTAATCTTTAAAAATATCTGCTTCTCGTCTCCTGATATGCTGCACTGACGAATCATTTCCGCCAGGATCTGATCTCCCGGCTGGTATTTGTAGATCGGCACCTCCCGGTTTTCCAACGCCACCTCTCTTTCTGGTGCGATTACAAATACCATACCGGCTTTTACCTGTTTTCTGGAATCTTCCGGATACTCCGAAGATATGAACAGAAAATCGATCTTCTCTTTCTCCTGTATAGCCAATACATAAGAAAGATCACTGCATGTCCTGACACGGACCGCCAATTCTTTCTGTCTTGTAAGATACTGTGCAAACGCGGAAGCAAATTTTGTCTCTGGATCACAGATTACCAGATTTTTGCTCTCCACATATTATCCCTCCTCTTCTTGTGTGTTCTCTCGTTATCTTCTTAGGAATTCATGACCGGAATAAATGGTCGAATAACATTGAATTACTTTGAATAACTTGAATGGTTATGTCTTGCCAACTAGAATATAACAATCAGATGTCTTGGATTATAGACAGGCTTTCCCCTTTTGTCTATCCCTTTTTTAGAAAATGTAAAACTTTGTGCAACATAGATAGATTTGTTTTTATCAATCATTGAAAATCATCTGGAAACAGTTATAATATATCCATAGAATTTTAAAACTTACCGACTTTATCTCACTGGAAAGGAGTCCATATTATGGAGTTCAAATTCTTAAAATTACGCGATTTACAAGGTAAAACTCCTTCATTTCCTGCTGCAGGCGAAGTACACATTATCTATGTGCCGGAACCGGATGACAGCAACTTGCACAAAGCAGGTGCCGGGCGTGCCATGATCAGAGAAATCCTTTCTTATTATCTGTGTATTGACAAAGGTCTGGTATGCCTGCATGAATCCAGGCATGGCAAACCCTATCTTGCCTCTCCAGCAATCGGACGGAATCTTTATTTTAATATTTCTCATACCGAAGGCTACCTTGCATTTGCAATGTCAACCTCTACACCACTAGGTATTGATATTGAAAAAGTTGACAGAAATGTCAGGCTTCAATCGCTGATGGGACGTTTTTTTCACGCGGAGGAAATTAAAAAATTTCTTGATTACTCTGACGAAGAGCGTGTAAAACATTTTATCCATTATTGGACTTTAAAAGAATCCTTCGTAAAGGGACTTGGAACGGGTATGACAACTTCTTTCACTTCTTTTTATCTTACGAAGGAATCCGAACGTACATTTTACATCACTCCGGATAAAAAAGACCTCCAGGACGAATATTCATCCTGGAGAATCACTTCCATTCTTGCTCCCAAAGGGTTTATCTGCAGTGTTGCTTACCGGCTCTCATAAAAGGCCACACCATATAGCAGGGCAACCCCCGGGACTCCTAATGTTCCGGAGGCGGCCATTGTTATTGGATTCAGCCCCACCCTTACCGGAATCTCTTTTGACACGAAGAATCCATTTATCACAAGAATCAACATCACCCCGACTGCCATACGGATCAGAAAATTTATCATAAAATTCGAACATCTCTGTGACATATCCAAGCCTCCTTCTATTTTCATATATATCCTTGTTAAGCTTACCATATGACATATTTTAAAATATCCCTGTCTGATTTTTATTCAGAAATACTGTTTCATTTCATAGGTTTAATCTTAAAAATCAGTATTATTTATATAGCATACTATTTTTATCCCACATATTTTTCTATTTAAAAAAGAGGATCTCCTCCCGGAAATCCTCTCATCTGCTTCTCTACTCTGCCGATTTTTTAAGAATATCTAATTTACAATTCAATCTCTATCTTGCGATCCGATCTCTTGTATTGGTGATAAGCCACTCCTGCTGCATCGAACATACGCATAGATGCCTGTACAGCTGTGCTTCCATCATATTTGTTACAGTCGTAGATAACTTCTTTGATTCCACTTTGAATGATTGCTTTTGCACACTCATTACATGGGAAAAGAGACACATAGAGCTTTGCTCCTTCCAGACTTCCTCCACGGAAATTCAGAATCGCATTCAGTTCACTGTGTACTGTATAGACATATTTTGTCTTTAATGGATTTTCTCCTTCTCTCACCCACGGGAACTCATCATCTGAGCAGCCCTTCGGCAGTCCATTATATCCCATAGATAAAATCTTATTATCCTGACTGACAATACAGCACCCAACCTGAGTATTCGGGTCTTTGGATCTAAGTCCGGATAGCTTTGCTACTCCCATAAAATACTCATCCCAGTTGATATAGTCTTTACGTTTGTCACTCACTGCTGCTTCCTCCTATTTCGTTCCGAAAATACGATCTCCAGCATCACCAAGTCCCGGAATAATATACTTATGCTCGTTGAGTTTTTCATCCAGAGCACCGATATAAATATCTACATCCGGATGCTCTTTCTGCATACGTTCTACGCCTTCCGGAGCTGCTATAATGCACATGAAACGAATATGTTTCACACCTTTTTCCTTCAACATCTGAATTGCTGCTACGCTTGAACCTCCTGTTGCCAGCATAGGATCCACAACAAATACTTCCCTCTCATCACAGTCTGCCGGAAGCTTACAATAATATTCCACTGGTTCATACGTTTCCGGATCTCTGTAAAGACCGATATGACCTACTTTTGCAGCCGGAATCATGCTCAGCATTCCATCGACCATTCCCAGTCCTGCACGTAAGATCGGTACAACTGCCAATTTCTTCCCACTTAATTCTTTTCCAACCATCTTACAGATTGGTGTCTCGATCTCTACATCCTGTAATTTCAGATCTCTTGTTGCCTCATAACACATAAGAGCCGCAATCTCCCCAACAATCTCACGGAACTCCTTGGAACCAACTTCTTTTCTGCGGATATAATTCACTTTGTGCTGGATCAGCGGATGATCCATAATCTGTACTTTAGACATGTTTTTCTCCTCCATCTCATGACATGTTTATCAGTTTTTTTAATATCCGGCACACATCTGATTTGATCTGCACCACATAAAGAGCCATCAGGCATCTATCACATGATGTCCTGCTGCCTTTAGCAATCGATTCATAATTGCACTGCCGATTCCTCCGGCTGCAAATGATTCACTATATATATACTCTACTTCAGCATCATCGAACTCGCGCAATACCGCATACAAATGATTGGCGATAGTTGCTTCGTCTGCCCTTGTTCCTATGCTTTTCACTACGTCTGCCTTGTATCGGCCTACAGTCTCTTGTGTTCCGATCACACCGACTCTGTGTCCTTTAGCCATACGCTCTGCAGACATCTGGTTGATCGCATCGATCACAAGTTCCATCGCTCCCTCCACAATACTAAGATCCGCTTTCGGAGCATAATGTCGATACTTCATCCCCGGAGCTTTCGGTTTCACTTTGCTGTCCGGCGTAATCAATGTTCTGTCAATGTCTACTTCACCGATAAGTTCTGTGAGCATCTCCTTTGTAATCGCACCAGGGCGTAAAATCATAGGCGGTGTTACAGTCATATCCAGAATGGTAGATTCAACTCCGATATCTACTGCTCCTCCATCTAAAATCATCTCGATCTTACCGCTTAAATCTTCTTCTACATGCTCAGCTTTCGTCGGGCTCGGACGTCCTGAAGTATTCGCGCTTGGCGCAGCAATATACCCGCCGCCCGCATCGATCAAAGCTCTTGCGATCTCATCACTTGGCATACGTACTGCAACTGTATCCAGGCCTCCTGTTGTCTCATATGGCACTTCCTCTGTCTTCTGGAAAATCATTGTAAGCGGTCCCGGCCAGCAAGCATCAGCCACTTTATAAGCAACTTCCGGAATAATATCTGCAATCTTATCCAGTGCTCCCATATTCGTAATATGCACGATCAGAGGATTATCCGAAGGTCTGCCCTTTGCCGCATAAATCTTGGTTGAAGCGGTCTTATTCAAAGCATCAGCACCGAGACCATATACTGTTTCCGTTGGAAACGCTACCAGTCCACCTTCTTTTAAAAAGTCTCCGGCCTGACCAATAATCTTCTTTCCTTCCTCTGTATTAAGTTGTTCTTTTGTAATTTTTTCTACTATTGTCTTCATGTTTGTTATTATACTACACCTGTTATCACTTTCCAAATATTTTTTCGAACCAAATCACGTCTGTCTGGCGATTTATCATTCTATGTGCCATCGGCAGCATTTTTCAGATACTCGTCAATTCCTGTTGCGATTGCCTTGGCAATTTTTTTCTGATAATCTTTTCCCGCCAGAAGCTCTGCTTCTTGTTGGTTGCTCAGGAAACCACACTCTACGATGATTGTCGGCACCTGAGTCCTCCTGAGCAGATAATATGTATCATTGGCCTTTTCCTGCCTCGTATTCTCACTGTCCGCGCCAAGGAGCGCCTGCTGCATCAACTTTGCCGCTGTATGCCCTTCTACTGAATGGGAATAATAAAATACCTGTGCACCATGTATTTCCTCTTCGTGATAACTATTCTGATGAATGCTGACCGCAAGCCCCGGAGCCTTTTCATTTATCAGATCAACTCTCGCTTTCATATCCTTTATTTTGGAATTTCCGGAAGTTTCTCCTGCAAGCATCTGATCTTTTTCCCTGGTCATAACAACTTGATAACCTTTATTCTTCAGTTCTTTTTCCACTTGTTTTGAAATCTTAAGGTTGATATCTTTTTCCAGGACTTCATTGATACCAACCTTTCCCGGATCACTTCCCCCGTGACCACTATCTATAACAACAAGATCCATCTTCCGCTCTTGTTCACTTTTCACCTGATCCGATTGTACATATTTTTCCAGATTTCGGCTGACGGTATAGATTCCTGCCAGCGCCAGAAGTAATACTAACAATTCAATTTTCTTGCGCACTTCCTGAAACCTCCAAAACTTCGTATATTTCACCAAAGCACCTGTTTGTTTCAGTATATGAATTTTCTCATCTGTTCATTCAAAAAAAGAAAGACCAGAAAGTAATCTCACTCTCTGATCTTTCATCACTCTAATTTACATACTTCAAAATCAAATTCCAGATATCTGAACTTTCCTGTCCTAATGCCCATGCGGCAGTACCTGCAAGCTTATTCTCCTTCATGAGTTGAAGCTTCGGCTCAATCGAGGTTGCATCCTCCAGCCAGATTTCATATGTTACACCGTCAGCTTCCCAGGTCGCATAATTATTCCCGGTTGTTTCATCTAATGTTGTTTCTGCACCTGCCTGGCTGATCTTATCTCTGGCTGTAGACATTCCCAGTGCTTCACTTGTCACCTTCATCGGATAATCTGCTGCTTCTGTTCCTGCCTCCTGATTCAGTTCTTCCTGTGTTTTCGGCGTTTCCGACCACAGTCTTGTAAAGAACGGAATCCCACTGATCACTTTCTCTGCCGGTACTTCTTTGATCGTCTCCTCAATTCCTTCTTTTACAAATTCATAAGAAGATACTGAACCTGCTTCCAGTGAACTTCCATTATGCTCATCATATCCCATAATAATGACATAGTCTGCCATAACGCCCTGTTCTTTGCGATTGTACTGTTGATTATATCCCTTAGGAACATAATTATCCACCGAAAGTACGATACCATTTTGTCTGCATTTTACAGACAGTTCTCTGATAAATTGTATATAATGAACTCCACAATCTTTTGAAATCTTTTCAAAATCTACATTGATGCCGTCTATTCCGACCTGCATCACCGCTCCTATCAATTGATTGATAAGATTCTCTCTTCTCGAGCTATAGCTGAGTAATTGAAGTGATTCATCATTGGATCCGATTCCCCCATCGAAATCCCTGATAGCGGCCCACACTTCCAGGCCTGCCTGATGTGCATAATTTACATAATCTGTTGAAGCAATTGATTCAAGATTCCCTTCTGTATCTTTCACATGGAACCATGTCGGCACAATTGTCGTTAACCCTTTACTATCTGCAAGTCTCTGCTGCAAACCGCTATTGGCGGTACTGTTGGTTACATTATGCCATGCCATATTAATGGTATAATCTTTCTTGATACTGGTGTATTCCGGTTCCGTAAAATCGCGAGTAACATTCTTAGTTTTTTCATTCTTCAATGCATTTTTCTTCACATATCCGATATACCCGTCTTTTGTAAGAATCTTTTTCCAGTTCTGTTCATTCTCCAGAACGATCACTTCATCTTTTTTCTTCACATCTGTCACGATTGGGCTCTTAACCCCGCCGCGATATCGAACCTGTGTATCTGACTTCACTGTTGCAACCTGTTTCTTTCCCCAGTCACAAGTAATCATCACCCGGTTCGGACTATCATATACTTCATAATCTATATTCGTATATTGCTGAATAAAATCTAATGCGACATAAGTTGTGTTTCCTTCTGTCTTCAGGATAACATAATCTTCACTTTTCTTTTCTTTGGAAACACTGTAATCTTTGCTTCCGATTTCCACAGTTACAATATCTGTCGGCAGTGTATACAAAAGCTTGTTCTCATTGGCATCCCAGTAAAAACGGCTGTTGATATAATCTCTTACAACTTCATATTGCACATACGCTTTCCCATCCGATATCATTCCGTGAGGTTCCACAATCTGATCATCTACCGTAATAGCCATCTGACTATCGTTTTCAATTCCATAATATTTTTTTACATCCATCCGTTCCTTTGACGGACTGTACTTCTTCCACAGAAATGCTCCTGCAATTGCGGCTATCCCAAGTATGATCAATAATAGGATCATCAATCCTACACGTCTTTTTCGCTTGCGTTTTGTCTGCGCTTTTCTTGCCGCCGGCCGTGCCGCCTGCTTTTTCTGATTCTTAGAGACCTTTTCTGCCTTCTGCGGTCTCTTCTTCGGTCTCTCCTGACCATCTTCTGATATCGGACATCTCTTCTTCGGTCTCTCCTGACCATCTTCTGATATCGGACGTCTCTTCTTCGGTCTCTCCTGACCGTCTTCCGATACCGGATGTCTCTTCTTCGGTCTCTCCTGACCGTCTTCCGATACCGCCGGTCTTTTTCTCACCTTAGATTTTCCCGCTGACGATCCTGCATTTCTCGCTCTGCGGCGTTCTCTATCTTCTACGGCTGCCTTTCCTGACAAAGTTTCCGCATTCTCCCGACTTGCTTGTCCTCTCGCTCCGCCCTCAGTCTCCGTGCGGCCGGATGACTCCTGGCGTCGCTGATTCTGCAGATTGCTGGCGCTTTTTGCCCACTCCGCTTTTTTTCGCGGATCTGTGGTTCTCTTGATTTCCTTTTCGTCCATGCTGCACCTCCTACTCGCTATTATAACAAACGAGTGGACATGCGTCATCCTTTTTCGACAAATTCAGGCCTTGCTTATGAGGGTACTTACACACTTTTTTTCAAGAATGCCTCGGCATTCTTGCTGCGAGGTGCGCGTCATGCAATTGCATGACATACTTCTACTGCGCACCTCTGCAAGTCTACACTCCGTTTCGGTCGGCGCAAAACCATTGTCCACCGGACAATGTGCGCCCTGCCGGAGGCTATATCAGCTGGGTGATTGACTCCCACCACTGATACCAGCTTATTACTCAACACCTATAGAGGTGGGAGTCATCTCCCAGCTGATATATTTTCATCTATCTTGTTCCTGCATCTCTACATCATCAAAACACAATTCTTTTATATCTCCATTATCATTCAACACATAATCCCGCATATAGACTGCATCCTCCCTCACAATGTGAGCCTGCACAATCTGCATGGGACTTGCCGGCACCCCGTTCATTAACATATATACTCCCTTTTTTTCATAACCTGCCAACTCTGAAAAAAGACTTTGATAATTCCTTTCTCTGGGGTCCCCCATGACTTTACCTCCTCCTCAATAATGCACTTCCCCGGTCGCATTGTCTTCGAAATCTGTATATGACAAACCAGAAGGATAAAATGCCGTGATACATTATCCCACATATCCAGACACGTCCACTTTTCTGCTAGAAAACAGCCGTGCATTACTATTCAACTATCTGTTGCTTTGTTACTTATCTGATTGATTTTTTCATGATCTGTTGTTATTTAATTTTTATTTGATTGTACTCTAATTGTTATCTGATTTTTTCTGATTGTTGTTTTTATCTGATTGTTATTACTCTTGAATCTTTGCGCGGAATTCACGCTATTTCTCGAATTCTTATTCTGATTGGCTAGATACTGTTAAGAATTACTTTTTAAGAAATATGTTCTAAAAATATAGTTACCAGGGAAAACTATTTTCTAGTACGGTCATTATAATGGATACTCTTTTTAAAAGCAAGCACTTTTTTGATTTTATATTTATTTTATTGAACAAAAAACTTTTTCTATGCTATACTATGTGAAAGGAAGTGATAAATATGAAGATTGAAAAATTAAGTGACAATCAGATACGCTGTACATTAACACGCGCAGATCTGGCCGAACGTCAGCTCCAACTCAGCGAACTGGCTTATGGTACAGAAAAAGCGAGATCACTTTTCCACGATATGATGCAACAGGCAGCACAGGAATTTGGTTTTGAAGCAGAGAATATGCCATTGATGATCGAGGCAATCCCTTCTTCCTCAGATTCAATCGTGCTGATCATTACTAAAGTCGAGGATCCAGAGGAACTCGACACGCGTTTTTCTAAATTCGCACCTCTTCCGGGGCAGGATGGAGATTCTTCCCGTCAGGGACTCCCTGACAAACTGGAAGGTGCTGAATCTCTTCTTGATCTGCTTGGCAAAGTCAAAGAGAAGATTAATGCTGCACAAAGTTCTTCCAAACTGGAAAATCCAGTCAGCTCTTCATCAGAATCTCTAGATGATCCTGAAACTGAAGCTTTGGAGAATGAAATACCAAAAGACGCTGCACCTAAGAAACCTGCAATCCGTCTGATTTCATTTGCCTCTATGGATAATGTCCTTGCGGCCTCACGATTACTTGGAAATATGTACTTTGGTGCGAACACTTTGTATAAAGATACTGCCGAAAATATTTATATCCTTGCGATGACTCAGTCAGAACATACACGAAAGGATTTCAGTCGACTCTGTAATATGTTATCTGAATACGGTACATTAGAGAAGACCTCGGGCGCTACAATTGCTTTCCTAGGAGAGCATTGCAAAGTACTACTGGAAAATGATGCAGTACAGCAACTGGCTAATGTTTAAACAAAACTAAGAAAAATCTTTCAGGCTTATGCCTGACAATAAAAAGCGGATTCCAATTGGAGTCCGCTTTTTATTGTTCTATTTTCTGTTGTTCTGCAAATCTAATATTACTCACCAAGTTTTGCATTAATTGTTGCATTCAGTTTCTCAACAAGAAGATCTGAATCAATTCCGTGAACATATGCAGCATCTGCAAGTGATTCTCCGATAGAGCTTGGGCATCCGATGCAATGCATTCCTAATCCTGTAAGAACATCTACAATTTCAGGGCACTGCTCATAATATGTCTGAAGCAGTTCTCCCATAGTCATTTCCTTTGTAACTCGTGCCATGTGTGCACCTCCTTTTCTTTTACGTTTTCTTATTATAATTGCTTTTCACCATTGTGTAAACATTTTATGACAATTTTCCATTAAAATTTGATTTTTTAAAAGTCAATACGTTTGCCGATTTTTTTCGACAAAATACTATTTTTATCATAACTCCACAAAACATTCGTTCTTTTATTTACCTTGAATTATCCCCAGTTTCCACACCTTTTTATGTGGATAATGTGGAAAACTTTTAGAAATCATGTATTTTTCCACCTTTTTTCACGTTTTTAGTGTGGAAAACTTGGATAACTCAATGTGGATAAATTTTTAACTATTTTTCAACAATCAAATTTTTTATACATTTTTGTCTATTTTGTATATCCGGCAATTTTTCACTTACTTAATCTGTTTTTTTATGCTTCTGTTCAATATGCACCAATTTAAAGTAATCTTCTTACTGTCAGGATTCCTTTATACGTGGCAGGCAATATCCCGATTCCTTTTCGGCTATTAATTGCATTTACAATTTGTCCGTCTCCCATGTAAATACCGACATGCCCATCATAGCAAATGATGTCCCCAGGAAGTGCTTCCGAATAACTGACTCCCCTGCCGGCACTTCGCATTTCTGAAGACGTTCTTGGAAGATTCACTCCAAAATGTGCGTAGACAGACTGCACAAAACCAGAGCAGTCAGCTCCATTTGTCAGGCTTGTGCCTCCCCAGACATATGGATTGCCGATAAACTGACATGCATAATCCACCACTGCCTGACCACTTCCGGCAGCCTCTCTCACAGCCCGAGCCTCTTCCTCTGCTTTCCTAGCCGCTTCTTCTGCCTCCGCAGCCAAACGCGCTTCCTCTTCTTCTTTAGATTCTGCATAAGAAAAAGCTTCTTTTGGATCTGCGCTTGCAGAAGCTTCTACGACTTCCTCTGCCTTCTGCTGAGCATTTCTTCCTATTATTATATACTGCGAATACACATACCCTGTAACCGAACCAGATTCAATCTTCGTCCATTCTCCAACTGGTCCTACGATTTTTGCTGCATAACCGGGATATAATTTACCCACCCATTCGCTCTGCTTTGTCGGTTCACTTCTTATATATAAAAATGATTCAACATCTGCAAAAGCCATATCTAAATACTCGCCCTTATCTTCTGGTGCCAGATAATCCTCCACCTGAATCTCTTTCTGTGAAGAATAACAATCATTCAGCACCTGCTCAATTCCCACTCCTGGCATAGTGTGATTATCCTCGATATCAGAAGCATATGCCGTAGCTGGGAAAACTCCAATAGCTCCTGTCAAGGTAACTAGGAACAATCCTTTTCTAAGAATCGAATCCATAAACTCCCTCCTTATGTTTTCTTTTCTTATCTTTTGTAAATATTACAGAATTGTTACATATGTTACGTGTTTATTATATCACGCAGCAATCCCATGTCAAGTCTATTATCCCGACTTTTCCTCATCATATTACATCCATTTTTTCACTTTTTTTACAAAATTTTACAATTAATTGTTACAAAAATATTACATTTATAAATTAAAAGTTGACAAATGGAACATTTTCTATTATTCTAATTATAGTAACAATTATCATTATCAAGGAGGTTATCGCATGGCTACATTGAAATACAGCAGACAGCGAGCATCCATTAAAGAATATCTCGATCATACAACTGAGCATCCAACTGCTGATACTGTATATCTTCATGTAAGAGAAGAATTCCCCCGTATCAGTCTTGGAACTGTTTACCGGAATCTGAATCTGCTTGCTGACATGGGCGAAGCAATTAAGATTACCACTCCTGACGGTGGGGACCGATTTGATGGCAATACTCGCCCACACTATCACGTTGTATGCACTTGTTGCAACCGGGTATTTGATCTGCATATCGACGAAGCTCACATCAATACCATGAATAAACTGGCCGAGGAGCATTTTGATGGCACGATTGATTCACATGCAACATTATTCTATGGAACTTGTCAAGACTGTATCACACAGAAAACATCCCGTAAGTCATAACAAACTTGTCAGTCTATTTTATCAAAAAGATAAATTTAATAAAAAATATTATTGACAATGACAAGTAATTATGTTATCTTAATACCAGTAACAATTACTAATATTGTTTTAGAGCTTTAAGAATAAATTCATTTACAAAAAATGCAAACGAAGCTCTGAATCACAAAACTAACTTGAACAACAAAAAATTTTAATAAAAAGAAAAGGAGATCATCATTATGAAAAAATTTGTATGTACAGTATGTGGATATGTTTACGAAGGAGAGGCTGCACCAGCTGAATGTCCAGTCTGTCACGCACCAGCTTCTAAGTTCAAAGAGCAGTCAGCCGAGAGAACATGGGCTGCTGAGCATGTAGTAGGCGTTGCACAGGGCGTAAGCGAGGATATCTTAGAGGATCTTCGTGCAAACTTCGCAGGAGAGTGTTCCGAAGTAGGAATGTACCTGGCAATGGCAAGAGTTGCACACAGAGAAGGATACCCAGAGATTGGTTTATACTGGGAGAAAGCTGCTCATGAAGAAGCTGAGCACGCTGCAAAATTCGCTGAATTACTTGGTGAAGTTGTCACAGACAGCACAAAGAAAAACCTTGAGATGCGTGTAGATGCTGAGCACGGTGCAACAGAAGGTAAATTCGACCTCGCAAGAAGAGCAAAAGCAGCTAACCTTGACGCAATCCATGACACAGTACATGAGATGGCAAGAGACGAGGCACGTCACGGAAAAGCATTCGAAGGCCTGCTTAAGAGATACTTTGGCTAAGCTACAAGCCATGCAATAAAAAAGAGGTTACACTTCGTGTGAGTTTACTCACGAAGGAGTGTAATCTCCTTTTTTATTATACGGCGACAGCCGTCCATGAAATAGAACGCAGGCTCTTTCGCTTTGCTTTTTGAATTCCATAATGAAACACTATCGTTCCGGCTCCGGCCATACAAATAAATGTGCCCCACCAGATAATCATTTCAACCGGTCCTCCACGTCTTCCGCCTTGCCCGTGATAATGACTATGCGATCCACTGCCCGAACTGCTTCCAGATCCGCCCCCGGATCCTCCACTGGAACCTCCGCCACCGGCCCGTGCATATCCTGTAACCGTAAAACACATGCAGCATATAACAATTAACAGTATTCTAAATATAACTTTATGTTTTTTCATTTTCTTCTCCATCAATCCATTCGAAACATTTTATTCTATTGTAACATAGTTATTATTGTTTCATCTCGCCTTTTACATATAGTATTTAATACTATATATAAAAGAATAGATTACTACAAGATATTGACACCGAAAACGTTTTGTTTTATAATTAAATAGTTTGAAATTCAAACTATTTAATTTCAAGCATAAATGATTCTGGAAAGGATAAATATTATGAATACAAAATTAAAACATCTTCAAATTGGTAATCTGACTGCCAGACTCCCAATTATACAAGGTGGCATGGGCGTCGGTGTCAGCCTGAGTAAACTTGCCGGAGCTGTAGCAAAAGAAGGCGGAGTCGGCATCATTTCCACTGCCCAGATTGGTTATGACGAGGAAGGCTTCGAGAAAGATCAGGCAGGATGTAATCGTCTTGCTATACGGAAACATATTCAAAAAGCAAAAGAAATCGCCTGTGGCAACGGACTTATCGGAGTAAATATCATGGTGGCTCTAAAGCATTATGAAGAACACGTAAAAGAGGCCGTTGCCGCTGGTGCCGATGTCATTATCAGTGGTGCCGGACTACCGATGAAACTTCCGGCTCTTGTCAGTGAAACTTGCCGTACAAAGATTGCACCAATTGTATCGTCTAAAAGAGCATTACAGATTATTTTAAAACGCTGGGCACACAGATATGACAGAACCGCTGATTTTATTGTAATTGAAGGTCCAAAAGCAGGTGGACATCTTGGATTTTCTACGGAAGAACTTCTTAATATTAATTCTCTTAATTATGATGAAGAAATCAAAAATATAATTGAATATAAAAAAGAGTATGAAAAACAATACAACAAAAAAATACCAGTCATTGTTGCCGGTGGTATCTTTGACTCAGCAGACATTGCCCACGCATTGGGACTTGGCGCAGATGGTGTTCAAATTGCAAGCCGTTTTGTTGCAACAGAAGAATGTGACGCATCAGATGCATATAAGCAAGCTTACATACATGCCAGAGAAGAGGATATTCAAATAATCCAAAGTCCTGTCGGAATGCCGGGCAGAGCACTTCGCAATGAGTTCATCAAGAATATAGAACGAGAGCGTCAGCCAATAAAAAAATGCTATAACTGCCTTGCCCAGTGCAATCCTGGCACTGTTCCTTATTGCATTACTCAGGCGCTGATCAATGCTGTAAAAGGTGATATTGAAAATGGGCTTATCTTCTGCGGAAGCAATGTTGGCAGAATTCATCAAATGACTACCGTACATAATTTGATGGAAGAACTTACCGATTTTTCTTCACTTATTGAAAGTTAAGTCTCAAAACAGGCATCTCCGCCAATGAGCGGAGATACCTGTTTTCATTATTTATTTTCTAACTGTTCAATTTTCTTCATTAATTCTCTAATTACTTGATCCTGCTCTTTGAGCCTATCGTCCTGTTCTTTGAGCCTATCATCCTGTTCTTTGAGCCTATCATCCTGTTCTTTGAGCCTATCGTCCTGTTCTTTGAGCCTATCGTCCTGTTCTTTGAGCCTATCGTCCTGTTCTTTAAGTTTGTTAATTTGATCTTTAATTCTATCATCCTGTCCCTTAAGTATTTCTTCCTTCTGTTTTATATCTTCTTGCATCTCGTCAATCATTAACTGTGCCGTGTTCCGATCCATTTCTGCTAATTCTTTCGAGAACATTCCCATCACCTCTTCAATATTCTGACAGATTTCATAGACTTGCTGATACATTTCCTTGAAATCCGGATATTTTTCAATAACCTTCAAAATAATATCCGGATTATCTGAACCCATAAATGCAAGCCATGCATCTCGTCTAGTTTCCAGTTGTATACCTATATTTTGCTGGTATTTTAAAAATATGTCAATAGAAATAAATAAATATTTTTGCAAAAGATTCAGTTGGATTCCTGTATTTGAATGTTGTTCAAAATAATGAATATATGTGTCCGGAAATTCATGAAACTCGGTTGGACTTTTTTCAAACAGAACAATCGTGTATACATCTTTTACATCAGTATAATTAAATTTCTTTCTTTTTTTACTTCGTACTTTTTTGTATTGACGTAACAACAAATCTGCTGAATAACATGCACTTCTTGCTCCTGGAAATTTATATCCGATTTTCTGAACTTCCAGATTTACAATACTTCCATCTTCCAACTCGACTACCATATCCATAATCACAAGCGTAGATTCGTCCGAAATCCGTGTTCCATCGTTCGGAAGCACTTCCTTAATATGTACCTGCTGCCCTATCAATAATGAAAGTAATTCTTCTACTCGTTCCGGCACTGTTTCCGGATTCAAGATTTCTTTACTAATAAAATCATACATAATTTTTACACCTTTTACTCCCGTGCAAAAATTCAGAAATTCCTTTCGGTACTTTTTTTTCCAGCTATAAAATTCTTGTTTTAATTTCGGTTTTGCTTCAATTTCAGCTAATACCTCTTGTCTGGTATGAATCATTGGAAAATACTGTCGTAATTTGTTGGTCATAGTCTATACCCTCCTTCAAAATTTTGTCATCTGTTCTTTCATATCGGGTATTTGTTTCAGAAATCGAAACACCGAGATGAACGCCTAACGGCTTTGGGAATATCTGGAGACTAGATCTTCTCCTAAGATGAACGTAGCATAACATATATTATTCAAAAAATAAAGTGTATTTTACATTTAGTAATAATAATTAATAATTCGTTAATATATCAGTGATAAGATTCCCTTCCATCTGTTATGGCCTCTGGAGAGCTTTCGTATACGCAGGAAACTACCTTTTCTACGTATACGAAAAACAGCCTGAAAGTTTTCCTCTCAGACTGTTTCTTATTCTCTGCTATTTTTTGCTTTCCTCGCTGTTTTGACATGAAAATGATGTCTGCTGCACGGCTCCTTCATCTTCATCTGCTACAGCACAAATGCGTACATCACTACAAAGTGGCACAGGCTTCCTCCCATCACGAACAGATGAAAAATCTCATGGCTTCCAAAATTTTTATGCTTCCTGTTAAAAATCGGAAATTTCAGTGCATAGATCACTCCGCCGACTGTATAAATGATTCCGCCTGCTAAAAGCCATCTAAATCCCGCCGGCGGCAGGGAATTGAGCAGTTGTGTAAATGCAAGTACACAAGTCCACCCCATTCCGATATAAAGTACGGAAGATACCCACTTCGGGCAAAATACCCAAAACGCCTTTATCAGAATTCCCGCAATTGCGAATCCCCATACAATTGCCAGTAGAATCCATCCCATACGTCCGCCGAGCACTAACAGACAAATTGGTGTATAACTTCCGGCAATCAGTACGCTGATCATCATATGGTCAATTTTCTTCAGAATCGTATTTACCTTCTTGGAAATGTTAAATGTATGGTATGTCGTGCTGGCTGCATAAAGCAGGATCAGACTTACCGCATAAACTGCAATAGATACAAGATAAATCCTGCCAGGCTCATGAGCTGCTTTGATAAGCAACGGAATTGCTGCAAATATTGCCATCAGCATCCCAATAAAATGTGTGATCGCACTTCCCGGATCTTTTACATGTTCTTCTATTACTTTTGCCATAACTTACCCCTCCTGAAAATAATGTTATATTCTTCTTTCGTATTTCCATACGTAGTTTTGATTACTACTTGTTCTTATATCAATATTATAACCGTTATTTTCAAAAAAGCAAGTACTTAAATATTAAATATTTCACCTCTATTCTCAATCAATTGTAACTTCTCTTTCCTTTTCATATGCTTAATCGCATACTCCCGGCTCATTGCCTCTTCCTTCGTGGCAAATGTTTCCGAATACACCAGCTTCACCGGCAGACGGCTCTTCGTATATTTCGCGCCTTTTCCTGCATTATGAGCCTGTATTCTTTTTTCCAGATTGTTCGTCCAGCCAGTGTAGAGACTACCGTCCCCACACTCCACAATATATGTATAATTCATGATTTCTCCTTTAATTGGGGACATAGCAAAACTTCATTTTACTACGTCCCCAATTATACACATTCTTTATCTTTTTGTCATATAATCTACAGGGTTTACTGGTGTTCCATCTTTTCGTAATTCCATATATACGTTGCATCCTTCCACGCTGTAATACTTTGTCGGCTGTCCGATATAGCCGAGAATGCTTTTTGCCTCTACCTGGTCGCCGACTTTTACTGGCACTTCTTTTAACTGTCCGTAAAGGACTTCGTAACCATTTCCAAGGTCTACGGTCACGGTTGTTCCTGTCTGTGCGGTCACATCAATGGATTTAATTATTCCCGGTGCACCGCACAGAACCTGGTCTCCTTCTGCTCCGCTGATAACCAATGCCGGATTATACTTGTATTGGTCTAGTGTCGCGAAGTAAACTGTTTTGTCCATGCTGTAATTCATAAGCACCGTGCCGCTTACAGGCCAGATCATCTTGCTGTCGCTTGTAAAGTTTGCGGAAGATGCACCGCCCGCTGTCCTTGCCGCCTGCTGACTTCCGTTAGTCTGACTGTTGCCGTCCTGGTTGCCATTATTTCCGGATTCATCTGTGTTTCCGGCTGTTGCAGCATTTTTGCTTGCAGTCCCTGTTGTTCCTGCACCAGAGCCACTCTTTTCGGCTTTTCCACCGGTTCCGGCTCCATCCGTGCCTGACTCGGAAGCACTGTCTTTCTGTGCATTTCCACTTGCTTCCTGACTGGCTTCCTCCAGTGCTTTCTTCTGTTCCTCCAGTTGTGCTTTTGCGAGCTCCCCTTCTTTTTTCACTGTCTTGTAATCCCGCATTGTGTATGTTCCAACAATTGCTATGGCTGCCACAAAGCACAGAACTGCCGCCAGTGTCGCCTTACGATTTCTCTTTTGCTTCTGCCTTGGCGTCATTTTTTTCGGACCGGCATGTTCTTTGCCGCGATCCATCTTATTATTATCGTTCATTTTCATCACCACCTCTGACTCTATTCTTGCCAGATTGTAGTGGTACTATACAAACTACATATAAAATATTGTCTTTGACTTTTTCTAGCCTTTCTTATATGGAAATTTCAAGAATGCCTCGGCTTTTTGTACAATACTACTATGACTTTACAAATTTTGCTACTCTCCTGCTCCGCCTTCCACCTGCACGATCTCCACGCCTTCTTTCAGTTCTGTCCCTTCGAAAAAATGTGCCAGTATCTCTTCCATGCTTTTTCCTTCTTTTGCCATTTGATTTGCCGTGTACTGGCTTAAGCCCAGTCCATGCCCGATACCCCGGGTCGTGATCCGCAGCTTTCCGTCATATTTCTGAAAAGAAAAGCAGCTTGATGCGAGATGATAATTGGTCCGGAATTCTTCTCCACTCACGGTGTCATTTCCAACCCGGACGCTAAGTACATATCCTGCAGTGTCTACCCCAGTCACTTCTGCATCCATATCGTCTATAGTAATTGTCTGAATTTGTTCTTTCGACTCAATATCTAGCGGACAGTCCACAATCTTCAGATACGGATAATCTTCGCTCCCCAGCGCCTCCCGTCCATCCCTTGTACTTCCATTACTGAGTCTGCAAAATGGTGTCTTTGCCAGCGCATTTTCATAAGTTAGCACCTGTCCGTTGGTCTCCTCCCATGCATGCTCAAGCCGCTTATAATACTTGGAATATTGATCTGCTCCCCAGGAATCCTGCATATCTTTCTTTGTCCAGTATCTCTCTTCTAATATAGTATCTGCCCCTGCGCCAAGCGCCAGACATACCTGGGTCCGCACAAGAACTGCCTGGGTTTTTAAAGCTTCCTCCTCATAAACCGCAGGGATTTCTCTGGCCATAATTCCAATACAGTATTCACTGAGCGGCATCTGAATTTTATCCACATTTTCAGCATTAGAATCTTCCTGTTTTCCACCATCACTGCCGGACTTTTCTCCGTCTGCCTTCACATTTACCATAGTCTCGTCCACTCTGGAAGCTCCATAAGCTCCCGGTCCGCTTAAGAACACGGTGATAATATAGGGCAGCAATATAATGATCAGAAGATAGCACCCCAGTTTCTTTAATCTATATTTCAAATATGCAAATCTCATATAAAAAACGCCCTCCCATATAAAATATGAGAAGACGTTCTTTTTTATTCTTCAAGAATGCCTTTGCATTGTTTCTGCATGAACTAAACTTCTACTGTCACTTTATCCAGATGCCAGATATCATCCACATACTCCTGAATCGTTCTGTCAGATGAGAATTTTCCACAGCTTGCAGTATTCAGAAGTGCCATCTTAGCCCATCTGTCTTTGTCGCGGTAAGCTTCTTCAACCTTCTTCTGTGTATCCGCATAAGAACGGAAATCCTTCAGAATGAAATACGTATCGGCTTTGCTTCCACCTTGAGCTGTCAGAAGTGAATTATACAGGTCACGGTACATTTCCTTATCACCTTGTGAATATGTTCCATCCACAAGCTGGTTCACAACGCGTCGGATATCGGCATCACTATTGTAGATATCCATCGGATTGTAGCCGCCATTGTTCTCGTAATTGATGACCTCGTCAGAGCTGAGTCCGAAGATAAATGCATTCTCTGCACCAACTTCTTCAACAATCTCCACATTTGCTCCATCCATCGTTCCAAGTGTCGGTGCGCCGTTGAGCATGAACTTCATATTACCGGTTCCTGATGCCTCTTTGGAAGCTGTGGAAATCTGCTCGCTTACATCAGCTGCTGCGAAGATGATCTCAGCATTTGACACACGATAATCTTCGATGAATACAACTTTCAGTTTGCCGTTGATACTGCGGTCGTTGTTGACTACATCCGCAACGGAATTGATCAGTTTGATGATCTGTTTTGCACGGATATATCCTGCGGAAGCTTTTGCTCCGAAGATAAATGTTCTCGGATAGAAGCTTATTTCCGGATGTTCCTTGATCTCGTTGTATAAGTACATTACATGTAAAATATTAAGAAGCTGTCTCTTGTACTCGTGCAGTCTCTTGACCTGTACATCGAAGATAGATCTTGGATCCACTTCAATGCCATTGTGCTCTTTAATATATTTTGCCAGGCGGACTTTATTCTCATACTTGATGCTCATAAATTCCTTCAGAGCTTCCTCATCGTCCACCCATTTTTTCAGTCCTGACATCAGAGACAGATCTGTGATCCAGTCCTTTGTTCCAAGCTTATCTGTTACCCAGTCAGCTAGCAGCGGATTTCCATGCATCAGGAAACGTCTCTGTGTAATTCCGTTTGTCTTATTGTTGAATTTCTGTGGCATCATTTCATAGAAATCATGAAGCTCCTGTTTTTTCAGAATTTCTGTATGAAGTCTTGCAACTCCATTGACAGAGTATCCGGCTACGATTGCAAGATGAGCCATCTTTACCTGACCATCTCTTAAAATCTGCATCTTTGCTACTTTCTCTTCATTTCCCGGATACATCTCACGGATCTGAGCCACAAAGCGGCGGTCAATCTCCTGGATGATCTGGTATACACGAGGAAGCAGCCTGGAGAACAGGTCGATTGGCCATTTTTCCAGAGCCTCTGACATGATAGTGTGGTTCGTGTAAGCGCAGGTCTTTGATGTGATTTCCCATGCCTCATCCCAGCCAAGTCCTTCCTCATCAAGAAGAAGTCTCATAAGCTCGGCAACTGCTACCGTCGGATGCGTATCATTCATCTGAATCGTCATCTTCTCCGGCAATTTATGGATATCATCATGGTGCTTTTTATATTTTGTAAGCGCAGCCTGAAGACTGGCAGATACGAAGAAATACTGCTGTTTCAGTCTCAGTTCCTTTCCTGCATAGTGGTTATCGTTCGGGTACAGAACCTCTACGATCGTTTTTGCCAGATTCTGCTGCTCTACCGCTTTGTGATAGTCACCGCGGTCAAATGAATCTAACTGGAAATCTACGATTGGTTCTGCGTCCCAGATACGAAGTGTATTTACAATATGATTATCATATCCTACGATCGGATAATCATACGGAACTGCCAGAACGGATTCATAATTCTCCTGTTTAAAACGGATATCTCCGGTCTTATCATCGTACTCTACACGGATATTTCCACCGAAACGTACTTCCTTTGCATACTCCGGTCTGCGAAGTTCGAATGGATTGCCGTTCTTCAGCCAGTTATCCGGTCTTTCTTCCTGATAGCCATCTTTGATCTTCTGCTTGAACATACCATAACGGTAGCGGATACCGCAGCCGTAAGCCGCATAGCCAAGAGATGCCAGTGAATCCAGGAAACATGCAGCGAGACGACCAAGTCCCCCATTTCCAAGTGCCGGGTCCGGCTCCTGATCCTCAAGTTCATTCAGGTTCAGACCCATTTCTTCCAGAGCCTCTTTCACCTCTTTATATGCTGTCATATTGATCAGGTTATTGCCAAGAGCTCTTCCAAGCAGGAACTCCATGGACATGTAATACACGATCTTCGGATCATCTTTCTCGTACTGCTTCTGAGTTGCGATCCAGTCATCGATAATTGCATCTTTTACGACATAAGAAACCGCCTGATAAAGCTCCTGCTGAGATGCTTCGTCTACAGTTTTTCGGAACAGTTGCTTAACATTCTGTTCTACATCCTTCTTAAATGCTTCTTTTTCAAATCTCGGATTAATCATATTGTTTTGATCCTTTCTTACTCTTGTGCCAGAAAACGAAGAACAGGTCTGCCGGAGCAGACCTGTTCACATCTGTTATTGCTTCTCTACTCCAAGAGTTACTGCCTCACCATTGATCTTCCACTCTTTCACATAGCCTGCAGGTGTTGCTTTTTTCACCTCCAGCGCCAGTGTCTCAGCTCCGATCTCATCAGCATTTTTCGCAAATACAGTTTCTGCCTTCTCACTTCCTTCATATGTGATCACGATCTTATCCATGACCTCAAAATCAGCTTCCTTACGCATTGTCTGTACTTTGCTGATGATCTCACGCACGAATCCTTCCTCCAGAAGTTCCTCGGATAAGTTCGTATCAAGAACAACTGTGATTCCGTTGTCATCCTCAGATACATATCCTTCCATCTGTGCAGTATCGATCAGAAGATCTTCACGGTTCAGGACTACTTCTTCACCATTTACCTCAAATCTCAGGCAACCATTCGCATTCAGCTCATCCATAGCAGCATTTCCATCCAGTCCGCTGAGTACATTTTTGATTCCCCCTAACAGTTTACCATATTTTGGTCCGACTGTCTTTAGCTGAGGTTTAAAAGAATAGGACGTAAAGTCACGTACTTCTTGTGTAAATGTTACATTTTTCACATTTAATTCATCGGCAACGATGGCATCAAAGAACTCGGAAAGCTCAAAATCAGCTTTGACATACATCTGTCCGATTGGCTGACGGTTCTTGATATTTGCAGTATTTCTGCAGGCACGTCCCATAACAACCAGTTTCAGAACACGGTCCATATTCTCCTCAAGCTCTTTGTCGATGTGCGCTTCATTTACCTTCGGGAAATCACACAGGTGGATACTCTCAGGAGCATTTGCATCAATACTTCTTACGAGGTTCTGGTAAATGTCTTCTGTCATGAACGGGATCATCGGAGCTGCAGTCTTGCAGATCTCTACCAGTGCTGTGTAAAGTGTCATGTAAGCATTGATCTTATCCTGCTCCATGCCCTTTGCCCAGAAACGCTCACGGCTGCGTCTTACATACCAGTTACTCATGTCATCAACAAAGCTCTGAAGTGCCTTTGCAGCCTCTGGGATCTTGTAGTTTGCCAGATCCTCATCTACTGCTTTGATCGCAGAATTGAGCTTTGACAGAAGCCATTTGTCCATAACAGACAGCTTCTCATACTCTAATGTATATTTTGTTGCATCAAATTCATCAATATTCGCATACAGTACAAAGAATGCATAAGTATTCCACAGAGTTCCCATGAACTTACGCTGTCCCTCTGTCACTGCTTTTCCGTGGAAACGGTTCGGCAGCCACGGCGCACTGTTAATGTAGAAATACCAGCGGATAGCGTCTGCTCCATATTTCTCCAGTGCATCGAACGGATCGACCGCATTTCCCTTGGACTTACTCATCTTCTGACCATTCTCATCCTGAACATGTCCAAGGACGATAACGTTCTTATAAGGAGCTTTGTTGAAGATCAGAGTTGAGATTGCAAGCAGTGAGTAGAACCATCCACGAGTCTGGTCTACCGCCTCTGAGATGAAGTCTGCCGGGAAATGTTTCTCGAACAGTTCCTGATTCTCAAATGGATAGTGATACTGTGCAAATGGCATGGATCCACTGTCGAACCAGCAGTCGATCACTTCTGGTACACGGTGCATCTCTTTTCCACACTTCGGACACTTAATCGTCACATTATCAATATATGGGCGATGAAGCTCGATCTCATCCGGACAGTTATCAGACATAGATTTCAGCTCTTCAATACTTCCGATCGAATGCTGGCATCCGCACTCACACTCCCAGATATTCAGAGGAGTTCCCCAGTAACGGTTACGGCTGATGCCCCAGTCCTGGACATTTTCAAGCCAGTCACCAAAACGTCCTTTACCGATACTCTCCGGAATCCAGTTGATCGTATTATTATTCGCGATCAGATCATCCTTTACTGCTGTCATCTTAATGAACCATGACTCACGAGCATAGTAAATAAGCGGCGTGTCACATCTCCAGCAGTGTGGATAGCTGTGCTCGAACTTCGGTGCATCGAAAAGAAGTCCTCGTCCGTCCAGATCCTTTAACACTTCCGGGTCTGCCTTCTTCACGAATAATCCGGCGAATGGAGTTGTCTTGCCCATCTCACCTTTTTCATCTACTAACTGAACAAATGGCATGTCATATTTACGTCCGACTTTCGCATCGTCCTCACCAAATGCAGGCGCGATATGAACAACTCCGGTACCATCTGTCAATGTTACATAAGTATCACATGTTACATAAAATGCTTTTTTATTCTGCTTTGCGGCGCAGTCATAAGCACACTGATAAAGCGGCTCATACTCTTTGTACTCAAGATCCTGACCTTTGTATGTCTCAAGAACTTCATAAGCCTTTACACCATTCTCCTCATCGCCAAGTTTACCAAGAACCGTATCAAGAAGAGCAACAGCCATGTAGTAAGTATATCCGTCAGCAGCTTTTACCTTCGCATAATCCTCTTCCGGATTTACACAAAGCGCAATGTTAGATGGCAGAGTCCATGGAGTTGTTGTCCATGCAAGAATATATGCGTCCTCGTCTTTCACTTTAAAACGAACGATCGCTGAACGCTCTTTTACGTCTTTGTATCCCTGAGCCACTTCCTGTGCAGACAGCGGAGTTCCACAGCGCGGACAGTAAGGCACGATCTTAAATCCTTTATAAAGAAGTCCTTTATCCCAGATCTTCTTCAGTGCCCACCACTCAGACTCAATAAATGTGTTGTGATAAGTAACATACGGATCATCCATATCAGCCCAGAAACCTACAGTATTAGAGAAATCCTCCCACATACCTTTGTATTTCCACACACTCTCTTTACACTTTTTGATAAATGGCTCAACACCATATTTTTCAATCTGATCCTTTCCGTCAAGACCAAGAGCCTTCTCGACCTCCAGCTCGACCGGCAGTCCGTGAGTATCCCATCCGGCCTTTCTCGGAACTTCATACCCCTTCATAGTACGGTAACGAGGAATCATATCCTTGATAACACGTGTCAAAACATGGCCGATATGCGGTTTACCATTCGCAGTCGGCGGTCCATCATAAAACATATACTGTGGACAGCCCTCACGGTCCTCCATACTCTTCTCAAAAATGTGATTGTCTTCCCAGAATTTCTCCGTTTCCTTCTCCCGGTCAACAAAATTCATGTCTGTTGAAACCTTCTTATACATAATATCCTCCTTGTTGGGGACGTAGCATTTTGCCAAAGTACTACGTCCCAATCATTGATTAAGGGTGTCCCTTTTTGCATTTTGCGGTGTCCCTTTTTTACCATTAAACATAACTTATTGTAAAGATATTACTTTCTTATACAATAAAACAGGCTCCCGTCCTGATTAGGACGAAAGCCTTATACTTACGTTTATAAACCACCTAAACATACTGACATATGCTTTCCCTGTAACGGTGGAACTCCGTCAGGTCTTACTGAATTCTGTTCCTTATGCCTGTGCAGATGCCCTGGCTCATATCACAGATCGTTCAAACTCTGAAACTCGGAAGTGATCTTCAATTATATCTTACTTGTACCGGATTCCCACCATCGCCGGTTCTCTGTATCGTTGGGATATAACCTACTGTCTTCGTCAACGTCTTTAAAATATCTTATATACTTTTTTATTATACGAGTTTTATCACAGATTCGTCAAGGGGTTAAGCCCCTTTTTACAGGCAAAGTTTCTATGGACCAGAGTATTGTCAGCCAGCGTGAGATTCACGTAGATACAGAAAGTTATGTAACGGCTCTTCGTGCTTCCCTGCGCCAAAGCCCGGATGTTATACTCCTCGGGGAAATGCGTGATTACGAAACTATGCAGGTTGCTATGATCGCCGCTGAGACGGGACATTTGATCTTCTCGACCCTGCATACGATCGGTGCAGCCAGCACGATCGTATGCATTATCGATGTATTTCCTCCAAACCAGCAGCATCAGATAGCTGTCCAGTTATCCATGGTACTGCAGGCAGTCATCTCACAGCAACTTGTTCCATCTATTGATGAGAAAATGATTCCTATCTTCGAGATTATGACTGTGACACCGGCAATCCGCAATATGATCCGTGATAATAAGATTCCGCAATTGGAAGGCATAATTTCCTCCTCCGCCAGCGGAGAAATCATTTCCATGGATTCCAGTCTTTTAACTCTTTATAAAGAAGGGCAGATTACAGCAGAAACTGCATTGGCATACGCAACTAATCCGGAGCTGCTGAAAAGAAAAATGTAGGTTGTGCACGATCATCACCTGTCCGGGCGGGCTTTGGAAACTATGCTCACCACGGACACATAAAAAAATGAGGGCATAAGTGATTGTACCGCAAAACTTATATCCCCATTTTTCTATTTTATTTCTGCTATTTTATTTTCTGGTTTTTACTGTCCCTTTTCTTCACATTTCTTGTTGGCTGGATTTCTTACTCAAGTTCCTGGATTGCCTCAATTGTCTTGTGATACTCTGCTGTTACCTTGCTCATATAATCTGAAATGTTCGGATTACCTGGAACTGCAGTGTCTTCATTTCTCAATTCCTCTGTAAGCTGGCTGCTCACCTGATAAAGGCTTGTCAGTGACAGGTTCTGGCAGACACCCTTCAGTGTATGGGCTGCACGGAATGCTTCTTTGTAATCACCCTCGCTTAATGTTCTCTCAAGATCGGCGTAGCTCTTATCATCCCGAAATTTCAGGAGAAACTTTCTCACAAGCTTCTCACCCATCAGACGTCTTACTACATCATCATAATCACCGCCGATTTTCTCGTATACTTCTTTTAACTCCATTTTGACCTTTCCCCCAATTCAAATACTGTACCTTACTATGTGTTCGCAACTGTGTTTTACTGTTTCTTTCTCTTATTACTTTTTTTTCTTATGCGGGACACCGTAGCTACAAATGTTATGATCAATATTACTAAAAGAATGCTCAGCCCCAGAATAATTTTTCCTTTTGTTGTTCCAAGTGACAGGTGTTTCCCGGATTTAGTCTGTTTTTTACTGTTGTCATGTCCACTGGATTTGCTTTCGTCCTGAGTACTGTCTGTATGCGCTTTCAAATAGGATTTGCTAAGCTTCACCTTTGCAGTTCCAAGTTCATGACCATCGTAACTGTATGTCACAATTCCTGTGTTGCTATCTTCTGTATCCTGCGTGATTTTCTGATTCAAAGCTGTAAAATCCACACCATTTGGCAACATCACATAATTCGGTTCACTCTGCCCGTCTTCTGTCAGAAATGTTTCAATATCCTCAGATTTCTCCTGGGTTGTCACATCTACTTTTGTGAAATTATGAAATGCATATTCAAATAAATTCGTGGTATCCGGATATATGTTCTTTCCGTGAGTCCTCAGTACCACACACACCAGCTGAGTCTGCCCATTGTCCGCCATCGTAATCAGCGTTGACAACGCATCTGATGTATAACCAGTCTTTCCACCTATTGTATATGGATAATAATTGGAATTCGACGGCTGAAGCATTTTATGCTTTTGATGGAAAACGTGTTCTTCCGTCGTTTCGCTGGCTGGAATTGTATAATTGAGAGTCTGTACAATCTGGAAAAATTCCGGATGTTTGAACAACTCCCGTCCAATCAGCGCCATATCTCTTGCACATGTGTAATGATTCGGATCATGCAGTCCATTTGTATTAGCAAAATGGGAATTCTCACCGCCCAGTTCCTTGCATCGGCTGTTCATCTGCTCTACGAACCAGTTGTAATCATGACCGGCATTCACTCCGACACTCTCACCTATTGCATATGCTGCTTCATTGGCAGATGCCAGAAGCATCGCATGCATTGCCTGATCCAGTGTGATTACATTTCCCTCTTTTAATCCGACGGAAGAATCTCCTCTCTGTAAAAACGCTACGCTGTCGTGGCTGAATGTCACATTATCCGTCAGTTGTCCATTTTCCAATGCTACAAGCGCCGTCAATACTTTCGTAATACTTGCTGGATATTCATGAGCATCTATATTCTTGGCATACAGAATTGCTCCCGTTCCGACTTCCATAACAATTCCGGCTTCTCCATAAGTCCCAGGTCCCTGCGGCCAGTCCTTATATCCATTCGATTCCACCGGCATATCATAGACCTGCTGCAATTCCTGAGCCTTTTGTTCTTCCGGTGTCAGTGCCTGCGCATCTGTACTCTGTGCGTCTATGGTCTGTGCATTCTCCGCAGCCGTTACCCCTGTCGCATATACACTCACCGCAGTATTAGCTGTAAACGTCACTGCCATAAGTGCCGTAAGCATCGCCGCGATGACTCGTTTGCCTGATATCATTGGCATTTCCTCCAGGTATTCTTCTTACTTAGTCTTTTTATTTTATCACATTTTTCTGCTGGATTCTATAATTATCTCCATAAAAAGACAAGATAAAAAGACAAGATAATGACACGTATTTGCATTTTCCACAAGGATTGCTTATAATGAAAATATTTCATAACCTTGCACTGATAATAGGTAACGTTACATAAGGCGCTTAAATCAAAAATAGGAGCATTTTTATGCATGTAGGAAAAAAATCACAAAAAAGAGAAAAATCTGTAATGTCAGTTTCTTTATATGGTAACGTAGTCTTTGTTGTAATCGAGCTGGTCATGGCAATTGCAACCGGCTCTCAGGCAGTCCTCCTGGACGCAGTCTACGATGGAGTGGAGTTTTTTATGCTGCTTCCGTCCGTGTTCCTGATTCCACTTTTATACCGCCCGTCAAATGAACAGCATCCATTTGGATATATGCAGCTGGAAACACTATTCGTTGTAGTAAAAGGCATCACCATGACAGCCGTTACATTTGGACTGATTTTCAATAATATCCATCTGATGTTGCACGGAGGACACATTGTATCCTTTCATACAATTGCCGGATTTGAAATGTTCGCCTGTATTTTAAGCGTGATTGTCACAATTTATCTGCGAATTAAGAATAAAAACCTTCATTCTCCACTCATTACAATGGAGCTGCAAGGCTGGCAGATCGACTCCGTCATATCCCTCGGCATGGCATTCGCATTTTTACTGCCACTTATGATACCATTCGCATGGTTCGACCGCGTAACACCATATCTGGATCAAATCATTACGATTCTTCTGTCTGTTATTATGATCCAGACGCCAGTCCGCACAGTCATCACCGGAATCCGCGATCTCATGCTGATTCCACCAGAGGAAGAAACAATCGAAGACATCAAAAAGACCGTAGAACCAATCATCGGTATCTACGGCCACAAAAATCTATACTACGATATTGTAAGAACCGGAAGAAAACTCTGGATCAGCGTCTACATCACATTCGACAAAGATATCGTATCACTGGCAAAATTCAAACACCTGCAAGATAAGTGCATCAAAGCACTGGCACAGAAATATCCAAATTTCTACTTCGAATTACTGCCGGATATCGAATTCACCGGAATTGTAGAAGAATAAAACACAATTCAAAAAGGGACAGGTTAAAGTGCAGTTGGGGACGGGGGTTTTTTGAAAAAAACCCCTCCCCAACCGGAAAAAGGAGGTTTTGTATACACAACATGTACAATAAGGATTCCAACTATATTAGCATTGGCGAAATGGCAAAGATCAATCGGACTACGGTTCCGACTCTTAAGCTCTACGACTCTATGGGACTTCTCACGCCGCGTTATGTGGACGAACACACATGCGCAACTATCGTAAACCGCATCCCAGCAGTCCTTCGCTTATCGCCTTTCTTATCTCCTTGATTCCGGTCTCTTTATATCCTGCCGTATCTGCCGTTATAACAATTGATAGCAGGTCATACACCGTTCCATTCCAACGCAGTTTCAGGCTGTCTTGCACATATGCCCATATATTACCAGGCATGACCTCTTCACAATTAGCCGGTACATATTCCGGAAATGTAAAATCAGCCGGATTAATATTGTATTTATTCAGGTACTGTTCCGTTACCTTTTCTTTCACCAGATTACAAAGCGTCTCTGTCTGCTCGCCGGTCAGACCGTATTCGTTGATTTCATCTGAAGATTCCCCTTTTTCTGCGGTATCTGCCGCCCCCTCTTTCTGCTTGTCATCGCTCTGGGATACATTTGTCTGCGCCTTGTCCTCCGTCTTTGAAGAACATGCAGACATCGGTATCACCATTGCCAATACCAGAACTCCAATTACAATTTTTCTCTTCATCTCTTTTCCTCCAATTTGTGTATTTTTCAAGATTACTTTTTCGCACAAGTACAAAAGTTGAAAATGTATCTGTTCTGCAATCCTGACTTCCCACTAAGACTTGCTTTAGAGTCTTGAATATATTTATATTATACCCTCCCCGTGTATTTGAATTGCAACAGAAAACATAGAATTTTTTGCGCCTAATGTCTTTTAACCACTTTCCATATAAAGCAAAAAATCAAAGCGTCTGGCCTGGATACGCTTGCTTTTATCTCTTATAAATGCTAAAATACAATAGCTGAGTTTCCTTAGTTAAATGGATATAACAAGCGTCTCCTAAGGGTCAGGTGGAGCAATCCCCTTTTGGAAGCGATTTATGAAATAAATTTGAAAATTGCTCCATTACAATTAAATAAGTCTCAGTACCTCAGTAGGATAGAGGGTTCGCCTCCTAAGCGAAACGTCGCAGGTTCGATTCCTGTCTGGGACGCCAGCAAACAACGCTGAAAGCCTTGATTTATCGAGGTTTTCAGCTTCTTTTGTTTTTGGCTTATAACCTGTCGGATAAGAACATATTCAATTTATATTTTGCAATTTCTTTTGATTTTCAGAATTTGTAATTCGATATTTTTATGACTGTTTGAGTAGAAGAGTTTGCTAACACTTTTTTTATTTTGAAAAAATATCAGCAGATTTTTGAAGATTTGCTAACACTTTTGAAAAATTACTTTGAAGCTGATTGTTTCAAAAGCATTGCTTCTATCACGACAAGCTCTTTTTCATTCATGGAGTTTAGAAGCACATCAATGTGCTTTCTGCAAGAACTTGACCTTGCCCCTCCGTCCGCATGAATAAACTGGTCAACTGAAACGTCAAACATGGTAATGAGTTTAACAAAAAGGTCGAAGCTGGGATACTGACCTTTGTTCTCAATATTCATAATGGTACGGGAGTCACGGTCTACTAATTCCGCAACATAGGCTTGTGTCCAGCCCTTTTCTTCTCTGGCTCTTTTGAGAGCCGCCCCGAGGCCGTGAAAGTCAAACCTTCTTTCATCTTGGTTCATTCTCATATCACCCTATATCATTCTACATTTCGTGTTAGATTATGGGAATGTAATGAAGTTTTACATTAGGTTGTATTTTATTTCTCGTTTCTCCCCAAATGTTGATTGTGGCGATCCACTTGACAAAACTGCTCTTTCTGACTATACTGTATATGCATATAGAAATACAGTTAGGGGGATTGTATGCACATAGTAATATCAAACACATCAGATTTGCCGATTTATGCGCAGATAAAGGAGCAAGTCAAAGAACAAATTTTGTCGGGTGAGCTTGAGGAAGATGAAATGCTACCATCACTTCGACAGTTGGCAAAGGATTTGAAAATCAGTGTATTGACTACTACACGAGCCTACAACGAGTTAGAGGAAGAAGGTTTTATTACAAGTCGTCAAGGTAAAGGATTCTTTGTAATGTCGAGTGGTTCAAATCTCATTCGAGAACAGCTAATACAAGAGGTAGAAAAAAATCTTAACAGTGCAATATTGGCGGCTGAACGAGCTTCTATGACCGATGAAGAACTTATTAAGCTCCTACGGCTTTTATTGGAGGTAAACCATGAGTGAACAATGTTTAGAATTAAAAAATGTATGCAAAAGTTTTCGTGATTTTACGCTGAATAATATTAGCTTCACATTGCCACAAGGGTATATTATGGGACTTGTCGGCCCGAATGGAGCAGGAAAAACGACAACAATTCAGCTTATTCTCAATATGCTTGAAAAAGATGCTGGCAAGATTTTGGCCTTTGGTAAAGATAATGTGGTTAGTGAAAAAGAGATAAAGCAGGATATTGGTATTGTTTTTGATAGCATATTTTATGTGGATAGCTGGACAGTAAAAGATACAGAAAAAGCAGTATCTATTTTTTACGATAACTGGCGACATGATATTTTTAACGATATGGTTAAACGCTTTGACTTACCGCTAAATAAAAAGGTTGGCGAGTTATCACGCGGTATGCAAATGAAGCTAATGCTTGCGTGTGCGTTTTCGCATGATGCCAAGCTGCTAATACTCGATGAGCCTACAAGTGGACTTGATCCCCTTACTCGAGATGAGTTTTTGGAAATTCTGCAAGACTATATCAGAGATGGTCAAAGAAGTGTGCTATTCTCAACACACATTACCACCGATTTGGAGCGCGTAGCTGACTATATTACCCTTATCAATCGAGGCAATATGATTTTTACAGGTAGTATGGAAGATTTGTTAAGCAGTTACCGCCTCATTAAAGGGAAACCTTGCGATCTTACAGCCGATCTTGAAGAAAATATTTTAGGATTACGCAAAACAGCTATGGGGTTTGAAGGTCTTATAACTGCAAATGTGGCAGCCCAATACAAACATTGCGTTCTTGATACCGCAACTATTGATGACATTATTATCTGCATTGGCAAGGGAGGTGCAAAGGCATGACGGGGGTTGCGAGAATTACAAAGCTGGATTTTTTTATAATGAAATCACAAGCAATTTCATATTTTTCGTTGGTTGCGGTGATTTTAATATTCGGACTTATAGGTTCACCCATTACTGTGTTATGTATTACAGGTGCATGGTTTATCGCATTGATGGCTACTAACATTTTTGCCATACAGGAAAAAAATCATCTTGACCGTTTATATGGTTCTGTTTGCGTGAGTTTGAATGAGGTCGTTCTTGGACGATACACCTTTGTGTTCCTGAATTACCTCGCCGGTATGGTTGCAATTATTATCCTGTATCTCGGCTTCGTGATGTGTGGAAAAGCTATCTTCAATGCACCCGATATGATGCTTGGATCGGGCTTGTCGTTTTTAGTTTTCTCTACAATAACTGGAATACAAATGCCGTTATTTTTCAAAATGGGGTACACCAAAGCAAAGTTATGGTCTCTCATTCCTTTTGCAGTTGTAATGTTATTGGTGGTATTACCCTCTTTTGTATCTGCATTATCTGGTGTCCTTGACTTTGCACAATCGCATAAGGAACTTTTTGCATTTGCCTGCATATTAACAAGTTGTATTATTCAATTTGTTTCATATCACATTGCTGTTATTTTCTATTGTAAACAAAGATAGAAGATTGCAATACCAACTGGAAAGGAGGTCAATCTATGTTTATACCGAAGTGTAAAAAATGCGGCGGTAAAGTGATTTCCGCATACACCAATATTGAGATTGAAACTAATGGTGTTCTGAAAACTGTAACAAATACTCCCGCGAAAAAATGTTCAAAATGCGGACATATTATTGTAGACGACATTACAATGGAAAAAGCAAAACAGTATGCCAATGATTATCCTGCAAATACAATCGACTATGCAATGTGCGAAGCCGAAGAAGTTGTAGTAATTCAGACCCTCTTATTGTAAGTAATAGGATAAGGGGGCTGTAATAGAAAATGGATAAAGAAAACTGGATATTATGTCCCGTTTGTGGAAATAAAACAAGATTAAAGATACGGAAAGATACGGAACTCAAAAACTTCCCGCTATTCTGTCCGAAATGTAGGCAAGAAACCTTGATCCATGTAAAACAATTCAATATAACCGTTATCAAAGAGCCAGACGCACAGACGCAGAGCCGATAACCCGTAGCCAGCAGGCATACGGATTATCGGCTCTTTTCTTTTGATAGCATCTGTGCTGACACACACAACAAGACCGTTGTGATCGACCTTGTGGCGCAGAACGGCGGTTTTGAAATATTGTATTTCAAGCCGCCGTTTTCCTTTTGAAAAAATGGATTTACGGAGGGTGTGTTAAAGTCGCCCTTTTTTAAGGATACGGCGGTATCCGAGGAGGTATCGCCGTGTCCTTTTTGCCTTTTTGCAGTATCCATGATCTACACCAGTTAAAAAAAGCATTGCTCCTCCTCCGGGCAAGTATAACATTGCATCGGC
>OKSF01000339.1_pt1 | contig 44829 bp, 55 predicted proteins | sample 1606061 | NCBI WGS metagenome assembly OKSF01 (sample SAMEA3541567, study PRJEB24748) | human gut metagenome | biome: human gut; feature: human-associated habitat; material: faeces | place: China | collected 2012
TTTCTTGATTTTTGGTCACTTCAAGTTTAGGTCTTCATGGCCTTTTTGTTTAACAATTAGTGTTGCACTTCAATTTTAAATCCGGGATTTTTTTAATTTTAATAAATCTGAAATATTTCAAAACAACTATATATTTATCTACGTTATTAAGGCCATAGTAATATAAAAGCATATGTAACAACATCAATTATATTTAATAGAAAAGCTGTCGTAAAAGATTCAACTCTCACTGTTTCTGTGCATAATTTCCTTTTATTATCTTCTATCTTCATAACGTGATGTCTGTATGTATATTGACCATTACTTTTATTTTTTATTGTTTTTACCAATGCAATTAATACGATAGAAATGATTAAAGTTACAGCAATTAATATTATAGCATTCATTTTTTAATATACCTTTTGAGGCCGTGGACCTAAACCACAATAAAGAACACTCGCTTTAGCTAGACCCCAAGCTGCACCAAATGCACTGCCTCTCATCAACCCTATTCCGAATCCAGTTGTTAATCCTGATAAACACTTCATTCCTTTACTTGGATGGAACCCTTTACTATGTGTTCCACCAACTACAGTAGTCAATTCTTCTTCATTCAAAACTTCAACTTTACTCATTTTTATTACCTCCTATAATGAGTAATCAAGAGAAATTCATCTCTTATTTCTTTCTACATTATTACAGTAGCATGAATAACCTCATTTTTGGGGTGCATGATCGATTTAACTTTTTTTCTGACTGATTTAGCACTTGCATCCCGATTCAGTACAGTTTTTGTAAAATCTAGCGCTGTTTTACAACTTTTATAGTCTCTTTACCACGCTCTGATATTAGTCTTTATATAAAAAATACCAAATTGGTCTTTTTCAGGCTGATTCGGTATTTTAGTATATTGCTAAATATTTATATTTTTATTTTTTATTTCTCCGATGGTAAAGATTGAATGCTTTACCTAAGAAATAAACTGGTATAAAAATACCAACTGCAATGGTAGCAAGATTAGAATAACCTATTGAATTATTATTTGTAACATAAACCGAAGCCATTACCAATGGTAAAAGAACTCCTAGAGAATCACTTTCAAAGTTCGTTTTCTTTTTTATACTCAAAATCATCCATAATATAAATCCTATAAAAGATGCTACCAATGGAATATACGAAAATACGATATATACTTGAGAAATCATATTTAACAATCTTTCATTCATTAGATAACTATCTAAAACTTTTCATTAATTAGAAAAGTTAGCCTTTACGAACATAACCCGCCAAGCCACAGACTGCTGCACCGCCTACGCCACCAATTACAGCACCCCATACGCCACCAAGTTTTTTTCCATATTTAACTCCAGGGACAGCGCATCCCAAAGCTGCGCTGTATGCATTAGTCCATCTATTTCCACCGATAATATTTTGTAATTGTTCTGAATTCAATTGTTTCATCTTAAATCCCTACTTTCTAATCTTACCAAACGCGCCTGAAAAGCTAGCAACCGCTGTCCAACCAACTGCGCCCCAGTGTGCTCCAACAAATCCACAACCGGGACCACAAATGGCTGAACCTAATGCAGCTCCAGTTGCAGCTGAACTTACTATACCTATGGTATTGCCTGCCCAATTGTTTCTTCCCTTTCCTTTACTACCACCAACAACAGTAGTCAATTCTTCTTCATTTAAAACTTCAACTTTACTCATTTTAAATACATCCTATAATGAGTATTCAAGAGAAATTCATCTCTTATTTCTTTCTACATCATTAAAGTACCATGAATTACTTCATTTTTTTGGTGCATGACCGATTTAACCTTGTTTTAGACCAATTCTGCACTTGCGTTCCAATTCAGTATATTTTTAGTGAAATTTAGTATTAACTTCATATACCAAAAATACTAAGCCGGCACCCTCATTCACACCAGCTTAGTATTTTCTCTTTATTTAAAATAGTGAAACTAAGATAAGGATCACACCAATCAAGGTCAGAATACCTGCTCCAATGTAGCCAAACCATAAAGCAAAGCCACGCCATTGATTATTTTGAACAGCTTTTGAAGTCGTATTTAATTTCAAATAGCCTTGCGTATGACGAAAAGTAAAAACTCCACCAATAATCAACAGGATGCCAATTACTAAATAAATTAAATGATACATAGTCTTTACCTCAATTCTTTACCCTAAATTACATCAATAGCTTCAAACTTAGTCATTAATTGCTTAATAACTTTCCTATAAGACCTCGAATAAGTGATTGCGTTATTTTCATCGAAAATAATCAACTTATTATGGGTATCAATAGCTTGAATATTATTTGGATTAATCAAAGTTGACTGCGAGACTTTAACCAAAAAATCTGCATCCTTAGCTACTTGACTTATATTACCTTTAAATTCCACATCTCCATGATCCGTCACCATATGCACCTTATGCTGCATGGTACCATTCTCAATATAAATAACTTCATTTTCACTAACCTTAAATACATTGCGACCAATCTTGTATTTAAAGTTTCGATTACCATACTTAATCATATTAGTTAGATTATCGATAGCACCACGGAGTGTTTCTTCAAGACGTTGAATAATCTCATCCGAAGACAAGTTTTTACTAATATAGTCAATCGCTCCAATTCGTCTACGATATGTCAGCGGCGCATACTTCTCATATGCAGTAACAAAGATAATCTGCGCATTCTCATCCTGTTTCTTGATGAACTCTGCTAAGTCTACCCCGTTTTTCGCTTCAGATTGCTGACTCAATTCAATATCAAGAAAGTAAATGCCATTCTTAATATCATTAGCTACAATATAGCCAACTGCTTGAGCAAAATCATTAGCTACAAAAGTCACTCTTTCCTTTAATTCACTGTAGCTCGAATTATCATCTGATAAATTTTGGATTGAACTATTAATATTAGTAGCTAATTGATTAGCCAAATCATGATCATCATCACAAACGATAATAGGATAATTAGCCATTATCTTCATCACCATCTTCCATATCAATCACCATGTAGAAGTCAAACCAGCCATCTTGAACCATGTATGAAACTGACATATCAGGATACTTTTCTTCTAGTTTTCTAATATTGGCTAGACCATAGCCCTGATGTCCTTTTTTAGTTGTAAAACCTTGTTCTTGTATTTTGCTAGTAGAGATCTTTTGATCTTTACGCACTCTATTACGAATTTCGAATTCAAAGTTATCCGGTCCATCTGAATAAGCCATAATCTGAATCTCTTCATACTCCGGAGATTTATTCTTTTCAGCCATATCCTTTATAATCTTGCTTTCTTCAATTGCATTATCGAAGGCAATTCCTAGGATTCTAACAAGATCCAATTCATCAATATTAGCCGGCAGTTTTTTTACACTGCCTCTACATTCAAAATTATAAGGAATTTTAAGATTATACATCTCTGCTAACTTGGTAATAATGATGCTTTTAATCGATTTTACATGAACATGATTTACATCCTTATACTTTGATAGCGCCGCAGGATCTAAACTTGAGTTAGTCTCTTTATCCAATTTGTGAATTACTGCTTGAACATCACCCTCTTGGGCATACAATTTTAATGAGTTTAAAACATTTTGGTAGTCATGTTTAAATTGTCGAAGATCATCCTCACTATCTTCAAGATATTTGGTATATTCTTCGAGCTGTCTTTGTTTATCTAGTTTATTTAATTGCTTTTCCCTATTAATAAGTTGCGCTTGCATTCTTAAAATAAAAACATAAGCAACACTCACAAATAGCAACTGCAAAATTAATAATAGCGAAAAAATAGCAGTAGTTAGATAACTTTGCTTTATAAAAATCTTGACTTCCAGAATAATAAGAATTGAGATATAAAAGTAAATTAATAATCCAACTATTATTTTATTATTTTTGCTTTCTAATTGATAACGTATTTTATCACTTAACTTAATTACAAAATAGAAAACAAGAATATAAAATAAGAGAACTACTACTTCCATCCATAAAATTTGTGTAGATGCTATATTAAATATTTGATTTAACACATCCACCATTAAATCAAATATTAGTGGTACAATTCCTGCTCCTGCAAGCACAAAAGGATTCCTAATTTCTTTCCAAAAAAATAAAAATATTAGAGCAAGATAAATTAAATTAGATACCAATACACCTGCATCTAATAAAAATTTTTCTGCAATAAAGCTACTTATAAAGCCAGTAATTACAAATAATAGCGATCTAGTTCTAATAGGCTTTATGTTTGCGATTTTAAAGAAACAAATAGGATCAAAAAGATATGAAACTAAAAATAGAAGGATAATTATATATTCCATATCAATTAATTTCTAACGATGTTTACCTTTACCAAAAATAAACTGGAAAATTCCTTGACCCAAATATCCTGCGACTGTACTGCTACCACCAACAACTTTACTCAATTCTTCTTCCTTCAATTCAATCTTTTTAACATTTTTCTTTTCCATAATTAATCCATCCTTTCATGAATCATTCATTACTCCTTAAATATAGCATGATTTGCCTTCCGATATACAAAAGATACCAAATTGGTCATTTTTTAGACTGATTTGGTATTTTGGTGCCAAAGCATTATTCAATAAATTCTTATCTAACTAACAGCAATAATCCTGCCCACGTTCTCTCCCATGAACGTCTTCCTTTTACCTGTCATCATTAATAAGGCAACTACCAATGGAATTAACAGTATAATAATCGCACTTATCCAGCCATCAGTGATCAGTGGACTAACTATTCTCGTTAATGGCGTTTCGCTTAAAGCGATTAGATCGACTAGACCGTGAATCGATATACTCAACCATAGTTTGCCTGTATATAGATAGATCACTGCAAATAGCATCCCCGCACCAAATGTATAAACTACCTGCTGCAATGTCGTTTCTAAATCAAACTTAATAAGAAAGGTACTTATTCCCAAATTTCCTAAATGGCTTAAACTAAAAAGAATAGAACTAATCACTATTGCAAAAATCATCCTATACTTAAAATTCCGCATAGCAACAAGCAAAATCACTAAATTCAGGTAACGCAACGTTTCTTCAAATATTCCTGCTTCTATTGCTGCCAACACAGAATTTAAAGTCACTTCAAATGTACTAAAATCCCACTGCCAAAAACACAACAAATCAGCCAAGGACGGTGCTAGAGTTACAAAAGAATTGAAAAAAGCAAACCAAACAGAAAAAGTTAACAAGAGAATTAACGCTAGCCATTGAAAGTTTTTACTTTTGCCCAATTTTAGATTCCATTGAAATTTAAGCTGCCATGCCCTAGTTATGAAAAATGCCAAAATAAAAGTAGCAAGGGCAATTATTACACCAGACCTAATAATTGCTTTAATTACACCAGATGTACCTAGAAACCTGTTAACATTGTAGCTATAGTTTAGATACAAAATGAAAATCATGAATAGTCGCATGAACCAATTTTTCACTACTGGAAAGTTAACCACTACTACTGGAATATCAACCAATAAAAGTAACACTATGCCCACAATTGAACTAACCAATACTAGTGGTTTAACCATCAAATTGAGCATAGAAGTAGTCGTGTAAATCAAAAAGTTAAATATCAGGATTAAAGTTAAGCTACCCAGCCATTGACTTGCTATTTTGATAGAATGCTTGTTTTTGCCCCATATTTTCAAAATGAAATTAAGCAACAAAATGGTTAATGCAATCCAACACATTCTAGACCAATAAAGTCGCGGCAAACTTTCACCAACTATTCCAATAATAATTGAAACTACCATGCCGATAATTAATTCTATGTCTAACAGTTTATTCCACACTTTGCTTGTCATTTCGGTCATTCCCTTTTACTACACAATGAAAAATATTTTATGCTAATTCTAACAGTTTTCAAAAAATGAGGTAAAAAGATACCGAATTAGTCATATTTCTGACTGATTCGGTATCTTTTGCTATCTAACTAAAATGAATTGATTGCTTTATCTGCCTAATGGGCTGGATGATAATACGTATGACCAATAGGAGCGCCAGTTCCACCACTGCCTGTCATCCCATCCGGTCCCATTTGCTTCGGACCAATGATTTTCATTCCAACTAGTGAACCACCAATAACTTTTTCTAACTCAACATCTTTCACTTCTCTAATCTTTTTCATTGTTCTTTTCTCCTTTCAAAAGATTACAATCAAATAATATCTTAAATCTCTATTTCAAAGTTAAAGCTGACCAATTTAGCATTTTTTTATACTAAATTAGTTGTACCAATACCAAATTCGTCTTAAAACTCAATCAACAGCAATAATTCTATCCACATTATCCTCCATGAATTTTCGTCTCTTACCTGTTAACATCCACCCGAAAATCAACACAGAAACAACCAATATAATTATTGCAGCCGGCCAACCCGTAAACATAGTTATCGATTCATCAGAGCTTGTCGTTTCCAAGTCGATTAGAAAATGGATTAACATCCCTAACCATAATTTACCAGTATATAAATAAAACACACCAAATATTAAACCAAAGCCCAAAGCATATGTAAGCTGCTGTGCTATCATGTCGATAGAATAATATGTACCATTTGTAATAGTATTCAAGCCACTTAAATGGATTAAACTAAACAAAATTGCTGATATTATCACTGCTGACGTGATTCTGCTTTTAAAGTTACGCATAGCATAAAGCAAAGCTATTATTTCTAATCCACGAATTGTTTCTTCACCAATACCAGCTGTAGCTGAAAAAGCTAATATATCTGCAGTAAAATGATATGAAATTTCATAATTATTCCAATGCCAAAAACTGAGCAATTCTGGCCACGTATCTACAATATTGAGATACGTATTAAAGAAAATAAGCCAGATCATTAGCCCCAAAAGCAACAGCCAAGATCCTAATTGAAAATTACTTGTTTTGACAAACTTTAAATTCCAACTAAATTTTAGTCCCCATGCCTTAGTTATAAAGAAAGCTAACACAAAGCTTTCCAGGGCAACTATCAAGGCATCATATACTAGAAAGTGAAGTGATTCTGGTAGATTAACAAAATTATTGATATTGAATGTCCAACTCACATCAATAATTGCAATACTTAGTACGCGGAAAAAGCCGTTCTTCAATATCGGCATTGCGACCATTACCCAGGGAATATTCACTACAAGTAAAAGAATGCATCCCATAATTGAGAAAAGTATTGCCTCATTCGGAAAGACTTGATTAAAGAAAGAGACACCATTATAAACTAAAAAATTAAACACATATGGTAATACTAAAATACTCAAGCCTTTAGCCATTACTTGGAAATAATGATTTTTATTCTGCAACAAAGTAAAAACAAAAATCACCACTAACGAACATAATATGATCGGACTCTCTTGTTTTAAGAAAATAAATTTATGACCAATATGCAAACTAAAGCATAATGTCAGCAATATTCCGATCAATAGTTGAACTTTCAAAATCAACTCATACTGTTTGTTTTTCATAATATCCTCTTGCGTTTATACATTATCAATACTCATATTATTTTTACTTGATTTTAGCAAAAATAATACATACAGTGTTAAAAAGTACCGAATCAGTCAGAAATATGACTAATTCGGTACTTTTTTGATTTATTTTTTACAAGGACAAAATAATGACAATCCAGTCAACCATATTCAGCCAACCACGATACCAGTAGGCTTGCCAGAATGACATATAAGTTAATTTTTTTCTTTTTCCCCTCCAAAGATAAGTAACAACATATTTGTTATCCTTTTTACCACGTAAAGTCTGAGGAATTGCGATCAGCCAACATAATACAATCAGCAGCAAAATGATTAACAGTATAACCTTCATATCTATCCTTCAGTTCTACTTTTTCCTTAAGAAAATTGCACCCATTGCCATGCCAAACGCTAATGCCCATAACGTGTCATTAGAAAAAATCATGGTCTTTAGACTGCCATTATTCGACTTGGTAATCCAATCAAAGATAAGATCAAGCAGTACAAACACAAGCCCTGTAGCAAGACACTGTAACCAAATATTCCATGAGGAAAGCTCACCCTTATTTGAAATCAAACTTACAGCAATCAAACCTCCAAATAATGTTCCCATTACCAATCCCAGCGCTAAAGCAATAATGATCTGCATTATGTCTAAATGCCAACCAGATCCACTGCCTATATACCATAATAATAAGGCTACGCTTACGACTGTGCCGATAACCATTCCTAAGATGATTTTCTTATTTTCACGTTCAAATTTTTGATTTTTCATTTAAGTCAACTCCATTTATCTCAAATCACAATTATTTACATTGTATTTTCCATGCTAGCTCTCTTAGTTGATTGATAATGCGATGTGACTTACTACTGCATCGTAGTTAGATTTTTTTGTTATTTTGACTCTTAGTTTTCTTTCCAACCTAAATCTTCAAGCATTGATGCCATTGCGTTAGCTGAGATCTTGTTTTCTGCAAAATGCATTGATTCTTGCTTCCAACCGTCTTCTTCAAGCATGTTAATCATGTTTTCAGTTGAAATAGTCTTTACGTTAAATCTTAATTCAGTTTCAGTAGTTAATTCAGTCATCATCGTTATTACCTCTCAATCACTTATTTCTCTCTTCACGTAAGCCATCCTTCATAAAGCTTGATAAATCAACGTTTTATCCAACAAAAATATTTTTAGAATAATACAATAAAAAACAAAAATAACAGGAATAACCCTGTTATTTGGAGTTATTCCTGTCATTTAAATTATGCTTCTGTATATTCGCCTTCGCAGTAGTTAAATACTACTTTACGATCAGCTAATTCAACTATAATTCGCTGATATTCATGTGCATAGCCATGATGCGCTAATTTGACCGTCACTTGATCATGATCAACTTCAATATCGTACAAGTTATACTCGCCTTTTTGATACTCAAAGTCAACGCCGTTATCCTGATAGTGTCTATACTTGCCGCCATTACCAAATACTCTGAATGTCATATCTTTATCCGGTTCATCAGAAATATGGTCGACTTCCTTACCCCACGGTAGAATCGTATCTTTTTTAATAAATAGCGGTAATTTATCAATTGGAGCATCAACTAAAATCGTATTTCGTCCGGCATACTCAACCCCGTTCCAAAAGTCGATCCATTCACCTTCTGGCAAGTAAACGGCCCGCTTCGTCTGACCTTCTTGAACAACTGGGGCTGTCAAAATGTCTTCACCCACCATGTACTCGTCGTTCATGTTATACACATGTGGATCATTTTCATAATTCAAAACCAACGGCCGCATAACTGGCAAGCCTGTCTTGCCTTCACGATAGAATTCATCATAAAGATATGGAATAAAACGATAGCGCAACTTCAAATATTTCCGATAAATTGACAAAGTTGGTTTACCAAAGACCCACGGTTCCTGTGAACGCGTGCCAAGAGCGGCGTGGTTTCTATAAAGCGGACTAAACAATGCTCCCTCAATCCAACGTGTTAATAATTCTGGCGTGGTATCAGCTCCAAAGCCACCAATATCAGTACCAGCAAAGCTGAAGCCACTCAGACCCAAATTACATAATTGCGGAATCATCATTTGCACATGTGGCCACAAACTTTGGTTATCACCCGTCCAGACTGTGGAAAACTTTTGAGTTCCGGCATATGCTGCACGCGTGATTACAAATGGCCGCTTACCTGAATATTTCTTCAAACCTTCATAAGTTGCCTTAGCCATGTTGTGGCCATAGACATTGTGCATCTTGTCATGCGTAGTCGCTTCGTCTTCGTTGTGGAAAACAGTATCACCCGGAATTTCACCTCTAAATGAAGCAGGTTCATTCATATCATCCCAAATACCAGCCACGCCTAGGTCAACCAAGTACTTGCAGTTCTTAGCCCACCATTGACGCACTTCTTCACGGCCAAAGTCTGGGAAGACGGCATCCCCTGGCCAAACTTCATTGACATAAACGGTACCATCTGGTGCCTTAACGAAATAGCCCTTTTCAATACCTTCTTGATAAATTTTATAATCAGCATCATCTTTTTTTACGCCCGGATCAATAATAGTAATAATCCTGAAGCCCAATTTACGCATTTTTTTAATAAACTCTTCTGGAGCTTCATAAGTATCCTTGCGCCAAGTAAAGACACGATAGCCCTTCATGTAATCAATATCAAGATGCAAGACATCACAAGGCAAATCATATTTACGCAGATTTTCCGCAATTTTTTCTACCTGCTTTTGGCTAACACTATAGCCCCAGCGCGATTGCTGATAGCCCAGAGTCCACTTCTGTGGCATTGGTACACGGCCTGTTAAGTAGGTATAATTCGTGACAACCGCCTTGAGTGAAGCCCCACCAATAACATAATAATCTAAATTACCATTATCAGCTGAATAGTAATAATAATTGTTGCTTTCCTTACCTAAGTCAATATGATTACGGTAAGTATTGTCAAAAAAGATACCATAAGGATGACCATTTTTTAATCCTAGTAAAATTGGAATCGACTTATACAAACGGGTGAAGCTCTCTACTTGAGGATCAGGATTGTCAGTATTCCAATTATCATAAGCATAGTGGCGTTTATTCAAATAGCCGGTTTTATCACCCAAGCCATAAAATTCTTCGTCATCTGCTAGTGATTTGACCACTTCATAATAATCGCCGTCATGCTTCCCCAGCAATTTATCCACATCATGGCCTTCAGATTCAGCCAACTTCAAATGTTCCTCATCCATCTGTCGGTCAATTGGGGTTCTTTTCCCCCGATAATCTACGACCAATGGATTGCCTTGTTCATCAAAGACGTCAATTTTTTCATCATCATAAGCTTTTACTATCAACTTAGCCGTAGCTATTTCAATATGATCGCCTTTATTTTTAACTGTAAAATCAGTTTTAATTTCTTTATCGCCTTCGATAGCATAAGAATTGCTAGCATTACCTCGATCTTGAAAGAATCGCACAATTTCCGGTGTTAACACGGTCAAAATCATTGGTCCCTTCTCATAGTTTAAGGTAATTTTTTGTCCATCTTTAGTAAAATCAGTAAGTTGATTAATCATAATTTACCTCTAAAAAATCAAAAGTTATGTATTCGCTTTCAATTTTAGCACAATAAGCTAATCAATTGGGTCATACCAGAAAAAACACCTTCAAAAATTTTTGTATTTAAATACAAAAAAACTGCCTTACGGCAGTTTTATTTAATTTATTTCATTGGAAAAATCTTATCTGGATTCAAAACATAATTTGGATCAAAAACATGCTTGATCTTTCTCAAAAGTTCAGTGTAATCATGACCATAGAAATCCTCAAACCAATCTTTGCGGGCATAACCAATACCATGCTCGCCAGACATATTTCCATCCAAAGCTTTAGCTGTCTTATAAAGTTCGGTAATCACATAATGACTCTTTTGCTCAAACTCTTCGTCACTCATTGCATCTGAGCAAAGATAAATATGTAAATTACCATCGCCGGCATGACCAAAGTTAGGAATTCGCATACCAACCTCTTGTTCCAATTCATCAACTCTATGCAAAACATCAGGAATATGATTAATTGGCACACAAATATCAACTTCATCCATCTTTGGCGTAGACTTTTGAATAGCCAAAAGCAATGCTTCCCGACAAGTCCAAATCTTCTTTGCTTCCTCTGAATTAGCATCTAAAATTACCGCATCAGCTGCTTTAAACTTCTTCGTTGCTGCAAGGGCAAGCTTTAATTCCGCATCCAATTCCTCTTTAGTTAAAGAATCAAGCCCTAGAATAATGAAGCCATCGCCATTTGCAATCGGGAATTTTTCATCGTAATACTTTTCCCAGAGACTAATGACTTTTCTACCCATAAATTCAACGGTTGTTGGCACTACACCAGAAGCCAAAATTGCTGGTACTGATTTAATTGCTTTATCCAAATTAGGAAACGGAATAATTGCATTGATCGATTGTTTAGGACGTGGATATAAACGCATGGTAACTTCAGTTACTACACCTAAAGTCCCTTCTGAGCCAATGATCAGGTCTTTTAACGAATAACCTGATGAGGACTTAACTGCCTTAGCGCCAAATTTGTAAAGTTTACCATCAGTTAAAACAACCTTCAATTCGCGGATATGTTCTCGAGTAACGCCATATTTAATTGCTTTCAACCCACCGGCGTTAGTATCCACATTACCACCAATTGTAGCCCAATGCATTGCTGGAGCTGGCATATAAGTAAATGGTTTATTGGCTAAATATTCTTCAATATCTTTCAACCGAATACCTGCTTGCACAGTCATCGTTAGACTTTCTGGCTCGTATTCCAAAACCTTATTCATTTTCACCATATCCAGTGAAATGCCACCTTCAACGGTTAAATTGCCACCCATTAGACCAGTCGAATTACCACGCGGAACGATAGGAATATGATGATCGCTTGCATATTTAACAACGTTTTCGACTTCTTCATTAGTTTCAGGTTGAATTACCAAGTAAGGCATTGCTCTAACCGTCTTAAATTGGTCATGATCCCAATGAACAGTTGGCTTAGTAATGAATCGCTCTGGATCTGAGATAAATTTACTCAAATTATCTATATCTGTTGCAGTTAATTTTTTAAAGTCCATCTTTGACACTTCTTTCCAAATTGAAACATCCTATATTAACTAATGTATCCGCTTTTGTAAGCGGTGTCAAAAACAAGAACTGAAGATTTTTTTATCTAAAAAAGCAAATTTCCATACTACCTCACTTTAAAATGCGATAGTATCGACTTTCATTTAAATAACTATTACACAAAATATGAAAACAAAAAAACTGCCTTACGGCAGTTTCTAGTTAAATAAATCCGACATCTTAGTTGGAATATTATTGTTTTTCACAAAATACTTTTTAAAAGTAGGTAAATCTGCATTTTCTTTTTTCACATACATATCATGTAAAGCCCAAAATGCAGTGATTAACAAATTAACACCCAAGACAATTAACATACCGATTAAAATATATACTAAGTAAAGCATTGATCTATCCCCCGCTATATCGTCACTTGACCCAGAGTCGCATCTTCAATGAAGTATCTGACGAAAGCTTGATTGAAGCTCATGCCCTGGCCGTTGTAAACATGCCACTCTTCGCGTTTGGCACCTACAGTTCTAATGATTGAAATTACTGTGCAAATTACCAAATATGCGATTAGCACGTTAAAAATTATTTTCATTACCAGCATGTCTACACGTCCTCTATGTACTACTCAACTAATACACTAATATTTATTAGTCAATTTGTCAACATCTTTTAGTATTTACTTTTTTCTCCCCAGGTATAAAAAGCCATAGATAGCTGGTCCGATCACTACCGCCCCAGCTATAGAAACTATAATCACTGCAATAAAGCGAGGCATAGCAAAAAATTCCGAGCTAAATTTCATACAGGCCCAGGCCCCAAAGAAAAAAATCGCCCAGCCAATTAAAATTGAAATTAGCATATTTAAACCTGAAAATTTAGGTTTAGAGTTTTTATTGTTCATCAAGTTTTCTCTTTCATAAAAATATTGTGCCACAAATTGAAGGTCAATAAACAAAAGTGACAGATTCGGTCGTTTTTTAGACTTATTTGGTAAAAAATAAGGGAGATTAAGCAAAATATGGCGCTTAATCTCCCTTTTGAATCAATAATTATTTGCCCATAAGACCTGAAAAAGCCATTCCTAAGGCAGCACCACCACATGCACCTGCTTTAGCTGATACGGGACGAGCATCACTAGTAATTGCATAATGAAACTTCATCACATCATGTGACAATTTACTCTGCCAGCTTAATGGATCAAGACCAACTCGAATTAAGTTGCAGACATAATTAGCTGATTCACCATTTTCTAACTCATGCTTTGCATCAAGTAGGATTTTTCTTTCTTCTGGCTTAGTATCTTCATTTACTAGTAGGTCAGTAATATTACTTAATAGCCATTGTTTTAAATCATCTTTATTTTCTTGATACATTTTTATCCCTCTTTTTCGACTTTTTCATTAATATCAGGATGCATCCCTACAACCATTTTAGAATCTTTCATGTTCTTCATCGATTCATTTATTTTAATAAAAAACTCTGCAAGTAGCAGAGCTTTTTACCTCATTGCAGAGTTACTTATACATATACTTAGCACATGCTTTTTTAGAATCCATACCGTTACGAATCTTCAAAGCTAATTCAATCGACACATCCGCAATAATTGATTGTGGGTCAATCACATTGTAAGGATGATCTGGGGCCTTTTCCTGGGCCAAAGACAGTTCTGTGCAGCCCAACAAAATCACATTACAGCCGTAATCATCATGCATTTTTTGCAAGATCTGGTGGTACAATTTACCATCAACCATTCCCTTTTCTTTAATATCGGAATAAATGAGCTTATTAACCATCGGTTGAATTTCCGGACCACCTAATTCTGCCTCACGGTGAACCGCATGAATTTCATCCACATACAAATGATCATAGATTGACCCTTCAGTCGCAATCAAGCCAATTTTCTTTTCTTGTGGGTATTTTTCAATAAATTGATGCACTGCTATTCTCATCATATGTAAAAATGGAATATCAGTCAATGCAGCCAAATCATCATAAAAATAGTGAGCGGTATTGCATGGCATCACATAGAAGTCTGGTCCCAATTTGGCTTGGCCCAGCACATCGTCACGTAAATCATAGAAAAAGTTTGGTTTAGTATGATCTTTAATATAAGCCGTTCTATCAGGAATTTGTGCATCATTAACCAAAATATAATTTAAATAATCTTGGTCCTTAGCTATTTTTACACGGTGATTAATTAAACGAACGTAGCTTTCTGTGGCAATAGTTCCCATGCCGCCAATAATACTAAAGAAGTGTTTCACTATTTTCACTTACTTTCTAAAGTGTTCTTCTTGACCTTCCAACTCATTAATTACCTGCTGTGCAACCACAATATCAGATGGATATGGGGTATTTACTCCGCGAATCTTTTGGAAAGCGTCAGCCCCTTTACCACAGATTAGCACAACATCATCTGGCGTAGCCATGGCAATCGCATCATGAATGGCCTTCTTACGATCTAACTCAATAGTAACGTCGCACTTAGAGTGATCTATTCCTGAATCAATTTCTTCGGCAATACTCTTTGGATCTTCAAAGCCTGGATCGTCTGTAGTTAAAAATGCTTTATCTGCGTATGCAGTCAAACTTTCACTAAAACCGGGACGACGTGACACGCCTTTATCACCAGGAGCTCCAACAACAACAATAATCTTAGGATCGTTGAATTCGTTACGCATAAATCTCATTAAAGCCATCATTGAGGCCTTATTATGAGCGTAGTCAACTACAACCATGCCGTGCTTCTTTGTTCTTTCGGTTTGCATCCGGCCTGGAATAGTAACATCGCGAATACCCTTCGCACATTGATCATGGTTAAGTCCAGCCAAGCCTGCTCCAATAATTGCGGCAGTACCATTTGACTCGTTGAAATCACCCAGCATCTTTAAAGTATAATCACCATTAATTGGCAATTTACGTGCCTTATCACTAGCACAAACTAAATTGAACCGAGTTTCTTTCATATCTAATTGTTCAGAAGAGAATCTGAAATCAATTGGCTGCTTCAAGTCTGGATTTTCAAAATTATCGCGGGCAAACAAATAAATACTATCGGGGTTGGTAGTAGTTGTTGCGGCAGCGTAGACTTCATCAAAGTGTGCAGTTTCAGCGTTGATAATACATTTACGTGAGTTAACAAGCAATTGTAATTTGCAGTGCAAATAATCTGCAAAATTAGGGTGTTCGTTAGGACCAATATGGTCTGGACTAATATTCAGGAAAAAGCCTAAATCATAAGTTAAACCGAAGACACGATTTTTCTTATATGCTTGACTAGAAACTTCCATTACCAAGTGAGTCATGCCATTATCAACAGCCGTTCTCATGTCTCGGAATAAGTCCAAACTCTCTGGTGTGGTCAAGCTTGACTTAAAGCTATCTTCAGGCTTAGGACCGACCACATCATTAACTGAAGAAATCAGAGCTGTCTTACCACCATTTGCTTGATCAAGCATCCCTTTCAAAAAGTATGCTGATGTAGTCTTTCCCTTTGTACCAGTGAAAGCTACAACAAACAAGTCATCTTGTGGAAAACGGAAGAAAGCAGCTGACAAAAGAGCCATTGCCTTAGAAACATCGCGCACAATTAAAGCGTGCATTCCTTTTCCTTCTGGATATGGTTGTTCAGCTACATAACAAATGGCCCCATTGTCTTTAGCCATTGACAAATAAGTTGGTCTAAAGCCTGCTCCCTTGCAGAAGAACAATGTATTAGTTTGAATATCGCGTGAGTCATAAGACACATAGTCCATTTTAGTAGCTACTGTATCTTGCACTGCGCTTGACTTGAGCAAGTGATGCTCTTTTAAGATTAATATACAGGTATTTAAGGAAATACTCATTAGCTTTTCTCCTCGTTGTATTTAAAACATTTCAGTCAAAATTATAACACAGCTAGTGTGTTGGTGACGCTTTCTTCGGATCAAGTGGCAAACGAATAATAAAACTAGTCCACTTTTCGTTTGATTCACAGCGAATTGTACCATGGTGTAAATCAACCACACCTTTGGTGATAGATAATCCCAGACCAGTTCCGCCTGTCTTAGTATTTCGCGAAGTTTCTACCCGGTAAAAACGCTCAAAGATTTTATTTAATGATTTCTTCGGAATTGGTGCCCCATTATTTTCAACGCGCAACTCTACTTCACGTTTGTTGACTAAATTGGCTACCAATTTAATTTTAGTTGCCCCTGTACCATACTTGAAAGCATTAGAAATCAAATTATTGTAAACGCGGACCAGCTTTTCCGCATCAGCCTTAATCGTTAGATTCTTTGGCCGCGCTTCAATCTCTATTTCAATGCCATTTTTTTCTGCTTCTAATTCAAAGCCGGCCGCTACCTGCTCCAACATTGAATAAATATGCAAATCATTCAGATTTAACTTAGTATTGGTCGACTTTAAAGTAGTATATTCAAACAGATCGTTAGCCAGTGCTTTCATTTGTTCTGCCTTAGTATAGGCAATATTGACATACTTTTTCTGATCTTCTGGCGAAGTCACTCCTGCTTTTAACAAACCAAGATAACCAATAATTGATGTTAGCGGCGTTCTGATATCGTGCGAAACATTAGTGATCAATTCATCCTTAGATTGCTCAATTGCCCGTTCTTCATTAATCGAATTTACAGTACTATCAACCAACGAATTAATCGAATCCACTACTCGTTGCAATTCTGGTCGTACCCGAAAATTAATCCGATGATCAAAATGACCATTAGCAATATAGTGAAGTTCCAAAATAATGTGACGTAGCTGCATTTGGTGATAGCGTCGAATCAAGCGCCAGTACAAAACAACCAAGTCGCCCACTCCCATTAAGACGATGAATACGTTTTGCCAGGACCAGAGATGATAGCCACCTGCAAAAGTGATCGTCTTTTTTAGAAAGTAGATTCCGTTGACCAGGCTTTCATCCTGCAAAATAGCTAAGTGAATCAGAATGATAATTGATAAATTTAATAAAAGCAGGAGGACGACCGTTACGACCCCTTCTGCAAACAATTCGCTCTTTTCGGCGCCAGTTAGCTTGACGCGTTCTTTTTTCATCTTATGCCTCGACCTTGTAACCTACGCCCCAAACAGTTTGGATGACATCCTCACCATCAGTGGCTTTTTGAATTTTATCACGAAGGTGTGACACGTGTACCATGACAGTTTTAGCTGAAACAATTGATTCTTGTTGCCAAACACGTTCAAAGATTTCATCAGCTGAAAAAACACGGTTAGGGTGACTAGCAAGTAAGTATAAGATACCGAATTCTAAGGCAGTTAATTGGATAGTCTTACCATCAATAGTCTTAACTTCATGTGAATCACGGTTAATTACCAATGGTCCTACTTCCAAAATATCTGGTTTTTCATTCTTAACTTGCTTTTGACTTCTTCTCAAAAGTGAACGTACACGAGCCATTACTTCAAGTGGATTGAATGGCTTAGAAACATAGTCATCGGCACCAGTGATTAATCCTTGAATCTTGTCCATATCACCGGTTTTAGCAGAAACAATAATAATTGGAATATCGGAGTCTTTTCTAACTTCCTTAATTACATCGATTCCTGACATATTTGGCATCATCACATCCAAAATCATCAAAACGATATCTGGCGTAGTGGTCAATTTAGTAATTGCTTCCTTACCACTATATGCCGCAACAGGTTCATATCCTTCATTTTTAAGGTAGATACTTAATAGTTCTACGATTTCTTTGTCATCATCAACAACTAAAATTTTCACGAGGAATGTTCCCCCTTCTTGTTTATTATTCTTCGAATTAACTATTTATAGTTTAGCAAATCTTATCCCTATTTTACCCATTTTTCATAAAAAGGCCTAAGATCATCCCCTATCTTTATTTTTTCTAAAAAATTAGAAGAAAAGTTTCGGCAAAAGCCAGTAAGAAAAGACTGAATTTCAAAAAATTATGGAAGATGATGGTGAAACTTACTACAGAGTAACAGTACCAAGACTTCCTGGCCTAATTGCCTATGGTGATGATCTAGAAGAAGGAATGGCTGAACTAGAAGAAGCAAAAAAAGCATGGTTTTCATCTTGTCTTCGACGCAATGTAAAAATTCCTGAACCATTAACCAAAAAATATTCAGGAAAATTATTATTAAGAATGCCTAAATCATTACACGCTCACCTAGCTGAAGAAGCCGAAGACGAAAATGTTTCTTTAAACGCATTCATTGTAAGTAAATTAGCACAAGAATAAATCAAAAAAAGCCTTTGAAATATAACCACAAATTTCGAAGATTTTTCTATGGGAAATTCTAGTACTAAAAAATACACGTTTCTCCATCATCAACTACCCCTGAATAAATTCAGGGGTTTGTAGTTCTCATCTGCTTACAGATAGTGGTATTAGCGTCTTGTGACTCCCACCTAAAGAGACTACATCATCGGGCAGTTGACTATGCCCGTTTATCTGCCAAGATTTACTCGGCAGATGCTTGTTTATTAAACTGCGGTGCCTCTTCACCACTGCGGTATAGCGTGCCTAAAAATTGGATATTCATTGAGGCAAGACGATCATCATTTGACTTATAGCCGCATTTGTCACAAACGTACAAATGCAAATCATGATTTCGATTTTCCTTGCGAATCCGTCCACACTTAGGGCAGCGCTGACTGGTATATTTAGCTGGGACTTTAACTACAGCAGAAGAGTTTAAGTTGGCTTTGTAAGTCAAAAACTGCTCAAATTGGTAAAAAGCCCACGATACCATTTCATAGCGCCGATCTTTTGAGGACTTCTCAGTCGCAAAGCGCACATCGGTTAAATCTTCTAATGCAAAGATTGTGTTAGATCCATAATGGTCAATGAGTGTCTTAGTTAAACAATGGTTGACATCGCTCATCCAGCGGTTCTCTCGTTGACCAATCTTCTTCAATCTTCTTTTGGCAGATTTAGTACCCTTGGCTTGAAGCTGAGCACGCAGTTTCTTATATTTCCGTCTTTTACGCAATACTTTCTGCCCATTATAAAACAGGGTTTTGCCTTGTTCATCATAACAAGAAGCTAAAAAGCGCAATCCACGATCAATTCCAACAACATGCTCAGCTTGTGAGGCTTGAAAGTCAGGTAATGAGATTGTGGCACTTAAATGTACATACCATTTGTTTCTAAATTGCAGTAGTTTAAGCGAGCCAAATTTCCACTTGCTTTCATCAAGGTATTGATCAAAACCCTTGCAAGCAAAATCAACTGCCTTTCTGCCTTGCAGGGTATTTAAGGATAGCTGATTAGTAGTAGCTTTGTAAGACCAATCCCGACCACGCTGTAAATCAAGCTGTGGGCGTTTAAAGGAAATAGGCTGCCAAAGCCAAGAAAGATCACGTGGAAATTGTGACCAGATAGCATGTCCTTTGGAATCCTTTTTGCCAGTATCATAGCGATAAGGCTTTTGACTTAATTGCGTCTTAACCGTCTTATAGCGTGCAATTACAGTTTTGATTGCGGATTGAGCCATTTGACTTTTAAGGGCAAACTTATCACGCAAATCATGATATAAAGCTTTGTTCAATTTAGCTTGATGCAATTCAAAATCATGGTCAAAAACATATTGAGAAATAAAGTTGCAAGCATCACGATACATAAGCACAGTATCTCTAAACGCACTTGCAGTTTCACCATCAATATTAAGTAGTTGTGCTTTAATAGTTATAGACTGATCCAAAATAATCACCCCCTTTATGATATTCACTATGTATTATATCGTATTTAAGTAGTGAAATATATAAATTATAGAAAGGAAAAAAGGGACTGAAAGTGCAATTCCTCCCCGCATTAAATACGGGGTATCCTTGCTTAATCAGTCCCAAGTTTATCAATGAAAAACGTGTATTCATTCTATTTACTTTCCCTTATCATCATGCAATTTAGTTTCGACATAAACGCAGACGATAAATAGCAAAGCAAAACAGCAGATCTTAGGTGCTGTTGCATAATCAAGCATGCTAGCAAAACCGAATAAGATACCATCTGGAACAACCCACCAGGAGCCGATCCAAGAATTAAAGGTATCACTAACTGTCGCAAAGAATGCAATTAAAATCGTTAAAACAAGTAAAACTGAAGTTAAGATCATTCCCGGCCGACCAAAATCTTTAAAACCATGATCCCAGTAGACCATCACTCCAAGCAGTACCAATAAGATTGATACCAGCCATAGACTACCCTTTTTCATAATAAAGGCCTTCTTTCTGCCCTTATCCCAACACGATTAAGTAGCAGCTGCCTTGTTTAACGCTTATTGAATTTCCTTCTTGCCAGTGTAGAGTTCATAGTAGTAACCCTTTTGCTTGATTAATTCATCATGGTTACCATGTTCAATAATATGACCATGATCAAGTACCAAGATTAAATCTGAGTTAACAATCGTTGACAGACGGTGAGCAATAACAAAACTAGTTCTACCAGTAAGCAAGTTGTCCATCCCGGCTTGAACCATTTTTTCAGTTCGAGTATCAATACTTGAGGTAGCTTCATCAAGAATCATTACTGGCTCATCAGCAATCATTGCCCGCGCAATTGACAACAGCTGTATTTGCCCTTGTGAAAGGTCGCCGCCATCACCATCAATCACAGTTTCATAACCGTGATCAAGGTCATGGATAAATTCATCTGCGTGTGATAACTTGGCTGCTTGATAAACATCGTCATCACTGGCATCTGGATTACCAAAGCGGATATTGTCCATAATTGTGCCAGTAAAGAGGTGGGTTTCCTGTAAAACAATTGAAAGTGATTTTCTCAAATCATCTTTTTTAATGTTTTTAATTGGAATACCGTCATAAGTAATCGTCCCTGAATCAATATCGTAGAAACGGTTAAGCATGTTAGAAATGGTTGTCTTACCTGCACCGGTCTCACCAACTAAAGCTACCTTCATCCCCGGTTTGGCATTAATGGAAATGTCATGCAAGATTTGATGATCTGGTACGTAGCTAAAGTTAACATGATCAAAAATAATATGACCACGAACTTGAACCTTCTTGGTTGAGCCATCTTTTTGTGGTACATTCCAGTACCACTTACTGCCAACTTCATCGTTTTTCTTAGAAAGAGTAACTGTACCTTGGTCAGCTTCTGACTTTTGATCTTCCAAGTTGAAAATTCTTTCTGCACCAGCTAAAGCCATTACAATAGAGTTTAATTGTTGCGAAATTTGGGCAATTGGCATACTGAATTGCTTAGATAACTGTAAGAATGAACCAATGGCACCAAGTGAAAGCGGAGCCCAACTATTAATTGCGGCAGCACCACCAACAAAGGCGATCAAAACGTAAAGCAAGTTACCCATGTTACCCATAATTGGGAATAAAATTGTAGCGTAAGTGTTAGCCTTACCTGAGGCTTGACGCAACTCATCATTATATTTGTCAAAGCCTTCCTTAGATTGTGGCTCATGGCTGAAGACCTTGATGACCTTCAAACCATTAAGCATTTCTTCATTATAACCATTGATTTGGCCCAGCTTCTTTTGTTGGACTTGGAAGAAGTGACTTGATCTAACCGTTAAGTAGCGCACAATCCCAAATGATAAAGCAAAAATAATGAAGGAGAACACCGTCAATTGCCAACTAAGTGAAAACATAGCAACTACTACAAACAATAAACTCAAAGCTGAGTTAGTAAATTGTGGAATTGACTGTGAAATCATCTGCATCAAGGTATCAATATCGTTAGTATAACGCGACATGATATCACCAAATTCATTTTGGTCAAAGTATGAAATTGGCAAGCTTTCCATGTGAACAAACATTTCGTTACGTACACGATATTGCACTTTTTGAGCTAAAACACCCATCAGCATGTTAAAAAGGTAATTAGACAAAAAACCAATCGCATAGATCCCAAACATTACCGCAATTGCAGTAGCTAGAGGACCATAGTTAGGAACTTTTTCTTTAGTTAAAGGCACAATATAATTATTGATCAAACGTTCAATGAATAACGAGCCAATAACGTTGCTGGCAGCTGCTAGTACAATAGTGATCATGGAAACGATGAGCATCCATGGACTCGTACTATTAACCAGTTTCAATAGGCGCAATAATATTTTGGTTCTGCTACCCTTTGTTTGATTTTTACTTTTTTCCATTGCCTGATCCAAATTGCTCACCTACTTTCCTTGTTCTTCCTGGAATTTGGCGATTGAACTATAAAGTTCGTTAGTCTTCATCAATTCATCGTGGGTTCCGATAGCTTGAATTTGACCATGATCCATGACGATAATCCGATCAGCATCCTTAATTGAAACAATTCTTTGTGAAATAATGATTTTAGTAGTTTCTGGCATATCTTTAGCCAAAGACGTTCTAATTTGTCGTTCAGTACTGGTATCAACAGCTGAAGTGGAGTCATCTAAGATCAAGATCTTCGGATTCTTAAGCAAGGCTCTGGCAATAGTAATTCTTTGCTTTTGCCCACCAGAAACGTTGTTACCACCTTGTTCCACCATTGTGTCATAACCATCTGGCATTTCACGAATAAAGCCATCAGCATGAGCAATTTTAGCAGCGGCAATTACTTGTTCATCGGTTGCATTTTCGTTCCCCCACTTGAGGTTATCCTTAATCGTTCCTGTGAACAGCACATTCTTTTGTAAAACCATTGCGACATTATCACGCAAAGTCTTCAAGTCATATGACTTAACGTTGTGTCCTGCAACCCGAACGGCACCAGAAGTAACATCATAAAGACGCGGAATCATTGAAACCAAGGTTGACTTCGATGAACCTGTTTCACCAATAATCCCGATTGTTTCACCTGGCCTAATGTGCAAATTGATATCTTTTAAAGCATCAGCCTTGTCCGCAGGTTCGTACTTAAAGCTAACGTGATCAAAAATAATTTCACCATTGGTCAAACGTTTCAATGGCTTCTTAGGATCTTCAATTGTTGGTTCTTCCGTAATCACTGAAGCAATACGACGACCACTGGCGCCTGAAATAACCAATTGCGTAGTAATCATAGCTAAAATGTTTAAACTAAACAAAACTGAGTTTGAATAAGTAAACATTGAAATTAATTGACCAGTTTGTAAACTACCGCCAACCACTTCTTTTGCACCGAACCAGCAGATTGACAGCGTTGAAATATTCAAAACAGCTGCAACTACTAATGCGTTCAAAGACATAATCTTTTGTGCAGTCGCAAACAACTTGTAAATAAAGCCTGATGACTTCTTGAATTCTTTAATCTGCGGTTGTTCTTGGACATAGGTCTTAACTTCACGAATACCACGTACGTTTTCACGCACAACCTGGTTCATTCGGTCATACCCTCTAAAAATCTTAGGAAAGTATGGATAAGCTGTTTTAATAATCAAACCCAAAGCAATTGCAAAAACCGGTCCTAAAACTGCAAAGATTAATGATAAACGCGGACTAATAATAATTGACATAATAATTGAAACGATGAACATCATTGGTGCTCTAACAGCAATTCTGATGATCATTTGATATGCCATTTGCACGTTGTTAACGTCAGTAGTCAAACGTGTAACTAAACTGGCACTTGAAAAGTGATCAATATTTTCAAAAGAATAGTCCTGCATATGGTAGAACATGTCTTGGCGCAAGTTTGCGGCAAAACCAGCAGCTGCATGAGCTGAGACATAACTCGCACTAGCGCCTAAAATTAGCGAAATAACGGTTAACACTAATAGCAATAGCCCCATTTTACTAATATAGGACATATCCCCCTTCATAATTCCGTTATCAATCAAAATTCCGACCAAATATGGAATCAGCATTTCAATGATAACTTCAACAATAACAAACATTGGTGAGAGCAAAGACAATTTTTTATATTGCCTAATTGATTTGCTCAATGTTTTGATCATAGAGACCCACCCTTCTATTCTTTTATTCAATCTCGCAAATAAAAAGATAAATGGATCATCTCCATTTATCTTTTTTATCTATATTAAGTTTAAGCATGTGCTTATTTTTACGGAAATTCAATTAACATGCTTGCAAAACAGGTAAATTATTTATGTTGTTGTGGCCTTGGTGCAAATGCGGAACCAACAATATTGTAGTGCTTTCTGAATAAATAACGTACACCATAGGCAGCCGCCGCGATAACGATGTCGGCTACTGCTGGTAAAACTGGGTTGATTACGCGCAATGCTGGGATTTGCAAAATCCACATCCAGACAAACAAAACAACTGCTATAGCCAACATTCTTAAGATCAGCTTAACCAATGAAGGACGTTTACCTTGCTGAGGCATTAGCCAATCATTGTATTTAACCATGAAGATCCCCATTAAAATACCTACACTGGCAATTGTCAGAATCCCCATTTGTGAATTATACGGTTGGTTCTTAGTTTGGAATAATGCAAGGATACCACATAAACCAACAAAAATTGCTAAATAAAGCAATGCGCCATCAACCATCAACTGCCAAGTTGGTGTAGCCACTGGCTTTTTCTTAGGATGAAGCATTTGTTCAGCCTTAATTGCTGGTGAAGCCAGGTAAAGCCCATTGGCTGGTTGCCCATGACGTTGGGCAATAATAATTTCACTGAGCAAGCCATTAGTCATCGCAACTGCATCAGCACGTGACATTGAACCTTGTTTTTGCAGTTCTTTTTCTAGACGAAAAACATAGTCACTGTTCTTGTTACTCAACTTTTCACGCAAAGCTTTTGGATCTTCCTGCTTAATTTTTTCATCCTGAGTATCAAGCTCAGCTTGCTTCTTTAATTTAGCTTGTTTTTCAGTGTTAATTTTTGTTTGATCTTGTTCTCTCTTTGTCTCTTCAGCCATTCTTACTCCTAGACGTTAAATCTAAATTCAATAATGTCACCGTCTTGAACTTCGTAATCTTTACCTTCAAGACGCAGCTTACCAGCTTCTTTAACCTTTTGCATAGTTTCAAGCTTGTCTAAATCATCAAATGAAACAACTTCAGCTCGAATAAAACCACGCTCAAAGTCTGAGTGAATAACACCAGCAACTTGTGGAGCTTTCATCCCTTTGCGGAAAGTCCAGGCACGGGTTTCAGGACCACCGGCAGTAAAGAAAGTTCTAAGGCCTAAGATATGATATGCAGCACGAATCAAACGATCCAAGCCTGATTCTTCTACGCCTTCCATCTCAAGGAATTCTTTCTTTTCATCATCAGCCATACCAGCGATTTCTTCTTCAGTTGCAGCAGAAATACCTAAGCATTCTGCACCTTCGCTTTCGGCATGCTTCTTAACAATTTGGTAATACTTGTCGCTTTCTGGATCAGCCATTGAGTCTTCAGCAATGTTAGCAACGTAGATAACTGGCTTGGAAGTTAACAAGAACAAGCCCTTAACAATCTTTTGTTCATCTTCATTAAAGTCAATTGAACGGGCAGCATTACCTTCTTCAAGTACTGGCTGCAATTTATTCAAAACAGCCATTTCAGCCTTGGCTTCCTTATCGCCTTGTTGAGCAACCTTCTTTACCTTATTGATTCTGCGGTTAACAGCATCGAGGTCCGCAATAGCAAGTTCCAAGTTAATAGTATTAATATCTTCTTCTGGATCAACCTTACCAGTAACTGAGGTAATATTGTCATCATCAAAGGCACGAACAACGTGAACGATGGCATCAGTTTGACGGATGTTTTCAAGGAACTTGTTACCAAGACCTTCACCTTTTGAAGCACCCTTAACCAATCCAGCAATATCGGTAAATTCAAAAGTTGTGTGCACAATCTTCTTAGCAGGAATCAATTCTTGAATTCTTGCCAAACGCTTGTCAGGAACTTCAACCATTCCGACATTTGGTTCAATGGTGGCAAATGGATAGTTAGCCATTTCGGCACCAGCCTTAGTAATCGCATTAAACAAAGTTGACTTACCAACGTTTGGTAAACCAACAATACCAGCAGTTAATGACATTTGTTGTCCTCTTTTTCTAAAATCAATTTTTTATTTTTACTTACTTGTCTATTTTATCCAAAATTTGGCCGAGCGATACGATCTTTTGGCACATATTGCTCTTTTTTTGCATTAACCGGATCATTCGCCTTAGTTAATAGCTTTTTTAGCTTCCGGTTAAACTCGCTGCGCGGCATCATGACTATGTGCCCACAACCCATACATTTTAATTTGATATCAGCACCCATGCGCAAAATTTCCCAGTCATTAGTTTGGCAAGCATGTGGTTTCTTCATTTGAACTGTATCAGCCAAATTATAAGTAATTTCTTTAGCCATCTAAATCAACACCTAACAAATCAAGAATCCGGTTCAATTCTTCAGTTGAAGCAAAATCAATCGATAAATGACCCTTACCTTTTTGTGTTTCTGAAATATTGACGCTAGAGCCAAACTTATTAGCCAATTGGCTTTCGCTAGCCCGGATAAAGGCCGATTTCTTGACGGTCTTTTTGCTGCGAGGTTTTTTAGCGTTCAATTCACTGACTACCGCTTCAACCTTACGCACCGGCATCCCTTCCTTGACTACTCGCTTAGCCAGCGCATCAATCTTTTCCTTATCTTTCAAACTTAAAAGCGTTCTAGCTTGTCCCATCGACAGTTCACCATGTTGGAGTAAACGCTTAGTCTTGCTAGGTAAAGTGAGCAAACGCAAATAATTAGCAATATATGGTCGCGACTTGCCCATCCGCTTCGAAACTTCTTCTTGCGTTAAGCCAAGATTCTTCTGCAGCATTTCATAAGCTTGCGCCTCTTCAAGTGGAGTTAAATCTTCACGCTGCAAGTTTTCTAGAACTGCCACTTCCATCATTTGGCTTTCGTTAAACTTGCGAATAATTGCTGGAATAGTCTTCTTCTTAGCCAATTTAGAAGCACGGAAACGACGCTCACCAGCAATGATCTCATATCCATTAACTGATTCGCGCACGATAATTGGCTGGAAAACACCATTTTCCTTAATAGAATCCGACAGTTCTTTTAATCTCTTATCATCAAATCTTTTTCTAGGCTGATAAGGATTCGGCCGAATATCGCCCAAATCGAGTTCTTGGACTTCTTCTGCCTCTTGAACTTGAGGCTCATCCTCAAATAAGGCTTCAAGACCACGACCTAGGCCGCCCTTTTTTCTTGGCTCTTTACTTCTTGAGTCTCTTGTCATGAGCTTTTAACACCTCTTTTGCTAAATCATCATATACCTTGGCACCACGAGATTTTGGTGCATATTCTGTAATTGGCTGACCATAACTTGGGGCCTCAGCTAATTTAGTAATTCGAGGAATGATGGTCTTATAAACTTTCTTGCTAAAGTAGGACTGCACTTCTTTAACCACTTCAGCACCCAAGTTAGTTCTGGCATCAAGCATTGTTAACAAAACGCCTTCTACGCCAAGATCTTTATTAAAATGCTTTTGGACTAAACGAATTGTGTTCAAAAGTTGGCTAAGTCCTTCCATAGCATAATATTCACTCTGAACTGGAATCAAAATTGAATCAGATGCAGTAAAAGCATTAATTGAAAGTTGCCCTAATGATGGCGGACAGTCAATAAAGACAAAATCATATTGATCGCTAATTGCATCTAAAGCTGACTTTAAGCGTGTCTCCCGAGCCATCATTGAAATTAATTCCGTTTCAGCACCGGACAAGTTGATTGTGGCTGGAACCATATCTAGCTTTGGCGTTGAAGTATGGTGAATAGTATCTTGAATAGGAATTTCGTCAATCAAAACATTGTAAATGTCCTGGTCAATCTCTGATTTTTCAATTCCTAAACCAGAGGTAGCGTTACCTTGTGGATCAATATCCACAATTAAAACGCGATAACCACGGTCGGCAATTGAGGCTGCTAAATTGATGGTCGTAGTGGTTTTACCTACGCCACCTTTTTGGTTTGCAACCGAAATTACATTTACCATATTGTTCATCCTTCCCTATTACTTCCTTTTCAATTCAATTGTGATCTTATAATCATCCGGATCTTTATTTTCTGTTACTTTGACTTTAATTCCTGAGTCTTCGGCTAACTTAACCGCCTTCTTAATGGTGTTAATTTGTACCTTTAAGTCTTTAGGAACTCGGCTAACGACCCGCTTAGCTTCTTTTTTAGCCTTAGGCTTAGGGTTAAAGTAAGCATCCACATCTTGCACAATCTCTTCAGTTTGTTTAACGTTTAAGCCTTTTGCTTCAATTTCTGTCAAAACGCGATCTTGATCTGCATTACTTAAGCCGATCATTGCACGACCATGACGAGCGGTAATTTTGCCAGCAATCAAAGCTTGCTGCACATTATCATCCAGCTTCAATAAGCGCAATTTGTTAGCCACATAAGATTGAGACTTACCCATATTTTTAGCCAAAGCAGTTTGAGTCAAATCATTCAATTCCATTAAATTAGTATAAGCTTTTGCCTCATCAATTGGATTTAAGTCTTCACGCTGTAAGTTCTCAATCAAAGCTAATGAAGCAGCTTGATCATCACTCATATTCTTGACGATCGCAGGAATAGTCTGCCAGCCCAAGCTTTTAGCTGCACGATAACGTCTTTCACCTGCAATAATCTCATATTGCTCGTCATCGCCATCTTCACGAACTACGATAGGTTGGAGCAAGCCATCCTTATCAAGTGTTTCAGCTAATTCTTTAATTGAATCATCAGAAAATTCACGCCGTGGTTGATAGCGGTTAGGAACAATCTTGCTCAATTCAAGATCTTGAACCTGTTTATTCTTAGGAATTTCATCATCATGATGCATAAAAGAAAATAATGACATAATATACCCCTTTCTGTTTAATGAATCGGTTTGCGCCGCGGGGTGCCTGCTTGACGTGGATACTTTTTAGGTGTTGCTTTGACTTTTTGAATTAAGATTAGAGTTCGTTCTTCTTCGCTCTCAGGTAGAGTCAATTCTTCTTCCTTAACCAGCTTACCGCCCAGCAATTCAAGAGCTTTTTGACCATCATCCAATTCATCTTCGGCTTTTGGTCCCTTGAGGGCAATAAAGTAACCATCTTTTTTCACCAAAGGCAAGCAATATTCACTCAAAACACTCATCCGCGCAACCGCACGAGCAGTAACGAGATCGAACTTTTCTCGATAAAGCTTATTTTGACCAACGTCTTCAGCGCGGCCATGAACTAATTCGACGTCTTTCAAGTCTAACTTAGTAATTAAGTTCTTTAAAAAAGTCAATCGTTTTGCCAAAGAATCAACAATGGTAATCTTCAATTCTGGCTGCAAAATCTTGAGCGGAATTGATGGAAAACCAGCACCAGCACCAACATCACAAAGAGTAGCACCATCTTTAAAAACATCGCCAAAAGTAAACAGCGGCGTAATACTGTCATAAAAGTGCTTAAGGTAAACCTCATCTTCTTCGGTAATTCGTGTCAAATTGACATGCTCATTAACTTCGATCAAATAATTAAAATATATTTTAAATTGTTCAATTTGTTGGTCAGTTAATTTAAAATTGTGTTTTGATAGTTCTAAAATAAATTTTTCAGGATTCATTTTTCACCCGTGAAACCGTGTTTCACACCTCTAAATTTAACGCAAAATGCATTGATTAGTAAAGATATTTCATCTTATCAATTATGAAGTATTTTTACTCAATCGTCAAAGTTTTGCCGCCCGCAAAATAGGGTATAATAAGGCGCAAAGGAGTTAAAAATATGATTGTTACTTTAATTGTTTTAGCTTACTTAGCATATAAAACATATTTAGGCTATAAAACAGGCTTTACACGCTATATCATCGGTTTAATCTGTTCCGCCATTGTCTTTATGGTTGCCATTTTCATGCAAAATCCATTCGGTAATTGGCTATACACACAATACACTGGAGAAATGATTAAGACTAACTCCACTAACAACGTGGAATTAATGATTGCACGCTTTGTCGCTTTCTTTATTGTTTTCTTCGTGGGCAAAATGATCATGAAGATTGTCAAAAGCTGGATTCCTAACAAAAATCCACATGCGACTAACTTAGGCAGTATTCTCGACAATGTCTTGGGTGCTCTAGCCTCCCTAATTGCTAGTTATTTTGTTGTTTACGTGGTCTTGTCCATGTTCAATGCACTACAAAATCCATGGTTTATGCAGCAAACAATTGATTCTAGCTTTTTGAGGTTTATCATTTACAACACACCGGGACTTTCAAACGGTGTCTTCAATAATATCTTTAATATTGGCAAAACTGTGGGATAAAATATATCAAAAAAGATCTGCTTGTATCATACCGAGCAGATCTTTCTTGATATGTTTTAACTAAGTTAATACTACATTTATGAACCAACATTCGATATACTTATTAGCGCAGGAAGTTTTATGAGCGGCGGCTGTTTTTCCCCCGGAGGTGAGGCCTATGGGCTACATTGATGAAAGGGTTCCAGCCATGTCGGTTTACGAGAGTATCTCCTTGATGCTTTTGTTCGGTACATTTTTGTTGGCTTTGCTGACATATATTGACCACCACAAAAAAATAAAAAACGCTGCTCAAACATACTTTGACCAGTTATTGAGTAGCGTTTAACGTAAAATTTAACATTTGAAGCCGCCGCTCTTAAAGCGGGCTGCTTGGAGTCCCTAGGACTCCTTTTTCTTTAGTTATTATAGCATATTTCACTAATCACCGAAATTATCATATTCAATATGTTCATCATTATAAACAAAGATTGCACCAATTCGATCAGGGTTATCATGCCAACCCTTTAGTGGCTTGCCAGCAAAGAATAATCGTTTGCATTCAATTTCTGCTTCAACCGATGTTTTGGTAAAAGTAGTAACACCAGCTAAATCAGTCTTTACAGGATACCCGGTTCTAGGATCAATCAAATGGTGATACTTTTTACCGTTAACTACTAAGTAGCGCTCATATGTCCCACTAGTAACGGCTGAGCATTCAGGCACCATAACTGACGTAATATTGTCGCCTCGCGGCTGTTTAGGATCTTGCACACCAATTGACCACTGGCCACTAATTCTTTTAGGCGAATCACCAACTAACAAGATATTACCGCCCAGATTAATAATTCCTGCTTCAACGCCATATGCACGCCACAAGTCACGAATTCGGTCGGCAATCCAACCCTTAGCAATTCCACCTAGGTCCAGCTCCATGCCCTTCATTTTAAGAAAAACAGATTGGTCACTGTCATTTAAAACCACCTTAAATGGGTCAGTTAACAGCATTCTATCTTTAATTTCTTCATCTTTAGGAACATGTGCGCCTTTAAAACCGATATGCCAAAGCTTAACAACTGGTCCAATCAGAGCATTAAAGCCAAAATTCTCACGGCTCTTTTCTACTGCCAATTTAACCAAACCATACACAGCACTAGAGACCTGTACCGGATGTTCTCCAGCAGCATGATTGATATCCATTACTTCAGATTCATCTCGATTAACGGTAAAAATATCTTCGTAATGATCAATTAAATCAAATGATTTTTGTAATAGATCACGATTTTGAGTACCAAAAATCTGCAATGTAATTGAAGTTCCTAAAGCATGATGATCACCAACCACCTGCTCTAATGCTAAATCTTTAATCATAATTATTTCTCTTCCAAATATAAATCACGCAACGCTTCACGTAGTTCTGTCGTTACGCCAATTTTTTCTTGTAAAAAGTTATCGAAACTACCAAAATTCTGCTCAATAGCGATTAATGAAGTATCCAAAAAAGCATCAGAAACTGAACCTAAAATTCGCATATTAGCGCGAAAACAAAGATTCTCGCCCTCTTCTTGCATTTTTTTATCTCTTTTGGCCCGATAGTTATTAAGCATATAATTTGAGTACAAATAGTCCTGTCTAATTGTTTCCATATCTACGCAAAGCAGATATAACAAGACTACAGTTACCAATCCAGTTCTGTCTTTTCCTTCTGAACAATGATAAAGTACAGCACCTTTTTCAGTATTGGCCAACAGCTCTAAAATTTTATGCAAGCTATGTTGAGCGTGTTCTTTCAATACATGTGACTTGTAACGCTCACACATCATTCTAAAGCCAGCATACTGATCTTGACGATAAGTTGCGAATACTTGGGTTAAGTCTTTCTTACCGCCTTTGGTGTTGTCATCAACAGAAATTGGAATACAGAAATGCTCTACGCCAGGGATTTTGCTGTCTGGACAATGGTCACATTCAGTTGGTGAACGCAAATCAATAATCTTAGTCAAGCCATAATTGAGCAAAAACTCTTGATCATGTCTCGTTATGTTGCTAATCTTGCCCGTTCTTAATAACCGATGCATCTTGACCTTACGTCCCTGATAGCCAACATATCCCCCTAAATCACGCGGATTACAAACTTTTTCTAATGGCAAAATATTTGGTTTCATTAATTTCATCTCTTTATTAAGTATTTTGATAAAAAAGCCGGATAGTGTCCCTATCCGGTAATTTTACTATCACGTGGCAAGTCACGCAAAATTATTTGTTAGCTTGTTCAACAAATTTAATAAAGTTAGCCATCATAGCATCTAGTTGCTTAATGTAATCTTCATTGGTCAAATCGCCAGTTTCTTTATCAAAATTGCTTGCAGCACCGCCAATTAAGATTTCATTGCCTGGCAAAACATTGGCACTCATGTCTGGTGAAAGCAAGATTTCACGAGCATCTTCTTGCGCACGACTAGATCCTTGAATACCGTATGAAGTACCAACAACTGCAGCCGGCTTCATCTTCATCACATTAGGACCAGCATGTGAACCTAACCATTCAAGCGCACTCTTTAAGGCAGCTGGAATTGAGTGATCATATTCTGGTGTAGCCAAAATTACACCATCCGCATTCTTAACATCCTCGATCCACTTCTTAGTAACATCATCTGGCTCATCAGTTCTACAGAAAGGCTTAAGTTGATCGATTTCTTTAACTTCAATATCAGCTTGCTCACCATAACGCTTAGCAATAAATTTTGCTAAAAAACGATTGAAAGAAAATGGAGCGTTTGTACCAACAATTGCTAAAATTTTCATTTAAATAAGCCCCCTACTTAGTAAGTTGTGCATACCAATCATCAACTTCATCAAAGAAGTGATTCAAAAACTTAAGTGTACCTGCATCGGTCAAGTCGCCTTTATCATCAAATTGTTTTGGTGCCAAACCCATCATAAATTCGTCACCAGCAAAGACATGAGCACTAAAACCAGGTGCGCCCAAAATGCTCTTCAAGCGAGTTTGCGAACGAGACGCACCTTGAGGCATTGGTGAAGTTGACACAATAACTACTGGCTTATCATGGAATGGGTGAACAGAACTAGAAAGCCATTCAAGTGCACTCTTTAAGGCACTTGAAACTGAGTGTTGCTGTTCTGGTGAAGCGATCAAAACCATATCTGCATCAGCAATTTTTTTACCTAAAGCTAATACGCTAGCAGGAGCATCAACGCCTTCTTTATACATAGGTAAGCCCTTAACAGTCGCAAAGTCAAAATCATACTTATCGCCTAAGTCCTTAATAATGACTTTAAGTAATTTTTCGTTAAATGAGTTATCGGCATTGGAGCCCGATAAAGCTAATACCTTCATAAAAACCACCTTTCAAAAATCCTCTTAGTTATCATTATAGACTAATGTAGCTTAATTTATGTCATTTTAATTTTAATAACAACAAGAAAAAACGCCTTCGATAATGAAGGCGCCCTCTACTGAATGAAAAGCACAAATGATTGGTGAAATTTCTATGCCAAGTTATCCTTAAGCGAAGCTTCTTCGTCGGCAGCAAACATTGGGTTTTCTTGAGTTTCGCTGAGACGATTGTTAAGCATAGCATCGTGGATTTGAGCATTCAACACATTGACGATTTGAGTTTGGCTGAAGCTTGCAATCTCATTAACAATCAATGCAGCCATACCTGTAGTAGAAATCCAGTTAGCAATTACGATGTCATGAATCTTTTGATCATCGTAATCAACATCAGGATATTGTTCCTTGAACTTTTCAGTTCCAAGTTCCATCAAAGTGTCAGCGATGATCTTGCTACCAAACTTGCCATCAACGAACATTGCTTTAAACAAGTTAACATGAGCTTGAGCAAAATCAATGTATGACAAATCCAAGTCAATCAAAGGTTCACCAACGTACTTTTGTTGTAAAGTATGAGTTCTCAAGTCATTAGAGATTCTTCTCAAAACTTGATTGCGAAGATCATCCATGTTGTTAAATTCTAGATACAAAGGTTGGGTTGAGAAGTGTCCTGCTTTAGCAATGCCACGAGCAGTCAAACCTTCAATACCATCCTTGATTGCCATCTTGTAGGCTGTATCTAAAATTTTGTCTTTACTAATTTCTTTTTTTCTTGCCATTTTAATGCACCTCAATCATTGTATAAAACATGTGCTTTTCAATACACTTGTTTTCTTTTCTTCATCAATATAATATATCCAAAAAAATAACAATTGCAAGTCTTATACACTAACTTATTAAAAAATATTATAATCGCTTAAATAGCGATGAGCCGTTGTCTCCTGTAAATTGATCATAATGTGAAGAAGCCATTTCAATAACTGCTTGCTTGTCCAATCCTTGTGCAGCACAAAACGAAAAGAATGCAGCAGATAAAATATAGCCGCGTTCACGATCATCTGTCAGGTTATCTGAGAACTTCATATTAATCGAATGATTTGCATAATCCGTTGTCAATTCAATCGATTTATTTTCTGGTTTACTACTCATTCTATTGCAACCTCTTTTTTGTTCTAAAACAAATAAAATTAAAAATTTAAAAATTTCTATTATAATTATATTACAAAATCAAAAGAATTAGAAAGCGTGTTTTTATCAATGAAAGTTTCAGCTTGGCGCTCATCATGCACCTCAATTTTAATCGGGAAAAAGGCCTCTCTTTCTGGCAGTATCATCATCGGTCGTAATGAAGATGCTAAGACTGCTTGGCCTAAGCATTTAGCCTTTAATCCACATCGAGATAATGTACAGAAAAACCATTTTAAATCCAAAGACAATAAGTTTGAAATGGATTTACCAACAGCTAGCTACTCCTATTCTTCAACCCCAGAATGGACAGATAAGTACGGAGTGTTCGAAGAAGACGGAATTAATGAATATCATGTAGCAATGAGCGCCACCGAAAGTGCCTACGCAAATGACCGCGTTTTAGCTGTTGACCCCTTTGATACTGACAAAGGAATCTTAGAAGAAGCAATGGTCACCGTAGTTTTACCTTATGTTAAATCCGCACGTGAAGGCGTTCAGCGCTTAGGAGAAATTGTAGAAAAATATGGTGCAGCAGAAGCTGACGGAATTCTCTTTGGCGATCGTGATGAAGCCTGGTACATGGAAATCGGTTCTGGCCATCATTGGGTTGCACAACGAATCCCAGATGATTCCTACGCTGTTGTCGCCAATCAACTAGCTATTCAAGAAATTGATTTTGCCAGTGACGACTTCATGTATTCTCAAGACCTGCAAAAATTTGTCTACGACAATAAACTCTGGCCTAAAAATCAGCCATTCATTTGGCGTGATATTTTTGGCACTCATGACGATAGTGACTTACACTACAACACACCACGAGTATGGAGCGGTCAACGTCTACTTACTCCATCTGTAGCACAAGAACCCGAAAGCTTTAACCTGCCATTTATTCGCAAGCCTGATGCACCAATTTCTGCGCAAGACGCTCAACGCGTTTTAAGCGATCACTACAACAACACCGCCTATGATTTAACCAATCAGAAAAACAGAAATAATGCCACTTTCAGACCTATCTCTGTGGCTACTACTCAGGAATCACACTTGCTTGAGTTAAACGGTGAAAACATGATTCACTGGCTAGCTATGGGTGTGGCTGCGCAAAGTGTTTATGTGCCATTCTATCCTCAAGGCACTAAGGTACCAAATACCTGGAAAAATGGAAAAGAAACCTACTCACCAAATTCAGCTTACTGGGTCTTTAAACTGGCTAGCGTCCTGGTTGATCGTAATTGGGGTAAGTACGGCACCGCTTTAAGCAATACGCAAAGTACTACTAATGAAAAACTCCTGCAAATTAGACATCAGTATGATGAAAAATTAACCCAAGAAAAGGATCAAGAACAACAAATTAAATTAGTGGATGAAGCCAATGCCAAATTAGCTAAAACTGCTACTGATGCTTATAAAGAATTGATCGCTAAACTAATCACCGAACAAACTGGTGACTCACCGCTGCGTTTCCAAATGGATCCTAACTTGTAAACAAAAATGCCTCAATGAGGCATTTTTTCTTACTATTTTTTCTTAGTCATTAAGCCGTCCATCATTTCATAAATATGGTCGGCGTATTTTTCTAGCCGCGGATCATGCGTTACTAGAATAACGGCCTTGTCACGCTTTTTCGCTAAATCCTTAAACAATTGTCCTACTTCTTCCACATTTTGCGTATCTAGCGAAGCAGTCGGCTCATCGGCTAACAAAATATCTGGGTTAGCATATAAGGCCGTCGCGATTGCTACTCGCTGCTGTTGCCCACCAGATAATTCATTTGGATACTTATTAACCAGCTTTTCAATCCCTAGCTGCTTGAGTAAGCCTTGCAATTTATCTTGCGACAAATTATTTTGCTTTTTTACTTTATCAATCAAAGTAAATTGCTCTTTAACTGTCAAAAATGGAACTAAATTATAAGCTTGTAAAACAAAGCCAATTTTATTCAAGCGTAGTTCTCCACTTTGCTTAGCAGAAAAATTACTAATGTCTCGACCATTAATCAAAATTTCACCTGAAGTTGGTTTTTGCAAGGACCCGGCGATCGTCAAAAATGTACTTTTACCAGCGCCTGAAGGCCCCATAATTAAAACCACTTCACCCTTATTAGCCTGAAAATTGATATCTTTCAAAGCTGCAACTTTAGCTTCGCCTTTACCATAAACTTTATTAACATCTTTTAATTCAATTACTGCCATTTTACTCACCAATTGCCTTTGCTGGATCAACCTTCAAAATTGATCTAATCGGAATCAAACTACCAATAATACCCATGACTAGCATCCCTAACGTACCACTAATCATAATTGCTGGCGTAAAGGTCATTGGCACAGCTGCTGGTAAAGTTAAATCAGTTAACCACATCAAGATAATCGCAATTACAACACCAATAGCTACTAAAATTATGGATTGACTGATCGTTGCACCAACTAAAGTTTTACTTGGAATTCCTTGAGCCCGCATAACGGCAAAATTATGCATTTTTTGCATAGTTAAAATATATAGGAAAACAGCAATCACGATCAAAGAAATAACAAATAAGAATCCAATCATCAATTCAAAAGTTAAGTTTTGAGCCGTATATCCTGGAAGCTTATTAATAAAGGCTTGAATTGGGTATGTCTTGGCATCCTTATAATTGAATTTATAATTACTATTCTTTGAAACAACTGCAGAAGCGGCTACATTAGGAGCGACCATCCGCAGTTTTTTCCAAGTTTTCATTGAGCCATAAACAATTGGCGCAATATTAATCTTGGCGTTATTTACAAAACCAACAATTTTATATTTTTTCTTAGAGCCATTCAGAGAAATTTGATCCCCAAGCTTGTAGCCTTTGTCTTTGAAACTACTGTCTACTGTAATCTGATTACCATTCTTTGCTTTTTTCCCAGCAATTATATCTTGATCTTGATAAATAAACTGGTCTTTTTTGATGCCTAAGAATTGAGCTGAAATTGAGCTTTTTCCCTTTTTCTTAGCTACAATTCCTAATTGACCAATAATTGCTTCATTCTTGCCAATTTTTGCGTTTTTTAGATCGTCTTTTGTCAGAATTGACTGACTCATGCTGATATTGGCATTTTTATTTAAAACAATCTTTTGCGCATTCCAATTTTCAATTGCTTGTGTATTCTGACTTGCTAACCCAACAGCCAAAGATGACAACATAAAAATTAAGTAGCTGATCAAAAAGATCATCAAAATAATCAAGCCATAGCGCAATTTTTCATGCTTAATTTCTTTCAGTGCTAGAAACATAACTACATCCCCTTTGCTAGTATGTCCAGGCTCTTCTTATAGCGCGCCAAGTTCTTTTCCTGATTTTCGGGATCTGATAAGCATAAGTTGATAACTTCATGACTAAGTACCATGGCACTCCACAATTGTGGCCCCATATTCAACAATTGTCTTGAATAAATTTTGAAATTATCTGGTATCAAGTACTCATTTTGCAACATATGCAATTTCATCATTGGTTCATATTTACTGTATTGAACTTTATCAATAAACTTAACTACTCTTGCATAAAAATGATTAGGATCAAATTTTTCATCAGGACTCATCCCAGCATGAATGTCTTTAATAGCGATGTGATACATATAAACATATGCATCAATTAAATCATCAAAATATTTATAAAATGCTCCTCGAGCAATGTTGGCATTCTCAACAATATGTGACACCTTAGCATCTGCTAACGGATAAGTGCTGAATTCTTCTAACAACACCGCTTCAATACGTCTACGTTTAGCAGACGGTAAATTTTTAAAAGTTTGCTTAACCATTTTGTTTTCCCCCTTTTCCAACACAAATGACGACTTGTCATCAATTACTTATATCATAGCTGATTGTGACGAGTTGTCAATACATATACACAAAAAAAGAAGGCCTCTGCCTTCCTTCTCTAAACTAAAACTCGATTATAGTAGTACAACCTAGCAACACCATCACGGACGCTAAATTTACTTAATGCACAATTATTTGGCGTATCTATCTTGTCCATGTCGCCATTACTCAAATAATGAGCTGCCATCATTCGAATCAAACGACCATGTGCCACTACTAATACCTTACCTTCTGGATATTTTTGATATATTTCGTCTAAAAAGTTAGCGCAACGTGCTTCAAACTCTTCGTAGCCCTCACCATTTTTGGCATATTTTACATAGTCGCGAGTAACTTTTCCCCATGGATCAACAACATCCGGATATTCCTTAGCAATATCATCCATCTTCTTGCCGTCCCAATCACCAAAATCAAATTCCAGCAAACGTTTGTCTAAATTTAATTTCTTTTTACCTTTAGTAAAAATTTTCGCAGTCTCTACTGCTCTCTTCATTGGACTGGAATAAACAACATCAAATTTATTTTCATCAAACTTAGCGGCGGATTTTTTAGCATATTCACGACCAAATTCATTCAAGTCTGCGTCAACTTGTGCGCCCTGAATTCGATTATCTTTATTCACGTCTGTTTGTCCATGACGAATAAAAACTATTTCCATTTTTTACATCACCTTTTCTTAAAATCATACCCTTATTTAACTAATCTTTCCATTTCTTTACTGTTTTTTTAGCGTTTTGAAATTTAAAAAGCTTAAAATATAAATAGATAATTAGAAAGGGGAAACATTATGTCCCGCGTTACAATTGAAAGAGATGGTCTCACCTTAGTAGGAGACCGCGAAGAACCATTCGGCGAAATCTATGACATGGCTATCCTCATGCATGGTTTTACCGCTAACCGCAACACTGAATTATTAAGACAAATTGCCGATGATCTACGCGACGAAAATGTCGCTAGCGTCCGTTTTGACTTTAATGGTCATGGCGAAAGTGACGGCAAGTTTGAAAATATGACTGTGCCAAACGAAATCGCTGACGGCAAGGCAATCTTAGAATACGTTCGCACCGATCCACATGTACGTAATATTTTCTTAGTTGGTCATTCCCAAGGCGGTGTAATTGCATCAATGCTCGCCGGTCTTTATCCTGATGTGATTAAAAAAGTTGTCCTTTTAGCACCAGCTGCTCAATTAAAAGACGATGCACTTAAAGGTAACACACAAGGCGCAGTCTATGATCCTAACCATATTCCTGATACTGTTCCACTAGTCGGCAATAAATTAGGAATGAAACTAGGCGGATTTTATCTCCGAACCGCTCAAGTTTTACCGATTTACGAGGTCTCTGCCCGCTTTAGTGGCCCAGTATCAGTCATTTATGGTACTAATGACCAAGTAGTTAACCCTAAATATGCTAAAAAATACCATGATATTTATGAAAATAGCGAACTTCATGCCATTACGGATGCAGATCACAGATTCACTGGTCAATACAAAAAGTCAGCATCAGATTTAACTGCTCAATTTTTAAAACCATTATTTTAGCGCCGAGTAAAGTCGAACTCAGTACGAAAGACGTAATGATCCTTAGTACTTACGTCAGGTTCAAATTGAAATTCAAAATCATTAAAGTCCTGCAAATCTGTGGGATTTTTTATTTGCTTCTCGGCAATGTAGCGCACCATTTCACCACGAGCCATCTTAGCGTGAACCCCAACGGTCTTCCACTTATCATTTTTTAGTTCCTGAAAGTCAACCGTAATTAATTGTCGTCCTTGACTCAAATAAGGTTTAACCAAACGTGTATATTGTTTGGAAGCCAAATCGATAACTATATTATCTTCTTGAAATAAATTTTCAGCGATATCACTGCCCCAGAAATGATACAAGCTATAATCACGAAAACCAACCATTTTAGTATTTAATTCTAGGCGATATGGGCAAACACCATCAAAAGGCCGGAGCATACCATAAAATCCTGATAGAATCCGCAAATTCTTTTGAATATAGTCAAGTGCAGGTTGTGTAAATAAATCCGGCGCCATATATTGGTATTGAATTCCTGAAAAAGCCAAAATTGCAGGAGTTAATCGTTCATCCAAATTCATATTTTCTAGTTGCAATATGCTTTGCTTAGTCACATTTTCACTAGCATGCCAAAGGTCTTTTAACTGCTCATTTGACCTTGACTTGAGAAATCTTTCTAGAATTCGTGTCTTATCCAAGAACTGCGGTTTTGACTGAATTGGAAATGAATCACGATCAATTTTCATAATTTTTGCAGGTGCAATAATAACTTTCATTTTTAGATTTTGTTCCTTTACGGTAAACTTAAATTGTGATTAATAAGGAGGAAAAATAATGAATCCTGATTTTGCAATTATCTTAAATTATCAACTTAATGATAAGGCTGATGCCGACTTTTTAGTAAAAACAGCCCGTAATATCGGTGCTCGTGCAGTGATGACTGACAGGCAAACTGAAGATTTCAAAACAGCTTGCGCTAAGTATACTATTTTTTTAGCTAATCCAGAAAATAGTACTGACTTAACTAAGGATAACGTCATTGATACCATGGTCAATAACCGTAAAGCTGGTAAGACTACAATTATTAATGTGCCCGTTGAAGCAGGCAAGTTTTCTGCCGCAACTCAAGCAATGCTGGATACGATCAATGATTGGATGCACCAATTCGGTCACGCCTTCAACGAAGGAAAAACTAGTGCTTTAACCAGTAGCGATGGTTTTATTTTAGAAAATCGCCACGCAAATTACCAAAAATATGTCTTCTTACCTAGTCCTCTTCCTGACAAAATCGTGGTAGAAGGCCTAGTCGAAGAACCTAACCGGGTAGAATGGATTGAACATCGAACTGATCTTGATTTTAACTATAAGGATCAAAAATTAACTATTAACTTAGTCAAACCAGATGATGAGTTTGCTTGGCAAGTGTTGCGAATTCAAGCCCACCGACCTGAAGATGACATTTTAGAAACGAAATTTTAGTAAAAAGGCGTTCTTTGTAGCAGAACGCCTTTTTACAACCTTATGTAATTGCTATTTCTATTTTCAAAAAAATTTATTCTTGCTTAAGCTTTAACTACTGAACCATTATCAAAAAATTCTCTAAAACGACGTGCTTCTTTATCCAGAGTAATTTCATCATTAACTTGCGATAACTTATAGCCAACAAAATAAGGTGGCGCTTCAAAACGTGTAATATATTTAGCACAAATACCGTCATCATTACGCGGATAAAAGAATAGATTATAAGAATCGCAGCGGCCATTATACATGATATTTAACAAATACTTGGCACCACTTTGAATCCAGTCAGCCCACAAGTCAATGCTATTTTTATCTAACAAGTTAATATTGAGCTCAGTGTAGCCTTGAACGGGATGTTCAGCAATGTTAACTTCTACCCCACTTTTTTCAAAAAGGGTCTCACCTTCAAAATTATTCGGGTGAATATATTTATAGCCATCTTCATGTTCAAAGCCAACTATCTGCATATGCGGGTGAATCAAGGAACCACCTGAATGTGGACCATAGTTCTTGTACCAAACAATTGACTCATATTGGTCACTAGCCTGCATTTTTTCAAAACAAGCTAGCGCAAAATGCATCAACTTGCGATTATGTTCCTGCGTATAAGTACTAATATCGCCGTTATGATCACTAGATTCAATTAACACAGTCTGCCAGGTATCACGTAAGGTCGGAAACTTATTCTTAAGCCAAATCATATCTCCTTCCTTAGCGTAAATATCAGTTAAATTTTCAACATCACAAAATGGGCAGACATTGGCCTTCTTATCCTTGCGATAAGATTGTGGTTTGCCTTTAGCAATGCTCATTTGAAAAACAAGTGGATCATTAGTCATATTTATTCCTTTTTTTACTTAAAATAGTTTAAAATTAAATTAGTATAGCTTTACTATATATAAATTTTTTGTGGCTTTACTAGCATAAAAATACTTGTTATACTGTGTCAAAGCAAACGTTTATTCGAAATTTGTTAAGAGATGGGTTTTAATAATGCAATCTAGAACAGAAATGAGAAAACGAAACAATCGCAACAATCTCTATCTTATTATTATTGGCATAATTGTCGTAATTGCAATTATTTGTGGCTTTATCATTCATAATCAAAGAGTGGCTGCTGAACGTAGCCAGCGTGAATATGCTTCTACCCACTTCAACCCTAATGTAACAATTTATGGTGTGCAAGTAGGCAAGCTTACTGTTAACAAGGCGACTGCTAAGATCAATAAACAAGCTGATAATGTCGTCTTTTTAAGAAATAAAAAGATTATTGCTGAAAAAGACGACAAGGTTCAAACTATCAGCCAAGCTGAAGTTAAAAATATTTTCACTAAGCAGCATACTGATTTGCCAAGCAAACAAAAATACGTTTTCAAATCCGCCAAAATAGATGAAGCAAAAAAGAGTTTGCAAAAGATTCAAAAGGCTGTCGTAACTTATAAAATTAACGGCAAGGAATATCAACTAAGAGCTGATGAATTAATCCACGAAGTTACTTACAAAGATGGCAAGTACAAGTTCACTGACGTTAAGAAGTTACATGCCAAATTGGAAAAAATCGATCAGGAAGTTAAAACTCTGAAGAAGAGTTACAAGTTCACTGTTCCCGTCGGCAACAAGGTCAACGGCAAAACAATTACCGTTAAGAACGAAAGCTATGGCTGGGGAATTTATGTCAAGAAAGCTGTAGCAGCAGTAGAAAAAGCCTTGATTAATGGTCAAACTACTGTTGATGGTAGCAAGTACATTTACGGTGAAGGCTACAGCACTTATGCTCATGGTTATGGCAAGAGCAATCATGGTATTGGTAAAAACTACGTCGTTGTCTCCATCAAAAATCAGGAACTATGGGTTGTCCGTAAAGGGAAAGTTGCCGTTCACTTAACTGACGTTGTCACAGGTACTGAAAATAAGAGTAACGCTACTCCTAAAGGTGTTTGGTACATCATGTACAAAGAATCACCAAGCGTACTTCGTGGCTATAACGACGACGGTTCTAAGTATGCCTCCAAAGTACAATACTGGATGCCATTTACCTTGAGTGGCTGCGGTTTACACGATGCTAGCTGGCGTAACGACTGGAGTAAGTCAGCCTATCTTACTGGCGGTTCGCATGGCTGTGTTAACATTCGTCCAGCTGAGATTAGAAGCGTTTGGAACAATGTTTTGACCAACGACGCTGTTATCGTATATTAAAAATAAAGATTAATCGTCTACTTCAATTGAAGCAGGCGATTTTTTTGCGTAAAATTAATAGAAAAGATATAGATTTTTGAGAGGATTAAACATGTTAATTATTGGTATTATCTGCCTATTTGTGGCAGTGATTTCTTACTTCAAGTATCTTAGCGAAAAAAACGGACAAGCCAACCAAAAGCAAGCAGAAAACAAAAACGAGGCAAAATGGCAACGCACTTTAGCCATCATTTTCCTCGTTTTCGGAATTTTATTAATCGGTTATTGGATTGCATTGCGCTAAAAAAGACGTGAATTTTCACGCCTTTTTTAATGAAAATGCCCGGAAATCCCCGTATTTTAATGCGGGGATGGATAGGGCCAAGCTGACCTAGCAGTCAGCTTTTTTTATTTTAAAAATAGAGACATATGTTCGGCTTTCCTGTAAAATATAAATATCTAATATACAGAAGGAGGTGAAACACATGAAAAGAATGAGCAGTTTAGCCTATCATTTTGGCGTTAA
>OKSF01000341.1_pt1 | contig 44740 bp, 50 predicted proteins | sample 1606061 | NCBI WGS metagenome assembly OKSF01 (sample SAMEA3541567, study PRJEB24748) | human gut metagenome | biome: human gut; feature: human-associated habitat; material: faeces | place: China | collected 2012
TCGAACCGATGCAGCAGGTGCTTCTGGATAAACACTTTAAGAGAAAGCACGGGCCGGGAGCATACTATGGACAAAAATAGATACGAGCTGGGTCTGTATGAAAAGGCGATGCCCAATAATCTAAGCTGGAAGGAAAAGCTGGAGCTGACAAGAGAAAGCGGCTTTGACTATCTGGAGATGAGCGTGGACGAAAGCGATGAAAAGCTGGCCCGACTGGACTGGACACAGGAAGAACGGGATCATATCAAGGAGACTATGATCGAGACCGGTGTACCCATCCGTTCGATGTGCCTGAGCGGTCACCGCAAGTACCCACTGGGCTCCAGAGAGGAAACGATCAGAAACCGATCGTTAGAGATCATGGAGAAGGCGATCGACCTGGCGTATGATCTGGGGATCCGGATCATCCAGCTGGCCGGTTATGATGTGTATTATGAAGCGGGGGATGAAACGACCCGGAAGCTCTTTGAAGAAAACCTGAAGGCATGTGTAGAGACGGCGGCCCGCAAAGGCGTGGTGTTAGGCTTTGAGACGATGGAGACACCGTTCATGGATACGGTGGAAAAGGCGATGGAGTATGTGAAAAAAATCGACAGTGCGTATCTGGGGATCTATCCGGACATCGGGAATTTAAAGAATGCCTCGCTGCTTTATGGAACAAGTGTGAATGATGATCTGAAGAAGGGAAAGGGGCATCTTTTTGCGGCACATCTCAAGGAGACAGTACCGGGCAAATACCGGGAGATCCCGTTTGGGACGGGGCATACGGAATTTAAGGAAAACATCCGATGCCTGTATGAGCTGGGAGTATACCGGTTTGTGGGAGAATTCTGGTACACGGGTGATAAAAACTGGAAAGAAGATCTGTGCTTTGCCTCGCGCTTTTTAAGGGATAAATTAGATTAGTAGAGGAAATCAAATATGTTAGTGACAATGAAAGAAATATTGGATCGCGCCAAAACGGAAGGGTATGGCGTTACCGCACCAAATGTTCAAAGTGAAGATACAGTTCGTGCTGTGATCAGTGTGGCAGAAGAATTGAAAGCGCCTATGATCATTGATGTCAATGCGTTTATTCATCCTGATTTGCCTTGGTTTGTTCACATGATTCGGGAATTGGTCAGTACTTCACCAGTACCATTTGCGATCAATTTGGATCATGGAAAATCGTATGAAGATATTATGCTGGGTATTCGATCCGGATTTACATCCATCATGGTCGATCGTTCCAGTCTTTCTTACGAGGAGAATGTAAGACAGACCAAAGAGGTCGTCAAAATGTGTAAACCGTTGGGCATCAGTGTTGAAGCAGAATTAGGTCATGTCGGACAAGGGGAAAACTATGCGGTCGATGGTTCAAGCAATTTGACAGAGCCAGAAATGGCAGCTCGTTTTATCCGGGAAACCGGTGTAGATTGCTTGGCCGTAGCGATTGGAACCGCTCATGGTCGCTATAAAGGAACACCACATATTGATTTTGAGCGATTAGAACAAATTGTACAGGCTTGTCCGGATACACCGCTAGTCTTACATGGTGGCAGTGGTACCGGCAATGAAAACTTGGCGCGTGCGGTACGAAATGGTATTCAAAAGGTGAATTTGGCTACCGAACTAGTCGTTGCGGGAAAAGAACAATTAGAAAAGTTTATCCAAGATCCAAATTTTGATAAGTGGAAATTGATTCCTAGTTTTATTCAAGGGTATGAAGATCGTTTGGCACATTATGTAAAGCTCTTTGGACAAGAGGGAAAGGCGTGGTCAGAATAATATGATTCGTTTACAAGATGCATGTGGAAAAGTTGGCAAAGTTGTAGCGGTACGTCTATTGCCAGATACAGATTTAATTGAGGGGATTGAAGAAGCCTGTCGTAAAAACGGAATTCGTTATGCGTATGTGAGTTGTTTTGGAAGTTTTAAACAATGCGGATATATGTACCTGGTTCCGCAAGAAAGCGCCAAAGTCAAAGCCGGCTACGGGGATGTCATCACACGTCAGGGACCGGTTGAATTTTTGAATGGAACGGGCGTAGTCTGTCAGAATCAGGGACAATATGATACGCATTTTCATGCGACAATGTGTGATCGTTACGGTACTGTTTTTGGCGGCCATATCGTAAAGGGAACGACGCCTGCTTTAACGACCGTAGATTTGATGGTATTTGAAGTAGAAGATATGCAAATGCTGCGTGTCTCAGACGAAGAAACCGCATTAACACAATTCTATCCTACTCATGAAGAAAAATAAAATTGGTGTTATTGCCGATGATTTTACCGGTGCTTGTGATGCGGCCAGTTTTTTAAGAAAAGCCGGACAAAATGTCACACTGTATACAAAGCTTCCTGAAACATTCGATCCGGAAGCGGATGCTTATGTGATTGCTTTGAAGACAAGAAGCGTTTTGCCACAACAGGCAGTCCATGAAACACTGACTGTACTTTTTGCTCTTAAAGCATTGGTTCAAACGATTTATTTTAAATATTGTTCAACTTTTGATAGTACACCAAAGGGGAATATCGGACCGGTTTGTGATGCATTGATGGAAAACATGAATGTCCCCTATACAATTTTAGCACCGTCTTTACCCATTAACGGACGAACTGTAAAAGACGGACTTCTATATGTAAATGGCATTTTATTACATGAGAGTCCATTGAAAGATCACCCGTTAAATCCGATGTGGGATGCAGATATCCAAGTCTTGATGGCCTCGCAAAGTAAATATCCTTGTCATAAAGTATCTATGGAACAATTGTGTTCGAAGCAGATTGAAAAATGGAAACAAGAAAGTTCGCATTTCTATTTGATTCCTGATTATGTTACAGACAAGGATGCCAGGCAGATTGCTTCTTATTTTCGCGGATATCCTTTATTGACCGGAGGTTCTGGGTTGTTGGAGTTTTTGCCCTCACCGAAACAAAAAATCCAAAATCCACAAAAAATACAGAGTGAAAAAACAGTTATTCTTTGTGGAAGTTGTTCTCAAAAAACAAAAGAACAAATTGATTACTATAGAAAAAACGGTGGTGCTTTCTGGGCGGTTTCAGGACAAAAGCTTTATGAGAAAGAAATGGATGTATCCTGTATTGAAAAAAAGCTTTTAGACACAAATGAACCAATCTTGATCTATAGCGATGCGATCGATCAAGATATGTCTATTTTACGGACACAGAAGTATTTTTTGGCCCATGCCAAAGCCATTGAGCAATGTATGGCGAATTTGGCCCGATTTTGCATCCATCATCATGTTGATCGACTGGTGATCGGTGGCGGTGAAACTTCCGGTGCGGTATTGCAGGCTTTAGGAATAACTACTTTTAAAGTGGGAAGCTCTATTGCCCCGGGAGTGCCGGCTTTAGTGCCGGTCTATGAAAAGAAACCTGTCTTTTTCTTGAAATCCGGAAACTTTGGACAAGAAGATTTCTTTGTAAAAGCTTTGGAGGATGTATATGTATGATGCTGTAAAGATGGATGAAGTTTTATGGGTAGCTGCATCTTTGTTTGCACGAGGATTTGTCCATGGCTGTACCGGCAATATCAGTTTTAAAGATCAAAATCATGTGTATATTTCGAAAAGTGGAAGTTGTTTTGGAACGTTAACGGCTGATGATTTTGCCATTGTAGACTTAGACGGAAAGATTTTAAAAGGAAAACCCAGTAAAGAATTTCCCTTGCATGTATCTATGTATGCCATACAGCCAGATTGTCAGTTTGTGATTCATACACATAGTTACTATACGACCTTATTGACGTGTGAAACAACGGCTTTTGAAAGTACGTTATGTCGGCTTTTAAAAAGAACGCCCTATTTGTCGATTAAGACCAATAACTGTATTGGGTATATTCCGTATTATGCACCGGGCAGTAAAGAGCTGTTTGATGCGTTTGATCACATCAAAGAAGAAAAAACCAATGTATATCTTATGGAGCGACATGGTTTACTGGTTGGCGGAAAAACTGGAATAGAGGCAATGGATCTGATTGAAGAGATGGAAATGTCAGCTCGATTGGATCATGACGTAAGACGAATTCAGTAAAGAAAAAGCAGTCATTACCAAAATGGCTGCTTTTACAATACGAGTTATTCTATAATTCCTTTTTCTATACAGTCTTTTAGCCAATATAATGATTTTTTTGGTTTACGTTTGTATGTATTTAAGTCCAGTTCCAAAAGACCGTAACGATTTTTGAAGGCGTTGATGGCAGAGAGATTATCGATAAAAGGCCAAATTAAATAGCCATGGCAATGACATCCTTCTTCTTTTGCTTTGATTGTAAAGTATAGATGTCGTTTGATGAAATCGATGCGATAGTCGTCTTCAATGATTACCGATTTTACATTTGGATACTCTTTGGCAATCTTAACGGCAGTTGCGGTGGCGACAATTTTATGGAAATGTGCCTGATATGCTTTTTTAGGAGCATGAACAAAAGGATACCAGATTTGTTTGATGTCGCCATTATCAATAGGAATATTAGGCTCGGTAAACGCAAACCAAAGCCCTACTTCCTCAGAAAAACAATCTAAAGCTTTTTTTACATAATCGGCATAAAGGAAGAGTTTCCCGGGATACCCAGCCTTCATTTTTTTCAGTAAAATGGCAGGAATATCTCAATGCTCCAAAGAAATGATAGGTTTGATTCCATGCCTTTTAATGGTCTTGATCACATCCTGATAATAAGCAATGGCTTTCGGATCAACGATGCCTTTTAGAGGATCTTTCATAAATCGATCCCATTGTATGGTAAAGCGAAAGGTATTGAGTCCAAAGCTTGCCATGGTGGCAATATCTTCTTTGTATCGGTGATAAAAGTCACTGGCCTTTTGGGAACCAATTTGATCATACCACCGCGAAGGATCACAATTCAGCCCAGCTTTTCTGTCCAACCTCTTTACCTGCTGTTCCTTTGATCTGCCAGGCACTGGAGCTAGTCCCTGACATAAAATTTTTAGGGATTTTTATTTTCATCAATACCGCCTCCTTATTTCAATTTTAAAATGCAGAAATAGGAAATATAATAACAAGTACAGTAAAAACGGAATTTATAAAAACTAGAAAACATATTAAAAATAAGGTTTATTCTTTTGTTTCCTCTGCAAATGGAGTAGAATGAACGTAGCGGGATGTAGCACAGCTTGGTAGTGCACTTGCATGGGGTGCAAGGGGTCGCAGGTTCAAATCCTGTCATCCCGACCATATCTGATGGGCCGGAAGGCTCTTTTTTTGTGGAGAAATATCGTATAAAATAAGAAGGAAAAGAGGTTTGTGATGGTACTTCCGGAAAATATTCTTGAAATTTTGAATACTTTAAATCAGGCTGGTTATGAAGCCTATGTCGTGGGTGGCTGTGTGCGTGATTCCTTGTTGAAAAGAGATTGCGCCGATTATGATGTTTGTACCAGTGCTTTACCGAATGTGGTACAAAGCTTATTTACGCATGCGATCCCAACAGGAATCAAACATGGTACGATCACGGTCCTGACACCACAGCCGGTAGAAATCACCACCTTTCGAAGTGAAACAACCTATAAAGATCATCGTCATCCGGATCGTGTAGAGTTTGTATCTTCCATTATCGAAGATTTAAGACGAAGAGATTTTACGATCAATGCGATGGCTTATCATCCAAATACTGGATTGATCGATCCTTTTGGCGGAAAAAAAGATCTTTCTTTAAAGATTGTTCGTTGTGTCGGAGATGCGAGCCAAAGGTTTCAGGAAGATGCTCTGCGTATGATCCGCGCACATCGCTTTTGTGCTAAGCTGGGCTTTACGATGGATAACACGACACAGGAAGCCTTGCATCAAAACAGCAAGCTGATTCAATGGGTTGCCGTAGAGCGAATTGATAAAGAATTAAAAGAAATTTTGCGATATGATCCGTATGAAATTGAGAATATGACACAATTACTGTCAAAATGGATGCCAGAATTAGAACTGTGTAAGAGCTGTGCACAAAATAGTCCATGGCATGATACAAACGTGCTCCATCATTCTTTACGTGCGATAACGTTTCTGACCCCCTTTGATGAAACCTTAGCTCTTGCACTTTTATTTCATGATTTAGGAAAACCGGCGACAAAAACTACAAAGGATGGAATCGATCATTTCTATGGTCATCCTTTAGAAAGTGCAAAAATCGCTGATAGAATTTGTAGGGCTTTAAAATTAAGCACATATCAACGAAAGCTGATTTGTTCGCTTGTCAAACATCATGATGAAAAGCTGCCGCTTCGACTACGAACCATTTATCGCTTTCGCATTCAAATGGGTTTTGATGATGCCTGGATGCAGAATTTTTTTACGATTCGTATTTGTGATTTAAAGGCGCATTCTTTAAAAGGCCAACAAAGCGTACAGAGTGTTTTAGCTTTTATAGATTTTTATGAAAAGAACAAGAATCGACCGATGAGTTTTCACGATCTAAAGATCAATGGAAAAGATGTGTTGACGCATACATCTTTTACAGGAAAAGATGTTCGAAAGGTTCTTCAAAGATGTTTGGATCTGGTATTTTATGATCCAGAACAGAATACAAGGGAGCATTTGATTGAAATGATACAAAGATGGCAGGTGATATAAATGGAAATGTTGATATTGATCTTGTTGGTATTATTGATCGTTTGTGTGTTGATCTTGATTGGTTTAGTCTATGCACAATCCAAAAAACAGAATGATCGTATCCTGATGACAAAAATACATCAACAGGATCAAAAGACCAGGGAAGAACTGTATCAAAAACAGATGCGGGAAACCTTTCAAAACTTAAATGGGCAAATCCAAATCTTGCGAAAAGAAAACGCATTAGGAGCCCAATCCATTCAAAAGATGCAGACAGATCTATCAAGCATGAACAAAGTCATGACCAATACGAAAATGCGCGGAAACTGGGGTGAATATCAGCTGCAGTCTTTATTAGAGATTTATGCTGGACAAAATCCGGAAATCTTTTCTATGCAGTATGGATTAAAGAATGGAAAAGTGGCGGATGCGATCTTGCGGGTAGCCGGATCGGATAAAGTATTGTGTATCGATTCTAAGTTTCCTGTGGAAAACTATCTGCGAATCGAAGAAGGAAAGAACCAGCAGGAGTTTATTCGTCTTTTTAAGATGAATATGAAAAAACATATCGATGACATCGCATCGAAATATATCAATGAACAAACCGTGGATCAGGCAATCTTATTTATTCCCAGCGAATCCATTTATCAGTTTGTTTGCGGTAAGTGTACAGATACGTTGAATTACGCTTTGGAAAGGCATGTATTAATGACTTCCCCAACAACGCTGGTAGGAGTGATCTTTACGCTTTTGGCAAGCACCAGAGATTTTTATCGCAGTGCACATATCGAAGAGATCGAAAAAAACATCCTGTCTTTGCAGCAGGATGCCCATCGTTTAGAACAACGATCTCAAAAGGCAAAGCAGTCTTTGGAAAGCCTGGTACAGCAGTTTCATTCTATATCGGTAAGTGCTTCTAAGATCACAAAACGAATGGATACGATCATTGAAGGAAGGGAGGATCCAGAATGATCACAACGTTAAAGGGTGATATTACAGGTCTTGATTTTGACATCATTGTCAATGCCGCCAACAATCATCTGCTTCCAGGTTCAGGTGTATGTGGCGCTATCTTTAAAAAGGCCGGTCATCAATTAGAAACAGCTTGTCAAAAGATTGGGTATTGTCAAACCGGTGATGCCGTTATGACAGAGGCTTATGATCTTCCCAGTAAAGCTATTATTCATACCGTTGGTCCGATCTATCATCAGGATTCAAATGCGGCATACAATCTAAAGGCGTGTTACTGGAACGCAATGGTATTAGCTTTTGATTATATGCGATCCCATCATTTAGATTCTGTTTCCATTGCGTTTCCCTGTATTGCCACCGGTATTTATGGTTATCCGCATCAGGAAGCTTGTTCGATCGCAGTCAATACGATCTATCAGCTGATGCATGAATATCCGGATGCCCAAAAGATCAATGTGGTCTTTGTTTGTTACCAACAGGAAGATTATCTTCTCTACAAGGAGGAACTTGCCAAATATGCGTTCTATGGTCGATGAAAGTCATTTGTTTTTAAAGCCAGCCTTACATCGTCATGCCGTTTGTGTAGATGCCACTTTAGGGCATGGTAAAGATACTGCGTTTTTCTTATCTGAAGGTGTACAGAAAGTTTTTGCCTTTGAGATTCAGGAAAACATTCTTCAAAACACGATGAAAAAACTAGAGGATCCTAAAGTACAAGCCTTTTGTCAGGGACATGAAACGATGGATACGCTGATCTTTGAACCTATTGATGCGATGATCTTTAATTTTGGTTATTGTCCTCAAGAAGATCCATCCATTTGTACACAAGCCGATACAAGTGTCATGGCTATTCAAAAAGGTTTGAAATTATTAAAGCAAAAAGGTCGCATGGCTTTGGTTTTATATCCACATCCATCCGGAAAAGAAGAGGCTAGATGCATTGAAAAATATGTGCAAAGTTTAAGCGCTTCCATCTATACAGTGGTACAATATAAACAGTTGAATAAAGAAGATTCACCCTACTTGATAGGTATAGAAAAGAAAGAAGGTTACCATGAGTAAAAAAGCATTGATTGTGTATTATTCACAAGGAAGCAGTGTAGCGCATTTAAAAGACTTGATCTTAAATGCCGTTGATGCCGATGTTTGCCGTATTGAAGCGTTAGAACCTTACCCTGAAGATCATGCAAGTTTAGTTAAAACTGTAAATGCACAGGTGCAAAAAGGGGTAGATCCAGCTTACAAACCGGTATCGGTGGATATTTCATCCTATGATACGATTTTTGTGGGAACACCAAACTGGTCAGGAACCTTGGCTTTGCCTTTACGTACATTTTTGAAGGAACATGATTTCGCAAATAAGAAAGTTTTGCCTTTTCTTTCTCATGGTGGAGCCGGTATTGAAAATATTGAAAAGGATCTGCATGCTTTATGTCCGTCGGCAACGATTTGCGAAGCGTTTATGATCCAGGGACAGACTGATGAGGAAACCGAGGCAGACTTAAATGTCTGGCTGTATGCCAATGCATCGGATTGTATAGAATAGAGAGGATGATGAATATGTTAAGTGAAAAGGTTGCGGGTTTGTTGAATACACAGGTGAATAAAGAATTATATTCGGCGTATCTGTATTTAGATTTCGCCAACTACTATAAAGAAAGAGGACTGGATGGCTTTGCCAACTGGTACAATGTTCAGGTACAGGAAGAAGTGGCTCATGCGCAGATCATGATGCAGTATCTGCAGGATAATGACTGTTCGGTTGTGTTAGAAGCCATCGATAAACCAAATATCAAAATTCAGGATTTCAAGACACCTCTGGTGGAATCATTGAATCATGAGCGTTATGTGACTGGCTTGATTCATACCTTATATGATGCCGCTTATCAGGACAAGGATTTCAGAACGATGAAATTCTTAGATTGGTTTGTCTCCGAGCAGGGAGAAGAAGAAAAGAACGCCAGTGATATGATTACCAAATTTGAGTTGTTTGGAAACGATGCGAAGGCATTATATGATTTGGATGCCGAATACAAAAGCAGAACTTATACCGCACCATCCATCATGAATGAATAAAGGAATCCCTAAGCGGATTCCTTTTTTACGAATTTTTCATAATATTCTGCTTTTTTAATATTGTTGAGAGAGCGATATTGTTTGGCCAATAAATAACCGACAATGGCTTTTTCCTGGGCGGTACACTGCGGAAACTGTTCTTCCATGATAGAAATATGATTGGATTTGTGATCAATTAAAATATCATACAACATATGTGCATGATCCTTTAATCCCTGGTTTTCTCCCTGATCGATCGTATCTAAAAGATTTTTGGATTGTTCTTTATCTTCTTCATAGACATAATGTTCAAAGGCCATGGAGATGATTTCGTATCGCTGTTTTTTATTGCGGGCGATTCGGATCAGTTTTTGAAACTGTTCTTTGATCATTGCTGTATCATCGGCCATGATATACCGATTCAGCTTCATAAACTCAACCATATATAAAGGAAAGAATAATTTGGTGAAAGTGGATCGAATGTCTTTGTCAAATGCTTCAAAGTCTAAAGACTGTAACTCTTTTAATAATCTTTCCTGATGAACTTTTCGATACATACTGGAAAAGATGATGTATAAAAGGGCGAGTATGACAAAGACAAGGATCATCCGCATTGACCAATCCTGCATGTTATTGGAGCTTCTCCTTTAAATCTTCAAAATCTACATTGGGTGTTTCATGGAAAGTAACGATTTCCTGATCGTCTTTGTAGCGAGGGATCAGGTGTACATGAAAATGATGAACACTTTGTCCGGCTGCTTCATGCATGTTGGAAAGAAGATGAATTCCATCACAGTGTAAAGCGGTTTCCAGTTTTTTAGCTAATTGTTGAGCTACTTCAAATACGTGATCGCGTAAAGCTGGGGGACAATCCAGGAAAGAATCACAGTGTTCTTTAGGAATCACTAATGTATGGCCAACGGTCGTAGGATTAATGTCAAGAAATGCCAGAACCTGATCATCTTCATAAATGGTATGGCTAGGAATTTCTTTTTTGGCGATAGAGCAGAAAATACACATAATAAGACCTCCTTGTATTTTTGTTCTTATTATACGCTAAAAAAAGTGAAAAGTCAGGCTAAGGGGGTGCCTGACTTTTCAAAAAAAATTAAGGGGATAGAAAATTAGTATGAATATCAAAACGATTTCATACCGGCAAGGTCTTCTATTCCTTGCTTGCATAAAGTATAGCATAGGTAAAAACAAAAAATGTGTGATTATTATGGGAAAATATGTGAAATTAGTTCAAAATGGTATTTAAGTGGGGAGAGGCATACAAAAACAAGGGGATTTTAAAGACGAAAGACCATAAAAAAATGAAAAATAAAGAATTTGTTTAAAAAAAGTAAAGACGGACCAAATCTGTCCTCAAAGACGGTTTGGAATATGCTATAATAAACTTCAAATGGGGGTCATATTTGTATGATAAACAAAACCATTCAGGAAGTTGCAGCGTATTTAAATGCACCTTGTATCCAGGTTGAGAACGATTTTAGGATCCATGGTGTTTGTATAGATTCAAGAGAAGTAAGACCGGAGAATCTTTATATTCCAATATTGGGGCAAAGAGTCGATGGTCATAGCTTTGTGGATAGTGTTCGCAAATCTGGATGCAAAGCCAGTCTTTGGCAAAAGGATCATAAGCCATATCCTGAAGATATGGCATTGGTTCTGGTAGAAGATACAACACAGGCTTTACAACAATTGGCCAAAGCCTATTTACAGTCTTTATCGTGTAAGGTGATTGCCGTGACCGGATCGAACGGGAAGACAAGCTGTAAAGATATGTTGTATTCTATTTTTTCACAGGAGAAGAAAACACAGAAGACCCAGGGAAATCGAAACAATGAGATCGGTTTGCCTTTAACGGTTCTGGATTTTGATGCGGATATTGAAGTGGCCATTTTGGAAATGGGTATGGAAAATAAAGGAGAAATCGAGTTTTTATGTTCGATTGCTCCACCGGATATTTCAGTGATCACGACGATTGGCAGTGCTCATATGGAAAATCTGGGCGGGAAGAAACAAATTGCCCAGGCAAAACTGGAAATTCTGGAGAATTTAAAGCCAAATGGTTTGTTTTTGTATGATAAGACAAGCCCGGAAATCGATGAATGTTTACAGGATATGCAGATCGATTCTTCTAAGAAAATCGTTTCTTTTGGATGTGGCGGTGATGTGATTCTGACATCAGATATTGAAACTAAGGAAGATCATATTGAATTTACCTGCTCTTGTTTGGATAAGAGAGTGATTCTTCATTCGTTAGGTGCGATTCAGGCTTCCAATGCGTTACCGTGTATTTATATTGGACTGTATTGTGGTTTGAAACAGGAGTCGATCTTATATGGACTTCAACATTTAACAATGACAAAGATGCGTATGCAGCTTGTTAAGGCCAATGGCTATATGATCCTGGATGATTCGTATAAATCTAATCCGGAGAGTGCCAAAGCCGCAATCGATGCGTTAGAGAGCCTGCCGGTGTCTTTTCGCATTGCCTGTTTGGCGGATATGTTGGATTTAGGACCGACCGAAAATGAGCTGCATTTGCAAATTGGTGAATATGCCTCGACCAAGAATGTGGATGTGCTGTATGGATATGGACCGTTAACGAAATTTACGGTAGAAGGCTTCAAGGGCAAAGAAAAAGCCTGGTTTGAAACCAAGGAAGAAATGATAGAAGCATTACAGAAATATAAAGATCAAGATTGTGCGATTTTAATCAAGGGCTCAAGAGCCATGGCTATGGACGAGGTTGTCAGTGCCTTGAAAGGGGAATAGAAATGAATAAATTAAATCTTGCGGTTTTATTTGGAGGACAGAGTTCAGAATATTCTGTTTCTTTACATTCGGCAGGTTCTTTTTTGCGTCAGATTCGTCAGGAGAACTATAATTTGATTTTGATTGGGATCGATCCCAATGGAATCTTTTATTTGTATGATGGAAGCATTGAGGATATTGAACATGATACATGGAAAAAGGAAGGTTCTTGTACACCTTGTGCTTTTATCCATAAGGGTGTGATCAGCCTGGAAAAGCCGGAGCAGAAAATAGATATCGATGTAGCCTTTCCAATCCTGCATGGAAAAAACGGAGAAGATGGCTGTATGCAGGGCTTGCTGGAGCTGATGAACATTCATTATGTTGGCTGCGATGTGATGAGCTCAGCTATCAGCATGGATAAAGAAATTATGCACATTTTGTGTAAGGAAGCCAACATTCCTTGTGCAGACTATGTTTGTTTGAAAAAATGGGGCGATAATCCCAGCTTTGAGGAAATCGAAGCACAGATTCCATTACCTTGGATCATCAAACCATGTAATGCGGGAAGCAGCTACGGTGTGCATAAAGTAGAGAAAAAAGAAGATTTTGAAGATGCTTGTCAGGATGCGTTTTACTATGACGGCAGAGGAAAGATCCTGGTGGAAAAAGCTATTGAAGGCTTTGAAATTGGTTGTGCTGTCATGGGAAATGAAACGGTTTTTTGTGGCAGTGTCGATGAGATACAGATTGCCGGAAGCATCTTTGATTTTGAAGGCAAGTACGAAGATAAAGGCGCCGATATCATCTGTCCGGCACGGATCGATGAAAAACAGTTTAAAGAAGCACAGACGCTTGCGTATCGTACCTATCGTGCGATGAATTGTACCGGTCTGGCTCGTGTCGATATGTTTTTGACAACCGAAGGCGAAGTCATCTTAAACGAATTGAATACGATTCCGGGCTTTACCGCAACCAGTCGTTATCCTTCCATGATGAAAGAAGCCGGACTTACATTTCCAGATCTGATTGACCGTTTGATTGAACTGGCCATGCAAAGGAAGGTCGGCGTATGTTAGAAAGCTACAGCCGGTGCTGGACAGAAATTGATTATGATGCGATTGCACACAATGTCGAAGAAATTCAAAAGCTTGTAGGCGATACAAAGATCATGGGCATCGTCAAAGCCAATGCGTATGGACATGGTGATGTGGAATGTGCTAAGGCTCTACAAAAGGCCGGTGTTGATTTTTTCGGGGTAAGCAGTGTGGATGAAGCGCTTCATTTACGTCAAAACGGGATTCATGATTCCATCTTGATCCTTGGCTATACACCGCCGGAGCATTTTCATTACCTCATAGAAGAAAACATCATTCAGTCGTTAGTATCGTATGACTATGCACAAAAGCTGGATGCCTATGCCAAAGAGGCCGGCACAAAGATCCGCTGTCATTGTAAGGTGGATACCGGTATGTGTCGAACGGGTGTGATTTATCAGGTACAGGAAAAGAATATGGATCAGATTCTTGCCGAATATCGAATGGAGCACCTTATAGTCGAAGGAATTTTCTCGCATTTTCCGGTCAGTGATGATCTGGGACAGGAAAGTGCCGCTTTTACCAAGAAACAGATCGAACTGTTTGAAGAAGTGTGTGATAATTTAAGAAAAGAAGGAATCAATCCGGGCATCCGTCATATCCAGAATAGCTATGGGATATTGAATTATGGGGACCTAAAGATGGATTATTGTCGTCCGGGGTTGTTGTATATGGGCGTTACAAGTGATGATGCGATTCCGATTGCCTCTAAACCGGATTTTATTCCGATTCTTAGCTGGTATGCCAATGTCAGCTTGGTCAAGTGGATCCAAAAAGGGCAGAGTGTCAGCTATGGGCGACATTTTATTGCCACGAAACCAACGAAGGTTGCTACGGTTTCTGTCGGCTATGCCGATGGACTGCATCGTTTAGTATCGAATTGTGGTTTAGAAGTTTTGATTCATGGACAGAAATGTCCGATTATCGGCAATGTATGCATGGATCAGTGCATGGTCGATGTGACACAGGTCGATGACGTGAAAGAGGGGGATGTTGTCGTACTTGTGGGTAGGCAAGGTGATCATCGAGTTACGATTGATGAGATTTCAAGAAAATCGCATTCTATCAACAATGAAACTTTGTCAGATATTGCCGGAAGAGTTCCCCGATTAAGAAGGAGAGAAAAATAAAATGGTGAAGAAGCAGTACGCTGCTGTTGATATCGCAAAGTATGTCAGTGCTTTATTAGTTGTATGTATCCATACGTTTCCTTTCATTGATATCAATGAAATGTTGAATACGTATTTTATCCAGACGATCTGTCGTCTGGCCGTTCCTTTCTTCTTTATGATCAGTGGATATTTTCTATTTCGTAAGATTCGTAATGAGGAAGAAGATAAGGATGTTTTAAAAAAGTATTTATTTCGCTTATTAAAAATTTATTTGATCTGGACCGTAATCTATTTGCCTTATACGATCTACAATTATGTACAGGCGCAATCGGGCTGGATGGGAATCTTTTCGTATTTACGTGATTTTCTTTTAAACGGTTCGTATTATCATTTATGGTTTTTACCGGCCTTAATGACAGGAACGTTGATCGTGTATTACCTGTATCATAAAAAGGGTATGTTGTTTACCTTGAAGATTGCGTTATTATTGTATGGAATCGGCTATCTTTTAAATATTTATGCGCCTTTGTGGGAACAGATTCCGTTTATCAGTTTTTTATTCAGTTTTTTCACAAAGACCATGACGACCGCAAGAAACGGTTTCTTTTTTGCACCGATTTTTATCGGCATTGGGATGTTGTTGGCTAAGACAAGGCGAATTCCATGCCGTGTGGCACAGTTGGCATTTGTGATTAGCTTTGCGTTGTTGGTGATCGAAGTGACCCTTTATATCTTGACCGGTATGATGCATGATTTGGCCTGCATGTATTTAAGCTTGATCCCGGCTACCTTCTTTTTGGGTAATTGCCTGTTGACATCCAAGATCGCCTATAAGCCATCGTATCGAAGCTTGCGGGAAGATTCCTTGTTGATCTATACTGTGCATATTTTATTTGCCCAGCCGTTGTTGTCGCTTTTACTAAATGCACATATCGTTGTCTATTTTCTGACGATTGCCTGCTCGCAAATCTTTGCGACTTTAGTGATCCGATATAAAGAAAGGGTGCCGCTGTTAGAGCATTTAGTATGATACGAATTACTCAAATCAAGTGTCTGAATGAAAATGAGATTGAGACACAGATCTTAAAAAAACTTCATATTTCAAAAAAAGATCTTTTATCGTGGCAGATTCATCGAAGAAGCATCGATGCTCGCCATCAAAAGATCCTTTTTTCGTATATTGTCGATGCCTGTGTGCGAAAAGAAGAGCGCTTTTTAAAGCTGAGGGATGTAAGTGTGACACCGGATGAAACGTATGTCAATGTTCCTTGCGGAACCATGCCTTTAAAACATCGTCCCGTAGTGGTCGGCTTTGGTCCATCCGGAATGTTTGCGGCTTTACTGTTGGCAAGACAAGGCTATAAGCCAATCGTGCTGGAACGAGGCAGTCAGATCGATCGCAGGCAAAAAGTCGTACAGGCATTTTGGAATGGCGATGATCTTGATCCGGAGTGCAATGTACAGTTTGGTCAGGGAGGCGCCGGAGCCTTTAGTGACGGAAAACTGACAACAAGGTCAAAAGATGCCAGAGCTAGAAAGGTGCTGGAAGAGCTGGTTGAAATGGGGGCTGATCCGGATATTTTGATCGATGCGCATCCACATATAGGAACTGATGGCTTCGTACCAGTATTAAAGAAGCTGCAAGAGACGATTGAAACTTTGGGTGGTACTTTCTATTATGATACTGCTTTACAAGATTTGATCGTAGAAGATGGAAAACTGCAAGCGATAGAGATATCAAAAGGAAGAATTCCCTGTGAACAGCTGATCTTATGTATAGGCCATAGTGCCACAGATACGGTACGTATGTGTGCCAAAAGAGGAATGATCATCGAAAATAAACCGTTTGCCGTTGGTGTGCGTATCGAGCATAAACAATCCTTTGTTGATCGGTCTATCTTACGTGAAATGGCCAAAGATGATCGTTTTCGGCCGGCTCGTTATCAGCTTTCTATGACGGCACAAAATCAAAAAGGCGTTTATTCCTTCTGTATGTGTCCGGGCGGGTATGTGATCCCAAGTTCTTCATCGATCGGACAATTAGTGATCAATGGCATGAGCTATGCTGATCGAAGTGGTGAAAATGCCAACAGTGCATTGTTGGTTCAAGTCAATGCATCCGATTATGGAACACATCTGTTTGCTGGTCTGGAATATCAGGAGCAATTAGAGAAAAAAGCCTTTGCGATGGCCAAAGACTATCGAGCCTGTGTGCAGCTCAGCAAGGATTATCTGGCGAATCGAATTTCCACCGGTTTTGGAAACGTGCTTCCGACCTATCAAAGAAAGACGACATTTGTGGATCTGAATCAGTTGTTTAGTCCGTCTGTCAATGCCGCCTTACATGAGGGATTATTATATTTTGAAAAAAGAATGCCGGGCTTCAGTTTGCAGGATGCCGTTTTAAGTGCTGTCGAATCCAGAAGCAGCTCCAGTGTAAGACTTGTCAGGGATGCCTCTTTGCAGTCTAATATTCAAGGTATCTATCCTTGTGGAGAAGGATCGGGCTATGCTGGAGGAATCATGACCAGTGCCATTGATGGAATCAAATGTGCGGAAAAGATGATTGAATCTTTTGCGAAACCACTATAAAATAGGTAAGAAAAAAGGAGGCGCTATGTCATTATTTAAACCGGATTACTATATTTCCAGCTTTCAGGCAATGGATATAGATCGATTGAAAAGAGCAGGGATCCGATTGTTGTTATGCGATATTGATAATACGCTGATGGCCTATAATGAAGCAGTGCCGAATGCCAAAGTGGTGGCGTTTATCGATCGCATCAAGGCACATGGCATTGAAGTCGCATTGTATTCCAATGCTTCTAAAAAAAGAGCGTTTCGCTTTGCCAGGGATCTTCATGTTTCACAAGTCTATTATTTGTCTTTAAAGCCGCTGCCTTTTAAATTCTGGAAGGTCATTAAGGCACATGGCTATACCAAAAAAGAAGTCGCGATTTTTGGCGATCAGCTGTTTACCGATATGTTAGGCGGCCATTTGGCCGGAATTTATACGATCTTGACAGCGCCAATCTCTAAAATCGATCGATCTTCGACCAAATTCACACGTAAATTTGAAAATTTAGTTTTTAAGCATTTAGAAAAAAGTGGTTTCCGGAAAGGAGAATTTGATGGCTAAATACTGTAAAGGATGCGGTATAGCACTGCAGAATGAGGATACAAACGGGTTGGGATATGTTCCGACATTAGACGCCAATTTTTGTCAACGTTGTTACAAAATTCGCCATTATGGAGAAGTTACAATCAACATGCAGCAGGGAATTGAATCCAATCAGACCTTGGAAAAGATCAACAAGATCGAGGGAACGGTTTTCTGGATTGTGGATTTGTTTACCTTTGAAGCCAGCATGATCTCTCGATTAAATCAAAAACTTCCTGGTAAGGATATCATCATGATCTTGACCAAAAGAGATGTACTTCCCAGTACGCTCAGCGATGAAAAAATCCTGGCTTTTGTACAGGATCGTTTGAAAGAAGAAGGCATCCAGGTTAAGGAGATACTGATCTGTGGTTATCTTTTAAAACATGATGAGGAAAGTACACGAAATCTTTCTCGTATCGTAACAGCCATTCAAAAGTACAGACGTGGAAAAGATGTAATTTTTATGGGTGTGGCCAATGCCGGAAAATCAACCATCTTAAATCGTTTGATGGCTTCAAAAGATCTAACGATTTCAAGAAATCCGGGAACGACACTGGATCTGGTTCCATTAGTACAGGAAGATTATACGATCTATGATTCACCGGGCATTGAAAATAAACACAGTATTTTGACCATATTACAGCCAAAAGACTTAAAAACCGTGATACCGGTCAAACCGATTCGTCCTTTAGTGTCGCAGATCTTTGAAGATCAAAGCTATGCGGTAGGCGGCCTGGCAAGATTGGATGTTGTGGTCAAAGGAAAGGCAACGGTGGTCGGTTATTTTTCCAGAAGTTTGCCGATTCATCGAGGAAAGCTTTCCAACGCCGATGCCTTATGGCAGAAACATTTAAATGAAATGCTTGTACCTTGTGTGGATACCTCACTTTTGACCATGCATACTTTTCATTCACCGATGAAAGAAGACGGTAAAATGGATGTGGTGATTCATGGTTTAGGCTGGTTTTGTGTCAGTGGTGCCATACAAGATGTGTATGTACGTGTTCATAAAGGAATTCAAGTAACATTTAGAAAGGCGATGATTTAATGATCAGTGCACAAAATAAAAAAACACTTCGTAAATTAAGCATGTCGTATCGTCCACTTTTTCAAATTGGAAAGGATGGACTTAGCTATAATATGATCAAATCCCTGAATGATTCTCTGGAGGCGCATGAGCTTGTCAAATGCTCATTGTTGAAGACAAGTCCGATCGATGTTCGAGAGGCAGCGATTGAATGCTCTTCGCAAACACACAGTGAGATCATTCATATCGTAGGGCGTACTTTTGTTCTGTATCGCAGAAGCAAAGAAAATAAGTTAGGTTTAAAGAAATGAAAATCGCATTATTAGGCGGTAGCTTTGACCCGGTTCACTATGGACATCTGCAAATGGCAAAAGAGGCCATGCAGGTCTTAAAGGTGGATGAAGTTTGGTTTATTCCTGCCAAGAAAACGCCGCTAAAGGATCGTATTTTGACATCGGATACGGATCGCCTTGCGATGTTAAAGATCGCATTAGCCGATTTTCCACAATTTAAAGTCAATCCGATCGAGATGCAAAGAGAAGGAACCAGCTATACGATCGATACGCTGGAAGCTTTGCGCAAGCAGTATCCATCTTATACGTTTTACTGGCTGATTGGTAATGACCAGTTGGAACAGTTTGATCTTTGGAAGGACCCGGATCGTTTAGTACAGCTGGCATACTTTGTCTGCTTTGATCGTGATGGAAAGCTTGCCCAAACAAAATATCCGATCCAACAGTTTCATATGGAACCGATGCCGGTTTCCAGTAGTGAAATACGAAAAGGAAATAAATTAAATTACCTGGATGAAGAAGTCTTGCGATATATTTATCAACATCGTTTGTACGTCAGAGACTTTATTAAGGAAAGAGTGAGTCCAAAGCGATTCTCGCACAGTGTTTCTGTTGCTCATCTCTGTGAGGAGTTTGCCAAAGCCCATGATCTGGATACACAAAAGGCATACTATATCGGCCTGTTTCATGATGTGGCCAAAAATCTTTCCAAAGAGGTTATGGAGCCATGGATGGATTGTATCTGTCCGGAAAACAAGAAATATCCGGTTGCGGTATGGCATGGGTTTGTCGGCAGTGAGATCATTAAACGTGTTTTCTACATACACGATGATCAAATCAGTCATGCAATCTACCATCATGTCTTAGGAACGAGTCATGATCCTTATGCGATGATCATATTTTGTGCGGATAAACTCGATCCTTTACGAGGCTATCCTGTCAAAGATTCTATTGCCTGTGTCAAACAGGATCTGGTAAAAGGATTTGAAATGGTACAGGAAGAAAACCGAAAATATTTGAAGGGAAAGGGAAACTAACTTGGAAATCAGAGAAGTTATTTTAAAGGCAATCAGTGAGAAAAAAGGATATGATATCAAAGACTATGATACAACCAGTCTTACTCCTTTTATGGATCATATGATCATTGCCTCCACCAACAATACACGTCAGAATTATTCGATTTGTCAAAATATCAAGGATCGTTTAAGAGAAAATGGATATAGACTGGATTTTAAAGTCGAGGGTGATGCCGATTCCCGCTGGCTTTTGATCGACCTGAAGGATATCGTTGTTCATTTGTTTGTTCGTGAAGAAAGGCAGGTGTATCAGCTGGATCGCCTGTATGCCGATGTTCCGGTTGAAACCTATGATCTATGATACTTTGGCATCGTACTATGATGCTCTGGTCAAAGATGAAGAAGCGACTTTATCATGGGTACATTGGATCGAATCCTTTCAAAAGCCATGTTCCATGTTGGAGTTAGCCTGCGGCAGTGCCGAGATCACACAGGTTTTATCCCATCACGGATTTCAGATGACGGCCCTGGATCTCAGTCAGGGAATGATTGATCAGGCAAAACGTAAAGACAAGGAACTAAAGATTCAGTTTGAATGCCAGGATATGCGAAATTTATCAAATTTGCCAAGCTTTGAATCAATTGCGTGCCTATGTGACAGCTTTAACTATATTTTAGAAAAAGAGGAAATTGTTTCCTTTTTTAAAGAAGTTCATGACCATTTACAACCAGAGGGTATCTTTTTCTTTGATAGCCATTCGTTAGATCGATTGGATGAGTTTTCTGAAGAATTCAATGAAACCGGTCATATCGAAGATGTGGATTACCAATGGTCGATTGCCAGTGAAGAAGAGATAATCTATCAGGATTTTGCCTTCTATAAAGAAAATGGGGAAGTCATACAGGAGCATCATATGCAAAGAGTATATGATCCTGAATGGCTAAAGGAAGCTTTGCATCCCTACTTTTATATTGAATCGATCAAGACTGATTTTGATTTAGAAGGCATACAACCGGGAGAAAAGTATTTTTTTGTATGCAGGAGGAAATAAAATGATTGGTATTGTGGCAGCGATGGATGTAGAAGTACAGGCTATCATGGAGTTATGTGAGATCACCCAGGAAAAAACGATTGGCAATGTAGCTTTTCATTATGGAAAGCTGGCTGCTAAGGATGTTGTGATATGTAAAAGTGGAGTGGGAAAAGTAGGAGCCGCCATGGTGACTACGATCCTTTGTCTGCATCATTCGTTGGATGCCCTTATCAATATTGGAACTGCCGGCGGTCTAAAGGAGCAGCAAAAAGTGTTGGATATCGTCATCAGCAAGGATGTCCTCCAGGCAGATTTTGATACCAGTGCTTTGGATGGACCGGAAGGTTTGGGTCTTCGTTTTCATGCAGATGATCATTTATTGGTCAAAGCGCAGGAAGCGGCGCAGGAAAACAGCATTTGTTATCACATAGGAACGATCGCATCACAGGATTTATTCATGTCTCGAAAAGAGGACTTTGATAAGCTGATGTCTAATTTTCCGGATTCTATCTGTTCGGAAATGGAGGCAGGGGCCTTGGCGCAGGTTGCGACTTCTTTTCAAGTTCCATTTGTGATCGTACGCTCTTTAAGCGATGTTGCACTGCATCATGATAATTCCATGGAGTTTTCAACGTATGTAAAACATGCCAGCAGGCAATCGAGCCTGATGGTAAGATCTTTTGTGGAAAAGCTTTAGTTTTCTTGCATATGAAGATTTAACTATTCTTATATTAGAAAGAGGCGACAATTTATAGGATTAAATTGCGCCTCTTTTACTTTAGATATCATTTGTGTTAAACACGAAATCCGATAGTCGCTGCATGGCTTCTTTGACTTTAGAAAGCGGCAATGCCAGATTCATACGAATTGTATTTTCTTTCTGGAAAGGTCTTCCATCCTGCCATAATACACCGACTTCTATTCCTTTTCTGAGCAGTTCATCAAGACTGATTTCCTGCTCCTCTAAATATTCTGTACAATCCAAATACAACATATAGGTTCCTTGTGGCCTGGCCACTTTAATTCCTTTAAAGTGGGATTGGATATAGTCGAGTGCATAGTCAATATTGCTTTGGATCGTTTCGCAAAGCTCTTTTACCCATTCTTTTCCTTCTTGGCTATAAGCACCTAACAATGCATAAATGGAAAGAATGTTTGGTGAATTATAATGAGATGCGTTTTCTACGCGTAAAACTTCTTCTTTGATGATAGGATTATAAATAATATGGTAAGAGCCTACAAGACCGGCCAAGTTAAAGGTTTTAGATGGTGCGTATAAGGCAACCGTTCTTCCTCGTGCATCTCTTGAAATCGATTGTGTTGGGATATGTTGATGACCCGGCAAAATCAAATCACTCCATATTTCATCACTGATGACGATACACTGGTTGTTTCGATAAACCTCCATGGCCTTTTCAATTTCTTCTTTTTCCCATACGCGACCGGTTGGATTGTGTGGTGAACAGAAGATACAAACTTTAATTTGATGGGCTTTGATCTTACGATCCATATCTTCATAATCCATACGCCAAATTCCATTTTCATCCTGAATCAAATCGGAGTGAATGATCGTTCGATTTAAATTTTTTAAGGTCTTGGTGAAACCAATATAGGTGGGTGCATGAACCAAAACGGGTTCTTTTTTAGCGGTATAAGCTTGAACAACACTGCTGACACCGCCTAATACACCATTTTCATAGCCAATATGTTCTTTCTTTACAAGCAGGTTATTTTGTGATTTCTGCCAGGAGATAATGGCATCATAATAAGCATCCGGAATCGTAAAATAACCAAAGTGAGGTTCATTTAAACGTGAAAAAATGGATTCTTGAATGGCAGGAAGCACTGGAAAGTTCATGTCGGCTACCCACATCGGAATCTTTGAAAATCCCTCTTTGACTGTCACATCAGGCATAGGCAAGCTGTCAACAGCCAAGGCATCGTGTCCTTCTCGATCAAGGATCGTTGTAAAGTCATATTTCATTTTCATTTCCCCCTTTATGATTAAGTGTATCATGTTTTCTTTGATTCCAATCAAAGTATTCTTTTAAATTTACTGTCTTGTCAGTTGACTTTACACATTGTATAATGTCCTAGACAATCTTTAGGAGGATACCATCATGTCAATGAAGGAAGATATACAAAAGCTAAAACAAGAGAAAAATGCGATTGTTTTAGCTCATTATTATGTTGAGGGAGATGTGCAGGATGTTGCGGATTTTGTCGGTGATTCATTTGCATTGGCAAAAAAGGCAAAGGAAACCGATGCACAAATCATCGTTTTTGCCGGTGTTCGTTTTATGGGAGAGAGTGCCAAGATCTTAAATCCAGACAAAAAGGTATTGATGCCGGATATGAATGCCGATTGTCCTATGGCGCATATGGCTGTTGTGTCCAATATTCGTAAGATGCGAGAAGAAGTTGATGATCTTGCGGTCGTCTGTTACGTCAATTCAACGGCAGAACTAAAAACATTGAGTGATGTCTGTGTGACCAGTTCCAATGCGGTAAAGATCGTCAAGAATTTACCGCAAAAGAATATTTATTTTATCCCGGATCAACATTTGGCATCTTTTGTAAAAGAGCAGGTTCCGGAAAAGAATGTGATCTTAAATGACGGTTATTGTATTACACACCATCGCATGTCTAAAGAAGATGTTTTAAAAGCTAAAGAAAAGTATCCAAAGGCTTTGGTCTTAGTGCATCCCGAATGTAAAAAGGAAGTGGTTGAGCTGGCCGATTATGCCGACAGCACGGCAGGGATATTACAGTATGCGGCTAAGAGTGAGCATACCGAATTTATCATCGGTACTGAGATGGGTGTGCTCTACGAACTGAAAAGACAAAATCCGGACAAAAAATTTCATATCATGAGCGATAAGCTTGTCTGTGTCAACATGAAAAAAGTGACCCTGGATAAAGTGTATGATGTGTTGTCGCATGAAAAAAATGAAATTGTGTTAGATGAAGAAGTTATGGTTCAAGCTAAACAGTCCATGGATGCGATGTTGGAGATGGCCAAGGCATGAATGTGATTCAAACAGATATTTTGATCGTAGGAACAGGCTGCAGTGGGCTCTTTGCGGCTTTACACGCGCCCAAGGATAAAAAAGTGCTTTTGATCTGTAAGACGACTTTGGAAGAAAGTGATTCGTTTTTGGCACAGGGCGGTATATGTGTATTGAAGGATCCATCGGATTATGAAAGCTTTTTTAAGGATACGATCAGAGCCGGTCATTATAAGAACCGTAGACAGTCTGTGGATATCATGATTCAATCCTCGCCGGATGTCATTGCCGAGCTGGAAAGCTATGGTGTTCGATTCACAAAAGATGCGCAGGGAAATTTTGTCTATACCAAAGAAGGCTGTCATTCACATCCTCGCATTTTGTTTCATGAAGATATTACAGGTAAAGAGATCACTTCTCATTTATTAAAGGAAGCAAAGAAACATAAAAATCTGACATTTATGGAAAATACTACGATGTTGGATATCTTGGAAGAAGACAATACTTGTTATGGCATAGTTGCGAAGAAAGAGGAAGAGTTGTTTGCGATACAAAGCGACTTTACTCTTTTGGCAACCGGAGGAATCGGCGGACTCTTTAACAATTCTACAAATTATCCGCATTTGACCGGAGATTCGCTAGCCATCAGCCTTCGTCATCATATCGCACTGGAGAATCCGGATTATATTCAGATCCATCCGACAACGCTCTATTCCAAGAAAAAAGGAAGACGTTTCTTGATCAGTGAAAGTGTGCGCGGGGAAGGGGCAAAGCTCTATGATAAATATGGCAAACGGTTTGCCGACGAGGTTTTGCCAAGAGATCTTTTAACACAGAAAATCTATCAGCAGATGAAAAAAGATGATACGCCCTTTGTATGGTTGGATATGACCGTGTTGGGTAAAGAACAAATCCTTTCTCACTTTCCTCATATCTATCAACATTGCCTGCAGGAAGGCTTTGACTGTACAAAAGAATGGATTCCCGTTGTGCCGGGACAACATTATTTTATGGGCGGTATTCATGTCGATGCGTATTCCAGAACGACGATGGATCAATTGTATGCGATCGGCGAAACCGCATGCAATGGCGTGCACGGAGAAAATCGTTTAGCCAGCAATTCCTTACTGGAGTCTTTGGTCTTTGCCCAAAGAGCTATGAAGGATCTAAGCATCAAAACAGCGAAAACATGTTTAAATCTTGAGAATCTGATTCAAACGACCATGAAAGATCTAGATGTTACAAAATATGCATCGATGGTACGAGAGGTTATAAAAAAGAAGAAAGAAGGTAGAAAAATGAATTCTATTACCATGTCCATGAATGTGGATACTTTGATCTTACAGGCATTGCGTGAAGATGTAACAAGTGAAGATATTACCACCAATGCGATCATGAAAGGATATCAATCAGGAAGTGTACAGCTGATTTGCAAGGAAGATGGCATCATTGCCGGACTTCCGGTTTTTGAAAGAGTTTTTCAGTTGGTGGATTCTAAGACAGAAGTAACTTTCTTTTTCAATGATGGGGATCATGTACACAAAGGAGAGGTCGTTGCGGAAATCTATGGGGATATTCGCTCTTTATTGACGTCAGAAAGAACAGCATTAAATTATCTGCAGAGAATGTCGGGCATTGCGACCTATACAAGACAGACGGCCGATCTTTTAAAAGGAACGGGCATTCGTTTGTTGGATACCAGAAAAACAACGCCGAATATGCGTGTATTTGAAAAGTATGCGGTAAAAGTCGGCGGAGGTTATAATCATCGCTATAATTTGAGCGATGGAATTCTTTTAAAAGATAATCATATCGCTGCAGCCGGAGGAATTCGTCAAGCGGTAGAGCTGGCCAAAGAATATGCCTCCTTTGTGCGAAAGATCGAAGTTGAAGTTGAAAATATGGACATGGTCAAAGAAGCCGTAGAGGCTGGTGCAGATATCATCATGTTGGATAATATGAGCATTGATCAAATGAAAGAGGCTGTACAGTATATTCAGGGCAGGGCCTTAACAGAATGCAGCGGAAATGTCACAAAAGAAAACATCGCCGCTTTAGCATCTACCGGTGTGGATTATATCTCCAGTGGGGCTTTGACACATTCCTCTAAGATCCTTGATCTTTCTTTAAAGAATCTAAAAGCGGTGTAATATGAAAAAAGAAGAACGATTAAAAGCTTTGGAACAGAAGCTGAAGGAAAGCCCACAGCCTTTATCTGGAGATAAGCTTGCGAAAAGTCTTCATGTATCCAGACAAGTCATCGTGCAGGATATCGCCTTGCTTAGGGCTTTGAACATGCCAATCATTTCCACAAACAGAGGCTATATCTTGCCCAATCAGGAATATTCGATGGTGGTCAAGGTCAGTCATACGATGGAGCAGATGCAGCAGGAGCTTGAAACGATCGTAGATTGTGGGGCGACAGTTCATGATGTTTTTGTGGAACATGCGACATACGGAAAACTGGAAGCCAAGCTTTCTCTTTCCAGCCGCCGAGATGTCAAAGAGTTTCTAAACCAGATTCAGCAGGGAAAAAGCCAGCCTTTGAACAATTTAACACAAGGCATTCATTATCATACCATTACCGCTCGTTCGCAAGATATTTTGGATGAGGTCAAAAAGTCTTTAGACAAAATGGGCATACTTTGTTAGAATGGGCCTATGCAGATAGAACTTTTTACAAGGGCAAAAAAAGAATTTCGCAATATCTCCGCTTTGATGTTGATGCATGGAATCTTACCATATATTTGTCTAGCGGTATTTTCTTTTCTGATGCGGTTTTTACCTCTTTCATTTTACGGAAGATATCAAATTACGATTTTATTAGCTTATCTTATTCCGATGTTCTTGACGGCTTTTATGGCCGGGATAGGGGCAGTGTGGCTGCGCCCTTCTTTTGATGGATTGTCAAAGAAAGTAAAAGGAATGGGAAAATATCTGATTTTTCTATTGGGGTTGAATTTCTTTTGTTCGATCACGTATTCTTTGATTCATGCGATCCTAAGCATGATACATGGCTCTATTGGCAGCGGAATACAGACTGTTTTTACCGGAAACATACTCTTTGATGGTTTGATCCTTCTCTATATTGTTCTACTGGGGCCTTTTTTTGAAGAGATCTTATTTAGAGGTATCATACTGAGAACTTTAGATCAATATCATAGAGTGTTTGCGATATTGGTCAGCTCCATGTTGTTTGCGATGATGCATTTAAACCTTCAACAAGGTATTACTACATTTTTTATCGGATGTTTTTTGGGGTATGTAAGTTTAAAAGAGAACTCTATGCGTATTCCCATTCTTTTGCACATCCTAAATAATTTGATTGCCTTACTGATGAGTGTTCCTATTCTTTCAATTTTATGTTTATTGGGGATGTTCGCCTGCTTTGTCGGAATGGTTTATCTATTATATAAATATGGAAATCGAATTTCAGAATTGTTTAAACAGGAATATTGCACATACAGATATGGAAAGATGTTTTTTACTAGATGGACAACCCTCTTGTATATAATCTTCTTTGTAGGGGTTGTTATGTTCTTGTAAGGTGACAAAGCTTATCTTATAAGATAGAAATGATAAAAATCTATGAATGGATCACAGCATTAAAAAGCTGATGATATCAAAGGGAGAATTAGAATGGGCTCTCCCTTTTTTGATGGTTTGATTTGAATTTCTTAACAAAAAAGATTTCCAAAGAAGAATAAGATCTTATGGATCTTGTTTGATAATACGATATAAATAAAAAAGTCCTTTATCTAAAGGACTTATTGACATATGGTGGAGCGTAGGAGGATCGAACTCCTGACCCCCTGCGTGCAAAGCAGGTGCTCTCCCAGCTGAGCTAACACCCCACAAAAATGGTTTTGCAGAAAACAAAATGGTGGGCCTGAATGGATTTGAACCAGCGACCTCACCCTTATCAGGGGTGCGCTCTAACCAACTGAGCTACAGGCCCATTTGCTGACTGCTCAATAATAATAGCATTTGCTACCCTATGTGTCAAACATTTTTTCAAAAAAATTTATAAAATTTTTTAAATGTGTATTAAGGGGGTAATTTCATTTTATAGCCTATAGAACAACTGTGTTAAGTGTGTTATGATGGACAAAGATAAAATCGAAGCTTCCAAACAAAAATAACATCTCTGACTAAGATGTTATCCTTGTTTCATATTTATTGTTTTTTTAGGAGAGAGATATGAAGGGTTTTTTAACGTGTTCCCTGAACACACTTATACTATAAGGGAAAGTTTTCAAATAAATAATAGATTATCATGTGAAAGTATGTGAGGCAAAAGCGTATTTTGTAAAATTATGGACTTTTTTTGGTTTTTTTTCAAGTATGATATAATGTCAAAGATTGGATGTGGGATAGATGCTTTTATTCTTTAAATGTTTACCACGATTATTCCGTCAGGCTAATAAAGATATGCGGCGTCATTTTGCGCTGACCTTTTCTTCGATCTTGGTGATTGGGATTGCGTTGTTGATCTCCATGCTGATGATCGTACTGGCATGGAATGTTTCGGGTTTTACAAAAAATATAGAAGAACAGCTGGTCATTCAGGTTTCCATCAATCCGACAATGAGCGAAGAGAATATTCAATCCTTGGAAGCTGAACTGAAGGATATAAAAGGGGTAGATACCGTTCGGTTCAGCGATAAGGATGAAGAGCTGGATCAGCTGATTGAAGATTATGGCGAGACCTTTGAACAATATGCAGGCGATAAAAATCCGCTCTATGATGTATTTATCATCGAGTTAAGCGATAATACACAAATCGACTCCATCACCGGCAAAATCAGTAAGATGGATGGTGTTGTGGAAGCTACTTACGGAACTGGTGCCGTTAATACGATGGTGCATTTATTCGCAAGTCTTCGTTATGGGGGATTGGTCTTTATTGCAGCATTGATCTTTTTGTCTATTTTCCTGATTCGCAATACGATCAAGATGACCATTCAGGTGCGAAAAGATGAAATTCGCATCATGCGACAGGTGGGTGCGGCTAACTGGTACATTACATTTCCTTTTATGTTGCAAGGAATGTTAAGTGGTTTTATCGGTGCTTTAGGGCCTTGTTTATTATGTGTATTTGGATATACTGCGTTATATCAGTCCTTTGGTGGAATGTTTATGTCGGATATGTTTGTTTTGATCAAACCATTTCCGTTTACTTTAATTATCAGTGCCATACTACTGGCCATCGGTGTATTTGTAGGGATGATCGGTAGTTATTTGGCAAGTCGAAAGTATTTGAGGTGGACACGATGAAAAAAAGAAATCTAATCAGTCTTTTATCTGCGGGCGCTTGTGCATTGGCTTTTGCGATGCCGGTTCATGCGGAGGATTATTCAAATACCGATGCGTGGGTCGCACGTTGTTCGCAGCCACAATCATCTGCAGATGGTGTGAAAGCATGTCAGGCTTTTCAGGATTATCAGCAGCAGCGCTATGATCAGCTGCAGGAAGATATCAAACAATATAGTAAAGATATCGCTTCTTTAGAAGAAGATACAGATAAGATGGAGCAATTGGCCAAAACACAAAAGGAACTGCAGGAGCAGCTGGAGGGACAGATCCAGGAAAAGGAAAGTGCCATTCAAAAGATCGAAGAAGAGATCAAGGCTCTGGAACAAAAGATTCAGGAGAAGCAGGAAGAAATTGATGCCTGGGATGAACAGATCAAATCCAGAATGCAAAATGAGCAGTCCAGCACGGGTACGAATATGTTGATTGATCTGGTGATGGGTTCGCAGGACTTAAATGATATGCTTCGTCGTCTTTCCGGTATTGAAAGAATTACGGAAGATGATCAACATCAGATTGAACAGCTGAATGAATTAAAGGAGCAGCTGGATCTGCAAAAATCAGAACAGGTGCGTTTAGAAGAAGAGACCAAATCGCAGCAGGATCAGTTAAAATCGCAACAGCAGCAGGCTAAAGAGCTTGAAGAATCGTATAATCAGCTTGTTGAGCAGTATGAGCAGCAAATGGCACAGTTGCAGGCGGCCAAGCGGGCAGCGTTCAATGATATTGAATCCATTCGCTCTAATATGATTTCCGTAAGCTATTCGGGAACGTTGGTCAATGTAGCCGGCTTTGTTTCGCCGATCACCGGTGGTCGTATGTCGGCCGGTACCTGGGCATATCCGGGTGGCGGATTGCATTTAGGTATGGATTATGCGGTACCGATTGGAACACAGGTCGTAGCACCGGCCGATGGAGTTATTTTGTATGCCAACAATCCTGCTCCCAGCAACGGAGGCTATCTGGGGAACTGGACAGGTTATCCATATGGTGGAGGAAATACCATTGAAATGGTCTGTATGGTCAATGGAACAACATATGCGGTAAGCTTTGCACATTTGTCACGCGAAGGCTTTGCGGTTAGTGCCGGACAAAGCGTCAGTCAGGGGCAGGCTATCGCATTGACGGGAAATTCAGGAAACTCCAGTGGCCCTCATTGTCATATTGAAGTCTATAATTTAGGAAATATGAGTTTGGAAGAGGCGGTATCTCGCTTCTCTTCATCCGCTGATTTCGCATGGGGTACCGGTTGGAATTCGACGGCGACTGCCTGTGAAAATGGATATAGTACGCCGTGCAGGGAAAGACCGGAGAAATTCTTTGGATAAGGAGTCGTGTTTATGATTGAATTAAAAAATGTCACAAAATCATATCCCAATGGAGTTCATGCGTTAAATCGAGTGTCTTTGGCAATTGAAGATGGCGAATTTATCTATATTATCGGTCCTACCGGATCGGGAAAAAGTACGATTATTAAAATCTTGAATGGTGAAGAAGTGCCGGATTCTGGTCTTGTATTGGTCGATGGAGTCGATGTAGGATCTTTAAAGCACAGAAAGGTTCCTTATTATCGTCGCAATATCGGCTGTGTATTTCAGGATTATCGTCTTCTTCCTACTTTAACAGTCCAGGAGAATATTGCCTTTGCCTTAGAGGTCTTGGGTATTTCTAAAAAAGAAATTCGATCTCGTGTTGATGAGGTTTTGGAGTTGGTCGATCTTAAAAACAAGGCCAGAGCCTATCCTAATGAGCTTTCCGGAGGGCAGCAGCAGCGTGTTACGATCGGCAGAGCCATTGCGAATAACCCAAAACTGTTGATTGCCGATGAACCAACAGGAAATCTGGACCCGGAAAAATCACTGGAGATCATTGCCCTGCTGGAAAAGATCAATCAATTGGGAACGACGGTTTTGATGGTTACTCATGATATCGTACTGGTTGAAAAGTTCAAGAAAAGAACAGTGACACTGGATCAAGGTTATGTTGTGAAGGATTCTAAGAAGGGTGGATATATCAGCTTATGAAACGCTTGTTGAATCTGTTTTGGTATGAACTGAAATATGCGTTTCGCGGCATTCGAAAACATCTTCTTTTAACTTTGTCTGCCATCAGCGCGATGGCAGTTTCGACATTATTGATCGGTTGTTTTTTATTGATCGGTTTGCATGTAGATCACTTTGCCACCAATGTGGAACAGGATATGAGCGTACACGTGGTTTTAGATTCTGAAATAAGTGACGACGATCAAATCGATGCCGTTGAAAAAGAGATTCAAAAGCTATCCAATGTGGCCTCCGTCCGATTTTCCAGTAAAGATGAGGAGCTGGAACTGATGATCCAGGAAAAAGGAGAAGCCTTTAGCTTATATAGAGGGGAAGAAAATCCTTTATCCCATGCCTTTTTTGTGGAGGTAAAAGACAGCTCTGCGATTGAAAAGACAGCTGCCAGTATTGAGAAAATCGATGGTGTCAGTTCCGTTGCCTATGGTGGTTCCAGCGTGACGCGTTTGGTTGATTTATTGGATATGGTTCGAAAGATTGGATATGGTGTGGCGGTTTTATTGTTGATTCTGTCACTTTATCTGATATACAATACGATACGTACAACAATTTATTCACGACAGGACGAAATCAAGATCATGCGTACAGTCGGTGCTACCAATGCTTTTATTCGCATTCCCTTTGAAGTCCAGGGAATCTTGATTGGTCTGATTGGAGCTTTAATTCCGTTTCTATTGATCTTCTTTGGTTATCCGGTCGTATATGAACAAATGGATGGCGTATTGTTTGCCAGTGTTTTCTCATTGGTAAGCGTAACGCAGGTACGATGGCTTTTGGGACTTGCGATGCTTGGCTGCGGGCTTGTCATTGGTATTCTTGCCAGTTTGCTGGCAGTCGGTAAAAGCTTGAAAGCCAAACGTTAAACAAGGGGGAACGATATGAAAAAGGCAGCCAGAAAAGAATACACCCTGACGATTGTCATTGTGATTCTTTGTTTATTATTCTTTGGCTTGGGTGTTTCGGTTCCTTTGATCTTTGATCGAAGTTCGAAACAAGAAAATACATCGGAAAAAGAAAAGTTTGATGCGATTTATTCCTTGTTGACAAACGAGTGGTATTTTTCAAAGGATGTAGAAGATCTTGATCAAAAGCTTATGGAAAAAGCCATTGAGGGTATGACAGACTTAGAAGAAGATCCGCATACACAATACTTTGATTTAGAGAGCGCCAAAGCGTTTTCCGATACGTTAGAAGGTTCGAATGTAGGATTAGGTATTTCTTATTTTTTAAACGATCAGGATCAATTTGTGATTCGAGACGTGTTTTTGAATTCTCCGGCAGAGCAGGCCGGCTTGAAAAAAGGAGATATCATCACGGATGTAGATGGACTTTCCTGCGCAGAAAGTGATTCTCAGAAGATTCTCAAACGTATCGAGAGCAAGGAAGGAAAAAGTATCGAGATTGTCTATTTGCGTGATGGTCAATCCAATACGGTAAAGATCACACCAACAGAATATGATCAGACTGTTGTTTGTATGCTTCATGAAGACCAAGGCTATGGCGAGATCATCTTGACAAGCTTTTCCGAGCATAGCGGAGAAGACTTCTCCAAGGCTATGGCAAGATTACAGAAAGCCGGAATCAAGAAGGTTGTTTTAGATTTAAGAGGTAACACAGGCGGCTATTTGAGTGCTGCAGTAGATATTGCCAGTTCCTTATTGCCCGGTGGTAGTGTGATCTTTCAAGAGGAACAAAAAGATGGCACGACAACAAGCCAGAGCACGAATGATGACTATGGCTATGTGCCAATGGATCAGATCGCCATTCTTCAAAATGATACAACAGCCAGTGCCAGTGAAGCTTTGATCGGTGCTTTGCGGGATAACTTAACGGATAAGGTTGTAACGATTGGAACGACTTCCTATGGAAAAGGAACCGAACAGACGACCGTTCCTTTCAGCGATGGAACCAGTATCAAATATACGATTGCCAAGTGGCTGACACCTAACGGCGATTCCATTCATGAAAAAGGTTTTACACCGGATATAGAAGTACAACCGGAGGATGTATCAAAGATCAGTTATACGACATCTTTAGAAGAGGAAACCATCACAAAAGATACAGTGCATGCCAATGCGAGCGCTTTACAGCAGTTTTTAAAGTATCTGGGATATTCTGTTGATCGAACCGATGAATATTTCAGTCCGGTATCTAGTGAAGCATTAAAACAGTTTCAATCCGATAACGGACTTTCTCCAACCGGTGATTGTGATCCGGATACCTGGCAGGCGCTAAAGCAGAAGGCATTATTAAAATATAACGAAGAAACATTAGTTTCAGATGTGCAGCGGGATCGCGCTATTCAGGAAATTACGAAGTAAGGCAGTTGTTTGACAGCTGTCTTTTTAATTGTGACATAAATCATGTTTCTTTTTAGAAGATAATCTATATAAGAAACGAGGGATATAGATGTTACGATTACGATTAAAGATTCGTTTATTGTTGGTTGGCATGAGTTCATTGGCACTTTATACCGGTGTGCGCATTGGTCTGGAAGCACATGGAAACGGACTGTATTTTTTGTTGTGTATTTTTCCATGGATATGTGTTCTTGGCTGGTCTGCCATCGGAGGTCCATTAAAAATCAAATAAAAAGCCGATTGTATTTGAAATACTTTATCGGCTTCTTACAACTTATTCTAACCATCCAAGCGGTGTTGTATAGATATATTGCCATGTATCATAATCATGGTCATATTCTTCATAGCTGGCTTCGTAAACGATACGAACGTTAAAATCTTTATTAAAGGATAAATTCTGGTAAATCACATTGTGTCCTACGTTTTTATCATCCAGCTTCATTCCTGTCAAATCGATCATTTCATCAGATAGATCCATTTTCTCAATAGCTTGTGCAATCTCTCTTTCGCTCATATCTGATTTTAATGGAGAATCTATACCATTTTTTGATAAATATTCAGGAAGTTTTTCAAATTTTTTATATTGCATATATTTTACCTCATTTCACGTATGCTATGGTAAAACGACAAGTTTAGTGATGTCAACCTTAATGCATATTCTTATGGATCTTAGTTTGTTGTTTTAATGTTCTAAATAGACTCTGAGACAAAAATCATTTATACTAAAGTCTGAGCCTAAAAATGGAGGGTAAAATGAAGTTAATTTCTCTAACAAAAGAAGAATATCAAATATACACAGAACAAAACTGTAATCCGGATTTTCTACAATCTGTCTATGCCGCAAATAAAATGATACACGATGGATGGATCGTTGAATATTACAAGGCTGTCGAAAACGAACGGATCATTGCGGTATTCATGATTGGTTATGTACATCTTTTGCGTTTTTTCTATTATGCCTATATCCCAAGAGGTTTCTTTATTGACTATGAAGATAAGTTGGCTTTGAAAAAAGTAACGGCAGAAATCAAAAAAATGTTAAAAAAGAAAAAAGTGATTTATTTAGAAATAGATCCTAAAATTCCTTTACAACAACGAGATAAAAATGGTGATCTTGTTCCAGATGGCTTTAACAATAAACATATCATCGAGAACATCAAACAAGCCGGTTTTGATCATTATCCTTTAAAACAAGGCTATGATGGTTCCAAACAATGCCGATGGATCTCATTGATTGATTTAAGAGGAAAGACGAAAGAAGAAGTTTTTGCCGACTTTAGTACAAGAACCAGAAATGACATACGTACTGCGCAAAAATATGGAGTAAAGGTCAGAACGTTAAAGGAAGATGAATTGTCGATCTTAAATTATATGGAACAAGAAGCCGGACAGCGACATGATTTTGAGGCAGTATCCATGGATACTTTTAAGACGATGCATGAAAGCTATAAAGGACATATACAAACACTCTATGCATATTTAGATTTAGATGTGTATGAACAAAGTCTGGAAACAGAAAAAGAGCCGTTAGAAAAAGAAATCAGTGAATTACATGTGTTCTTAGAAAAGAATCCAAACTCCAAGAAAAAACAAAATCGCTTAAAAGTAGCGATGGAATATTATGAGTCGCTGCAAAAGAAATCTGAAGAAATTACTAAACTCAGGGAAAAGTATGACAAAGAAGTTCCTTTAGCTGGATCAATGTTTGTGAAATTTGGTCGTGAAGTAGTGTATTTGTATAGCGGTATGGATTACCAGTTTAGAACTTTTAGAGGTGCTTATGCGATACAATGGGCTATGATTCAGCAAGCCATTGATGAAGGATACAGTTACTACAATATGTTAGGCATCAGCGGTTTCTTTAAAAAAGGAGAAGATGGCTACGGTGTTTTTGATTTTAAACGAGGCTTCAACGCCTGTGTTGTTGAGTATATCGGTAACTTTACCCTTCCAGTTTCCAATCTTCTTTATAAAATTGGTATGCGCAAACAAAATAAAGAATAGAGTAAAAATCAAAACTCTATTCTTTTTTTGTAACTTTTTTAATTTTAGTATTGCAAATAGGGGGATGTCATGCTAATATAATTAAGCAGTTGCCTGAATAGCTCAGTCGGTAGAGCATCCGGCTGTTAACCGGCAGGTCACAAGTTCGAGTCTTGTTTCAGGCGCCATTGCAAACGAACACTTTGTCGAAAGTCCTTTAGGTATCGGGTTTTACGACAAAGTGTTTTTATTTTTATGCACATTCGCCACATTTTCGCCACAGAACACTTCATTCACTATGTTTTGTTTTTTCTTATCATCCACATGAGCATAGACAGACATCATCGTATTGAAGTTAGCATGCCTCAATAATTCTTGTGCCACTTTCACATCCACATGAGCATTCACCAAATAAGTGGTATATGTGTGTCTCAATAAATGAAAATGAAATGGTATCCCTAACTTATTTGAAATACTGCGGATACGATTTCCTGTACAATCTGGATCAAGGAAATCACCTTCCTCATCACAGATGACATTTTGATATGGATTCATTTCAAACCATAACTCTAATTCTTGTTTAAGACTATCCGGTAAAGGTATCAATGCTTTTGAGCTTTTAGACTTCATCTGCTCAACGGCTTCGATATCTTTTTTCTTTTTACCCTTGTAATTCAATTTTCTGTGAACATAAATCGTATTCTCTTTAAAATCAAAATCATCTTTTTGAAGAGCCATGACTTCACTGATTCTAAGTCCTGTATAGAATCCAATTACAACTGCCATCGAGATTGCATCATATTCAAACGTATTTTTATTCTTTAGTTCTCTTAAAATCAATCGAAATTCATCATACGTTAGAACATGCTTCTCTTTTTTGTTCTCGACTCCAGTAACTTTTACATATTCAATGGGATTAGATGAAATGTATTCACTTCGAATCGCATAAACAAATATCCTTCTAAGGGCTGTTTTGATATCTTCATTACAAGCTTTACCGCAATCACTTCTTTTATTGAAAAACTGCTGCAAAGTCCTGTATCCAATATCTCGAATAGGGATATTCCCTAGATCCATCGTTGCATCTTTTCCATACCAATAATGTAGAGTCTTTTTCGTATTATAAATCGTGTTGTATTGAAATTCAGTACTACCAATTTCCATAAACTCATCATAAACTTCTTTTAAAGTTTTATTACAATCTTGAACACGATTCACACTATTCGCAAATTCCATGCGTTTCAAATTCTCATGCTCTTGTGCTTCTTTTTTGGTTTTAAAACCGCCTTTCCAATATCGATATGAAATTCCATTAATTTTATAAGTAAAATTAACTTCGTAAACATATCCGTTTTTCACTTTTTTGCTTACTCTTTTTCTAATAGCCATTTGTTCTCCTTCTAATCGCCTAAGCTATTTAAAAGGACGATATCATTATAACTTATGAGGTGCCTCATCTAAAGATTCAGCACCTCAAACAAGCTATTTTCTGCTTTCAACGATACGATAAGCTTCTAAAGCTTTTACTCGATTCGACAAATTGAATCCTTCATAATCGTGCTGAAATTTTTTTATTGCCTCGTATGAATACATATAACGCTTACCGATACGTATACAAGATAAACATCCCACTTCACTTAGCATTACAACATGATCTTTATGACATCCAATCATCTCTGCAACTTCTTCACGGGTGTACATTCTAACATCGGATGGAATTGGGTATTTTTTCTCCATATCACCTGTCATAAAATCACCTACTTATGAATATTCATTTTAACAATAGAAACATTGGTATATTTGCCTAAACGAAGATCTAATGTTAAATCACATTCAACACCTCTTTTATAAACAGGCATATTCTCAACATCACGATCTAATAGTTCATATGCTCTACCTGTTTCATCTTCAACACGAACAATCAAATATTCTTCCTCTGATTTTTTTGAAGTGCGTTTTTCAACACCTCTGATTTCTAAATTTTTTGCTTCAACTATCATGTTCTTTATCCTCCTTATTACTATCAACTGAACCTGATATTTCTTCTTTGATAACTTTATATCGAGCCATTATCTTCTCTGGATTATGTCGAAACGAATTGATCAAAGAATTAAAATAGTAAGTATTATTACTGGCAACATCAAAATAATCAGCTTCAAGATAATACTGAACATAAAGATTAAATTCCATGTATTCAGTAATATTGTGTTTTATGATTATTTCACATAACTCTTTTTTGATTCTTTGCACATCTTTAGCAGATAAATCTATCTCAAAGCCATTGAATAATTCAATGTCGCTAGATGAATACTGAGCCTTATCGGGATCATTTTTATGCGTAAAATATTCAAATGACCCTCGTAAGTTCTCACATACTTTAGGATATGGCCCATGTGTTATTTCTCGAAATGATGCAGCTGTCAAGAAAGTAGTAGGACCATCAAAGATAACAATCATATGCCAATGTGCTTTTTTCAAGTCTCCATTGACCAATAAATCTCTATCATGTAATGGTGAAACAGCAAATTGTACTCCTGTTAGCGCCAATTGTTCCTTCCAATCTTCAGGAGCGGATTCTGGATATATAATATAGAGCCAATGTCTTTTCTTTAACTTTTTTAATTCTGGAGATAAATTTTCAGGAATTAAGTTAGTATCCCAAAATTCAAATGGATCTATTTTTGCCAATTCTCCATACAATTTCACTTTGTCATCATTCACTGGCATGATATAATGAGCGTGTACAAAATATTCGGTATGTGGTCAAACACATACTTTTTTATTTTTATCACAATCATACGCATCATCCTTTCTATAATTGTGATATGGTGTTCACATTTCACTCATAGGGGGTTGTCGTAGTAACCCCCTATGAGGAGTTCATGGAGAACTACCCATTCTTATCAAAATCAATTCGATTCTCATAAAAATCATTCCGCCTTTCTTTTCAAACTATTTTCTAATTTTGGCAAAAGAGTTTGATACATTTTCATCATTTCTTTGATTCTGCTTTGAGCATCAACCCTAGTTTTAAAACCTTTTTCAATGGTTTTATATTGTCCATTTTCTTTACAAACTAGCTTGAATGTATTATCGCTTTGATTTGGAACTATCCTATATTTGGAAGGATCTTCCACAATAATAAGACCTTGCATCTTATTGAATTCAGCAACGATCTTTTGTTGTGGTAATACATTCATATTCTCATCTTTAGTTTCAAAGCCAAAAACTTGCATCAGCTTAGAGCCAGCTTGTCGAGAAATATCCACAAACTTTTGTTTCCAGTTTTGAACACTGAGTTTTAAAGCTTCTATTTCAGACTTCAATTTTTCGATAATTTTATCTTTCAAAGCTAATTCAGATTTAAGATTCTCGTTTTCTTCAATAACTGTTTTATATGTGCTTAGTGAAGGTGCCTCTGTTATCTCAATTATTTTTTTCTCCAATTCTTGATTTAAGTTAGCCTTTTTAATTTCAAGATTTTGGATTGATTGTTTCAATTCCTCATGCTTTCGTTGCTTATACAAAACAGCATCTACACCATGCTCTTCTGGATGAAGTTTACGTTCTAATTTCTCTTGTTCAGATAATTGATCGAAAGTTCGAACATCTTCAACCTCGAAACCTAAATTTCTCATTCTAGCTGGATAGTTCTTATTGATGTGATTAAAGAACTTCAGATTATATTCTTTGAAGGCACACATATTAGAGATGCCTCCTTTATCTTTTGTCGATACCATGACCAATGAATGGTTGTGTGCAGACAATCCACCAAATTCATCGTGATGCTGGACCGAGGCCAGCATTTTCCAATTAGGATTCCATTCGTGAAGTAAATCTTTCATGACTTCATGACTTTTATTCAGAAATTCAACCCTTTGCTCATAACTAAGATTCTTCATGTAATCCATGTTTGGCTTTTCTACAATAGCAATTACTGAAACAGCATCCGCCCGAAGCCCTCTTTTTCCAAAAGATCTTCTTTCTTCATTGATTCGATCGATTTCTTTTTCTACTTGACCAACAAGATCCATATCCGATGAACCTTCCATCCATACATTGAGATGAGTCATCTCTTTATCAATGGTTTCATCACGACCTAAACGATCATCATTCATTTCTCGCCACGCTGAAGATACACCACACGTTTTACTTTTCTTTCCACTATTTTTATTTATGGTTTGAGAAGGATTGATACTACACTTCATACACGGAATTCCGACCTTGGCACTCATCGAAGCTCACCACCAAAAAGCTTATGAAGTAAGCTATGTGTCCTCGTAGTTAGCAAGCTAACTCTCGGACCTCTGCGAGGCTTTCCGTCTGCCGACAGCCAACTATCCGTTGAGGACTTCCCTACGCTGGGAAGCGAGCGAGCTTTCCGAGTCATCGTTTCATTCCTCGGCCTCTGGATCGTGTCAACAATTCCAGAGGTTCTTCCTTTTGAAATGTCTTCAAGCATTTCAAAAGCTCTTTTCCTTTCTCGGTCATCTTAACATCTCGATTATCTGAGATAGTTTCCTTTAGAAACTTTTCGATATGTGTAGTATTCCCTTCCTTGATGTTCTGCAACGTTTCCTTGAAAATACTTCCTGAAGAAATCTCTTGATCTCGATATTCATATAAATCAAGATCTTGAAGATAATCATCCAACTGGATTGCCATTTCTTCAGGTGTATGGATACCATACTTTTCTTGGAAACTTTGCTTCAGTGATACATCCATCTTGTCAATGATCTCTGAGCTACACGCTTTGATGGAATCAAGATTTTCCATCAATTGATCTTCATCTTCCAACCAGGATGTAACATATCCAAAAGAATAATCCGATGTATCGATTCCATAATGTTTGCACACAACATAAGCCACACTTTCAGCCTGTAGTTCTCTTGTACTTTTCAAAGAGTATCCATCGTCTGGAAAATGCTCACGCATATCCATGATTGCTTTTTGGACCTCGAACGATTCTCGATAATGTTTCACTGTATTGATTGAATCGATTTGGATCTTATCACGTTCTACTAAGGGGAACATCCCGCCTGAGTAGATACTTCCATCATGTAATTCGAAACCAATCCCTTTACCAGCATTCAGTCTGTCTGTTGGAATCTTATGATAAAGATTGACTGCATCTTCTAAGGTTAAGTTATCGTGATATTCACCCAGATTTGGAAATTCCATACACTCAGCAACACAGAAAGTTATCTTATCAGGATTGAGATTATCTTTTCCGTGAAAATAAGAATGTGCTAGTTCATGGATAGCCGTTTTCAAGGTCTGTGATTCTGGCATTCCAGATTGGATCACGATCTTCTTATCAGAATCTGAGAAGTATCCTTTAGCAGCCGATCGAAATGATTTGATTTCAATTGGTACAGTAGATACATCTCGTATCGATCTCATATAACAATCAAAATCTTCAACATCAAATTTAAGATCTTCTGCAAAAGATAAAGGGTATTCTTTCTTACCTTCTATCTGAGAAGTCTGGCTCACATCAAATACGTAACCAATCTTAAAAGCTGTTTGATCTACGATTCTTTTTTCAATTAAAGGCTTCCCGTCATCACCAAGGATTGGAACACCTTTAGAATCTAGCTTTTCAAATTCTTTCTCTGCTTTGTACTTCACAGGACAGAAGATTGCAATTCCATGCTCACCTTTATTGATTGTTCTATTCATTGATTTCCAAGTTGTGAAAGAAGCAACTTGACTTGCTTCTGGCTTTTGTAAGCCGATAATGATAGAATTGTTCATGGAATAATGATGAAAACGGCTGATGCTGTCTAGCACCGCTGTGTATCGTTGCGAACCGATATAATCATGTATTCCTTGAGCTAATTTTTGGGTGAGAGCAAAGATTAGCTCTTTTTTTTCTGCATACGTTTTACGCTTAAAGTCAGCCATTGATTATCCCTCCTGTTCATTGATTTTTTTGATTTCGTCTGACTTTTGTTTCAATAGAGGAATCTGCCAATACGGACATTTCTTGATCAGATATCGATTTCCTTCATCGAAGACTAGCAGTTCTTTGTTCTTACGAAGGGCCATGATATCTGTCGTGTCCATCACGTTTCGGTATTCTGATGATTGTGTGAGAGATTGGTCACCAAACATACCGGTGTGTTTTTTGTTCTTGGAGATCCTTGTTTCCTGGTATTGTCCACACCAGGAACTGATGATCTCTGCCGTAGGTTTATCTTTACATGAGAGTACGAGCACAGTTTCACAATTATCGATAATTGTTCTTGTACCATCATGACCATAAATCATGTCGATTCCGGCTAAGTTTTGCGTACATAAGAATATTTGAACTTTTCTTGAACGTAATCGGGCAAGCGGTTCTTGGATCTGGAGCCGGCCTATAGATTGAAATTCATCAATAATTGTCCAGACTTGAGGAATATCATTGTTTTCAGCTCTTTTGTATTCTGGTATAGAAGATAAATAATTCAGTACCATTTGTGTAATTAGCCTAAAGATAGCACTGTACTGTTTCAAAAGGTGATCCGGTAATGCCAGGAATATCGAGATACCATTAGTAAGATCCATGGGTGATGCCTTCTGTGGGTTGTCATCGAATTGATATTTCACAGTATCGGTATCGAATATCCGTAGATCTTGGCGAAGGGTCAACTCTATATCCTGGATGGCATCGGAGTCCTTTCCGTCATATGGGGTCAGCATACCAATCACTTTGGGATGATTGGCTTGCATATCATCGTCCATCAAGACGGTCGTGATCAGATCTTGTAGCGGGATACGGATGATCTGTAAGATTGTTTCTACGAATTCTAGATTTTTTCTGTAGCCATATACAAGAAATGGGACCATCAGATTCTGTGCTGAGATATAGAAGAACTCGTTATCGCTATTGCCAGATGGATTGGAGATCAAGGTCCTTGCGATAAGATCTGCTCTTTCAATCAATTGATCATCTGTAACATCTTGATCGAGTCCATACCAAACATCGAATCCACAACTGCTATGGGTAGATGGATCAATGATCCTCACATCATTTCTCGATTCATCGATCGATTTTCTAGATAATTCTGGTTTACAGTCGATGCAGTAAATCACAGGGTGGGCCTTGTCTTTTTCAAAATTAAAATTCCAAATTAGTGAATTCAACAAAGTGCTTGATTTAAAACTACCAGGTGAGCCAATAATCAAGGTATGTTTGATATCATTAGAATCAATCGGAATTCTGAAGTATCTGTTTCTATATTTCCCAATGGTAAAATCATTAGGAGTTTTGGATAAATACCTTTTAGGCACGACAGGATACATTGCTTTCAACTTATCTTTGCTGAAGGATTTGTTTGGAACAACATCATCCATTCCAAAAAGATAATATTTAATCAAATTTATTCCAATACAGATTAGCCAAAATAACAAAGCTACCAATAGAATTGCTAACCACTCTCTGGTCCAGATTTCTATTAGGTTAGGTGGATTTACGTAGAAAGAATATATATCATTTGATAAAAGATCTTTTACCGTCACTACTCCAAATCCAATAACAACTCCTAATAATGAATTCCATGGTGCAAATATCCAAATAAATCTTCTATTTTTCATATTGTTTCCTTATAATTCCTGCACCATATGGCGGATTACTGTTAGAATCAATGTCGGGTAAAGAAACAACTATAATTTCAGGAGATTTTTCCCAATTATCGTAATTTTGGATATTACCTTCAACTATTTCTGGTTTTACCTGAAATCTTTCTACAAGATACCAATAAGGAAATTCTTCACGACACATTGCAAATATTTTATCCATAAACTCTTCATCATAATTCATAGACAAATTTTTCTCAAAGAAGATAAAAAATGGAATATTGTATTCTATGGCGTGTTTAGCAGCAATCATAGATACATGTTCACATTCAAGAGGATTATAATTTTTCAATACAATCCAATCTTTCGGGCACCTTACGTATCCATTTTTAATTTTAATTTTTTTATAAATCACATTTGATAACCTCCTTTTCTAGAACTAATCTAATGGCCATTCTTTTTCCAAATCCCTCAAAAGTTTTGTAAGTATATATCGAGATTCAAAAGTATTTCTCCACCCATTTTGAATATCGGCTAGGTCTGTCAGCATTCTAAAAGGAATGGACCAATCCTTCAGTTCTTCCCAATATTCTTTAATGAGACGATAAAAGTTAATATATACAATTCCTTGAGGATGACTTTTCGTATCTTCTATTAAATAGGAGATAGTTTTTTGAGCTTCTGCATATCTTACTGCATCATTATAATCATCAGCCTTATCTTCTAATGTTTTAAATTTAGACGAAATGGAACTTAACTGATCATAAAAATGGTACAGTAAATCTTCATTCACTGGTGCTTTATCACAATACTTTTGTTCATCAATTGCGAATTCGATAAAAGGAAGCAAATTTAAATGGCATGATTGCCAATTAACTCCAGCAGAATTAAATTCAAATATTGAAGATAACACTCTACCCGTAGACCATTCTCCTGTGTATATCCCCTGAATCCAAAAAGATATCTGTTTATTATCGGTGATTAACCCGCCTAAAATATAATTTTCCATAATTGCTGAAGCTTTCGTTTTTGAAAACTGCGATTCATCATCAATCATAGATTCAATTAAATTTTTTGAAAGTTCACTGGTGTAAACTAAAGTTTTTTTCAACGATTTCAACGCCATAATCAGGCCTCCTTAATTTTTTCTAACTTCGCACGTCTTTTGACGTCTTTTTACATCACTTGTAATCTACTTTTATTTTAGTAGCATTACCCTGAAAAAGCAATGATTATTTACATGACTTTCATCAATTATATATAACTATGTTTTTCGCAAATACTTGCGATTTTGTATATTGATTATGGCTCGTCCTTTGCACATAAAGGATGAATAAATATTAAAAATGAAATCTTGGTG
>OKSF01000351.1_pt1 | contig 44362 bp, 30 predicted proteins | sample 1606061 | NCBI WGS metagenome assembly OKSF01 (sample SAMEA3541567, study PRJEB24748) | human gut metagenome | biome: human gut; feature: human-associated habitat; material: faeces | place: China | collected 2012
TGTCCAGGACGGTCGCGGTACCCGTGGAGACCTCGACCTCGGTGGGCTTGAGCATGCCGATACGGGCAGCGTCGAGCTCCTCGAGGCACTTGTAGATGACGTCGTAGCAACGGATCTCGACGCCCTCGCGCTCGGCAGCGGAGCGGGCCTTGCCGTCGGGACGCACGCCAAAGCCGATGATGATGGCGTTGGAGGCGTCGGCCAGGACGACGTCGGTCTCGTTGATGGCACCGACGGCGGAGTGGATCGTGTTGATGCGGACCTCGGACTGATCCATCTTGTCGAGCGAGTCCTGAAGGGCCTCGATGGAACCTTGGACGTCGGCCTTGATGATCAGGTTGAGCTCCTTGACCTCGGCGTCGGCTATGGTCTCGAAGAGGTTCTCGAGCGTGACGTGCTTCACGCGGCTCTGCTCCTCGATACGGGCCTTGAGCGAGCGCTCGTCGGCCAGGGCGCGAGCCTCGCGCTCGTCCTCGAACACGCGGAACTCGTCACCGGCGTTGGGTACGGACTGCAGACCCAGGATCTCGACGGCGTCGGAGGGACCGGCCTCGGTGACGGCGCGGCCCTTGGGGTCGAGCATGGCGCGGACGCGGCCGTAGGTGAGGCCGGCGACCAGCGTATCGCCCACGTGCAGGGTACCGCGGGTCACGAGCACCGTGGCAACCGAGCCGCGGCCCTTGTCGAGCTTAGCCTCGAGGACGTTGCCCGAAGCGAACGTATCGGGGTTGGCCTTGAGCTCGAGCACGTCGGCCTGGAGCAGGACGGTCTCGAGCAGATCGTCGATACCGATCTTCTGCTTGGCCGAGATGTTGACGAACATGTTCTGTCCGCCCCACTCCTCGGGGATGACGCCGTACTCGGTGAGCTCCTGACGCACACGGTCGGGGTTGGCGCCGGGCTTATCGATCTTGTTGACGGCGACAACGATGGGAACACCGGCGGCCTTGGCGTGGTTGATCGACTCGATGGTCTGAGGCATGACGCCGTCGTCAGCGGCGACGATCAGGATGACGATGTCGGTCACCTTGGCGCCGCGGGCACGCATGGCCGTAAAGGTGGCGTGGCCCGGGGTATCGATGAAGGTAATCTTGCGGTCGTTGATCATGACCTGCGAAGCGCCGATGGCCTGGGTAATGCCGCCCGCCTCGCCGGCAGCGACGCCGGTGTGACGGATGGCGTCGAGCAGGCTCGTCTTGCCGTGGTCGACGTGGCCCATGACGGTGACGACCGGGGCGCGGGGCTTAAGGTCGGCGGGATCGTCGTAGAACGAGAAGGTGTTCTCCTCCTCGGGGGTGATGATCTTGATCTGACGGCCCAGGTCGTCGGCAACGAGCTCGACGAGGTCGTCGGACATGGACTGCGTCATGGTGAGCGGCGTGCCCAGCAGGAACAGGCGCTTGATGATGTCGTTGGCCGGAACGTCGAGCGCCTCGGCGAGCTCCTGGACGGTAACGCCCTGGGAGACCTTGATGGCGTCGAGCTCCTCGGGGTTCACGCCCTGGGCCAGCGCCTCCTCAATCTTGCGCTCCTCCTGAGCCTTAGCAGCCTCGCGCTCACGCTTCTCCTTGCGCTTCTTACGGCGACCGGTGGACTCGCGAGAGGCCTCCTCGACGGCGGCGCGGGCCTCCTCGAGCACCTTCTCGCGGCTGTACTCCTCGGCCTCACGCGCCATGCGGCTGTAGTGGTCCTCTTCGTTGCCGTGACCGCCCTTGCGCTTCTTGCCCTTGCCCTGCTTGTCGGGGTTAGGGAAGTCCATGCCGGCAGCAACGTTGTTGCTGGCGTTGGTGCGATGGCTGTGCGGACGGCTCTCGGAGGCGTTGCGCTCAGAGTTGTTGTCGGAGGCGTTGCGATCGTTACGACGGCCACCGCGACGGTCGTTATTGCCGCCACGACGGTTGCCGCGCTCGGCGGCGCGCTCGGCCTTGGCCTTCGCCTCGGCGTCCTTCTTCTCCTTGAGCACGGTCTCCTGTGCGGCGATCTGATCGAGCAGCGAACGGAAGCGCGAACCGGAGTCGGAAGCGGGGACGGCGCGGCGCTGGGCCTCGCGGGCAGCCTCCTCCTTCTCGCGGGCAAGGCGCTCCTGCTCGGCCTTCTTCTTGGCCTCTGCCTCGGCGCGGGCGGCCTCCTCGGCAGCCTGGGCGGCGGCGAACTGGCGGCGCTCCTCCTCGCGTGCCTTCTCGGCGGCGATGCGCTCGCGCTCGGCCTCGGCGGCGCGCGCTGCCTCCTCGGCAGCGGCTGCCTCCTCCTCGGCCTGCTTGGCAGCCTCGACTTCCTTGGCGCGGGCCTCGATCACCGAGGCGAGCTGCTTGCGGACCATGGCGACGTAGGCGTCCTCCAGGGCGGAGGAAGCGGACTTAGCGGGAATCTTCATTTCGGCGAGATGACCCATCAGTTCCTTGGAGGTCATGCCGAACTCTTTGGCCAGGGTGGACACACGGACTTTTGCCATATGACTTCACCTACCCTTTCTGGCACCTTGGGTGCCTAGAGACTGAACGAGCGTGGGAGATGCGCCGGGACCCGCCCGACGCGACCGCGCGCTAGATCAGGTCCTCCGCATCATCGAAGGCGTCGGTGTCGTGAACACCGCAGAAACGGGAGCCCGGGCGGGCCTGGTTGCGGCACTGGACGCCGTCTTCGGACACGTACTCGCAGCGACGGACGTCGTCGTCCTCCTCGTCACCGATCAGGTCGGCGGCGGGCTCCTCGTGAACGGGGACGTTCTTGAGGATGTCGGCGGCAAGGGTCTCGGACTTGATGTCGATGTGCCAGCCGGTCAGGCGAGCGGCGAGGCGGGCGTTCTGGCCCTCCTTGCCGATGGCGAGCGAAAGCTGGTCGTCGGGCACGATGACGCCGGCGTAGGCCTTCTCCTCGTCGATAAGGACGCGGGTGACCTTGGCGGGCGACAGGGCGTTGGCGACGTAGACGGCCGGATCGGCATCCCACAGGATGACGTCGACGCGCTCGCCACGAAGCTCACCCACGACGGCGCGAACGCGGCTGCCCTTGGGGCCGACGCAGGCGCCCACGGGATCCAGGCGGTCATCGAGCGAGTGGACGGCAACCTTGGAGCGCTGGCCGGGCTCGCGGGCGATCGACTTGATCTGGACGGTGCCCTCATAGATCTCGGGCACCTCCTGCTCAAACAGACGACGCATGAGCTCGGGGTGGGTACGGGAGATGACGATCGGCGGACGGCTGTGCTCGCCACGAACCGGCTGCAGGTTGGAGTTGGGGTCGCGAACGTCGATGATCACGGCCTTGATATGCTGGTTGTGCAGGTAGCGCTCGCCCATCGGACGCTCGTTGCGCTCGTTCTCGTAGCGACGCTGATCGAAGTGCGGCAGCTCGGCCTCGACGCCCTCGCGGATCTTGACGATCGTGAAGTCGGGCGTGGACTGCAGCACGGTACCGCTGATGAGGTCACCGATGCGGCCGGAGAACTCCTCGTAGATCTGCTCGCGGGCGGAGTTGCGCACGATGGCGTTGATCTCGGCCTTAGCGTGCTGGGCGGCGATGCGGCTCGTGTTCTTGGGGGTGACGTCGATCTCCTCGAACTCGGTGAAGTTGCCCTCCTCGTCCATGGAATCGTCGATCGGCTCCAGGCGGTAGACGTAGATCTTGCCGGTGGTGCGGTCGATGGTCACCTTGGCGCCCCACTCAAGATGCAGGATCTCGGCATAGCTCTTGGCAAGCGACTGCTCCAGGCGGTCGATCAGGTAGAGCTGGTCGATGTGCTTCTCCTGGCAAAGCTCCATCAGGGCGGACATCATGTCGGATGCTGCCATCTTACTTTCCTTCCTTCGCGGGCTTGAAGTCATAGGTGGGCTTCAACTTGCACTTTTTAACATCAGAGAAATCGAGGGTAACGGACTCGCCGTCCTCGAGCTCGAGGGTCACGTTCGTCTCGGTGGCGGCGGCAATCTTGCCGGCGTACTTGCGACGGCCCTCGGTAGCGGTGGAGGTGAGCTCACAGTTCTCGCCAACAAAGCGGACAAAGTCGCACGGGCGGCGCAGCGGGCGCGCCATGCCCGGGCTCGACACCTCAAGCGTATAGCTCGAAGAGATAGGGTCGAGCTCCTCAATCACATCGCCGACCCACTTGGTGTTGGCCGTGACGTCGTTGAGCGACAGGCTCTGGCCCTCGGCACCCTCGATACGCACGCGCACGCAGGGGGCCTTGGTGGCGCCCACGAGCTCGACGTCGACGATGTCGACATCGTGCTGGGGAGCGACGGCCTCGAGCGCGTCGATGATCGCCTGCTCGGTCTTGGTCTTGACCATTGCGGCACCTCCATCCATACAAAAAAGAAGCGGGGCCGAAACCCCACTTCTTTCAATTACAACTTCATTTGCAAGCAAACTATACCAATAGCTGCGGAAACGCGCAAGCACAGTACGAATCTGCAGGTCAGCGTGCGCACAGGTTCTCCACAAGAAGAGGACAATTGACCGAAGAGCCCCATGCGGAGCAACCTCAACAGCCCCAAAACGGGCCATGCGTCCCAGCGTGCCGACCGAATCGGGCCCTATGGGCATTCCATCCCTGGGCGCACATCGGCCAGACTAGAGCCGAGAGGCATTCTGTAGCGAGAAAGCCTGCCGCACGCATTGACCGCACAACCTTCCAGCATCTCTACGGCAAGGAGGATCCATGGAACGCCTAGGCACCCTCTGCGCGACCGCGCTCGTCGTCGCTGCCTGCTCGTTCGCTCTGACGGGCTGCAACAACATCGATGGCAAAACCGGAACATGCGAACCGGATCGTGGCAGCACCAAAGCCATCGAGAAAACCGAACCCCCGGTAAGCTTCGACAAAATAGACGAAGACATCGACGATCCCCAGGGCTTAGGTCCCGACCCTCAAGAACAGTTCCCTATCGACCTTGAGGCAGACGAGAACGTCCATGTTACCTGCGTGGGCAAGGACACCGACGGCTACGGCGACGCCGCGCTCGTCTTTACGGTAACCAACAACACCGGTGTCGACATGATGTTTGGCGATGTGGACTCCTATGCCTACGTCAACGGCGTGGTCCGCGATGTGCGCATGCGCCAGCAGGTCGCAGCAGGCGAGGAAACGCGCGCCATGCTCACCTTTGTAGGCACCTTCGACGACCCGGACTTTAATGTGAACAACGACCTCAACGACATCTACCTCAACATTTGGATGATCGAGGAGCAAACGGGCAATGTTTACTTTAGGGACCTGGTACACATCCCGTAGAAGACGGTGCGACGCACTGACTAAGCAGGTCATACAACACAAAACGAGGGACGACCCAACCGGATCGCCCCTCGTCTTTTATGCGTCAGTTAAGTGCGCAGTGCTTACTTGACCACCAGGTTGACCAGCTTGCCGGGCACGCAGATGGCCTTGACGACCGTCTTACCCTCGAGCCACTTGGCGACGGCGGCCTCGGCGGCAGCCTGCATCTCCTCGTTGGAGGCGTCGCGGGCGACGTCGATGCGGCCACGGACCTTGCCGAGCACCTGGACGACGATCTGCACCGTGTCCTCGATGGACTCGGCCAAGTCGAACTCGGGCCAGGCGGCGGTGTAGGCGTTGCCCTCGCAGCCGAGGGCCTCGTGCCACAGTTCATCGGCCCAGAACGGGCAGATGGGGGCAAGGACGCTCACGATATCCTTAGCCACGCCGTAGCACAGCGCCTTGTCGCGGGCGGCACCCTCGGTGGCGTTGAGGTAGGCGCTCGCCGCGTTGACGAGCTCCATGACGGCCGAGATGGCGGTGTTGAACTGGCCGCGATCGAAGTCCTCGGTGCACTTGGCGATGGTGCGGTGACGCTCGCGATAGAGCTTCATCGCGACCTCGTCGAGCGCGGACTTGTCGAAGGCCACGTTGGCGTCGCCGGACTGGACGAGCTGCCAAACGATACGCCAGGCGCGCTTGATGAAGCGGTTGGCGCCCTCAACGGCCTTGGGGTCCCAGTCGAAGTCCTTCTCGGGCGGGGCGATAAACAGGATCGCCAGACGCATGGTGTCGGCGCCGTAGGGCTCGATGACCGAGCTCGGGGGCACGACGTTGCCCTTGGACTTGGACATGGTGTCGCCGTTCTCGTCCTTGACCATGCCCTGGCACAGCAGGTTGGTGAAGGGCTCGTCCACACTCAGCAGGCCCAGGTCGCGCAGTGCCTTGGTAAAGAAGCGGCTGTAGAGCAGGTGCAGAATGGCGTGCTCGATGCCGCCGATGTAGTTATCGACAGGCATCCAACGATCGGCAGCCTCGCGGGAGAAGGGCAGCTCGGTGTTGTGCGGGTCCGTATAGCGCAGGTAATACCAGCTGGAGCAAGTGAAGGTGTCCATGGTATCGGTCTCGCGCTTGGCCGGGCGGCCGCAGACCGGGCAGGTGGTCTCGTAGAACTCCTTGCACTCGGCGAGGGTCTCGCCGGCGCCCAGGTCCAGGTTCTCGGGCAGCGTTACCGGCAGCTGATCCTCGGGCACGGGCACGATGCCGCAGTGCTCGCAGTGGATAGCCGGGATGGGGTTGCCCCAATAGCGCTGGCGGCTGATGAGCCAGTCGCGCAGACGGAACTCGACCTTGCGACGGCCGCAGCCCATGGCCTCAAGGTCGGCCACAATCGCAGCCTCGCCCTCGGAGTGCTTGCCGCCACGCATGCCGGTGTACTTGCCGGACTGAACGAGCGTGCCCTCGGCAGCATGGGCGCAATCCCAGTCGACGGTCTCGGCATGGAAGGTATCAATGGTCTCGCCGCTGGCCTCGACGGCAGCGCGGTCGTCATCGTCCAGGATAATCGGCACAATAGGCAGGTCGTACTTGCGGGCGAACTCAAAGTCGCGCTGGTCGCCGCAGGGAACGGCCATGACGGCGCCGGTGCCGTAGTCGGCAACGACGTAGTCGGCAACCCACACGGGGACCTTCTCGCCGTTGACCGGGTTCACCACGTAGCGGCCGGTAAAGGCACCGTGCTTCTCGAGGGTGCCCTGGGCACGCTCGACGGCGGAGATATGCTTGGAGTCCTCGACGATCTTGGTCACGGCCTCCTCGTACTCCGTACCCTCGACGAGCTCGTGCAGACGAGCGTACTCGGGGGCCAGGACAAAGAAGGAGACACCGAAGAGCGTATCGGCACGCGTGGTGAAGACGGTGATCTTGCCCTCGTCGCCCTCGATGGGCTCGCCATCCTTGTCGCACAGGGTAAAGTCGACCTCGGCGCCCTCGGAGCGACCGATCCAGTTGGCCTGCATCTGCTTGACGCGCTCGGGCCAGCCGGGGAGCTTCTCCAGATCATCGAGCAGCTCCTGGGAGTACTCAGTGATCTTGAAGTACCACTGCTCAAGGTCGCGCTTCTCGGGCTCGGTGCCGCAGCGCCAGCACTTGCCCTCGGTGACCTGCTCGTTGGCCAGAACGGTCTTGCAGGTGGGGCACCAGTTGACCGGGTTCTTCTTACGGTAGACCAGGCCCTTTTCCCACAACTTCTCAAAGATCCACTGACCCCAACGGTAATAATCGGGGCTGCAGGTCTTGACCATGCGATCCAGATCGTAGGAGAAGCCCATGCGCTTCATCGTGGCGAGCGCCTGGTCCATGTTCTTATACGTCCAGGCGGCAGCCTGCGTGTTGTGCTTGATGGCGGCGTTCTCGGCAGGCAGGCCAAAGGCGTCAAAGCCGATGGGGTGCAGAACATCGTAGCCGCGCATGCGGGCCTGACGGGCCATGGCATCGCCGATGGTATAGTTGCGCGCGTGGCCCATGTGCAGATCGCCCGACGGATACGGGAACATCTCGAGCACGTACTTCTTGGGCTTGCTGGCGTCGGTGTCGACGGCAAAAAGGTTGGAGTCCTCCCAGGCCTTCATCCACTTGGACTCAATGGCCTGCGCGTCGTAGGCAGGGATCTCATCCTTATGATCTGTGCAATCGCACATATCAGCTCCTTTAATCTTTAATGGGGTCGGTCGGCTTAGCTTTATTCGCTACTGCGGACAGTCCTGCGCAAGACGAAGAGCACATTAAGTGCTCTTCTTTGCGTGCGGAACTTGTAGCGAACAAAGCTAAGCCGCCCGACCCTAAGGTTAACTTGACTGATGATAGCAAATACAACAAGCGAGATGTCTGCGACTTGCAGGCATCTCGCTTTATCTAAATAACGTGGTTGAAGCTCAACCTTTATATGCAGCTCTTATCTTATCGATAAGTGACGGACTGCTGGGAATCCTTGACTACGACGTCGTGGGCTCCGCCTTCGACAATCGAGGTCGAGGAGACCAGGGTCAGGCGTGCCTTTTCCTGGAGCTCGGGGATCGAGAGGGCACCGCAGTTGCACATCGTGGACTTGACCTTGTAGAGCGTGCCGCCCACGCCGTCCTTGAGGGAGCCGGCGTAGGGAACGTAGGAGTCGACGCCCTCGACGAAGCTGAGCTTCGCGGCGCCGCCCAGGTCGTAGCGCTGCCAGTTGCGGGCACGCGCAGAGCCCTCGCCCCAGTACTCCTTCATGTACTGGCCGTTGACGTTGACGCGCTCGGTCGGGCTCTCGTCAAAGCGGGCGAAGTAGCGACCCAGCATCATAAAGTCGGCACCCATAGCAAGGGCGAGCGTCATGTGGTAGTCGTATACGATACCGCCGTCGGAGCACACGGGCACGTAAACACCGGTCTCCTCGTAGTACTCGTCACGGGCGCGGCAGACGTCGATCAGCGCGGTGGCCTGGCCACGACCGATACCCTTGGTCTCGCGAGTGATGCAGATGGAACCGCCGCCGATACCGACCTTGATGAAGTCGGCACCGCAGTCGGCCAAGAAGCGGAAGCCCTCGGCGTCGACGACGTTACCGGCACCGACCTTGACGTCCTCGCCGTAGTTGGCGCGAATCCACTCGATGGTGCGCTTCTGCCACTCACTGAAGCCCTCGGAGGAGTCGATGCACAGGACATCGGCACCAGCCTCGATGAGCAGCGGCACGCGCTCGGCATAGTCGCGGGTGTTGATACCGGCGCCGACCACATAGCGCTTGTCGTTATCGAGCAGCTCGTTGGGGTTGGTCTTGTGGCTGTCGTAGTCCTTGCGGAAGACGATGCCCATAAGGTGATCGTTGTCGTCGACGATCGGCAGGGCGTTGAGCTTGTTGTCCCAAATGACGTCGTTGGCAACCTTGAGGCTGATGTTCTTGTCGCCCACGATGAGCTGCTCGCGCGGGGTCATGAACTCGGAGACCTTCTTCTGGTGGTCATCGCGGCTGGGACGATAGTCACGGCTGGTGACAATGCCCAGGAGCTTGCCCTTGGGAGTGCCGTCGTCGGTGACCGGCATGGTGGAGTGGCCGGTCTTCTCCTTGAGCTCGATGACCTGCTCCATGGTCATGTCGGGTGTCAGCGTGGAATCGGACTGAACAAAGCCGGCCTTGTGATCCTTAACGGCCTTGACCATAGCAGCCTCGGACTCGGGGGTCTGAGAACCGTAAATGAAGGACAGGCCACCCTCGGTAGCGAGCGCGACACCCATGTCGACGCCCGAGACGGACTGCATGATGGCGGAAACCATGGGGATGTTCAGGGTGATTGCCGGCTTCTCACCGCGCTTGAAGCGGGTTAGCGGCGTCTTAAGAGAGACGTTGTTGGGGATGCACTGCGAGGACGAGTAACCAGGGACCAGCAGATACTCCGAAAACGTGTGGGACTCACCGGGAAAGAACGTAGCCATGTTTCTCCTTTTTCCATGCGACCGGTCGGCTGCAGGCCTCGTAGGACCCAGCCCAACCTTGGGCGCCCAATACTGGGAAAGTATCTTAACGCACTTTGACTGCTACAATGCATGGTTTAGAAAGAGCACACGAGGGTTTGACGCAGGCTTTGCGTTTGCCCAGCAAACACTTTAGCGGGGAGACGTGGAGCGTATGAAGTACAAGACGACGGCAAAGTTGGTCATTCAAGCGTGCGACAAGGATTTGCCGGGCGTCTTCGGCCACGGCTGCGTCTTGTTGCTGCAAGGTATCGCCCGCGAGCACTCGCTCAACCGTGCCGCCAAGAGCATGGGTATGGCGTATTCCAAGGCCTGGCGCATCGTAAACGAGGCCGAAGGTCAGCTGGGATGCAAACTCATCGAGCGCGACGGCGCCCGCGGATCCACCCTCACCCCCGCCGGCGAGCGGGCCATAGCGGTCTACGAGGAGCTGCAGACCGACATCAACAACGTCATCGCCTCAAAAGCCGACGACCTCATCGCCAGCATCAACGCAAAGTAGTCTATTTGGTCTGATTATTGATTCGCCGCACGAACGAATTAAGACGCGCGCCATAAAATGGGCCTATCTACTACGTTTAGTTGAACACCCTCTACCACACCAGATTTCGTGAAAACAAAACCGCTGGTAGACAGCTTGCCAGTTTTCAAAAAAGGCAGGTATGGTCGACCCCTAAGGGTTAAACGTAGTAGATAGGCCGTTTTCGTGGCGCAGTCCCCCACGGCCCAGTCCCAAAGTAGCTAAAAAAGCCCATCCCAAAAAGACTACCCCGAGACAAGCCCCAAAATAGCTAGTTGCGGAGGGCGTTGTCTAGGGCGGCGGCTACGGTTAGGGGGTCGTCGGTGCCGGCGAAGAGGCGGATGGTTCCCCCCTGCTTGCCGCGTGGGGCCGAAAGGCGTGTCGTTGCGCCGCCGGCGGGCGACGTGCGGAACTCCCCCGGCAATGTGTCGAACAGCTCACCCGCACTTCGCACGATAAGGTCAAACTCAACTGCCGGGCCAAAGCCGTGCTCGAGGATTCCCGTTGCAACCGCATGATCGGGATGCGAACCCAGCCCAGGATAGCGAACGTTACACACCATCTCGTTAGCAGCCAGATACTCGGCCAGAGCACGGGCGCGATCGAAGTGCGCCTGCATGCGGGTATCGAGCGAGTCCAGCCCGCGTTCTAGCACGTCGGTCTCCTCGGCAGACAGGTCAAGCGCGGGCGCACCGCAGCCCGCAAACAACGCGTGCGCGCACTCTGCAGCGGCATCCACGCGATGGCGCTTAAGCTGCGAGCGCGCCACCGAAGCGGCGACGAGCTTGCGCGGCGCAACGCCGGCACACACGCGGTCGAGCGCCTCGAGCGAAAGCACGGCGCCCAGACGCAACGGGTTGCACCCAAAGACGCCCGACACAGTGTTATCAACCACGAGCAACGCATGCGACTCACGAGCCGCGCGGCCCAGAGCGCGAAGGTCGGGCACACGCAGACCAAACCCGCCAATAGAGTTGACGAACCACCACAGGTGAGGCCCCTCGACCTCAAACGAAACATCAAAGCCCTCGGATGCAACAGCAAACGCCGCAACCGACGGCTCCCCCACGAGCACAACGTCGCAGGCATCAAAGCCGCGCGCAAACGCATCGGCAAAGTCGTCCGCAAAGGCCACCAAGCGATCGCCGGGCTGCACAATCCCCAGCATCGACAGCGCCGCCGGCACATGCGAGGCCGCAACAAGACACGTTTCACGTGCGCCGGCCCTTACGGCCCAGGTCTCTTCAAGCTGCTGCACGTCCAAGCGACACCGCCCCTTAAATAAAACTGAACCAAACTAGCCGTGATATTCGCCGTTGTACTGGATGAGCGTCAGGTCCTCAACGCCATCGAGCGCGCGGATGGCGTCGGCGTAGGGCATGTCCACACCGTCCGAGAAGACCTCGACGGCCATCTCGACCTTGTCACCGCGCATCGTCTTGGATTTGACGGTGAACTTGGTGCGTCCAAACGCGCGAACGATATCATCGCCGGTGGTCTGCCCCGTGTAGTGGATGACCATCATGTACACGCGCGCCTTGTCCTGGTGGCTCGCAAAGCCAGCGATCATCACCACGATCACCACTGCCGTGAGTCCTACGAGCGCATACATGCCGGCGCCCGCCGTAATGCCCGTGGTAATGGCCCAAAACAGATACAGCAGGTCGAGCGGGTCCTTGACCGCCGTACGGTAGCGGACGATAGACAGAGCACCGACCATACCGAGCGAGATGACCACATTCGTCGAGATCGCGAGCGTGACCATGCAGGTGAGCACGCACATGCCCACGAGCGTTACAGCAAAACTGCGCGAATAGACCACGCCGGTAAAAAAGCGCTTGTACACGTAATAGATCAGGATGCCCATGGCGAGCGCCACAAGCAGCGAAAGGCCGATCTTGGCAGGGTCGACCTGGCCAAACGCCTCCAAGACGGAGTTCTTAAAAAAGTCCCTGGTGCTCATGGTCTAAATATCCCCTCGGTTCCCAAAATCCGATTCCCAGTAGTTAAAACCGCGCAGGTAGGCGGTCTTGTCATAACACAGGCAGTACTTAGAGACCGCCGTGAGTTCGGCCGCACCTGGCGGCACCATATCGCGCACCAGCTGTGGGCAAAACTCGGTAAACTTGATCTCCATCACCAGCTTGCCGGGCTCCAGCACGGGCAACGCGGGCAACGTCGCGTCAAAGATGTCAAAGCTTCCCACCGCCGCACGCACGTTGCTATCAAAGGTAATGCGCACGGTGCCCTCGTCCATCACCCACGGCTCACGCTCGTAGTCCACGATGGTCCGCGGGCGCATCATGTTGCAGATGCACTCGATGTAGAACTCGCGACAGAGCGGATAAGGGCTCCTCAGCAAAAAGTCGTAGTCGCCGGCCAGAATCTGCTCAAACTCGCCACGCGTGAGTGGCGCGTCCTCCTTGTAGATCCAGCTGCCGTACTTCTTTTTGCGCTCGAGCTTAATCACCTTGTCGCCGCCGTTATAGATGCGCACGCGATATTTTTTTCGCATAAGAATACCGGCGTCTTTTTCCTCGTAGGCCGAGTTGCAGTAGTCGTCAAAGTACAGGCTGCGAATGGTGTAAACACCCGCCCGCGCATACTTGTCCAGTTTAAAAACCGGCGCCATGCGGCAGGCAAGCGCAGCGTGCTCGCCCTCGTTAATGAGATATTTGAGCTCGTGGCGGTAACGCTCCTGCGTGGCACGCACAGGCGGAGCCGTAAGGCGCTCAAGCAGCGCGCTAGCCCTCCTCATACGTGTCCTCCACGACCTTACCACCGTCCTGCACGTAAAAACACTTCATGCCGTAGTGTTTGCCGTCGTCGGTCACATAGTAGTCAAACGCATCTTGCGTATAGCCGTCTGAGTTGGTGGCACGCACGCGCACAAAAAACTGGCCGGTATCGGGCGCATCGCAGGTCACCTCAGGCAGCAGCACGTCCTCGGCCTTAAAAAACACGTCCTTGATGGCATAGTCACGCGCCAGCTCCACGGTATAGCGAATGTCGCGCGCCTTAAAATCGTAGGACGCATCCCAGTTAATGCGCAGCTTACCGTTATCGATCTGCGGCACGCCAATGTAGAACGGCATGGGCTTTTTATAGCTCTCGCGAAAGCTCTTGTAGTTCTCCTCGATCTCGGAGGGAATCGCCGCGGCGATTTGCTCGTATTGGTCCTTGGTGACAGGCAGATTGTCGATATCGGGCGAAGCAAAGACCAACGATTCGGTAACCTCGCGATAATGTCTAATCATCTTGGCCAGGCGCGCCTCGGTCATATACGAGCGCAGGTCCTTTACGGCGCGGTCGAGCTCACTGCGGAACGATTTGCTGCGCAGCGCACGATTGAATAGCACGTTGCCCCAGTAGTTGCTTACGCCGCGCTCCCAGCTCGCATAGTCCGAGAACCCGGCAAGAGAAAGCTCCAGCTTACGCAGCATGCCGTCGTTATCCCAATCTAAAAAGTACCAGGTATTTGAGTTGAGCGGGCTGTACAGATAACAGTTACGGTTCTGAGTATCGCAGTTGCCCGTCAGGATCTGAAACGCCAGCCAATAGACCAGATTCTCGGTATCAAAGTAGGTGTCGAGCACGTTATCGATCTTTTGCGATTCGTCGTTGAGCGCATCGAGCATCTCGATGAGCTTGGTGTGGTCCGAATCGCCCTTAATCTCGAGCATGCCCTCGAAGTTTGCCTGGTTGTAGTCGGGATCGTCGGCAAGCTTAATGGTGTCCTCGTAGCGATGGAAATCAAAGCTGTTCACCTTGTACAGGTGCCCGCTCTTATCCAGGCCATGTGCCTTAAGCGCCGTCTTGTTGAGCTGCTCCACCTGCGTAAACAGGCCGTAGTCCTCAAAGGTATCGTTGGACTTTTCGGTCTGGTCGCACACCCACAGATGCACAAACTGCGTGCGCAGGCCCATCATCTGGGGAATTCCGCGGATAAGGTCGTAGGCCATCTTGTTGCGAAAACGCATACCCTCGCCCATGTGCTTGTTGAGCGCAATCGCGCGCTGCTGGCGCCAGGTGCCCTTGCCTTTTTTGAGCTCCACCTTGTAATTCTTTTGCGTGTAGGAGCTCGATGTCTGGCCGCGCACCTGCACGGTGGCATTGGGCGCGTCCTCGCCATAGCCAACCTCGCCGGCCACCGGGCCGTCTTCGTCGCCCGCCTGCAGCAGGCCCATAACCTGATAACGCGTCACACCCATATCGGCGTAGTCATACACCGAGTACGTGTTGACCTCGGCCCAGCTATGATCAGTGTTCTCGGAGCTGTTGCCGCGTGAGACCGTCAGGTACATGGTCACAATGCCCGAGTCGTCGTAGACCTCGTACAGCTCGTCCTTATCGCGCAGATGCTTGGTCTCGCCCGAGGCCTCGGCCTTTTTAATCTTGTCCTGCTTTTTGACCTTTTTGGTCGAGGATTCGTCCTGAGACGAACAGCCCGAGAGCAGAAGCGCGCCGGCAGCCGCCTCAAACAAGCGGCGGCGAGACATCATCCTATCGATCATCAGAACCTCCCCAATGGTTGCGATACACACGGACCACCGTGTGCTCAAACGCGCCATGCGGCTCGCCCTCTAGACGCAGCTCCTCGTAGCGCTGTTCGGCACGGTCGAGCAAGCGGCCCAGCTGTGTAAAGCGACCCGTTTTGTCGGTCGCCACCATGGGCTGCTGGCTCAGGATACGATACGGCAAGTTGGCGGTATAGGTATCGAGCCGCAGCAGCGCCACAATAAAAAACACCGCAGCACCCAACAAAAAGCCAAAGCCGTAAAACTGCTGCGGCAAAAGCAGCGACACGGCGGTCGCCAGCCCGGCCACACCGGCAAACAGCCCGGAGGCAAGCACGGCGCCCTTGTAGTCGGTAAAGTACAGCAAGATGAGCATCACCGTATTGCCCACAGCATACAGGCCATAGCCCACGCACAGCGTGCGAAAATACCCGTGCATAAGGTTGTTAAAGCCCAGCGGCAGGGCCGAGAGCACCGTGGTCTCGAGCGAGATGACCGCCGCGGTCACAAACAGCTGCTTGAGCGCGCAAAAGCGAAGCTCGCTGTTGAGCGTGGAGAGCATCTCCTCCTCGGCCACCACAATGTCGCCCACCACGCCACCGTCGTTGAACAGGCTGTAGTAGTCGCGGTAGCGCGGATAGAAATTGACCTCGACCGACACCACAAAGTTGACGGTCGTGACGAGTGTGGTCAAAAACGCAATGAGTGCCGGAACGTCATGGTAAGGAGCCCCGTAAAACAGGCCTTTGATCTGCACGCCAATAGGGCCCGCCCAGATAATAACCAGGTGTGCGAAAAGCCCCAAGTTGGTAAACAGCCCCGTAAGCGCAAGCGGCATAAATTGGTCGAGCCAGCGCAAAAAACGCCAGGGACTCCGGTCACTCCGTGGAAAATACCGGTACAGCAGTACCACATCCCAGGCGAGCATCACACCGTAGCCCAGGGCGATCGAGGCCAGCAGACCCTCGACCGGCGGCAGTCCCAGTGCCAGCGCTGCCAGGGCACACAGGCACGCCACACCAATGGCAGCCGCAAAGCTGCACAGGATGCCGCGGTAATCCTTGATGGCCGTGAGGTAGCTCATGCCGTTCCAGTTGACAATCATAATATTGAACAGCCACAGGCACAGCAGCCCCTGCAGCAGCGTGGCGCCCGAGAACAGCAAAAAGACGCCGTAGAGCACGGTGCCCGCAACGAGCATGATGGCGTTGGAGCCCCAAAATGAGGGCAAGACCTCTTCTTCGCGCTCGGCAAAGAGCATATCAGCCAAAAAGCGCGTGACCGGCATAGAGAAAAAGCTTGTGAGCGTAAGCGAGGCCAGCAGTGTATAGGTCACCATGCACACCAGCAGATCCTGGTTGGCGCGCCCCACGCCCCACAGACCGCACAGCACCAAGATACCCACCTGGAGTAGCACGCCCAGCAGCATGGGGCCCGTGCACACAATGCCAGCGTAGCCATAGGCGCGCATCGTGGCAAACAGACCCTTGCGCCTAAATAGGCGTTTGAGCTCAAAACCGATTCCGGCCACCGGCTACTCCCCCTCTCTGGGCAGGTCAAACGCACGCGCCGTCACGTCGTACAGCGCGCGATAGTTGGCGAGCATCTGCTCGTGCAAAAAGTACGTGGCAACGCGACGCTGGCCACGCTCCCCCATCTCAATGCGACGGGCCCGGCTCACGCACATGCGCTCCATGGAATCGGCCAAGCCCTTGCGATACATGGGCGGCGTCACAAAACCCGCCACGCCAAAGTCGTCGCCCGGGGCGCCTTCGAGCAGCTCGCGGCAGCAGCCCACCTCGGTCGTCACGCAGGGACGGCGCGCTGCAAGCGACTCCAGCACGCTGAGCGGCTGGCCCTCGGAGATGCTCGTCAAAATGGTAAAGTCGAGCTTTTCCATGTACTCAACCACGTTGACGCGCCCGGTAAAGATCAAGTCGCGCACGCCCAGGGCATCGACCAGCGCGTGACACTCGGCACCGTACTCCTCGTCATCCACGCCACCCATGATGTGCAGGCGCACGCGGGGCAGGCGCTCGTGCAGCTCAAAGAAGGCATAGATCATGGTCTTGACGTCCTTGATGGGCGCCAGGCGCACCACCGCGCCAATGTCCACCCAGCCGTCATCGGGCTTTAAGGGAATGTCCTTAAAGCGGTCAAACTGGATGCCGTTGGGAATAACCATGCATTTGTCCGCATCGCAGCCCATATCGATCTGCGTCTTGCGAGCGTTATGGAACAAGCTCGTCACGCGGAAGGCGCGGCGGTAGATCTCCTCCGAAAGCAGGTAGAAAAAGCGAATCCAGCGGTCCTTAAACGACGGCACCACCCAGTCGGCACGAATGATCTCCTCCTCGCGCTCGCGGGTATAAATGCCGTGCTCGGTCAGCAGCACCGGAGCCTGGTGAACGCTTGAGCCCAGGCAGGCGAGCAGGCCGCCGTAGCCGGTCGAGATGGCGTGGTACACATCGGCCACCGGCACCTCGCCGCCCAGAAGGTAGAGCACGGGCAGCAGCATGGAGCGCATGGTGTGGAATGCATCAGCAAAGGGCGTGTATGGGTACTCGGCCAGGCACACGTCGCGAAAGATATCCATAAAGGCGCGACTCTGCAAAAACGAGAGAGGATGCACGCGACGGCGCTGGAAGATATCGAATAGCACGTCCCAGTCCGGATTGGAGAGCGACACCAGGCGGCGCAGCGCCTCGCGCTCGCGGGCGTTAAAGTCGGCCTCTTCTTGCTCACCCGAAAGCCGCAGGGCGTCGTCCAGAAACACCTCGTGTACCTCGACCACGTTGCCGGGCAGCTCGTAGACAAACTTGCCGCGGTCGGCAGCATGCGCGCCGATCACCCACAGCACAAACTCGTGCTCGGGCATGGCCTGTATGTAGCCGTGCATCCAGGTGGACACGCCGCCGTGCACATAGGGGTAGCAACCCTCGAGTACCAAGCAGATTCTCATTTGTCGCCACCCTCCTTGCGTGCAATGGTCACCGTCTTGTTCGTGGCTTTGACCAGGTACAGGTCGCCCGTCAGATGCGTAATCTCGCCACCCGTGACTGCACCCGGGTCGCCGTTGTTGGCGCGGAACATGAGCCACGCCTCGTCGTGGAAATCGCCCAGGCTGAGCGTCCAGGCATCCGCACTTGTATCCACGCTCACCGTCACGGACGAAAAGCGCTGGATGGCGCCCGAGCATTCCGAACCGGTCTGGCGCCGCAGGTCGGGCGCAGACTTGGTAAGCCACTCCAGGTAGTCGGTCAGACCGCCCTTGTAGACCTCCCAGCCCTCCTTGGCTCCGCGACCGGGATCCAGTAGGTCGTCCGGGTGCATAAAGTGCGTGCTCACGTAGTGCATGTTGAGCTCGGACACGGCTGCCAGGCGCATATAGGAATCGTCGACCATGCCGCCCGAGACAATACGTGGCTGCTCCACAATGCCATCGCTCGCCACGCCAAACTCCTGTACGTACGGCAGGTCGGTGCCATCCTCAAAATACGTACTGGCGATAGTCTTAATGCGCGGAACGTCGGTGCCGATAAGCTTGCGCACACGGGCCGAAAGGATATTTGACGGCGGCACGTAAACCGAGCCGTGCGCGTTGGGCAACACCTCATCTTGGAAGGCGATAAGCTCGTTGAGCGATGCGACGAGTGTTTCCTTGTTCTTCCAGGTCTTGTAGTCATACAGCGTGCCGTAATCGGTATCCCAGAGCGCCAGAGGCTGATGGTTGTAGCCGTGAAAGCCCAGCTCTCCGCCCATCTGCAGCAGCATGCCGCCAAAGTAGCGGAACTGTGTGGTATCGGCCTGGCGCGCAGGCTCGGTCTGGTTGACCGCGTCCTCGTAGTTTTCGATCATCACGCCGGTATAGCGAATGCCGTATTTTTGCGCGAGCTTTTGCAGATCGGGCCACCAGACCTTGGTGTAAAAATCCGCAATGGAAAGGCCGTAGTCACGCTTGATATAAGTACCATCGCCCGAGGGCACGGGGCTAGGAAAGTCGTCCAAATAGAACACGGCGCTGTTGATGACCGGATAGGCCGTGGCATTACCCAGCAAGCTTATGGCCGAAGCATAGAACCCACGCATGACCTTGTCGTAGATGCCAATGTTGCACACCACGGTGTGACCACTGCCGCAATCGTTAGACCAAATGAGCGGCGTGCCCGCGTCACCGGTCTTTGCCCATACGTGCGCCGTTTCGCGCAATGAAACCGAAAGCGACGAATCAAAGGGGTCCGAGAGCTCGTAGCGCTCTCCCCCGCCCAGCATAAAGTCCTCGCTCGGCACAATGCTCTCGGCTTTTACATAGTCATATCCGGCAGATTCAATGCCAAGCTTGGGAGCAATCACTTGCAGATAGCCCGAGTTATCCGGAGGCATGGCGAGCATAAGCGAACCGCCGGCACTCACCCAACTCATAATGTCGCTCAGGTGCGTACCGAGCCCATCGAGCGACGGCATGAGCAAAATCACGCGATCGTAGGAGGTCAGCGAGGGAATGGCATCCGCGCCGTCCAGCGCAAGGTCCACGTCGCGGTGCGCGGTCTTCATGTCGAGCAGAATCTGGTCGAACTGCTCCTTTACGTCCTCGACGCCAGCTTGATCGGAATCGGTAATGACCAGGCACGTGGGCTTTTGGCCAAATATTGCCGAGGAGGCCGGAACCGCATCGTTGGCGGCAAGCATCCCCAGCTTATGCTGGCCCGCACTGTACTGCACGCCGGCGCGCTCCACCAGCAGCACGGCCGCCATGGCAATAAAGACCGCCCACACCACAAGCAGCCCCATCCAGCGAAAATGGCCCGCACGGTCGCGGATATGCTGTACCACGCTCATCGGGCCTCCTCTCCGTTGCGCCAAAACGCCAGTTCCTCGCGGTTGGCGGCGCTCAAGTATACATGCTGTTTGTCAATCGCATCGATCACGCGGTGGACCTCGTCACCGTCGCGGCGCATCACCGCAAGGCGCAGACAAAGCATCCAAACCTCCTGCTCCTCGGGCACATCGAGCACCAGCTGGTCGGTCACGGCCTGCGCCTCGTCGATCTGTCCGACATCGGCCAGCGCCGTCGCGTATCGAATGCGAAGCTCAAGGGTGTCCTCGCGCTCGCAGCGACGCGCAAGCAAACGCGCGTACTGTTGGCGCTGAATCTGAGCCACGCGCCCCTCGGCCAGGCCCGAGCCCAAGTATTCACCAAGAAAATCGCAGTATTCGTTGAGGTTTTGCGCGCTCGGGTCCGTCTTAAAGGCACGCTCCAGCTGCTGCAGTTTAAGGTCGGACTCCTTGGAGATCTGCACCACCGCCGTCGCGGCATAGTGAGCCACCTCAACGTCGTCGTTAAGCTTAGCCGCCTGCAGCTGCGCCAGGTAAGCGTCGGGCTCCTCGGTGAGCATGGAGAGCATTAGGCGGCGCCGTTCTGCCGGGTCGTTGACGATGAGCGCCTCCTCGAGCGGCACTACGCCTGCATCGTCCTCACCACTCGGTACCGACATACTACGATGCAGGTCGTCGTTGAAGCGCAGCGACTCCAGCGCAGACTCTTTCAGCCCCTCGCCAAACACCGCGCTGCGGACCGATAGCAGAACCACCAGCAACGGGCCCCACAGCGGCACCAACACTATTACAGCCAGCATGTGCCCGCGCACCGGCAGCAGGCCCAACTTCATGAGCGTCCACAGTATCAGGCAAACCAGCGCATGAATCAGCAGCAAGACGGCAGCAACGACAAGCGAGATCAAGCGACACCTCCCTCACCGTCGCCGGTGTAAGCGATGTGCTGCAGCAGCGCCACGATGTCCTCGCCGTCGACGGGCTCCACCGCAATCTGCTTTGCGCTCAGGCGCTCGCGGATAATGGGCAGATCGCACGCCTTTGCCTGGCGCATAAGCAGGTAGAGCATGTCACCATCGACCAGGCCCGCCGCATCGCTCTCGCGGATTGCCGACCCAATTGCGCCCACCAGCTCGCCGACAGGCTCCATGCCCGGTACCACGCGCAGGAGCAAAAAGCTGCCCATCTTGCCATCTGCCAGCGCCTGCACGGCCGCGAGCTCTTGGCCAAAGGCAGCCTGCTTGAGCACGCAAGTGCCGTCAACGCAGCGTTTATCCTGTGCCACCGCCTCATAGTCAAAGGCACGGCCCAGCGCGCTTTCGACCAGGCCGCACAAGATGCGGAACAGGTTTTGGTAATAGAGCGTCATTTGGTTTTCGGCCGCACTACGCACAAAGATCAACACGGCGGGTGCCCCATCGCGCTCGATTGTGTATCCAAACATGGGAAGCCCCGGCGTCAGCTCGCGGTTCACCCACAGGTTCGAACGACCCCCGTCGCCCAAAAGGGGCGCAAGCTGCTCAAGCGTAAGCGAGCGTGCGGCATCTTCGGCAATCGCGGGACTTGCTGCCACCAGGCGTGCAAATGCTCCGCCAGAAACATGGTAGATCGTCACCGAATCGTTCTCGAGGATCTCGCCCAGAAGCTCGCAGCACTTGCGATAGATGTCGCGTGGGTTGAACACGTCGAGCTCCTGCGTCACGGCAAAGATCTTGCCAAAGCTGTCGTGGCGACCCACGATCTGGCGCCTGTACGCGCGCTTGTCCTCGATCGCGTCGTGGTAGAGCTGCGTAAGGAACGTATTGCGGTTGCGCACTAACTCGTTATGATCGCGCTCCGCCCTAATGGCTTCGCTGTTGCGCAGCTGCACATAGCCGCACACGGCACCCACAACAAAGTATGCAATAAACGGCAGCCAGTTGGACGGCTCGTAGAACAGGCCCTGGAAGGTATAGCCGTACAGAGTAAAGTAACTCGCAGCCAAACCCACCGACGCCAGCAGCGCCGCAACCAGGCCAAAGTCCAAGCCATACAGCGTGCCGATCAGCACCACGTAGAGCAGGCGATAATCGAGCACGTTGAGCTGGGTCGATTGGGAGAACAAGCGCTCCAGCACCTCGAACAGAACCCAGGCAACGCCCGTCTCCAAGCATTTGACAGGCAGCGTGCGCATTTGAATGCGGTCGATGGCCGCGCGCAAGGGGTTGACCTTCTTTGCACGGCCAGCATCCCAGCGAGCCTGAATGGTCGAGAGGTCGCGCAGCAAGTCGTAGCGCTGAAACCAGCCATAGCGCACGCGAGCGACGTCGCTGGCGGGCAGGGCGTAGCCGGCAGAATCGCCATAGGCAACTGAGAGCCCTGGGAACAGCGCCTTGAGGGCGTCGCCCACCTCACCCACCGTGTGATGGAAGGTATCGACTACGTCGAGCGTCTCAAAGTTAGCATTCCAGCTGTCGAAGATACGGCGTACCAGCACCGAAAGCTCCTCGGCACACAGCAGGGGAAACGCCGCATCCTGCGCGCCCTGCAGAGCAACCGATCCGGTTGAGCACGCGTCGAACAGCGGCACCAAAAACGGATCTTCCAGCGCGGCAGACGCGGTATACAGGAACGGCACGCGCAGGATCTTGGTCTGAACGCCCTCGCGAGCAGCGTAGTAGCGGCACAGGTCGTTGGCTGCGTGCGCGATAATGCCCTTGCCCGTTCGCCCCGTGGCATCGGCGGCACCCTCGGCACCCGCGGGCCCCGCTACATACAGCAGTTGGACCCGGCGACCCGCGCACGTACGAAAGACCGAGCGCAGCAGCTCGATATCGCCCACGGTATCGGTATGCGGGGTAAGGTAATTGGATAAGTAGACCACGCGGTCGAACTCGTAGGCCTGCTCCAAGTGCTGGAGCAGCTCTTTCCACGAGGCATGGGGCGACGACTTATCGCGGCGCGCTTCCTGCGCGGCTACAACCTTAACGTGGTCCCCAGGGAATGCCTTGGCGCAAAAGTCATCGTCAACATATGCGGTGTTGCCAACAACCAGCACCTCCATGGCGCACCCCTCCCCTAAAATCCACTTCTGTCATAGTCAAACATGCGTATTTTACGCTGTCAACGCGAGCTGGAACGCCTTTAAGGCTGTTTTAAGAACTTTTTTAGGGAATGTGGGGACTTCGAGAGTCCAAAATGAGCGCCCAATCCGGAAGTATGCGGCAAATTCAAGACATGCCGACAACACTGGATAGTAGCAACGCTTCTACCTGCGGCTTCTGTTCATGAAAAGGACCATGCTAATCCCACTCCTCGATGCGGGTGAGATACGGATCGGCGCCGTAGCGACCGGACAGGTATTGCTTGTCGAAAGCCGCGTTCTTGCTTACCAGATTACCGTTTGCCTCGTGGATGTCGGCGAGAGACCACAGTTGGCTCGCCTCCCCCTCGCCGCGCGCAGCGAACCATATCTCGTCACGGCGGAACACATCGTTTCGCATGGTAGACACGTCCTGGGACGAGAAGATGAGCTGTGCGCCACTCTTGTTGACCTCAGGATCCTTAAACAGCAGGATCACATAGCGAAGAAGCTTCGGGTGCAGTTTGGCGTCGAGCTCGTCTACCACAACGGTGCCACCACACTCAAGCGCTGCCATCAGATACGCAGCCAACCCCATGAGCTTCTGGGTGCCGGCAGATTCCTCGGATAAACGCAGCTCGTACGCTTTGCCGCCCACCTCGTGTCTCACGAAGACGCGCCGGCCGCGCCATTCCGGCGCCCTCTCCACTCTGAAGCCGTCAATACGCACATCAACGGCGCGCAAAAAACGCGTGACCTCGCGCGAGTCGCCCTCGTCGAGCATTTGCTCGAGCATCCGCTCCAGGTAGGAACTGTTGTAGTTGAGAAACACAGCGTCGAGAAACCAGCTGGCCGCCTCCTGGACCACCGGTGCATCGAAGTTGATGCAAAGGAACGATAGGTACGGCAGACTTGGGTTGAATCTCGCAGCCGTGACAAGCTTACGCAGAGTGGGACCAAGCTCAACCCCTGTGCCCTCGCGCTCGAACAGCATCGCTGTGCGTGACGCCCCCAATTTGCGCCGCCACAGTCCTTCGGACACAATCTCGTCCGCATGCACGGACAGGGCATAGCGGTACTCATGCTCACCTGCGCGATAGTAGAGCTCGAACTCGGTGGGCTTAGCAGCCGACACGTCATCGAACTCGAACGCAGAGCAACGGGGTATCGAAGAGCGGTTACCTTCTGGCACATCAGTGCTGGCAGACAACAATCTGATCGGCCTTGCCACCGCCGAACGAATATAGTCAAGAGCTTCGAGCAGGTTAGACTTGCCGCCAGCGTTAGGCCCGTACACCGCAGCTACCGGAAGGAAATTCTGCCCGTCAGGGCACTCTATGAGGGAACGCTCGAACTCCCTCATCGATGTTGCCTGCATGGAAAGCTCGGTCTCGTCGCGATAGGATCTATAGTTCCTGAAGGTGAACTGGCAAAGCATGGTACTCAACATTCTTTTCATTGTTTTAAAAGGTATATCAGAGTTTTTCTTTGATTATAGACTTTAAGTAGGCTAAATCAAGTGCTTGCTACACCAATGACAGCAGGCGCAAGGTGCAAACCGCCCACACTCGACCATCCCATTGCCGGAATGGCGTTTAGCAAGCACGTCGCACATTACATGCATGAAAAAAGGGCAACACTCTCTAACAGAAAGCGTCGCCCTTAAAGCTCCCGAAGAGCTTTTGTATTGTAGGAAAATACTCTACACCATCTCCCCTTGATTGAGGAAATCAGCCCGTAACTAGCCGGCCGAGACCATAACAAATCTTATGAATTACGCCATTAAGCACGGTGGGCATTTTGGTGGCAAAAAGGCACGGCACTTCCCATATCAATGCCTTCTTCCAGTATTGAATGTTCTCGCCTACTACGATCCGCTTGCCTGGCACGAGGCGAAAGCGGGCGCAAGCTATACTGCAGTGTATGAGTTGGCAAGTCACAGTAGGCTCTTTGTAGAACTTCTCGACGAGGCAATTTAAGAGACCTGGGGGAACAAGAAAAGATGAGCTTCCATGCCATCAAGAAACCGAAAACAGGCGAAGCCGCTTTGTTGAAGACGTGCACACGACAATCTACAACGCCAACTACACCGACCCGCGGATCCGGGAACTGAACGGTATCGATCTTAACATATCGTCACAAGACAAAGAACTTTTCCAGCGCCCGGCTCCACCATCGGCAACCCGGTAAAGCCATCTCTGGCTAACGCACTCACCAGATTCTTTATATCCCTACGCGACGATTCCTCGTCAACTGTTGCGACTCTCGAAGACGCGGTCCATGCGCCCACGTCAGTGATTTGCTATTTAGCGCCGGGAATCATATGACTGGGCGTGGCCGTACTCGCTATGTGGCTGTTAAATTGCAAAAGAAGTGATACGTCGCCCGCCAATGGATAAAAGGCCGTCCAAACTAGATGAAAAGAGTCACCTCATAGCCCATATCTTCCAAATGCCGTTCCGCTTCACCAGAACTATTTCATGCCCGCCCTCGATGAGCTGCGGTCCCTCAATCAGAAACGGTTCTCGAACGTTTGGGAGAAGCTTTACGAGGGCCGAGCCGTCCTCTTGATACCGAACAAGAGTGCTCATTCCATAATCCCCTTCCAAAAGCTCGGCGGCTTGCAAATAATCACCCCATCTGAAAATGGTCTCCCGTGCGACAAGGGAATTGAGTTCGCTGGGGTCCAGGGGCCTTCTGCCAAGCGCCTCTTTGAATAGTAGAACAGCGGTGATTATCTCTAAATCATCGCGCGAACCTTGCTGAACCTTTTTCTCAATGTCCTCATCCCCAAGATCTCTACCGCGAAGATTTCGCCAAAATGGCGAATTCTCAATCTGGCGACAAGCGTCTTTTGATTCAAACGAAACAGTTGCCGATGCTTCCTCTTTCCTCGATAGCGGCTTGATTCCAGCATTAAGAAGGAACTCAGAGAACTGCAGCAAAATCTGTTCTCTCCCCGCGATATACGGTGCCAGGGCGACCAGTCTCATGTGTTCGGGAACAGAGACGAGGTTCTCTGCCCGCGTTATATCCGCGTGCATCAGCACTCCGTACATTACATCTTCGACGTTTGCAAAGGCACCCTCGACAACCTTGCCGTCCCCAAAGGCAAACTCAATTGATTGGCTATTAAGGGCATCAAGACTATCCAGCAAGGATTCAATCACATCCTTACTAGAAGCGAAGTCCCGTTCAGCAGACTTGAGCAGCCTCCTGAGAAACAAGTCCTTTCCGCGCACAAAATACTTGCGCTGCAGCATAAGACGCACCGAGACCGCAGCAAACGCTTCATCCCCAAGCTCAAGTTCACCTAATTTCGAAAAGCAATTAGGATCGAAACGGGCAAGCCTCTCATCAAGTGGAAGCGTGCTGGCAAGTCTCTTGTAAGTATCAATCGTGTATAGATACAACTCATACGCAACGCTATTGTCCAAAGCTGCCGCACCCCTCAATCATGATTGACAGGTCGATAATTCACCTACTGCGTTTCAACGTCATTGGCCGCACATATCAGATCGCACAACTCTGCCACGCGTTTCATTGCATCACCCAACGGAGAAAAACCGGCCCCACAGGCAGTCCTTGCAATCCTAATTTTATCTGGATGCGTTTTCCCACCCTTAAACGTAAAGCTCAGCGGGCAAATAAATCTGTCACCAAGGGGATGCTCCCATTTTTTACCCGAATAACATTTCTCAATCGAAGCTGCAAGCACATCTTCTGGAACATAGTTCTCAATTGTTGCGCCCCAGGTAACCCACGACATTGCGCCGTTCTGTGTGCACTCGTCAACAATGCGTCGCTTGGTTGAATTAAGTCTCGAATGAGAGGATTTCTTATCAGAATCCATCAGCACGCAGAAATGAGTATTGATTCTAAAGAGGGATATCAGCTCCGCGGGGATATCTTCGCCAGCACTTGCATCTAGTGCATTCAGCAACTTGCCACCGTAAATCATTGCACTGTAATGAATACCTTCTTCGAGCGAAATGTTATGCTCATCAGACCATCTCTTAATCCAATAATTCAGGTACACGCGGTCCGAGGGCCCCTCAACCCACACTACAAAGTTTGCTTGCAACAGATCGGAGGCCTTGACCCCCAAATCATCAAGCAAATCGCGAGCACAACCCAGACCGTCAAGCTGTCTGCATCCAGAAACTCCATTTGTCTTAGACACATGGGCAACCTGAACGCCAGGATAGTTAATAACAGTTGGAGAATGCGTAGTGATGATAAATCGGTTTGAATCGTCCTCGAGAAGGTATTTCATAAACCTCGCCTGCAGAGCCGGGTGCAGATGAATTTCGGGTTCTTCAATACAGATAATGCTGTTGTCGTTGCAAGCAATAATCGAAGCGAGAATTACGAGCTCCGTAACTCCCGTACCCAAAGATTCAAGCGGCAGGTAATCGGCATCGGAAGTCTTAAGAGATATCTCATGGCTTTCATGCGAAACAAGCAGAGAGGCACGGGGGTCGTTCATGACATCGCGCACGAATCCTTGCAGCTTATTCAGCCGCGCTTCTGCCCGAGCATGATTTGAACGCTCCGGATTAAACAAGCGAAGCAAAGCTGTTGGAAGACCGCGTCCGCTGCAAAGATCGACATCGCGATCTGGAAAATCATCGTCTTCAACCGACCTAATTGCATCGACCTTAACAAAGCGAGGGATATTCCCCCACGGAACAATACTGCGGATTATGTCGGCATAGCACGATTCGTCATCACCGCCGTGTTGGAGAGGATCAAGGGAGCAGCGATTCAGGTCCATAGACAAGCCTGCACTTTTATACTGCGAGAAAGACGCAATCAAATCATTTACTAAAGACGACCCAGCAGCCGGCGACGCCGTTAGAAAGTCAAGCCAAACGCCATCTCCATCGTTTGATATATACGGCGGACGGGAAAATAACTCAGAAAGCTCTGCCATCCGCTTATCTCCAGAAGGTCGCTTTAAACTGGAGGACTCCAATAAAACAGATCGATCTATACACAGGGAAATAGTCAACGGGTCATTTGCCCCCGCTGATTTCAGCAGCAAGGGCGCATCTTCCCTAGTGAAGGGATAGCGATTGCGGGCGATTTCCCCTCTTTGGTCAATGGATGTCATTGCCTTAATAACAAAATCAACAAGAGACGATTTTCCGCAGTTATTCTGTCCCGCTAGGACTTGGACTTTATCAAATGGACCGAAGCGCGAGTCTTCACTTCCGAAAAAGGAGCGATAGCCGCTACAACCAAAACCCAGAAAGATATTGCGACGCATTCTTGCCAGCCCCCCTTGATAAATAAGCCATGTCCAAACTAATTCTAATTGTCTAAAACTCTTCATGAACCAGCAGCACGTGAGAACGGTCCCATCTAAAGCATGTCCATCGCCTTAGGCTTCAATGTAAAAGATAGTGACCACTCCACCGTCGAACTCATCGACCATCTCATTGACCACAGCTCATAATTCTGCAAAGTTGGATACTCGATAGAGATTGTCGTGCAATCATTTGGATATCAATTGCAGGACAACTCAACCGTATCGACGCCCTCAGCCTCAATCGAACAGGGTGCCATCTTGTGACTTTTGAAGCAGCTCAACAAATCCAATTTGGTCGAGTATGTGCTTTATCGCGTAGGTTTTCAAATACCTACTCAGCAGAGCCGTCAACTCTTCGACAAACGTTCTGAATTCAATCTCGGTCAGATAACGTTTGAGCATCCACACCATCTGGATGTAGTTAATGTTCTTGCGCCCTCCGACCCTAGCACAATAAAGACGCTCGTCATGGGCGCAAACGTTACGGAATTTAACGAGTGTTTCAATTGAAAGTTGAGCGGCCTTTTCGCTAAAGAAACCGCTTTTCTTCGATCCGGTTTTCCCAGTTGCATCTACAATCATTTTGCAAAAAGTACGCCGCTCGCCGGGCTTCATCAGATTGTAGAAATGCTCCATGTTTCCAAACGTCAAATCATTAACCAGAACCCACAGCGGCACCGAACCATATTCATTGCGATAGTGAGCAACAAATTCAGATTTACTTTTTAATGCCCTGCGGCTAAGTATGCTCGTCAGATTGGAAATCTCACGGGCGTATCTCGCCTCGTCTTTTCCCGTCGCAGAATATTCGTCTTGAGTACAAAATGAAGACTGCAAGTAATAGTCATTGGGACCACGATGAACATTCGAAAAGGTGTACGCGATCGCGGTCTTTATTTTGGCCTCGGCTAATATGAGAAACTTAAATGTTAGAGACCTCAACTCCCTATCGAACGTAAACAATGAATATAGGTCCGAAAAGGTTGCGCCGCTGCGATACCGGTCCTCATTGAACTTCGAGCTTAAGCTCATATCAATAAACGGATCCTTATAGCCGTTAACAATCGAGTAATAACCCTCGCTCATCAGAATGCGAGCCGTGTTGTCGTCAACAGTCAAACCCCTTTGCTTAAGCAATCTGACTTGATCGTCAATGGGCAAGAAAGGCTTTGCTGTCATTGAGGCTCCTCAAATGAAGAAAGGCAGCCATCCCAAGAAGGACAGCCGCCTTTCTGCAGGACGCGGGACCCGTAGGTTATCCGCGTCAATACCGCTGTTCAGATAGTCTACTGATTATCGATCCAAAAATCAACGTTAAATATTTGAGTCGAGCAGCAAACCATAAAACCCAAATTCAGACACCCTTGTCTATCAAGCAAATGAAACAACACTTGGGAAATATGTCAGACATTACACTCAAAAAAGACAACGCTCCCCAACTGAAAGCATCGCCCTAAAGCCCTCAAAGAACTTTTGTATTACAGGAGCACACCCTACACCATCTCTATGAGATGGTGTAGGGTGTGCTCCTCGCCCATCACAAAAACAGCATCACAAATGATGGGAGGCCGGCATGCGGAAGGTCATACGGCAGGATCACAAGGCATGAGAAAAACACGGTCGAGAGAATGCTCGACCGCAATCACAACGCCCACCAGGACAGCAGCCATGTCGTCCATGCTACTCAACATCGTCTTCGATGTTCCCTCCGTCGGTCTCGCCAAAGCCAACGTTGTCCAAAGCCGAACGAGCGAGCCCAATCTGATTCCACTTTATGGAATCAATCGCTTCAAGGTATGAACTCAAAGCATTAAGCTGATTCTGCCGAGCCATAGCCGAAATCTTCGCAAAGGAATCAGTCGCAAGGCCGACCTTCGACAGGGACGAAGGAATCTGCGCAGCCATATCGGAATAGTGATTAGACAAGTTGTACTTCAACAACGCACGCGATGCCGCCGCAACAGACTCCGCGTTCTTCTGACTCATCGTCTTGATAGCCTGTGAGGCAGCCTCATAAGAAGACTTAAGCGTTTCCTTGTCAGCCATTTCCTCATTTTCCTTAGACATAAACGTCTCGTCAGTCATTAAGTCGACAGGATTTGAATAGAAGCGGCAACCTACCAATCTGGAGGCGATTTGTTCGTGCAAGGTATAGCCCTTGCCATCGCTAGCCTTCGTAGCAAAATCGTCTGTATTGCTGCTGCAAATAGCCATTTCTACACCCGGGTTATCATTCATAAAACGCTCTAGAGCCGCGATGATTAGACAGTCTTCCTGAACTAGGCCCCATTCCGCCTTTGACTTCGATGGCTTATTGCCCTTAATAGCCATTTTTGTCGCAACGATAATATCCTCCTGTATAAGAGGAAGAACTACGCACCTATCGGACTCATTCGAAATATGATTAATTAACTCCAGCGCATCCTTAACATCACTATTAAGTTCAGCCCGAGCGGCCTTCACGGCATCAAGCAGCTTCACTTTGGCTGAATGACTTAAAAGCGAGTTTTCAGCTACATCCTGCACACTCTTTTTGACCGCCCCAAAAGACTCAACGGCGACAGACATAGTCTGGGGCAGAACCTTTTCCAATTCGAGTTGAACGACCTCGGGGAGAATCAATTTGACACCGCTATCCCCCAATCGCCCCATTAAGCGCTCGAGCAATTTCGGGCTCGATTTTTCCTTGCGAGCAAACGCGCAATCAACGATTACGCAGGTGTCAAGAAAAACGTATTTCATAACTTCTCGTCCTAGAATTAGCCATCTACCAATAGGCTCGGCTTCCCCCTACAGCCGCAACATAAAACACGATGCGTCATCGTGCAGCTTAAGCCGCGGATAACGATCGAAGTCAGGGTCCAGATTTTCCTCGACGCGTAGACGGACAAGGAGCTCATCAAACGACTCGCGAGTCGCCGTAGCGAGAAACGCCGCAGGATCGGCCAACCCAAACAGATCAAATGCGCGCTCCAGCCCGTCGGACATAGCGCAAACATAATCAACATCCTCGACAGGATACTGCCTCACATTGAGATGCTCCAAGGCAATCCCAGACGGATCAAGAATCCAATAGCCATCGGGCTTATTCTTGAGCTGACGGTTCGCAAGCAATGTATCGTTGACGGCAGCACGCTTCTGCACCCCAGTCATTGCTCTGCCACGCGAGCGATCGACCATCACGTCCACTGCTGTTTGGTCGAGCTCCGCAATCCGCTCATCAGACATAGTCACGAGCGAGCCGTCTTTAAAACCGATGAACGCTGGAGAGTCACCTAGGGAGACAATATCGACCAAATCGCCTGAAACAGAGACCACCACCAACGTGGAGGAGGGAAACAGTTCCTCGTTGTCCGTCACACCGTGTTTGCCAATAAAGTCGCGCGAATCATCCACCGCGAGGCGTATAGAATCGACAATTCCACGAGACATGTCTAAATACTCACAAATGCGGCCGCCAACAAAATGACTGAACCACTGAGCGTCCGAACCAGAATGATGCGGCAGCACACGCGTGCCGGTGATGCCAGAGGCTCCATCGAGTAGCACGGCATATGTCGACCCAACTGCAACGTAATCTTCATTAACCTGATTACCTATAGCAGAGCAGGAAAACTTGGCCTTGAACATGGAATCACCGCTTTCGGTAAACTGGCAAGCAAACGCAAAGCCATATCATCACTACCTAGGCCTTAGCAGACTTCAGGAATTTCGCCTTTGCTTTCTGGTTGCCATTGAACACAGTATCAACAAGCGATTGACGTGCAGATTTGCTCATATGAGGATGCTCGACAATATATCCAGCAGACAAAACCGTAATCGCCATAATAAAAGGCCACGCGGCATGCTCCCGCGCAGTCTTAATGGATTTCTTTGCTACGTTGCAAAACTCCTTCTCGGAGTTCGACCGCAGATATAGCGCGAGCATAAATAGCGAGTAAAAATCGCTTTCGTCAATAATCTTGGAGAAACCCAGAACACTAAGAGGTCCACAGGCATTAGACGCTACCGTGTCCAGCTGTCCGATACAACCCGACAGCGCTACCATAGATAATAACTTTCTAATATTTGGCCTAGCCTCTTCCGGAGATTCTAGCTGGCCAACAACATCTTCGACCATTTCGTCGTAGGAATCATCAACCGCTTCTAAAAGCAAATTGAGAGCAGCGCCAGTTGCGTAGTAGATTTGTTCTCTAACAGTCGCCTTAAGCGGCTCCTTTAGTTTTACCTGCTGTCGATTAAGGCAACGTCCCGCAATAGCAACATATTTCAAAGCAATAATTGCCGACTGAAAGGCACTCCTCGTTTCAGGAACCTCATATTCATAAACGCCAGCATAACTAACCCTTTCAATGGCTTCACAATTTCTTTTCTCTATCTCATCAGTTACGCTGCGAATGGCACCCGCACCTTCTTGAGAGGGCGGAGCAATCTTAATGCCTTCCAGCCCACTCAAACACTTATAGGTTTTTCCCTGATTAAAAATGACATCTGAACTATCCACGGCATCCGATGCCTTTTCGACTAGTTTCTGGGTTAGCCAGGGAATGAATCGAGTTCCCTCAAGCAAAACGAGTATCTCTTCATTTATGGAAAAATCTAGCTCATCCAAAAGACGCAGTACATAGGTTTCTCCCTTGTCCACGTCCTCGTCAAACTCAAGATCAATTGCCTGAGCAACAAAATAGGCATACAGACTTCTCGAGGCAAAAGAGTAGTTGAAGCCATTGTCTTCAACTAGGAGCACGCCAGACTGGACAGAAGCATCCATGATTATTTTTGGAGTTATAGGGATACCGTATTCACTCAGGTAGTTTTCAGCCACTTCAGAGAATGTCATACTCGAGAAAACAGTCGTTCGATCAGAGTGAATTTTAAGAGCAAGTTTCTTCAAAACGGTAATAACCGCATCCGCCAATATATCGAGCATCTGATTCTCGCCGTCTGATATGACATTACATATCTTTCTTTTGACGTTTGAATTCATAATTGACGTAAACGGCAAGTCACCCTTGATAAAAGACGCACCGGAATCATAAATGTAATAATCAATATATTGATTGATGAAGGGCGGAGTCATATCAAACAATTGAAAATGAGAGCCAACAGCTTTATCAACAATGGCAATAAGCTCATCTACCTGTGCGTCGGAAAGCCCAGTACCCTTACATCTCTTTTGAATTAACTCGTCTCTTTTATTTTTCGTCCAAGGACAGATAAGCAGATGTCGAAAATCAACCTCGACCGTTTCGTCCAACTCAAACGTAAAACTATTATCAGTAATTAAAACAATATTGCCGGCAGTCTTGAGCATCGATTTAATGACATCGGATTTTTTAGCTTTTCTCTTCAGAGAATCAAAGTCATCGACGAGCAAAAGAACTTTTTCACGAGGAATTCGTCCAAACAGTTCAACAGCTTCCCGAGTATCACCATACTGATCCTTGATAATGGATGACAGCGTTCGTGAAATGGAACCAGTTGAATAATCGGGAGTCAACAATAAAGGCGAATAGCCCATCGCCAACGACTCGCGGTATATGGCTTTAAGTAAAGAGCTCTTGCCCGCACGAATATCACTATGGATTTCAAGCGCTTTAGCATCAAGCAGGAACTCCATAAAAGAATGGATATCAGATATTAACTTTTGATCATTAATTCTTAGTTCACCATCTTTTGTGCCAGTTGCGATCTCTTCTTTCAAAGAAGGAAACACAAATGAGTCCTTAAATGATTCACTTGAATTATCTTCAGTTTCAAAAAGCTCGTTCACAAAATCTGGGCGCGGTCTGAAGTACGTTTTTGATTTTATATAACGCCGATAAGAGTGGGCCTCATCGAGAAGCGTGTGAATTTGTGCAGAGGTTTCCCAGCCATAGACCCTTTCCGCAAATTCATAGCTGCCAAACTCTCCAAAGCGAATTAGTAGCATTTTATAGGAGCTCTGGTCATCATCGCAAAGTGAATAAGTTCCTCCTCGCACGACGACACAGGACTCACCTGACAAACCACCTACGCAGCGGCTTTGTCCCATATGCTCATGTCCCGTAAACGCAAAGTCAAAGCAGTTGGCAAGCATATTCTCCAGGCTAATACGCTCATTATCGCAGAACCACTCTGGGCCATGATGCGAAGCAAAAATATGAAGGCCTGAGTCCGGTGTGTTATCAAGTAGAGAGCGATCAGGGTTTCTCAATACATGAAATCCTTTATCATCACCGTCAAGAGTAGATAAGGGGGCACTATTAAAACCAGATACCGAGACTTTCGTCCCCTCAACCTCAAAAACAATTGGCCCTGGCTGACCAAAAACAAAACGGTTGTCATATTTGTTTGCAAATTCAAAAAATGACGTCATATTTTCGATATCCACACCGTACTGTGCACCAGCAAAGCACCCAACAGACTTACACGGGCCTTGCAAATCATGATTTCCCGGCAATATATAAACTTTCAATTGGTATTCAGGTTGGTTCAGTTGTTCAATCAGATAGTCAAAGAACATAGCTGCTGATTGATATTCGCTTTCCTTGCCAGTTCGGGCAACATCACCAGTAACAAGCAGCAATACGGTTCCAGACTTAATACTCTTTTTAATAGTCACGAGGATATCGTCTACCCGTTTTTGATAATTGCCCTGGAGTTCTTCGAAATGAAAATCCGTAAGCTGGACAATACAAAGCTGAGGATCAAAATCACGGCAATCCACTGCGCGACCTCCGAAATACTACTCCGTCGAATATAGTGATTCTAGCTACACACGCCGCTCACTTACCAGGCATTAAAGAAACAATTAAAGGGACGGCTCCATACAAGGCAATCGGAATAAAGGCGAAAACGATACCAAAGATAATCAAGCGACGACACAGCTTTTCGTCCCGCCCCGAGATGAGAGAAAACACTGCAAATACCGTAATCAGCAGTCCAAACAAAGAGCATGCTAGAAATGAAAGCTCAAAAAACTTCAGCTTTGAATGTGCCGTAATAGATGCCATGGTAAACACCACAGAAAGCACGGCGGAAAATAGACCAACAATTTCAACGTTACTTGACACACTTGCTTTTACATTTTCAATTTCTTTAGAAGCACGGTCAGCGATTCTCTTATTCGACGACAGAAAGTCTGCTCGCAATCGAGCAGCTTCAATATCGGCGAGATGCTTTGGATATTCAGGGGAAGTCGGATGCAGCAAAGAAACTGCTTTATCAAAATCAATGTATGCATTATTCATATCCCCCTTCAACGCATTAAGCCGAGCCCTTGTAACACGGTATTTGGAATAAGACTGATCTAAACTGATTGCACGATTTACAGACTTGATGGCTTCATTAAGATAAGCGGAATCCATCTCCACGCCACTTTCCATAAGAGAGGCAACAATGTGGGCATACACGTTCAGGCACGACGGCCTATCAGGGAATTGAGAACAAAGAGCGCTTGCATCTTCTAGCAACTCGGCATGTGACTTACCGAGAGGATTGCAAAACTCATAGCAGCTAAGATAAATTAGTTTGAAATCGATGTAATCTTCGAACCGAGTTGCCCCGAGTGTAATAAGTGACTGAAGTTTTTGACGGTCGCATGCCCGTCTATATATCACCGATAATAAATGGCTCTGTTAGACCAGAATTGACATATAGGTGATGCCACCGTGGTATAATATAATTGTTAACCACGGCATTGGAGCAGGTATGAACGCCGAGGATCTGGTCATCACCCTCAAGAAGAACATGGCGAAGCTCAGCAAGTCCGAGCGCCGCCGCGCAATCGAGTCGGTACGCGACGTCATCCGTGCCGCCATGTTCGACGATGCAGCGGGAACTAGCTACGAAATCCAGCGTTGCCCACGTTGCGGTTCGGTCGCTATCGTTAAAAAGGGCAAGTCCAGGAACGGTGAGCAGCGCTACCTCTGCCGCGACTGCGGCAGGACGTTTTCAGGCTCCACCGACCGGATCCTCGGCACGAGCAAGCTGCCCCGCGAGACCTGGATGGCCTATGCCGAGTGCTTCGTCCTCATGCTCCCTCTCCGCGAGTGCGCCGGCCGCTGCGGTGTCTGCCTCAAGACCGCCTACACCATGCGCCACAGGCTCATCGAGTGCCTGAAGGAATATTCGCCCACGTTCCATGTGGGGCAGGGGCAGGCCTGCGAACTCGACGAAACATACTTCCCCGAGTCCTTCAAGGGCAACCATTCAAAGGGCTCCTTCACTCTGCCGAGAAAGGCTCGCCACCGCGGCAAGCAGGTCCACAAGCGCGGCCTCTCCCGCGAGCAGATCTGCGTCATGACGGGCATCAGCGACACGAACGCCACCTTCTTCGAGGTCTCGGGGCGCGGCGTGGTCTCGCGCAAGCGTGCGGCTGAGGCCCTTCGCGACCGCATCGGCGCGGGCGCGGTCGTCGCCACGGACAAGGCGACCGCATACATCGACGTGTTGCACGACCTGAAGGTCGCCTCGCATGAGTCCTATGACTCCAAGGACCGCTCGGAGGGCACCATCAACCGCATCAATACCGTCCATTCGCTCCTCGAATCGTTCATGGCACGCTTCAAGGGCGTGTCCACCAAGCACCTCGCCGCCTACCTCGACTGGTTCCGCTGGTGCCGCACCTTCATGGCGACCGACTCCCGCACCGCGGAGTCCACGGTCGCCCGTCAGCTCGCCAACGGCACCTGCGCGACCCGCATCCGCGACATGTTCAACGTATTGCCGCCCTATATGGACTACTGGGTCGCATCCGCCGCATAGAGACGATAAAATGGTTGCACCGTGATATACGAGGAAAGGTACAACCATGCCGTCGAACATACCGGCCACGACGATTCGTATCGAACCGGAGGTCAAAAAAGAGGCCACAGTCATCCTTGACGAGCTCGGCCTGTCCATGTCCACCGCCGTCAATGCGTTCCTCAAGGCGCTCGTCCGCGAGGGCGGGATGCCGTTCGAGATGAAGGTCAAGACACCGGCATCTGACGGAAAAACGGTGAGATAGTTGGCAAATCAACTTGAAACGCAGCTGACACTGGCCTCTTCGCTCGGATTGTCGGAGCTATCGAAAACTGCAATCATGCGCGGGCTCTTCTCGCTGGACGGCACTCAGATAAAGTATTCCTTCCGCAGGACGAAAAGCTATCAGATCGGCGATCCCGAAGAAAAAGTCAGGGCCGACACCATTGCGTTTCTGGTCCTGTCGAAAGGCTATGATTCGCGAAAGATCGATACCGAGGTGGAGGGCTCGCACAACGATTTCGCGGATATCGTGCTCTACGAAGACGACAGATGCACGAAGCCCTGGTTAGTCGTCGAGAACAAAAAAGAGGGTGCGACTCCGGCTGAAAAGGCGGAAGGGGAAGCGCAGGCCTTCGCCAACGGTATCGCGCTGGGTGCAAAATACTCCATGAAGGACTACGGCGACGAGTCGTGCGTCTGGCAGCTCGAGGGCTTCGGCGCTAGGGAGCGCAGGAGAAATAAGCTGGGCGATAGAGAACTTCTTCCGAGGAACTACTCTCAGGATATGGTGTATCCGTTTCACGCGGGCACGGAAATGGATATTAAGCCGGCGAGCGCCTTTGATATCAGCATCGCCATCAGGCGCGCGCACTCCATCATTTGGGCTGGAGGAAAACGCGATCCGCTATCGGCTTTCGATGAGTGGAGCAAGCTGATGTTCGCCAAAGTCCGCGACGAGCGCTACACGCGAAACGGCCACCCCCGCTCGTTCCAAGCGGGCATCAACGAGCCCGACTCGGCTATCGCCACGAGGGTCCACAAGCTATTCAGCGACGCCAAAGAGCAAGATCAGGCCATTTTCCCGCGTGATGAAAAAATCGAGCTTCCAGACAGCAAGGTCGCTCAGGTCGTTCGCGTCATTCAGGAGATTTCGTTCATCGATACAGATTCTGACGTCATCGGAACGGCCTTCGAGGATTTCTTCGGATCGGTCTTCCGCGGAAGCCTCGGGCAGTATTTCACCATGAGACAGATAGCGAGGTTCACAGTCGGGATGCTCAATCCCACGAGCGAAGATTACGTTCTAGATCCGACTTGTGGCTCGGGAGGCTTTTTGCTCGAAACTCTCCTTCAGGTATGGAACGATACCGATGCGGGCTTTGCCGGACAGGGGAACCTCGCGAGAATCAAATCAGATTTTGCCGCGCAGAACGTTTACGGAATCGAAATTCACCCGACTCTGGCTAGAATCTGCAAAATCAGCTTGCTTCTGCACCACGATGGACACACGAATATCGAGGCCGACAAGAGCTGCCTCAGCCCGAACCTGAGCAAGCCGAAACTCCAGAAGGATCGTCAGTTCGACCTGATCGTGGGTAATCCGCCCTTCGGAACCAAGGTCGCAGATGGAGATGAAGATCAGCTTGACGGCGCAAGCCTGGATGACTACGTCCTGGGCCGCGGAAAGCACTCAATACAGTCAGAGCAAATCATCCTGGAGAAAAGCGTTTCCTGGCTCAAGCCGGGCGGCAGGCTCGGTATGGTCCTGCCCGATGGTGTTCTCAACAACAGCGGGTCTCAATCAAATTGTCCGGCCCTTCGTGAATGGCTCTTTAAATCGGGGAGGATACTGTCCGTGATCTCCCTTCCAGACTTCGCTTTTCGCAGGTCAGGAGCTACGAACAAGACTTCGATATTGATTTTTGAAAAGTTTTCCGACCTGGAATCGGCTAGATTGAACAATCGACTGGAAGCATGTGAAGGAGATATTGCGGCCGCCCTCATGGACAGCGGGCTGGACTATAACATCTTTTTTGGAGAGGCATCCCATATCGGATACACACCATCTGGTCGCCCTGATCCTCGAAACGACCTCTATGTCGCCGACGAGAACGGTTATCTTTCAAACGATCAGACTGGCTCGATATTGGGAGAGTGGAATGTCTGGGAAGAAAACGGGGCGGTTTCCGATCCGAGATGCGTCGTCGAGAGGGCTTCGTCAGTATGGAGAAGCCATTCGAGTCATAGGGTGGATCCGAAATACCATGTCTACGTGGCCCATAAGGGCGATTACGTGCCGCAGGGCTGGTCATCTGCTCCCATGATGAACCTTGTGAAGCGGATGAGAAGGAACGTGGACTTCGGGGAAGAGCCGATGAAGGAGTACAAGGTCTTAACTCTTTCCCAAACTGGTGTTGCAAGGCTTAGGGAACCAGGTGTCGGAAACAACCCTCCCGAATGGCGAGGGATGTATTTCTACGACTCAAGCAGCGACTGGTTTGAAGTAAGAACCTCCGACATCGTCTACTCTGGAATCGACCTATGGAAGGGTGTCGTATGCTTCGTCACCGAGGAATTCGATCATGCCCTCGTAACGCAAGAATATCCGATCTTGCGGGTCAAAGACCCAAACGTCATCGATCCGGAGTTCCTGTCGATACTCTTGAGAAGCCGCCGCTTCCAAAAGGCATTCCGCGCCATCAACACCGGCCACAGCAATCGAAGGAGAACGCAGTCTTCTGACTTTGGGAAGGTGCTCGTCTATTACCCTCCCATAGAGAAGCAGAAGGAGATTGCCTTAAAGGTGCGAAATGCACGGGAGAATATCGCAAAGGCCTATATTGGCGTTTCCGATATCGAAAACGAACTTGATGCCATCTTGCATGCGGATGACGAGTGGGATGAGACGACAGAGTCCTAACGATTAACTTGTTCGAGTCTGAGCGTATCGCCCCTTTGCCGGTTTTAATCCAGCAAAGGGGCGAATATTTTGCAATTAGTAAAGATGACTGGGCATGATGTCAATTCTGGTCTAACAGAGCCTAATAAATAGAAGCCGGTAAAGGTTACCTGGTTGTTTTTACTTTCTCCTTCATGGATAAACAGACGCTCCATGCGAGCGAGAACATCTTCGTAGTCGCAAGATGTATATACAGTGTCAGCCAAATCGGTAACAGCGGAATCATATTCAGCGGTATTCGGTTTCGTATTCTCAAGAATACTATGCAAGTCACTGAGAAAACAATTGTGCATGCGTTCCGACCTCCCGAGCATACGCATCAGGCACCAGACAGCAGGCGCCAGGGTTACAACAACTTAGACGAATTTGAAAGCTACGGCCTATTGGGAGAAATCCTCAATAGGCCGTGTCATTTACAAATAATAATTCAAATACTCCCCCAGCTCTTCCTCCCAGTCGGGCATGTGGAACCCGACCGACTCGAGCCTGGACAGGTCGAGTGCGGAGTGAACCGGGCGCGGTGCGATGGGGCCCTCGGCGTTCGCGTAGTAGTCGGCGGTGCCGACCGGCACGACCCTGTCGCCGTTGCCGTTGGCGGCCTCGAAGACGGCGCGGGCGATGTCCGCCCAGGACTTCACCGCGCCGGATCCGGTGCAGTCGTAGGTGCCGTAGGGGGCGTGCGTCCCCAGCACGTGGAAGATGGCCTCGGCCATGTCGCGCGTGAAGGTCAGGCGCCCCAGCTGGTCGTCGACCACGGTGACCTGCTCGAGCCCGTCCTCGGGGTCGGCGACGCGGTCGGACAGCCCCTTCATGGTCTTCACGAAGTTGTGCCCCTCGCCGATGACCCAGCTGGAGCGCATGATGTAGTGGCGCGGGCAGCCGGCCACGGCGATGTCGCCGGCGGCCTTCGTCTGGCCGTAGACGGACAGCGGGCTGAGGGGCTCGTCCTCGGTATGGACCTCCGCGGCGCCGTCGAAGACGTAGTCGGAGGACACGTGGACCAGGGTGATCCCGTGCCCGGCGCAGGTGCGGGCGAGAAGGGCGGGCCCCGTCGCGTTGGCCTTCCAGGCGGTCACGCGGCCCTCGGGGGTCTCCGCTTTATCCACGGCCGTGTAGGCGCCGCAGTTGATGACCGTGCCGTAGAGCGACCAGTCGTACTGGGCGTAGGCCTCCGGGTCGGACATGTCGAAGGTGTCGATGTCGCAGAAGTCGAAGTCCTTCGCCACGCCGCGCTCCTCGGCGAGCGCGCGCACCGCGCGGCCCAGCTGGCCGTTGCAGCCGGTGACGAGGGTGCGCCTGGGCGCCATGGGGACGACGTCCTTCAGCATCGGGTGGTTGAGGTCGGCCTCGGAGACGGTGGCCTGGTCCAGCGGGATCGGCCACTCGATGGCGAGCTCGGGGTCGGCGAGGTTCACGAAGGTGTAGGTCCTCTTGAGCTCCAGCGACCAGTGGGCATCCACCAGGTAGGTGTAGGCGGTGCCGTCCTCCAGGGCCTGGAAGGAGTTGCCCACGCCGCGCGGGACGTAGATGGCCTTGCTCGGGTCGAGCACGGTCGTGTAGACCTTCCCGTAGGTGGCGCTGCCCTCGCGCAGGTCCACCCAGGCGCCGAAGACCGAGCCGCGGGCCACGGAGATGAACTTGTCCCAGGGCTCGGCGTGGATGCCGCGGGTGACACCGCGGCTGTCGTTGTAGGAGACGTTGTTCTGGACGACGCGGAGGTCGGGAATCCCGAGCGCGCACATCTTGGCGCGCTGCCAGTTCTCCTTGAACCAGCCGCGCGAGTCGCCGTGGACGGCGAGGTCGACGACCTTGAGGCCCCCGATGCCGGTCTCGGTGACGGCGAGGTCCTTCTCGAATGCGATTTCAGCCATAGGTCTCTCCCCTCCTTACTGCCCCTGTGCGCGGTAGCGGGCCTCGGTGGCCTCCTTGGCCGGGCGCCACCAGGACTCGTTGGCGACGTACCAGTCGATCGTCTGCTTGAGTCCCTCGGCGAAGTCGGTGTGGGCCGGCCTCCAGCCCAGCTCGCGCTGGAGCTTGGTGGAGTCGATGGCGTAGCGGCGGTCGTGGCCGGGGCGGTCGGCGACCCAGTCGAAGTCCTCAGGGTCACGGCCCATCGCCTCGAGGATCATGCGCAGCACGGTGATGTTGTTTCTCTCGCCGTCGGCCCCGATGAGGTAGGTCTCCCCCGTGCGGCCCTTGGTGAGGATGTCCCAGACGGCCGAGGAGTGGTCCTCGGTGTGGATCCAGTCGCGGACGTTCTCGCCGCGGCCGTAGAGCTTGGGGCGCACGCCGTCGATGATGTTCGTGATCTGCCTGGGGATGAACTTCTCCACGTGCTGGTAGGGGCCGTAGTTGTTGGAGCAGTTGGAGATCGTGGCGCGAAGGCCGTAGGTGCGGGTCCAGGCGCGCACGAGCATGTCGGAGCTCGCCTTGGTGCTAGAGTACGGGCTGCTCGGGTGGTACGGCGTATCCTCGGTGAACTTCGCCGGGTCGTCGAGCGCCAGGTCGCCGTAGACCTCGTCGGTGGAGACGTGGTGGTAGCGGATGCCGTACTTCCTCACGGCCTCCAGCAGGCGGAAGGTGCCCTCGACGTTGGTGCGCAGGAACGGCTCCGGGTCGGCGATGGAGTTGTCGTTGTGGCTCTCTGCGGCGTAGTGCACGATCGCGTCGTGGCCCGGCACCAGCCTATCCAGCAGTTCCGCGTCGCAGATGTCGCCCACGACGAGCTCCACGCGGTCGGAGGGCAGGCCCGCGATGTTCTCGGGGTTGCCGGCGTAGGTCAGCTTGTCCAGGACGGTGACGTGGACGCCCGGGTGGTTGTTCACGACGTAGTGGACGAAGTTGCTGCCGATGAAGCCGCAGCCGCCCGTGACGATGATGTTCTTGGGTTCAAAAATCTCAGACATGAAAATCCAATCTGAAGCATGTACAGCTTCTTTAGTATGCCGCAGGAAGTGACGCCGCGACGCTATTCAACAAAACTATCGGACATTTCGGCATGCGATAAGAGCCATAACCTTCGCTGAATTACCTCCTGTACAAAACGCCTCCGGAATGCAGTCTTTGTCGTAGTGAAAAACCGAATCCCCAGTTATTTCACGTAAGTACTTATAGAAGAAATCCTCCCAGCTTTTAAACTTCTCACTGTTTACAAAGGCTTCTGGGGTTTTCAAAACCGTCTTTACATCTATCCCTGAAATTACGCCGGAGCTCAGCAGAAGCCACTCGAACGACTCGGGAAGACAAACCGTAACAGCATCGCGGTGAATGTCTTGCAGCTTAAGGACGCGGTCCGCATAGCACCCAAATGCCGCCCCGTCCGCGACAACAAACACGCGATCGTCGAAATGCTGATCCAACCAGCCCAAAATCGCGCTGTTCGTCATGGCCGAAGCACAGGTAAGCTCACTCTCAGCGAAATGCCGCTCAAAGAACTGGAAACCAGACTTGCTGTCCTCGCATAGAAGGATAGAAAAGTCCTGTTTTGGCGCCGACCGGGAAATAGCATAACGATGATTCCCGCGATCTTGATAAACAGGGACGAAAGAATGGTATTTTCCGCTCGTCTTAATCTTGTAAATCTCATCCACGCTATACGGAAGATTGGGGAAATCAGCCCTTGAGATCAGCACGAAATAATTCGAGGAATACAGCACATGATGGGCAAACTCATCAGAATGGATCTCTTTTAAGCCCTCATCGACAAATACAATCGAGTCATGAACGGACGAAAGCTGGTTTCGCCAATCATAATCGGTCAGGGCGACACAGGGACAATCGCATTGCAAGGAGACACCCGACTGCTCGCCCGTTCGCATGTAGTCTGCGACCATGTCAAACAGTGTCGTCTTACCCGTGCCACTATCGCCACGCACAATAGTGATGTTCCGCTTGATGGTAAATGTGTACTTAGTTCCCCTGCGGCGGGAAATCTTAACGAGATGCGAACCGTTCATAAGCAGTACCTACAGATACGGAATCGACTCGTGAATCAATTCGGCCATGTTGTGAACGATTCGGCCGCTATTCACGACTTTAATTTTAAAATCCTCGCGACCAAAGTCCATCACATGATAGAGATTCACAACGAGCTTGCGGTCTTTCGCCATGTCAAGAATCCACTTGGCACAGTTGTCACCACAGGTAGAGGCGTTAAAAATATGCTTACGATCAAATCTCATAAGCAGCAGCGTTTTCACGCCACCAGAAAGCTGGAGTGGGGAGATGGATCCAAGCACGGGGCTTTCGATGACGTTTTCGGAGACAACATCCGATCGATCGACATCTTTAATTATCGAGACTGCATAGGGATCCGTAATCCAAGTAGACCGGTAAGAGTTTTTGAAATATGTCGCTGTGTTGTAAATCGCTTCTGGCATATCGCCAAAGTAGACGCTTAACACATCCACTCCCAATCATATTATCTTTATGGTCAACGTAATCATAACGAAAGGGGCCACCAGATAAACGGTGACCCCTAAAAGAAAACAAGCTGGCGCTAGTACTCGCGCGGGCTGTTGACGATCTCGCCGGCGGCGACCTTCTTCAGGTGCTGCCCGTAGACCGACTTGCCGTAGGCCTTGGCGGCTTCCTCCAGCTCGGCGGTCGTGATCCAGCCGTTCTCCCAGGCGATCTCCTCGGGCACGGACACGGGCAGGTCCTGGGAGTGCTCCACGGCGCGGACGAACTCCGCGGCCTCGTGCAGGC